>Ga0183100_1000364_pt1 | contig 41561 bp, 36 predicted proteins | sample Biomet2_FD_127789 | JGI IMG/M metagenome (GOLD analysis project Ga0183100, IMG submission 127789) | Microbial communities from bioreactor (seeded with anoxic lake sediment) at LBNL, California, USA - Biofuel metagenome 2 | ecosystem: Engineered > Bioreactor > Anaerobic > Unclassified ... | reverse complement strand
GGGAAGGGAATCTTTTTTTCACGCGAAAAAAAGATTCCCTTCCCCGCCCCCGAGTCCCTTCAACATTACATTTTTTTGAGGATGAGATGCATACTTTTTTTGTTGAAGCGATGGCAGTGCCGGGAGGCATGGCCGAGTTGAATTTGCGGGAGCGGGATCATCTGTTCAAGACGCTTCGTGCGCGGCCGGGCGATGCCGTTGAATTGTTCGACGGGCGCGGCGGGCGGATGGATGGCATCGTCCGCGACGGCCGTGTCGTCGAAATCCTTTCCGCGGAGCGGGTTTCAGAGCCGGAGCGCAAGCTCTTCCTCTACTGTGCGGTTCCGCGCCGGGCGAAGTTCGACGTGCTGCTCAAGCAGGCGGCCGAGCTCGGTGTCTGGTCGATCCGGCTGGTTGAGTGTGTCCGCTCGGTGGCGAAGCCGGAGGGGAGCGATCGCTGGCAGGTGTTGCTGCAGGAGGGGTGCAAGCAGTCGAAGAATCCGTTCCTGCCGGAGATCGTTCCGCCGGTTCCGCTGGCCGTGGCGCTGGAGGAGATCCGGGCGGAGAGTATCTGCGCCTTTTTCGGGGCGATCCGGTCGGGGGAGCGTGGGGCGGAGGCCGCCGCGAAGCTCGCCTGGATCGTCGGGCCGGAGGGTGGCTTCACCGGGGAAGAGGAGGCCGCGATGCGTGCCGCCGGGGTGCGCGGCCTGAATCTGGGCCCTTATGTGCTGCGACTCGAAACCGCCGCGGTCTGCGGACTGGCCGTACTGCGGCAATGGATGGAGCAATGAAGATGAGAGTTGGAATCATTCTTTTCGCATTGGCCGCGGGATTGCTGTTTTCGTTCGGCTGCGGCCGGGAGGACTCTTCGCAGCATCCGCTTTACCGGAAGGGGGAGCAGCTGCGCAAGGAGGGGAATCCGGTCGAGGCGGAGAGTTATTTCCGGCGTTACCTGGAGCGGGTTCCGAATGCGCCGCTGGGTCACTTGGCGCTGGCCGGGCTTTACGACGAATCGCTGGCCAATCCGGCGGCGGCGCTCTATCATTACGACGAATATCTGCGGCTGATTCCGGCGGATTCGCCGGACCGGGCCACGGTGGAGCAGTATCGGGAGTTGGTGCGGGCGAAACTGCTGCGCCAACTCTCCGGCGAGCCGTTGCCGGAACTTCCCGCCGTCAAACTGGCCGAGGAAAACGAAAAACTCCGTCTGCTCAACGAGCAGATGAAACTTTATATCGTCAACCAGAACCGGAAGATCGCGGAACTGCAAAAGAGGCCGGCTCCCGTGCCGGTTCCCGAGACGACGGTGACGCCTTCCGGCGACCGTACCTATATCGTGCAGTCGGGCGATACGCCCGGAAAGATCGCACTGCGTTTCTACGGCTCTTCCGCGAAGTACAAGAAGATCATGGAGGCCAACGGGCTGACCGGGGCGGGCAACCTTCATATCGGCCAGAAACTGGTGATTCCGACGGAGTAGGGCGAGGCAATATTCGGCACCGGCACCCTGCCGGTCGGGGTGCAGGGGCGAAGCGCCCTGCCCGTCGGAGACATGTGCTGCCGCTCATTAACCCGCTCAAGTGCCGAACAAGTTCGGCAATGAGCGGCAGCGGTGGAGTTGACCGCCAGGTCAACTCACCCGCTCGCGCCGCAGGCGGAGCCTCTCCTGCTCCGGGAAACGATTGAAAACACGCGCCCCATTGTTTTTATCAGGCGAGTGTCCACCCTTCCGGGCGGACCGGCGAGTTGACCTGTGCGGTCAACTCCGCCTCGGCGCTACGCGGCAAAATTTTCAATTTTGCTATTGTAGCTGTTTCGCTTCGCGCCGGCAGCCTCCGGCGGCCAAGGCGCTTCGCCCTTGGAACCCGACCGGCAGGGTGCCGGTGCCGACGGCGGCTTTGCCGCCTTATTTATTTTCCTGCGAAGAAGCGGATCAGGCGGGCGATGTGTGCGGCGCAATCTTCGGTGATCGGGTCCATGAACTTGTCCACCGGAACAAACTTCCCGTTCAGCGCGGCAAGTTCCCTTTCGGTCGATTTGAGGAACGTGTCCTGAAACTCGGTCGCCACGTTGATTTTTGCAATGCCGTTCTCGATCGCTTTGCGCACTTGGTCAAGCGGCGTTCCGGAACCGCCGTGAAGCACGAGCGGAACATCGGGAAGCCGTTCGGCGATGGCCCGGCAGCGGTCGATGTCGAGTTTCGGTTCGTTCTTGTAATAGCCGTGGGCGGTTCCGATGGAGACGGCGAGGGCGTCGACACCGGTGGCGGCGGCGAACGCTTCGGCTTCCTCCGGTTCGGTCAGGGCGGTTTCGTCGCCCATGGCGACATGGCCGATCTCGCCTTCGACGGAAGCTCCGGCGGCGTGGGCGAGTTCCGCGCTGCGGCGGGTGAGTTTGACATTCTCCTCATACGGCAGGCGGGAGCCGTCGAACATGACCGAGGTGTAGCCCCATTTGAGGGCGTTCTCGACCTGTTCGACGGATTCGCCGTGATCGAGGTGGAGGGCGACGGGCTGGGAACAGCGCTCGGCCATGCGGATCAGGCTTCCGGCGAGGTCATAGGCTTTGTCGGAATTGAAAAGCCGCATATAGAGCTGAATGATGACGGGGGACTTTTCGTGTTCCGCGGCGAGGATGACGGCGCGGGCGGTCTCATAGTTGGCGATGTTGAAGGCGCCGACGGCGCGCTTCTGGGCTCGGGCAGAGGGGAGCAGCTCCCGTAAAGTGACGATCGACATAATAACTCTCCAAAATTGTTAAGGCGGCGAAAGCCGCCGCCGGCACCGGCACCCTGCCGGTCTGGGGTTTGGGGGCGAAGCGCCCCAACCGCCGGAGGCATGGGCTGTCGCTCACTAAACAGCTCAATTGCCGGACGAGTCCGGCAGTGAGCGGCAGCGGTGGAGTTGACCGCGAGGTCAACTCACCCGCCCGCGCCGAAGGCGGGGCTTTTCCTGCTCCGGGAAACGATATTGAAAAATGCGTTCTATATTTCTTATATGGCGTGTGTCCGCCCTTCCGGGCGGACCGGCGAGTTGACCTCTGCGGTCAACTCCGCCTCGGCGCTACGCGGCAAAATCTTCGATTTTGCTTATGTAGCTCTTTCGCTGCGCGCCGGATGCCTCCGGCGGCCAAGGCGCTTCGCCATTCCCCAAAAAGATCCCACCCTTCGGCCACGGGCCTCGGGTCTTTTGGCCGTTTCGGCCAAAAGCTCCGGGGATCTTTCCGGGGGCCCCGCTCTCCGGCATTCCGTGCGGCTCCGCCGTACTCGTGCCTGCGAGTGAGGTACTTTTCTTTTTGCACCCCCGACCGGCAGGGTGCCGGCGCCGACCGGCGGCTTTCGTCGCCTTTTTTACTTCGCTCTCTTCGCGGCGAGTTCTTCGAGGGTCAGAATGTTCAACCCCTTCAGCACCATCCGCGTGTACGGCGACGCCGTCACCAGCGGTCCTTCCGCCAGCTCCTTCACCCGCTCCGCCAGCATCGTCACCAACTCGGGATGCAGCCGCGGCAGCACCACCGCGCCCTCGCCGGCCGTGTACGACTCCTCTTCATTGGTTCCAAACGGTTCGCATTCGACCCCCATCTGTTTCAGGAGCTCCATCGGGTACGGGTAGTTTTTGACGTAGTTCTTGAGGTAATCGCTCTCGAGATAACTCATCTTCTCCCCGGTTTTCGCATAGTCGAGCTTCAGTCCGGCGAGAAATTCGGAGCTGTGCATCACTTTGACGTTCAGCGCGATTCCGTATCCCTTGAAATCGTTCACCAGCGCATCGTAAGCGGCTGTGTTCGACACCACCAGCGTTTTCGCATTCAGTCCGTTCACGAATTCCGCGAACTTCTTCGCCACCGCCTCGGCGCGGTCGACGAAACCGAGCACGCCGAGCGCCTTGCCGATGCAGCCGCCGGTGATCGTGCGGAAGGCGATTCCCTTCTTCGCGGCGAGTTTGCCGAAACTCTCCGCGATCGCCGGAGTTTCCGCCGTGTAATGGTCGATGAAGTAGAGCACGTCGCCGGACCCGGCGACCTGCCACTTCGCTCCCGCTTCCAGTTCATCGGCGAGTTTCTTCACCGCTTCCGGAGCGTTCCCGGACTCGACGATGTCGCGGCGCAGCGCGAGCTGGAGGCCGACTTCGTCGTAGCCCTTGCCGTCGTGGTAACCGTCGCAGTGGCAACGGTTCGCGCCGGAAAGATCGGAGCGGTAGAACGTGTCGATGAAATCGGCGTCGGCCAGCTTTTCCGGATGCATCCGGACCGAGTCGGCGATCAGCGCCCGGACGCGCGGCGTATCCGACTCGCGGCAGCTCGCCTGCCCCACCGCCGAAAGATGGCGGCACATGAAGCAGAACCGGCAGCTTGAGATGACTTCGGTGAATTGATCGATATTCATGATGTTAAACTCCTTTGAAACCCATCTTGCCGGGGTTCATGATATTGTTGGGGTCGAGCTGGGCCTTGAGGCCCTCGAGCACGTGCATGGCGGGGCCGTAAAGCTCCTTCATCAGCCGCCCGAGCTTGAGCCCGACGCCGTGGTGTTCGTTGATGACGCCGCCTTCGCGGATCGCGGCGCGGATCGCCATGTCCCAGACCCGGTTGTAGAGCGCCGCCGCCTCGGCCGGATCTTCCGGCGCCTTGTCGAAGATGAACCGGGCGTAGAGCATGCAGCCCCAGTCGTACCAGTGCGAGAAGTGGCCGATGAAGGTCGCTTCCGGGAAATTCTCTTCGACCGTCTTCTTCATCGCCCAGTAGACGTTTTCAATTTTCGAGAACGTTGCGACGGTGTCCAGTGTGCCGAATGCCTGCGGCATGTGGAACATGTAGGGCGGATAGAAGAATTTGTAGCGGTTCTTCCACCACGCTTCGCCGGATTCGCTCCCGAGGTCCTCCTTCGGACCGGCGGCGCGGCAGATTTCGCAGGCTTGCTCCATCTGGAGATCGACGATCTTCTCCGGACCGTCGAATCCGAACACCAGGTAGGCACCTTCGCGGTCGATGCCGAGCACCCGCTTGATCAGCTTGGCGGTCTCGGGCCCGTCGTAAAGACGGATCGCGCAGGGCTGGAGACGGCTGTGCATCAGCCCGGCTCCGGCGGTCATCGCCGTGTGCATATCCGGGAACAGGAAGGCGTGGAATTTGCGCGATTCCGGAACCGGGTGGATTTTGAGCGTGACTTTGGTCATCACCCCCAGCGTGCCCTCGCTGCCCAGGAACATCATGGTGAGGTCGGGGCCGGAGGCGTGGCGCGGCACCGGCAGCGTGTTGATGATCTCCCCGGTCGGCGTCACCACTTCGAGCGACATCACCATGTCTTCGATCTTGCCGTACTTGGTCGACAATACGCCGGTGCCGCGGTGGGCGAGAAACCCACCGATGGTGGCGCAGGCGATCGAGGCCGGGAAGTGCATGGTCGAATACCCCGCCTTCTCCACCGCCCATTCGAGATGCTGGGCGTTGATGCCGGTTTCACAGGTGACCGAGAGCGTGCTGGTATCAATCTCAATAACCCGATTCATCCGTTTCATGTCGAGGATGATGCCGCCGTAGATCGGCAGCGCGCCGCCCTGCGAGCCGGAGCCGCCGCCCCACGGCGTCACCGGGATCTTGTACTGGTTGGCGATCTTCATCACTTTGGCGACTTCTTCGGTCGATCCGGGGTGGACCACGAAATCGGGGCGCTGCGGCTCGTTGCCGCGGTCGTGCCACATTTCGGGAATCCAGTAGTAGTCGATCGAGTGTCCGAGCCCGTCCGCCGAGCCGGAATTGACGAATTCCGCACCGACCGCATCGGTCAGCTCGCAGCGGATCATCTGGTACATGTAGTTGTCTTTTGCCGGTTGCATTGCACAAAACTCCTAAGGGTTGGAATGGGTCGTATTTTCAGCGCTTCCGGTAGACCGGGGCGAGCGCGTCGTGTATTTCACGATAGGTCCGGAACAGTTTCGCGTAGGTTCCCGCCCGTTCCGGATCGGGGGAAAGTTCACGGTCGATGCGGAGGCAGCGCTTCACCGCGTCGCGGGAGTCGGCGAAGAGTCCGATTCCGGTCCCCGCCAGCAGCGCCGCGCCGAACGAGGCGTCGCCCGGCGAGGGCACCGCGACCGGAAGGTTGAAGACATCGCAGACGATTCCGCTCCACAGCGGGCTCCGCGCCCCGCCGCCGATGAGGAAGATCCGCTTGACCGGGAGCTTCATCTCCTCGATGACGCCGTAGCAGTCGAGCAGCGAAAACGCCACCCCTTCGAGCAGCGCCCGCATGAAGTCGCCGCGCGTCGAGTTGATCGAGAGCCCGGTGAAGCTTCCGCGCAGCTTCGGGTCCCAGTAGGGGGAGCGCTCCCCCTGCAAATAGGGGTGGAACATGACGCCGTTCGCCCCGACCGGAGAGGCCGCCGCCTTGCGGTCCATCAGGTCGAATGCCTTCGTTCCCGATTTTTCCGCCTCGGCCTTTTCCGCCTCGCCGAAGAGGTCGCGGAACCAGCGCTGGCAGAGCGCCGCCGCGTTGGTCGCCGAAACCGTGTACCACATCCCCGGAATGACGTGGCTGTAGGTCAGCGTCGTGGCGAACGGATGCGGCGAAGAGGTCATCACATTGACGTTCCCGGCGGTGGCCAGTTTGACGATGCAGTCACCCGGTTCGATCGCGCCCGCGCCGTAATCCTCGACGGCGGAATCCGACGTACCGCAGATCACCGGGGTTTCGGCCGGAATCCCGGTATCGGCGGCGGCCTGCGCGGTCACTTTCCCGAGGCGCGCCGTCGGCTCCACCAGTTCGGGGAGCGCCGCGAAATCGAATCCGGTCAATTCGAACAGCTCCCGTGACCAGGTACGCGCCTTCATATCGTAGAACAAGGTTCCCTGCGCTTCGATGTGATCGGTGGCGGCGACTCCGGTCACCAGGAAGCGGACGAAATCCTTGACGAAAAGAATGTGTTTCGTCTTCTTCGGAACTTCCGGCTCGTGGGTTGCGATCCAGCGCAGCTGCGGCAGCGTCCAGGTCGGCGTCGGCATCTGGTACGCGGTTTCGAAGATGAGTTTTTCATGCCGTTCGCGGAGAAAGGCGCACTCTTCGGTGCTGCGCTGGTCGGTCCACATGATCGTCCGGCGGACCGGGCGCATCGCGTTGTCGAGCAGCACCGCGTTGTGGGTGGAGCCGTCGAAGGCGACCGCGCCGATCCGGGAGAAGTCGAGTCCGGACTTCCGCAGTTTCGCCAGCGCCTCGCACATCGCGGCGTACCAGTCGGCGGGCTCCTGTTCGGACCAGCCGGGGCGCTCGTAGTGCGTCGGGTACTCGCATGACGCCTCGCCGCAGAGCCGGCCGTCCGCGCCGATCGCGGTGACTTTGCAGCCGCCGGAACCGAAGTCGATCCCGAGCAGAATGGTGTCCGCCTCCGCCATCATTTCACCCAGCCGTGCTGCGGGTCCTTGGCCGAAATCAACCCGCGGTTGACCTTCCCGGTCATGGTCCAGAGGTAATACATCCGATACCCCGGCGCGCCGCAGAGGGGGTGGTAGCCCTCGGCGATGGCGACGGTGTCGTTGTTCCTGACCGCGTAGGCCTCCTCGATCCGCCCTTCGGAAGTGTAGACGCGCTGGAAACCGAATCCCTGCGCCGGGTCGAAGCGGTAGAAGTAGGTCTCCTCCATATCGATCTCGTCGGGCGGATTGTCCACGTCGTGGCGGTGCGGCGGGTAGCCGGACCAGTTGCCGGAGGGGATCATGCCCTCGCCGATGTAGAAATGCTCGGAATCGAATTTCTCGTCGAGTATCACTGTCGCTTTGCGGGTGAAGTTGTCGCGGCCAATGACCAGCTCGCGGGTCATCTCCGGCGTGATCACGCACGGTTTCGCCGTGTCGCGCGTCGCCGGAGAAGCGTTGTAAGCAAGATCCACGTCGGTCAGCGCGGTGATTTCGTAGGCGGTGCGGCGCGGCAGGTAGACTGTGTGCGGCTTGCCGTCGAAGACGTTTTTGCGTCCGCCGACTTCCGCGAAGTCGAACCCGTCGCCTTTGACCGCGCATTTGCCGCCGAGCAGGACCAGCGCGACTTCAAATTCCCCGGTCGCCGCTTGGTATGAGGTGCCGCGGGCAAGCTGGATGACGCCGAACGCGGTGAGTTTCATGCCGTATTCGCCGAGGTCGAAGACCTTGTTGTATCCCTGCTTCGGGTCGAGGTGGATGAGAAGGGTTTCGCCGTTCATGGGAAAAGTTCCTTTCGCTTATTTCACAACCGTCGGTTCGATATCGAGAATGCGGCAGAGGTCGAGCAGTTCCGGGACGAGATCGCCGTAACAGAGGGCGTAGTGATGCTCCCACCCCTGGTTGATGACGGTCTCGCGGAGCTTGTCGCACCCCGCATCGAACTTGATTTTGACCGGATTGCCGCGGACGAAGAGGTCGGTGTCGAGCGCTTCCCCGGTCGCAATGAGCATCCGGAAGCCGTCGCCGTCGCGCTTTTCCCCGAGGCGGGCCAGCGTGACGCGGCCGGGTTTGAGCGGGAATTCGTCGGTGACGCCCTTGACGCCGCCGCCTTCGACGGTTGCGCTGTGGCAGAGCTGCGGCTGATAACCCGGCTTGCAGAGCCGGCACGGCGCCGCGCCGCAGTGCCAGGCGACGCCGTATTCGCCCTCCATGACGATCATGTCGCAGAAGAACGGCAGATCGCCGGTCAATTCCTGCTCGATCCGCATCATCACCGCGCCGTAGACGTCGCCCTCGCAGGCGGTCAGGAACCCGTGGTTGGTGAGGTGGCCGATGGTGGAGCAGATGGCGATGCCGTAGAGGTCGCTTGCAATAAATTCCGGCCAGCAGCGCATGGCGAAGGTGTCCACCAGGAATTTGTCCTTCATCTTGCCGACGGCGGCGAAGAGCGCGGCGGATTTGCGGAGCTGCTCGTCGCTCGGGCCGTCAGAGGGGTGCACCTCGGCGTCGGAGAGGACGGTCTTCATCGCGGCTTGCAGCTCCTCCGGCTTAAGCGTGCGCGCGGTTTCGATCACTTCGTGTTCGGTGATGAACTTGACTTCCGGGCCGATCTTGGTGCGCAGCAGCATTTCGTCGCAACTGGAGGTGAAGAAGCCGGGAACCCGCCCGCCGATCAGGCCGACGCGCATCCGGGAGAGCGTTTCGACGGTCCGGGTCACGCGGATCGCCTTTTCGAGCCCCTGCGCCGCCGGTTCGGAGCCGACCTCCGCGTGGATATGGAAGTACGGCACGTGCATCCGGTACATGAAGTGGGAGTTCATGTTCGCCGCGCAGAACGAGTTGTTCTGGAGCCGTCCGCCCTTCGGGTCCGGCTCCTTCATCGACCAGAGGACCACCGGAATGTTCAGCCGCTGGGCGAACAAGGGGACGATCACGCCGAGCGAGAAGGTCATGAAATGGGCCACGATCAGGTCGGGGCGCTCCCCTTCGAACGCTTCAAGTTCCCGGATCGCCTTGTCCTCGAAGTCGATCATGGCGTCGCCGCCGACGACTTCGACGCCGGGCAGGCTCTGCAGATACGCCTTCGCGTTTTTCCGCGCCGCTTCGAGCGTTTCGTTGGTCCAGTTCGCCTTGGTCAGGGGGAGGTAGCCGATTTTGAACTGCTTTTGCATGTTCCCTGTGTCCTGCTCTTAATGGTTTTTGAGAAATTCATCGACGGTTTTGCGGTCCGGCAATCCGGCGCGCGCCCCGAGTTTTCCGCACTTCAGCCCGGCGAAGGCCGAGCCGAACCGCATACAGGTTTCGAGGTCCGCGCCTTCGAGGTAACGGACTTCGAATCCGCAGTGATAGGCGTCGCCCGCCCCGGTCGAATCCACCACCGGGAGCTCGAACGCCGGGCAGCGCAGGATCGAACCGTCCGCCGCCAGCATCATGGAACCCTCTTTGCCCGCGGTGAGACCGGTCACTTTCGCCCCGATCGTCCCGAGTTTGCGGAGCGCCTTCTCAAGATCGGTTTCGCCGCTCCATTTGCGGGCGAACGCTTCGGAGGCGATCAGCACGTCGGCCAGTTCGAGCAATTCATTGATCCGGGGAGTGAACGTCCCGGCGTCGACTGCGACCACGACGCCCGCCGCTTTGGCGACCCGCGCCGCCGCCACCGCCGCATCGGGGTGGTGCCCGTCGAGGTGGAGAATCTTCGCGCCGCGAATCATCCCGGCGGGAATCTCGTCCGCTTTCAAGAGTTCAAGACCGCTCTTCGTCCAGGCGACGCTGCGGCCGCCGTCCGGCGTGATCCAGCAATAGGCGATCGGGCTGCCGCCGCCTTTGCGCACTTTGATCGCCGAAGTATCCACTTTTTCGGCGGCGAAGTCCGAAAGGATCAGCCGCCCGTCCGGATCGTCGCCGATGCTGGTGACGAATGCTGCGCGCAATCCCAGCCGGGCCGCCCCCACCGCGGTATCCGCCGCCGGGCCGCCGCCCTGAATCTCATGTTCGATCATCTCGATCTTGCTGTCCACCGGAATCTCCGGAATCCGGCACAAATGGTCGTTGCTGCAATAGCCGAGCGCGATAAATTGAACCTGGTTCATAGATCACCCTTATATGCTCTTTGAGGTTTTCACTTTTCAATATAATGATGTTTTCCGCAATTGTCAAGGGTGGATATGATAAAAAATGAGATATTGTGAAATAACATGATACAATATGATACGAATATCATTTGCTTTTTCGATATTTTCGGGATATAGTATACCATTATGACAAGTTTACGCTCGATACAACTCTCAACTTATATCAGGGAACGCGGCAGCTGCACCGTGGCGGAGCTCAAAGAGGCGTTCGGCGTCTCGCACGCGACGATCCACCGCGACATTGCGTCGCTGGTCGAAGAGGGAGAGATCCGGCGGGTGCGCGGCGGCGTGGCGGCGATTCCACCGGAAGAGGCGGCAAGCTCCGAACGCGCGTTCGACTCCCGTTATCAAGACCGGCTGGGGAGAAACCGCGAGGCGAAAATCGCCGCGGCGAAAAAGGCCGTCGCCACCATCGAAGACGGCGACGTGATCTTTCTCGATTCCTCGACGACGGTCTACTATCTGGCGCGGGAAATCCAGGCGGCGAACTTCGCCAACCTCACCGTCATCAGCAATTCGCTCCTGGTGATCCGGGAGTTCCCGCTGTTTCCCTCCAGTTGTTTCCTGGTCGCGCTGGGGGGGAATTACGATCTTCAGCTCAATGCGTTTCTCGGTGCGGCGACGGTTGCCGATCTTGAGCGGCTGAAGATCGGCAAGGCGTATCTCTCCGCCCTCGGAGCGACGCCGGAGGGATTCTTCTCGCGGCATGAATACCACTCCTACTTTCTGCGCCGTGTGCTGGAAATCGCCGAAGAGTCCTACCTTCTTATCACATCGGATAAATTCGGCCGCTCCGGGCTCTTCGATATCGGGCCGCTCTCCTCCCTCAACGGAGTGATCGCCGACGCCGCCCTCCCGGATTACATCCCCGGCCAACTGCGCAAGTAATCTCGCCTGATTGCCGAATTTCGAGGGGGCGCGCTGCCCCCTTCCGCTTTGTCTTTTACAGGATATAACGCCAGTAGAGATAGCCCGAACAGATGGAAACGGAGACGATCATCAGCGGGAATCCGCAGCGGGTGAACTGCCAGAAGGTGATCGGATAACGGTTCTTTCGCGCGATCTGACAGACCACCACGTTGGCCGAAGCGCCGATCATGGTTCCGTTGCCGCCGAGGCAGGCGCCGAGCGCGAGGGCCCAGAAGAGCGGTTCGCGGATCTGGTCGGGCGACATCCCGGTCTTGTCGGCCATCGCCGGTATGATCGACGTGATCAGGGGAATCATCGAAATCACCAGGGGAATGTTGTCGATGATCGCCGAGAGAATCGCGCTTCCCCAGAGGATAATCATCATGGTCAGCCCGAAATTGCCGTCGGTGACGTGAATCATCCAGAGCCCGAGTTTCTCGAAAACGCCGTCGATCTCCAGCGCCCCGACCATCATGAACAGGCCGCAGAAGAAGAGGATGGTGTTCCACTCCACTTTTTCGAGCATGTGGGAGAGCTCGATCTTACAGACCAGCGCCATGATGAACGCGCCGCAGATGGCGATGATGCCCGGCTCCAATCCGGTCAGCCGGCTGGTGAAAAATCCGAGCAGCACGAACCCGAACACCCACATCGCCCGGGACAGGCGGGCGGCGTCGAGGATCGCCAGTTTCGGCTCGGTCATCCGGACCTGGGCGACGGCGCTCGGCATCGTCCGCAGATGCTTGCGCATGGTAAACAGAATGATCACCAGCGAAACCGCCATGACGATCAGGACCACCGGCGTCAGGTTCAGCAGGAAATCGTTGAACGAAAGTCCGCAGCTTGCGCCGATGAGAATGTTCGGCGGGTCGCCGATCAGCGTCGCCGTGCCGCCGATGTTCGAGAACACCGCCTCGAGCGTCAGGATCGGCACCACCGGCAGCCGCAGCAGCTGGGCGATGAGAATCGTCACCGGCGCCATCAGGATCACCGTCGTCACGTTGTCCATGAAGGCGGAAACCACGGCGGTCGTCACCAGAAACTCCAGCACCACCAGCAGGCCGTTGCCGCGGGTCTGCCGGGCGATCGTCACCGCCAGGTATTCGAACACTCCGGTGGTCGCCATGATGTTGACGATCACCATCATGCCGATCAAAAGCGCCAGCACATTGAGGTCGATCTTGCCCAGCATGTCGCTGAAATCAGCCACCGCCAGCACCACCATCAGCCCGGCGCCGAGCATGGCGGCGATCGTTTTATCCACTTTCTCGGAGGCGATGAAGAGGTAGGCCACGGCGAAAACGATGACGCCTACCCACATATGGGCGCTGCTGCCCGCGCCGCTTTTCGCCACGGCGGAAGCGGCTTCGGCCGCACCGAGGAACCAATGGGATGCAAACATGATGAATCGCTCCTCAGAGATTGATGATTCGTTTCAGAAGCAGCGTGCGGTCGACGACCCCGAGCAGCTTGTTCCGTTCGCCGACGATGTAAACTACCGGACACTTCTGGACCGAAATGGCGAACACGATCTCAATCAGCGTGGCGTCTTCCGGGAACGTCTTGAAATGGCGGTTCATCACATCCGATACCTTTGAGGCGGCCTCCACCTCGAAATACTCCTCGAACGGGTCGAAATAACGGATGAACCCGACACTTTTCAGTTGCGAGAAAAAGTCTGGAATCCCCAGTTTGAACAGGTCGTCGGCGACGATTTCGCCGACCAGCGTTTCGCCGTCGAGCACCGGCACGGTCGAGATGCGGTACTCGGCCATCCGGCGCGTCGCCTCCTGGAGCGGCAGGTCGGGGGAGAGCACCACCCGGGGCGGCGCCATGATGTCCGACGCGATCACCACCGGCGGGCGCTGCTTGCGGATTTCCCGGAAGAGGCGGACCATCTCATCGGTCGACGCACAGGAGTGCAGCCGGTCGCGCCAGGCCGGGTTGTGCACCACCGCGGCGAGGTCCGCCATGAACCGCAGCCCCTCCATCGGGCGGTCTTCGGGAATCAGCAGCATGCAGCCGAAGACGACCGGCACTTCGTCCGGGGTTTCGCAGTCGAGCGGATGGTCGAGCGTAGCGCAGACCGCACACAGCGATTCGAGTTTCGGCACTCGCGCGTGCGGCAGGATCAGGCCGCAGCCGAGGGTGGTCGGGCTCTGGTTTTCGCGTTCCCAGATCAGATCGAGAATCGCGGCGGAAGTCAGGTCCCGTTTTCGCAGCGGTTCGAGTTTGGCCGCATCGGACGCCAGCTTCCCGAATAGTTCCGCCGGGTCTGCCGCCGATACTTGGGACAGGATGTTCCAGTGAATTGCAAACGGAGTATCACTCATGACAAATTCTCCACCTTCCATCCGCGCTGGATTGCCCCGCGCAAGATTGCACCACGCGAACCACACCCCGGAAACGATCCCCCGCGGGAGTCCGCCTTCCCCTAATCTAGCACTAAAACAGCCGTTTGCAAACCGGGAACCCGTCAGCCGGACACCGCGTTTCGCTTCCCCCTCCGGAAATCGCGCGGAGAACAGTTGTAATGCCGGCGGAATTCGCCGGAAAAATAGAGCGCATTCCGGTATCCCACCCGGAACGCGATCTCCTTCACCGGCAGCTCGGTGACTTCGAGAAGCTCGGCCGCCACTTCCATCCGCCGCCGGATCAGAAAATCGATCACCGAAGTCCCGAGATGCTTCTGGAAGAGCCGGAACATGCCGGTCGAACTCAGATTGAACCGGCGGCAGAGGTCGCCGACGGTGATGGGCTCCTGAAGGTTCCGGTAGAGATAATCGACGATGCGGTCCAGCTGTTCCGGGAAATCCGTCCGCTTATATTCGAAGGCAAGTTCGATCAGAATCTGATAGGCGAGAACCGAGCCGCCCCGGACAAATTCCGGCGGCCGTTCCCGGAGGAACCGGGCGGCATGTTCAAAATAATCGATGAATGTTTTCGGATTCCGCAACGGAATCAGCGAGACTCCGACCAGTCCCGTCGCGTTCAGCACCGACGGCAGCAGGGGCCCGGAAATACTCACCGTCACCTTGCGGGCATAGTCGACGGAATCGCAGCTCATTTCGGTACTCGTGCCGAGCTGGACGATGAAAAGATCTCCCGGGCGCGCCTGAAACGACACGCCGTTCTGAATGAAATCGAAGACACCGTCCGTCACCAGTTCGAGAGCGAACGTATCGGAATTCTCCCGGTAGCGATAGCACCCCTTCACCCAATTGTCGGTTCCCGCAAAACGAAGCTGCAGCGGCGGATCGCACGACGGGTCCGCCCCGAAAAAGTGGTGGAACTCATGAAGCGGATAACGCCCGACATCGATCCCTCCGCACAGGGAAGAGCCGTTGAGCGTGATGAGACGCGACTGTCTGCGGCGGCTGGAGTCAAGCATGTGGTATTCCTGATATGTTTGGAATAATTCCTGATGTATTTGATTTTCGAATGATTGACTTATCCCGTTGCTTTCAGTATAATTTAACGTAGAAACAAGGAAAGTCAAGGCACGGAAATCCAATATTCGGAAAGGGAGAACAGGATGAGAAAACAATATTTTACGTTGATCGAACTCCTCGTTGTGATCGCGATCATCGCCATTCTGGCGTCCATGCTGCTGCCTGCGCTCAGCCAGGCGCGGGACCGTGCCAAAACCGCAAACTGCGCGTCGAACCAGAAACAGATCGGCACCATGGTCGCCATGTACGCCTCGGATTGGCAATACGCCCCCATCGTCACCTTCACCTCCACCTCGGGAGACACTTCCGATTACAGCGTTCCCTTCTGGAAGCTCGCTCACGGCGGGTATGCGGCGACCAATCTGCTCGGACGCAAAGTGACCCCGTTCCTCTGCCCCGCCACCGGACAGGAGAAGGAGACGGTTCAAGATTCGTCCAACTGGACCGGAGACGCGAAATTCCCCGATGCGAACTGGTATTCGTTCAGCAGCTACGGCGTGGCCAGCTACACCTTCGGGAACGCCATGTCTTCCTACTTCCGCAGCAGCTCCGGGATCGGCGCCGCCCCGAAATATTCGCAGTACCGCGACCCCTCGCAGAAGGTGGCGTTCTGCGACTCCCTGATCGGAATCGCCGGTCCGGGATGCAACCGCCGGATGGGGAACATTTCATTCGCCTGGTGGGGTTCCTCCGACTGGCTCACCAAAAACGGAGTCCCCCGTATGAGCACCCGTCACGGCAACAACTTCAACGCGCTCTTCATCGACGGTCATACCGGCAGCATCCGGCGGCAGGGAGACAGTGATGCCGCGATGAAGAAATTTTTCACGACTTCGGTTCGTGGAAGCAGCGACTCCGCCCTCTGACCGGGAATCGTCATGAAAATACAACGTTACTGCTTTGGGCTCGCACTCCTGCTTCCTCTCATCGCCGCCGCCGCGGATGACGGGCTGATCTTCTACGCGCCTCTCGACGGAAGCGCAGTTTCAAAGACGGCGGCCGCCGCGGTTTCCCCCGAACATCCGGAAAAATTGCAATACGTCGACGGCAAATTCGGCAAAGCGGTGCGGCTGGAGGGGGACGCGAAGTTGGTCTATCCGGCAAAAAACGTCTTCTCGTTTGAAAAAGGCACGCTCGCGCTGTGGTTCCGACGCGATCTCTCGTGGGAAAGCCAGCGGGGCTGGCAGATGTTCCGGGCCTCCTCCGGCAAAGAGTGGAACCGGGAATGCTTTTATGTGGCGGGAACCCGCTGGAAAGAGCTGAGCGTTTCGGTCTACGATGCCGAAAAGGTCCGCAACCTGGTTCTCTCCCCCAACGGAATTCCCCTGCCGGCCGGAAGCTGGCAGCATTGGACGGTGACCTGGGACGGCCCGCGCATCCGGGTTTACCGGAACGGCGAAGAAATTTCCTATAAAGTCAAAGCCGACCCTGTCTGTGAGATTCCGCAGGCCGCGCCTCAGGTTCTTCAGTTCGGGAGCGGGCATAACGCCGACGCGGTTCTTCGGGGAGAGCTGGACGAGCTGCGCATCTATAACCGGGAACTTCTCCCCGACGAGGTCAAACGGCTTTTTGAATCGGCCCCGGCAAACGGAGTGAACCAATGAAACCGCATCTTTTTCTTCTTCTCTGTTTCGTTTTGACGCCCCTGCTTCTCCCGGCGCTGCCTTACAGCGCGCCTTCCCCGGCCGACCTCTCCGGGAGTTTCCGGCGGGAGAACGCGTTCCACACCGATCTCTACCTGAACGGCATCTGGGAAATCGCCCCGACCCTGAAAACGGAGGATAACTGCCCCGCCGACAGCGAATTCCATCCGGTGCCGGTGCCCTCCTCGTGGATGTTCGCCGCAGACTTCCCGATCGCGTCGCCCGATTTCGTCCGGGGCAGGTGGAGCGGGGAATCGGCCTACCGGGGCATTCCGCTCCAGAAGTACGAGAGCGCCTGGTATCGCCGGAAATTCATCGCGCCGAAGGTCGGTCCGGGGGAAGCGCTGATGCTCGCCGTGGATCGCGTCTCCGTTTACGGCAGCGTCTGGCTGAACGGCGAAAAGCTCGGAGACTGCATGGAGCGCTCGCCCGGATTATGGGACATCACCTCCCGGGTGCGCCCGGGAAAGGAGAACCTCTTGCTGATCCGGGTCGATGCCGCGCCCGGCGTCAAGGAGAAAATGTACATGGGCGCCGAAATGACCGCCACGGTGGAGCAGAAAACCTCCCTGCGCGGCATCACTCAGGACGTGCGCCTCGTCCGGCGTCCCGCCGGGCTGCGGGTCGACGATCTCTTTCTTACAACCAGTACGCGGAAGGGCGAAATCGCCTTCGAACTCCGGGTCGCCAACCCGGAGCGGAAAAAAGAGACCGTCGCCGCGGAGTTCCAGATTTTTCCGGAACAGGGGGACGCGGCGGGGAAGCGGTTCCCGGCTGAACTGCCGCTTTCCGGGGAGCCGCTTCAGACCTTCCATGTTTCCTTCCCGTGGCGGGATGCGCATCTCTGGGAAACCGACGATCCGTTCCTCTACCGGGCGGAGGTTTCGCTGTCGAAAGGCGACCGGGAGATCGAGCACTCGCTCCCGCGCCGGTTCGGTTTCCGCGAGGTCTGGATCGAAGGGCGCGAAACCATGTTGAACGGCAAGCCGTTCCGGGTGATCACGCTTTCCATGCCCAATCGCGACGCCTTTGTGACCGGGGCGAAGAACCACCTCTACCCGGTGCTCGACCTCTACCGCAAGGCCGGATACAACGCCGTGATGATCTCGAACGAATACGCCTGGCGGGTCGGCGGCTGCGCCCAGTTCTATGAGGATCTGTTCGACTACACCGACCATAACGGAATGCTCGTTTCGCTCCCGCTCTCCCGGGTCTACGACGTCAACTGGGAGAGCGAGGCGGGACGCAAAGAATGGCTCCGGGTCAACCGCGACATCATGGAGCGCTATCGCAACCAGCCGTCGCTGGTCTTCTGGTCGATGAACTTCAATTTGCTCGGCTACCCCTGGGATCTCAATCCGTACGCCTGGGCGAGCGACTACCGGCCGCCCGACGCCATCCTCGACCTCGGCCGGAAACGCCGTCAGGCAGGGGAGTCGGAGGCGATGGTGAGGGCGATCGACGACAGCCGCATCGTCTTTCACCACGCCGGAGGCAATTTCGGCAGCATGATCACCTCGAATTTCTACATCTCCTGGCCGCCGCTCCAGGAGCGGATGGACTACCCGGAACCGTGGTCGAAAACCGGCGTCCGCCCGTTCAACGCCGTCGAGCTCGGCTACCCCAACCCGATGGACTACTCCCGCTGCCGCGACGGGAGCTGGCAGACGATGAGCGGAGCCGAACCGATGGAGGCGGAGTATTCAGCCCCCTATCTCGGCCGCCGCGCCTATCAACTCCAGGAGGACCGTTATCTTGCAATCATCGATTCGAACGCAACCGGAAAACAGTACAGCAACTGCGACTTCTACGAGGTGAAACAGCCTTATCTCTGGGATTACAATCTGCGGGAACATGCTCCGGTCAGCCTGGTCCAGCAGACGGTTTCCCCGGCATATATCCGGGTCTGGCGGGCATACGGCGTCAACGGCTTCTGCCCGTGGGTCGGCCAGCGCGACCTCTGCGGAGTCGATTTCGAATACTGGAAACAGGGGTTGAAGTCCGACTTCAGCTATGAAGACTGGACCCGGCCCGGAGCGAAGCCGCTCGGGAATTACCGTTCCGCTTCGGAGAACGAACTTTGCGAAACCGGCAAAGCCTACCGGCGGGGGCAGATGCCGCTCCTGGTCTGGGCGGGCGGCTCCCGCGCCGAAGGGTTTTCCAGCCCGATCCACGCCTATTATGCGGGCGAAACCGTCGAGCGCCAGCTGGTTGTCGTCAACGACACCCGGCGCGATCTCCGGTTCGAGGCGACCTGGCGTCTGGGCGATGCCGTGGGGACGATCCCGGTCGCGGTCAAGGCCGGAAGCCGCGTCTTCCTTCCCTTCACATTGGTGATGCCGCAGGTCGAATCCCGGCGGGAGATGACGCTCGATTGGCGGCTGAAGGGGGTTGACCCGGCAATCCTCGATGTCCAGGAGACAAAAATCGAAGTATTCCCCGCCTACCGCACCCCGGACCGGGCCGAGCGGGAAGTCGTCTTGTTCGACCCGGCCGGTATGACCGCCAAGGCGTTCGACCGGCTGCACATTCCGTACCGTGCCGGTGACGCCGCCGCCGTCGGCGCGGACCGGACCATCGTCATCGGGCGCGGCTCGCTGAAGCTTCTGCCTTACCCGATTTTGACTAAAATCCTCGCCGCGGTCGACTCCGGAGCCGCGCTGGTGGTGATGGCGCAGGAAGACCTCTCCGTTTTCGGGCTGCGGCTGCATCCCCGCGGCGTGAGGAACGCCTTCCGCGTCGGCGACCCGGCGCTGCTGGCCGGGCTTGCGGAACGCGATCTGGCCGACTGGCGCGGCGGGTTCTCCTTTCTCCCCGCCGACTCGAATGATCCGGAATCGGCGGCCGGGGAATACCCCGAAGAGCCGTTCCGCCGCGGCAATCGCGGATCGATCGCCTCGATGATGCTGGAGAAGCCCCATACCGGCGCATTCCGCCACCTCATCGAAGCGGAATTCGACCTCGACTACGCCTTGCTGAGCGAAGTCCGCGAAGGGCGGGGGAGGATTCTCTTCTGCCAGCTCGATCTCGCGGAGCGGGCCGGAATGGACCCGGTTGCCACCTTGCTGCTCCGCCGCCTCGCCGCCTGGTCGCCGGAACCGGCCGCCGCGTCGCTTCCGGTCCGGACGATCGGGAAAGGTGCCGCCGCTCTCGCCTCCCGGCTGGGGCTTGAAACGACCGCAAAGGAGCTCCCGAACGGAATCGTCCTCGCCGAAGGAACCGGGGAGCTGAAGGAGCTCGTTGCCTTTGCCGGGCAGGGCGGAACGGTGCTGCTTCTCGGCCCCTTCCCGGATACCTTCCGGATCGGCGATGTCACCGTCGTATCCCGGCGGGAAACAGCCTACCGGGCGGCTCCGTCGGGGAACCTGGAGCGCCGTTACGGCATCGGCTATTCCGAACTCTTCCTCAAAGCCGGAATCACCGAGCCGTTGATCCAGCCCGCTCCCGGCGTCGAACTGCTGTCGCAGCCGGGGCTGCTGGCGGAGGTTCGTTGCGGCAAGGGGAAATTCCTGCTCGCCGCCGTGAATCCGGAGCGCTTCCGCGATTCCAAAATCAGCCCGGAACGAATGACCCGCGCCGCCGTGCGCCTCGGCCGGGCGATCGCCGAAATCCTCGCCGGGGAAGGGGCACGGTTCCCCACGCTGGCGGAAAAAGTCAAGGCGGGCGGCAGCTGCGCCCCGCTCAGCCTCTCCGGCAACTGGAAGTTCCACACCGACCCGGAAAACCGGGGATATCGCGACAGCTGGCAGTCGCCCGGTTTCGACGACCGCGGCTGGCGGGAAATCAAGGTGCCGGGATACTGGGAGAATCAGGGCGTGCGCGATCCCAACCCGGCGTTCCCCGGCTCGACCGCTCCCTACGACGGATATGCCTGGTACCGGTACCGGGTGGTGATTCCGGAATCCTTCCGGAACAGGAAACTGTTCCTCAACCCCGGAGTGATCGACGACATGGACCGCACCTTCTTCAACGGGAAAACCGTCGGCATGACCGGAATCAACACCAAGGAGTACTGGAGCACCCGGCGCTCCTATGCCCTGCCGCCGGAGCTGGTCAAATTCGGCGAGGAAAACGTGATTGCGATCAAGGTGTACGACAACTACAACCTCGGCGGCATCGTCGGGCCCCAGCCGGAACTGGTCGCCCCGGATGAGAATCCCTTCCCCTACACCGACCGGACAAGGCCGTTCAATCCCTACCGGCTGAAGCGCTGGTAACCCGGCGGCACAGTTCCGTTTTTTCTCCGTCAATCATCCGTCATTTCGCGAGAATGACGGTTTTTTTGTTCTTGTCCGTGTGACCGCTGTTTCCCATTCCTTACAAACTGCTTTTATAAATGAAACATTCCACTCATCTGATTCAAATAACGGGATGATATCTTATATGACAAATCCGAAAGAAGAGAAAACCGTTTCGGAGAAACAGAATCGAAGAGGAATAAAATGAGAAATACACGGTTCACCTTGATCGAATTGCTGGTCGTCGTCGCGATCATCGCAATCCTCGCCGCGCTGCTGCTCCCCACGCTGGCCAAAGCGCAGGAGAGCGGAAATGCCACGGTCTGCAAAAACAACCTCAAACAGATCGGGATGGCACACCACTTTTACGCCAACGACTATGACGGCTGGATTCTGCCGGCCTCGATGAACGCGCATCCGCTGGCGAACAACCGGAACACCCACTGGAGCTATATCCTCAACCAGCTCTACACCCACAACACCGAGCTTTATCGCTGCCCGACCGAGCAAACCTACAAATGGGACCCGACGGAGACCAGCGGCAGCGCCTATACCAACAATATCTCCTACGGGCACAGCATCCGGACCTTCGGTTATATGTTCAACAACGCTTCGTATGGGCCTCCGGTCAAAATGACCTGGCTGGTCAGCCGTTTCAAGATCAACCCGGTGCTGACCGCCGATTCCGTGCCGCAGCTGGCCCACAACAGCGGCGGACGCCCCTACATCAACGGCGAATTCGCCAACAGCGACGATGATTACTGGACCCGGCCCGGACAGATCACCCTCAACTGGGGCGGGATCGGCGCGCGGCACAACAAGGCGGCCAATTACCTGCTCTCCGACAACAGCGCGCAGACGGTCACGGTCGAGAAGTCAAAGGCCAGGTACAAAGAGTATTTCCGTCCCTATTATAAAAACGGCCAGTGGCTCGAAGATTGAGGAGACTTTCCCATGAAAAAGAATTTTACGCTGATTGAACTCCTCGTGGTGATCGCCATCATCGCGATTCTCGCCGCCATGCTGCTTCCGTCGCTCGGGCGCGCCCGGGAGAAGGGCAAGTCGACAAGTTGTCTCGGCAATCTCCGGCAGATCGCCATCGCCGGGTTCACCTATTCCACCGACAACGACCAGTATCTGGTCACCGCGCGGCTGGTCAATGTGGAAAAACTCGTGGCGTCGCACTGGGCGACGATTCTCAACGAGCGCTATCTCCACAACACCAAGGTTTTCGACTGCCCGTCGGAGCTCAAGAGCTCGTGGACGGACGGCGGCGGCTTTCAGAACAACATCTCTTACGGGCAGAATATGCGTGTGTACGGCTATTCGCCCGCCCGCAGCGACGGCAACGATTCCGCGATGGGGACCCAGTCGGTCGGCGTCGCGGTCAAGGCCAACATGATGGCGTCGCTCGCCTCCGATTTCGGCACCGCCCCGGTCATGTTCGGCGAGTCGACGCCGATGGCGGCCTACAACGGGGGCAATTCGCTTGGCGGACGCCCCTATCTCAATGCGCTGATCGGCGCCGAGATGCTCGATTATTTCCGCGGCGAGCCCAATGACCGTTACGCGCCGCCGAGCCCGCGTCACAACGAAACGGCCAACTATGCCATGGCCGACGGCAGTGCGAAAAACCTCTCCGTCACCGAAACCATCGCCAACCATCGCCGCTATTTCCGGCCCTACCAGAGCTACAACAGCACGATCAAGGCGTTTACCTGGGTGGAATAAGGAAGAAAAAAAGAAAATGAAGTTCAACCATCTCCCGCTCATTCTGGCGGTCGCCGGAACGCTGCTTTCCGCCGCCGCCGAAGAGACGAAAATAATCGGCTTCAACGTGCTGATCGGCTTCAACCGCGCCAGCCGGATCGAAGAGGCGGCCCGCTGGCTCAAGGAGGAAAATCCCGACGTGATCCTGTTCCAGGAGATCGCCCGGCAGAACTCCGAATCCTTCGCCCGCCAGGCGAAACTCTGGGGTCACCGCTATGCCGCCGTCGCCAAGCCGTGGCAGGATTACTCCATCGGGCTGACCTCGAAGCGTCCGTTTGAACTGCTCGAAGTCCGCACCGAAGGCATGCATCACGGCTATGTATTGGCCAAAATCGACGGGGTCTACTATATGTCGATCCACTACTCACCCTTCAAATATTCCGTCCGCATCCGCGAGAGCGAAATCTATGCGAAACGGCTGAAGCCGCTGATCGCCGCCGGAGAGAAGGTCATCATGATGGGCGACTTCAACAATCCGTCGCCCTACGACGCGGCGCAGGCCAACGCCAACGCCACGGCGCTGGAGATCCGCCGCCACGAAACCCGCCCCGGCATCGAGAACATCCGCGACGGATTCTTCGATTTCCAGTGTATGAACAACCTGCTCGGCGTCGGGCTGGAAGAGGTCTGCTTCTTCTGGATGAAGAAGAACAATTACAACCCGCATACCGGAATCCGCATCGACATGGCGTTCCTCACCAAAAACCTCGAACCCAAAGTGACCGGCGCGTTTCAGGATACCCGCAATCGGGAGTTTCTCGAAACGCTTTCCGACCATTACCCGGTCATCCTGACGTTGAAAGAGCTGCATCAATGAAAAAATGGCTTTTCCTGCCGGCGTTCTGCCTGCTATCTGTTTTGTTTGCCGCCGAAAATCTGCTGACGGTTCCGCTTACCGACTGGAAGCGCGACTTCCGGCCCGACAATCGGAGCGATATCTACGATGTTAAAGCTCTCGACAACGGGGTGACCCGGATTCGCCGTTTTCCCGGTTCGGACTTCGGACGCATCTACTTCGACCAGCCGCTCAAGGCGGGCGCGACCTACCGTCTCAGCTACTCCCAGTTCACCGAGCACGGCGCGCTGACCAAGATGCTGGTGATCTTCAAGGGCGAAGACAAAAAGTGGCGCGAAAAGACCCGGCTGTCCTGTTTCGAGCCGCTGGTCAACGGAGAGTGGTCCACGGGAGTCGTCACCTTCACGGTTCCCGACGACGTGATCGAAACCCGGATCGACTTCCGGCTCGACTCCTTCGGTACCGTCGATCTCAAAGAGGTTTCGCTGACGGAACTGGCTCCTGCCGATGCGGAGGCGTATAAAAAGAGCATCGAAGTCAAACCGTTCCGGCCCGGCAGCGGCGGCGATTACGCGCTCGAACCCGGCAAATACTATCGCGTCCGTTTCGAAGGCCGCGCGGCGGAGGGAACGGAGGGGACGGTGAACATGGTGTTTCACGCGCCCGACGGCAGTTTCATCAAAGACGGACACCTCACCTTCTTCCTGCGCGACAAAGAGCCGAAGACCTTCTCCGAGGTGATCGCCGTCTCCGACAACGCCGACGGTGCCCGGGTCACGGTCGCCGGGGCGGAGGTGAAGGAGTTTGCGTTTGAACCGTTTGAGGTGAAGTGAGATGAAACGGATTCTTTTCCTGGCGCTGGCCGTTCTTGCCGCCGCCGTTTTCGCGGCCGATCCCGCCGCGGAACTGCGCAATCCGGCGGGACGCCCGCTGATTGCGGCGCACCGCGGCTGCTGGCGGCTCGCACCGGAGAACTCTCTTTCCGCAATCCGCGCCGCGATCGAACGCGGCGTGGACATCGTTGAAATCGACGTCCGCCCGACCAAAGACGGCGAGCTGGTCCTGATGCACGACGACTCCGTCGACCGCACCACCGACGGGAAGGGGAAACTGCGCACGCTCACCGCCGCCCAGGTGGCGAAGCTCCGGCTGAAACAGGGGCAGGGCGGCCCGAATGCGCCGCTTGCCGACGAGGGAGTACCGACGCTCCGCGAAGTGTTCGAGCTCGGGCGGGGCAAAATCGTCTTCAACCTCGACAAGGCGTGGCCGGTCCGCGACAAGGCGATGAAGCTGGCCCGCGAATGCGGCGTAACCGGGCAGATCCTGATGAAAGGGAGCGCTTCGCCCGCCGCGGTGAAGGAGTGGCTGGCGGCGCAGCCCGCCCCGGTGCTCTACATGCCGATCCTCGGTCGGGACACGGTCGGGGAGCTCGATGAGCTCCTCCGCGACAATCCGTCGATCCCCGCGGTGGAACTCTGCTGGACCGAGGACGGCGAAGTCTATACGCCGGAAGTGACCGGGAAAATCCGCGCCTCGGGGCGACGCATCTGGGTCAACACCCTCGGCGAAAACCTCTGCGGCGCGCGCGGCGACGTCGTCTCGCTCCGCAATCCGGCGGAAGGATGGGGGTACCTGCTCGAAACCGGCGGTTCGATCTTTCAGACCGACCGCCCGGCGGAGCTGGGCGAATACCTGGGCCGGAAGGGGCTCAGGTAGATCCTCGTTCACTCCTCCGTGAGAAGTCCGGCTTCCTGATAGTATTTGAGGTAAAACGGATTCAGAACCCACGCCGCGGGAATCTTTTTGCCCGCGGCTTTGTATTCGTCGATCTTCTTCTGGAGTTCGCAATCCCGCTTATAATTTTCCCGCAGCGACGCGGTGCCGTCCACCGTCTCTTTGAGCGCGTGCCCGATGGCCTGGTTGCCGATGGCAAGCGCCTCTTCGGCGGACGAAAGCCCGCTGGCGACCCGGCCGTAGGAGTCGTCGATTTTGCTGTCGGCCAGCGGATAATAGGGGCTCAGGCTGTCCGGGATTCCAATCGTGCGTGCCCATTCCAGTTCATTCTTGTGAAGGTTTCCTTCGTTCTCCCACCCCGGCGGGTTCAGGTATTCCGGATTGTTCCCGGCCCATTTCGGGTTCGGCGGCAGGCCGTCCGAACTCCTGATGATGATCTCGTTATACTCCCTGCTGGCGAGAAACCGCAGGAAGATCTTCGCCAGGTCCTTGTGTTTGGAGCCTTTGTAAATCGCGGTGTTGCGTGAGGAGAGCAACAGGTTTTTGAACCCGTACTCCGGCGGCTGTACAAAGGAGAGATTGACCGGATCGGCCTTGAATCGCCGCAGGTCCATGTTGACATAGCGGCCGGTCATGATCATCGCATAGCGGCCGGAAACCAGCTGCGGCGTGGGCTGATGGTTCACGCTCGAGGCGTCGGTATTTTCGGATGCGATTTCGGCGTTGGTCGGAATCAGGTGCAGATCGGCCACCCAGCGGTGGTACCGCTTCAGCGCATCGGCGAACCGTTTGTCGGTCAACTGCGGCGCGGTGAGGGTTTCGTTGAACACATCGACTCCGGCGCTCCGGGCGATCTGCTGGATGACTCCGGGCATCGCGCCGGAGAAGAACACTTCCTGCCGCGGTTTCCCTTCATTCGCGCGGCGGACGAACTCTTTGCCGATTGATTCGAACTGGTCCGGCGTCCACTCTTCCGGCGGCGGATTCATCCCGTACTTGCGGAACAGATCGACGTTGCACACCAATCCATAGGCGGCGAGATTGCAGGGGTAGGCATACTGCCGGTCCTGATACATCAGAAGGTCGCGCGCCGAGCCGTAGTTGCTGCCGGGGTCGAGGCCCTCCTTATCGGCGTAATCGGTGATGTCTTCCAACACGCCCATCGGCGCAAACCGCTTGACCGGGACATAATCGATCAGATCGCCCGCCATGCCGGACACCGCCTGGATCAGCGTGCTCTGGCTGCTGGCGTTCTCCAGCTGAACGGTGAACAGCAATTCCCCGTCCTTGTCGACGTATCCGTTTTCCCGCAGCCATTTGTGGAATGCTTCCACCTGATCGACGCGCTCCTGGCAGAGGCTGGCGGACCAGACGATGGCGGGCCGGTCGCCCCGTTTCTGGAGCGTCATCACCGTGATGACCGACGCGATGCAGAGCACCGCCAGAATTGCGAGAAAGAGTTTTTTCATCGATTTTCCGCTCCCTGAATCACTAAACCTGTATAGCTGTCAAATACTATAACACGTTTGCCGGGAACAATCAAATGAAAACCGGCTTTTACTTCACTTTGAAAACGGAGGCCTGCCGGTGTGCCGCCTTCTCCGCCTGCCGCCGCCGCATTTTGGAATACCGGAGCACCAGGAAGAGATCGGTGCCGACCATGAACGCGTTCAGGCAGTAGAGCAGGATCACCCAGTCGGGGCGCGACAGTTTGTAGATGATTCCGGAGAGGTAGCCGATTTCGACCAGCCAGAGAAAAATGACGCTTTTCCCGACCGGGTTTTTGACTTTCACCGTCTTCCAGATCGACATCGGCCAGCTCGCGCCGAAACAGATCATCATAACCGCTTCGAAAATATGCATGGAACCCTCTTCGCTCTGTGTGGTTGTAAATCCGGTTAAAATACTCCGGAATCCTCCATTTTTCAAATTGAAAAACCGCTTCCGGCATGTATGTTACCGGAACCGCTCAAGTAAAAAAAAGGCGACATATCATGCAGATCGTATCTTCGAAGTGGGACGAACAGAGAGTCCGGATTCCGGGGCGCATGACCTTTCTTCCTTACTATACCGCCTCCCCGTGGGGAGAAAACGAGGCGTATTTCTTCTTTTTCTCGGCGCTGCCCGATTTCAGCCGGAGCTGGATTCACACCTGGTCGCCGGCGGAACGCCGCATGACGGCGGAATTCGAACTCAGGGAGTGGAACGGCCTGCCGCTCAGGCTGCACAGCGAATTGCTGCTCTCCTCGGTTTTCCTGCCGGAGCGGCGGCTTGTTCTCATTCCGCTGCTGGAAAAACTTTGCGCCGTCTCCCTCGACGACGGCTCCGTCACCGAAGTGTGGCGCGGGTCCGACGCCGCGATGCGGCTCGGCGGCCCGGGAAACCTTTCCCGCGACGGAAAACTCGTCGCCTATGCCGAATATCCGCAGGATTTCAGCGTCTCCCGGCAGGTTTCGCTTACGATTCTCGATACGTCGGATTTCCGGCCGGCCGGGACGCAGGTATTCCACGATTTCCTGGCCAACCATTTCCAGTTCATGGACGATTCCGACTGGCTTCTGTACGCCCACGAAGGCTCGACCGAAACGATTCCAGACCGGGTCAACCGGATCAACTGGCGGACCGGCGAGCGGCAGCTCCTCCACCGCCATGAGACCGCCCCGGACGGAACGCTGCTGGAATGCATCGGCCACGAGATGACCCGGGGCGAAACCGTCTGCGCCGTCCGCTACCCGGTCAGCGTGCTGCCCGGCGCATTGGTCACCATGCGGACCGACGGCGGCGCATACACCATTCTCGATTGCGACGACTACTGGCACAGCTCCTGCAATGCGGACGGTACGGTCTTTGCCATGGATACGCTCTGGTGGGGAAACGCCCGGCGCAAGACGCCGCGTGAAATCGACATCATCCGCATCGATTCCAAAGCGGGGACCAAGGAGATCGTCAAAACCGTCCACTCCGACCCCAAAGAGCAGTACCGTCACTCGCATCCGCAGCTCAACGCGGCGGGGAACAAACTGCTCTTCATCGAAGACGCCGACGACAGCGCCACGCTGGGTTCTGTCACGCTGCGGACCATGGCGTAAAACCGGAGTCAGGGTTGGGGAACGAACATTCCGGCATAGACCGCTGACGTATCCGCGCCGAGGGCGGCGGCCAGTTCCCTGGCAAACGCGAAGACGGTTCCCGCCGCCTTGCCGGTGACGAGCCGTCCGTCGCGGACGGCCGGTTCCGGGCCGGGGCGGCAGCCTTCGGGCAGGTACTGTTCCAGTCCGGGATACATGGTGAAGCGTTTTCCGGCCAGCAGTCCGGCTTTGCCGAGCACCATCGGCGCGGCGCAGATCGCCGAGACGACCCGGCCGGAGCGCTCCATCTCCCGGAGGAATTCGATCACCGCCGCCGACTCGTACATGGCGCGCGCGCCGCCCATGCCGCCGGGCAGGAACACCGCGTCGAATTCAGCCGGGGAGCATTCCGCCAGCAGCCGGTCCGCCTTGAGGCCGAATCCGTGCCCGCCTTTCACATCGATTCCGGTCAGCCCGGCGACGACGACTTCTATGGAAAGCCGGCGCAATACGTCGCCGACCGCGATGAATTCGGTCTCTTCGACGCCGTCGGCAAGAATAATCGCAATCTTCTTCATGTTTCCCCCTTGACGGTTCTCCGTTGTCAGGATAGATTATTTATTGCACGAAATACTATAACACTCGAGAACGATTCCGGCAATTATGTTCGAACGCGATTTCAACGATTTTCTCCGCTACCTGACCATCGAACGCGGTCTCGCACGCAATACCGCCGACGCCTACCGGCGCGACCTGGAAGACTTCGCCGCATGGCTGACCGCCCGCGACATCGATTCGTTCCGCGATGTGAACCGCGAAATGATCGTCAATTACCTGAACTTCGGCCACTCCGAGCGCGCGATGGAACCGGCCACGCTGGCCCGCCGCCTCGTCGCCATCAAAATGCTGTTCCGTCATATGGAGTCGGAGGGGGCCATCCCGGAAAATCCGGCGGCGGTGCTGGAATCTCCCAAGCTCTGGCGCGTCCTGCCCGACTTTCTGTCGATCGACGAGGTGGACGCCTTTCTCAACGCCTGGCCCACCAAGGGGACTCCGCTCGAACTGCGCAACCGCACCATGCTCGAGTTGCTCTACGCCTCGGGATTGCGGGTTTCGGAGCTGACCTATCTGCCGCTCGCCGCGCCGGATTACGAAAACCGCCTGGTCCGCGTGACCGGCAAGGGCGACAAAACCCGCATGGTTCCGGTCGGGGAAACCGCGCTCGAGCTTTTGAAAGTCTATCTCGCCAACGCCCGTCCCTCGCTGGCGGTCAAAAATCCGTCGTCTCCCTATATTTTCCTGTCGCGCACCGGCAAGCGCCTCGACCGCGAGCGGGTCTGGGCCGTGGTCAAAGAGGCCGCCCGGCGTGCCGGAATCGAGAAGAACATCCACCCGCATACGCTCCGTCACTCGTTCGCCAGCCACCTGCTGGCCAACGGCGCCGACCTTCGCGTCATTCAGGAGATGCTCGGTCACGCCGACATCGCCACCACCGAAATCTATACCCACGTCGATGCGGCCCGGCTGCGCGAGATTCATCGCAAGTTCCATCCGCGCGGCTAATCGGTGAACACGCTGCTGTCGTTCCGCTTGATCCAGACCGACATGATTTCGCCGATGTACATTTTGTGATAATCTTTGCTGCCGTTGAAGTACCACTCTTTTCTCTCGGATTCCGCCGCGTTTTCTTCGGCGATCTTGTCGCCGTAAATTTTCCGGCAGCAGAGGATCAGCGACGCTTCGGCATAGGCCGCGCCGGAGCCGGTGTCCAGCGGCGTGAATCCGCTGAGTTTGACCTTGTCTTTGTCCCGTCCCGACAGTGTTCCGAAAATATCCTTGAGCACGGGGCGGTACTTCGGGGCGTAGAAGCTCAGGGTGTAATCACTGCTCTTCTCCAGAAGCTGATAGGTGTACCGCTCGTTGCGGACGAAGATGAAGGAGACCGGTTTCCCCCACAGCACGCCCAGGCCGCCCCAGCTGGCGGTCATGGTGTTGAAGGCGCCTTTCCGGATGGAGTCCCCGGCGGTGATGAGCATCCAGTGATCGTCGATCATCCGGATGATATTGCCGGGAATCTCCTTGGGCGATATCTGTTCAAATCCGCTTGCCGCCGGATCGTTTTCGGAGGCGGCGACTTTCCCCGGTGAACAGATTGCCGACAGCGAGCAGACTGCCCAAAGAATCGTTTTTTTCATAAGAAATCCTTTCCTTACGGCGTGGGTTGTTCGGCAAAACGGATGTCGTCAAAGAGGACCGTCTGCGGGTCGGCGTTGACCGCATGGAAGCGGATGCGCCCGGTCTCTTCGAGCAGGTCCGGATATTTGACCGTATCGGTCGGAATGGCGACATCGACGCTGAATTCCCGCCATTGCCGGTCGGCGATAAACCGTTTCTGCTGATAGAAATGACTCCCCGTGTGATTCAACGCAAAGGTGTCGATAATGGCGGACACGGTGGCGTCGTCTCCCGTCGAACGGGCCCAGAAGGAGAGCCGGTAACGTTTGCCCGGGCGCATCGGCAGAAAGAGACTCTCCAGCCCCGGCCGGATCTTTTCCTGCCCGGCAAAGGCGATCTGGAGATTTTTCTCGCCGGCAAGATAGTCCGTGTTCCGGACAATGTCGGCGGGGAACGGCTCGGTCTTGTAGGCCGCCAGCCATTGCGACGCGGTCGGGCTGCCGCTTTCAAAATCGCCGTCGGGGAGAAGATTCCCCTGAAGCTCCTGCTCGGTCATCGGCGTCACCGCAAGGTTGCGAAGCTCGATTGCGGCAGGCGGCCCCGGTTCCGGCAGCAAACTGAGCGACTGAATGCCGTCTCCTCCGGCGTAGACATACATCCGGTAAGCGGACCAGCCGTCGGAGCAGCGCCATTTGTAGTTGCGTTCGCGGCTGCTTTTGACTTTGAGGGACATGAATTTCTCCGCGACATCGGCCTTTGCTTCGAAGTCGACCCGGTAAAAGGTGTTGCGTTCCCACGGCGCGGTGATCTGCAGCGTGGGCCAGCCGCTGCCGTTGTAGCGGAGGGCGAACGCGCGGTCCCCGCTCCGGGTCCAGGGCGGCTGGGGGTTGATTTGAGCGGCGAACGCGGCCGGTTCCGCGGCCCCGAGGCCCGCATGAAAGGCGAGAACGGCGACTATTGTGCGGAGGATGGAAAATCGTTTCATTTTGACGGTTCGATCTGGGTGATGGTGGTTATTGGACGGATACGACGCCGAAACTCATCCGGTTCCTGTCGCTGCCGGGCCGGTTTTGCCAGCCGAGGAACTGCGTCGCTTTGGCGTCGGGCCCGGCATTGTCGATCTTGAGGCCGAACCCGAAGTCATGATGGGCGAATTCCGCCGGCAGGTCGAGCCGGATCTGATATCGCCCCTTCTGCTTGACGATCGCGTATTTAAGCCTGGCGCGCAGGGATTCGTCTTTGGTCCACAGCGTCATCTCCCCGTCTTTGCCGGAGAACGGCGTGAAGAAGACGCGGAAAACCCGGTCGGAGTAGCTCTCCGGATGCTCCCCTTCCCATTGATTCCAGCCGGGGTCGAAGAAGAGTTCGACGCAATCCTGTTCCCACAACTTCCGGCCCGCGGCGTCGCCGGAGGGGATGGCGTCGTCGACGGTGATCTCCAGCTGGAGTCCGTCGCCCTCCCTGACAAAACGGAATTGCGCTTTGAACTCATCCGAAGAAGAGGGGAGAACCACGGTCTGCGACGGTTTGACGACGGCGGAAAAGTAAACCTCGGCGGCCCGGCTCAGATTTTCCCCTTCGGGAAAAACGAGGATGTCGGCTTTGGCGTTGTTGTTCCGGATTTTTACCGGGATGGTCAGCATGGCCTGCTGCCGGGGAGCGAGCTGGACCGGGACGGTCTTGACCGCGTGGAGTCCGTCGCCCTGAATTCCGGCATGGCCGTTCACCGGATTGCCGGTATTGTTTTTGATGGAGCATATGGCATAGGGCTCCGCCGCCGCGACGAGCCGGATGACGGGGGCGACCGAAACCCTGACCTTGCTGTCGACGGTGATTTTCTTCAGCGCCTCGAGAAACGCCGCCGGCGAAGCGCCCGGCATGGTCAGATAATAGGGGTCTCCGGCCAGCTCATACGAGGGCTGGTCGAGCTTATTGCCGAAGAGGTCTGTCACCTGAAAGCCCTGAAACGACGATGACAGCCCCGGCGTTTTGCCGAAATTCCACACTGCGGCGATCGGGACTCCGTCTTTGAGATAGCCGTAAACAACGACATTCTGCGGCAGTTTTGCCTTATAGTTCACTTTGGCGCCTTCGAAGAGCCGGGCCATGGTGTTGTAGACGACATAGTTGCCGGACGGAATCAGCTGCGTCAGGTTCTTCTGATGGAACATGCCCGGATTGAGTATGTTTTCCCACATCTGATAGCCGGTGACGGCGATGGATTGGCCGACGCTTTCGCCGAGGTCGGTTAGAAAACGTTTGGCCAGGTGTTCGGGGCGGCAGAGCATGGCGCCGTAGCTGTTGTTGTTGGCGGGGGTGTCGTCGGAGATGTAATAGAGCTCCGTATTCCAGATTCCGATTTTGGGGTTGGCAATATTCTTTCTGAGGTTGTCGATCTGCCTGTCGGCGGGGTTGATCGAGCCCAGCTCCCGCGAGTGGTACGGGTGAAAGCTGACGATGTCGGCATCGTCGAGCCCGCCCCGGCGGAAGCAGTCGCGTGAAAAATCGTCGATATCGCCGCCCAGGTCGCTCGACAGGCAGAACCCGACGATTTGATTCTGCGGGTTGATTTTTTTGAGCTGCTGACGGGCCGAATGCAGATACTTGAGATAATTGGCGGAGCTCAAAAAAAGATTGGGCTCGTTGATGATTTCGAAATATCGGATCTTCCCGTCGGCGCGCCGCCCGAGCGCCTCGACGTATTTGGCCCACAGATCGATCGGCGGGAGGAGAATCCGGCCGCGGACGGCTTTCATCACATTGGGCGGGTCGTCGGTCACGCGCTCGCACAGCGGGGCCACCCATTGCGGCCAGCGCAGCGCCGACCGGGGTTGCGCGGCTTCGATGAAGTGGCTGCGGCCGACCACCGGCAGCAGGGTGATCCGGTATTTTGCGGTCAGCGCCAGGGCGCGGTCGACCCATGAATAATCCCTCTGATTCCGCTTGGGCTCCAGGATGCTCCAGGCGGCGAAGTCGTATCCGGCGTCATGGTCGCGGAGGATGCGGCAACCCATGCGGCCGAAGAGCCGCAGCTTTTCGTCGGGCGACGCCCCGAAGCTCAGATATCCCGGTTCCGGATCATCGGGGACGTAGACCATATGGAGCCCGTCATTGACGCCGACGCAGAAATCGTTCCCGATATCGATGGGCCGGGGATCGTATTTGCCGATGACCGCAACGTAGCCGGAAAGGGTCCGCAACGGCCCGTCGCCGACGGCGTCGACGAGATAAGAGCCGTATTGACCGACCGGGACTTCCCAGTCGAGCCGGGCGGTTTCACCGCCCGCCAGCGTGACCGGCCAGGAACGGCTGGCGAGGACCGCCCGGGTGTGGTCGTTGCGAAAATTGACCGTGACCGTCCGGGTGATTTTCTGTTTGCCCGGATTGTGAATCCGGATTTGCACCGGAATCTTGAGGCCGGGAACAAGGTCGTAGAGGGTCTCCGCCGGGATGACGGCGACATCGAGGGCGGTTTCCGGACTGTCATTGACGGCGGTGACGGAAATTCCGTCGAGCAGGATGCTCTGCGCCGGAACCGGGGAATTGGCCGCCGGAACGATCAGGATATGCCAGGGGGACTCCTCCTTGCCGGTGGTGAAGTCGAACCGGAACGTCTGCCAGGCGTCGGTCAGGTCGAAGCTGCGGGATTGGACTTCCCAGCCGCTTTTCCGGGTGACCCGGTAGGCGACGACGGAAATCCGGGCGGTTCCGCTTTCGGTTCTGGCGGCCAGGCTGATCTGATAGTTCGTCTCTCCAAGGAGCACGAAATCTTTGCTGTGAAGTTCAAACCGTTCGGAGAAGCGGTTGCGGATCACGAGGGCCTTGCGGCCGGAGAAGGGCTGTCTGTCCGTGCATTGCAGCCCGTCGAAGACCAGTTGAGGATTGGTATCGGGCCGCAGCGTCCGGATCAGGGAAAATCCCGCCTCTCCGAGCTCGAAGTCGCCGTTGAATACAAGGTTCTGTGCGGTGGCTCCGAGCGTCAGCAACGCAAAAAGGGCAATCAGTGTCAGTTTCATCGCTCTCGAATTTCCCGCTTACTGCCAGTAGGGAGCGACCAGCAGGAAGGTCCTGTTGTGATTCGGCCCGAGGATGGTGTTGTTGAGGGTTTTGACATGGCCGTCGACAAACAGGTGGTTGTCCATGTTGGAATGCCGCAGGGGGCTCCACTCCAGCGTGACCGTTGCGTTGTGATAGTCGCGACCGAGGGTGGTTGCGGTGTAGGCCGCGTGGGTCTGGCGGTTGATCCGCAGCACGTCCCACATCAACGCCTCCTGCGACGGATAGGAGCAGCGGGAGATTTTGCGCTTGGCGTAGCTGTTATTTCCGGCGCGGTTGTTCCAGGCGAGATTGGAGATGGGCCGGGTCGCGTTGTGAAAGTAGATGTCCCCCGGGTCTCCGCCGGGGCAGATGAAGGGCTGGTTGATCGATTTGCTGTTGTTGGGGAAGACGGAATTGTACAGGTGCGGCCACATGAGGACGATCCAGTTGTTCTCCATATTGGCCGCGCTGTTCCAGCCGCCGACGGTCGCCGGGGTGCAATAGTCGCCGTTGGCGGCGGCGTAGGCGAGGTTGGCCATTCCGATCTGTTTGAAATTGCCGGTGCATTTGATCGCCTTGGCCCGGTCCCGCGCCTTGTTGAGGGAGGGCAGGAGCATGGCGGCCAGGATGACGATGATGGCAATCACCACTAAAAGTTCGATCAGTGTGAAGATTGACTTTTTCATTTTTTCCTTTAGTTGAGTTTCCTGACGGAGTCGTTTATTTTAAATTTGGGGACGACCAGAGAATGTAATTTGCTTTTGCACCCCATCAGCGGACTGTTGTGGATGTAAAATTCGCACCACTCGATAATCTCTTCAATATCGTAATAGACCGAGTCATAGATGATGTTGTTCTGATCGGTCAGCGTGTAATCGGGCCGGTCGTAACTGATGATGCTGATGTCTTCGGGAACCCGGATGCCCAGCTTGGCGAAGAGCCGCTTGGCGCAGCCGGCGGGGCCGATCTGGGTGAAAAAGATTCCGGTGATGTCGCCGAGTCCCCGTTTGATCCGCTCGGGCAGGACTTCGTCGAGGTGGTCCGGCGCATAATAGTCCCGGTAATTGAATTCCAGAAGCTCGCAATGCGAGTTCCTGTCGCACTTCTTCATCTCCGCCAGAAAGCCGATGGCACGGTCGCGGGCGTTGTTGAAATCCAGGGCCGAAGCCACCATCACCCGGGAGTGTCCGTTGAGGTGAAAATGTCTCGCCGCGATCCGTCCGCCCGCAATATCGTCGGAATCGATCGAGATGTCTCCGCCGCCGCCGCCCAGCAGGTTGATGTGCACGGCGTTGGGGTTGAGCGATTTTCCGTACTGCATGGTTTCCTCATCCGGTTCGTTGCCCCAGACGACCACCAGTGCGTCGGCGACGGCGTCTTCGAACCGGGCGCGATTCTTCTCAAGCTCGGTGACGATGCAGTTGAAGGAGCGGTGCGACAGATTCTGCATCAGGGGGATGATGATGCGCGACGAGAAGTCGGTCGTCCGGAAATTGAAGACCACATTCTGCTGCGTTTTGCATCTGGCCGCAAAAAATCCGTGCTTGTTGAGCGATTTGATGACGCGCCTGCGGGTGTCTTCCTTGACCTGCGTGGAGTTGGCCATCACCCGATAAACGGTTTTGACGCTCAGGCCGAGTTCCCTGGCCATCTCTCCGCAATTGGGTTGTCTGTTCATTGGTCTCTCCCGAAATAATGATTTCTAAGAATATTATAGCAAATAAGGCCACCAATGTCAATGCATTTGTCTGGATTGTCGAGTTTTAAAATGTCCACTTGCGGACATGGCGCGGTCCGTATTTTCGAAGGGAACCCTCCGGAACCCCGCATGCGGTGCGGACGATGCCGAAACGGCCGTCTCCGCCATCGGTGGGGCCGGAGATCGTCGCCGGGATTCATTTTCTTTTTCACTTATTATGAGCGTCTTGCATAATCCATCGACCGATGGTTCGTCGCGGCGGGGCGGGATGACGTGGAGAGGCCGGAGAGGCGACGGACCCGCCCGAACGGAGCGGATGGCGCGGCCGGACCAGGCTTGAGATCGAATTCTCGAGCCGGATCGGGTCGGAGAAAATGTCCGGCCGGCGGACATTCGCCGCGGCGCGCGGTTCAGAAAAAAGATTCCGGAAGCCCGGCCACATCGGCAAGCTTCCGGCCCGATCGAATGCGACGCTATTTCCAGTTGCGCTGGCGGGCGGCTTCGTAGAGCAAGATCGTCGTCGCCGTGGCCACGTTGAGCGAGTCGATCTTGCCGAGCATCGGAATCCGGACCGGGAGGTCGGAGTGTTTCATCCAGAGCTCGGTCAGCCCGGTCTGCTCGGTTCCGACCACGATCGCGATCGACTGGGTCATATCCACATCGGTGTAGAGGTAGTCGGTGTGCGGCGTGGCGGCGAGAGTCTTGACCCCGTGCTTCTTCAACCAGTCGAACGCTTCCTCGTTCTCGGCTTCCGCCAGCGGAACCGTGAAGAGCGCCCCGGTGCTGGCCCGGATCACGTTCGGGTTGTAGAGGTCGGTGCACTTGTTGCAGATGATGAGCCCGTCCACCCCGGCGGCGTCGGCGCTGCGCAGGATCGAGCCGAGGTTGCCCGGCTTCTCCACCGCCTCGCACACCAGATAGAGCCCGTTCTCCACCACCGGGAGATCGTCCAGCGTGTGGCGTTTCATCTTGGCCACGGCGATCAACCCCTCCGGCCGCTCGCGGTAGGCCATCTTTTCGAGCAGCTGGGGCGAAACCTCCATCACCCGGACGCCTTCCGCGGCGAGGGTTTCCAGCAGCGGGAACTCATTCTGGCCGAGGAAATGGGCGGGCGAAAAGAAGCACTCCACCAGCGCCATGCCGTATTCGCGGGCGCGGGTCAGCTCGCGGTAGCCTTCCAGAACCGTCAACTGCTCTTTTTCGCGCGGCCGGCGGTCGCGGAGCTTGATCACGTGTTTAATCGCCTCATTCTGGGCGCTGGTAATCTTCAAAAATTCCATAAAAAGCCTTTATCCACATATAATTACGGCAGCCGCAGCCGCCAGGTGCACCGTGCCAGGAACGACAGCAGCGCGAGCGCCAGGGTGACCAGCGCCAGATATGGCGCATATTCGCGGTACTCCATATACTTCGGCTGCTCGACCGTGGTTTTCTCCAGATGGTTGATGTCGTCCATCACCTGCTTCATCCCCTCGGCGTCGGCGGCGGCGAAATACCGGCCGCCGGTGATCTCGGCGAGGGAACGGAGCAATTTTTCGTCGAACTGGTCCTCGACCTGAAAGATCTGGCCGTTCTCCACCGCGAAGGCGTTGTTGCTGCCGATTCCGACGGTGTGGATGACGACGTTGAACTTCTTCGCCAACTCGGCCGCCTGCTCCGGCGTGAGCGAGTTGCGGACGTTGTTGCTTCCGTCGGTGAAGAGCACCAGCACCCGGCGGGGCGCGTCGGAGCCCTTGAGCCGGGCGACCCCGGTTCCGATCGGCGACGCGATTCCGGTCATGTCGCCGAGGATTCCGGGCTTGAGATTGCTCAAATGGGCGAGCAGCCAGCCGTGGTCGAGGGTCGGCGGCGCGAGGTTGTAGGCGGTTTCCGCAAATCCGACCAGCCCGATGCGGTCGTTGGGCCGCTCGGCGATGAACTTGGCGATCTCCTCCTTGGCGACGTCGAGCCGGTTCTTGAGCGCCCCATTCTGGATCGCCTGGACCAGGTCGCGGCCGCTGGTGATGTTGCGCGGCACGTCGTAAGAGCCCATGCTGCCGGAGAGGTCGATGGCCAGCACGATGTCGATGCCTTGCGAGCGGATGAGGAACTTCTCGTTCCCCGCCCGGGGACGGGCCAGCGCCACGATCAGCACGCAGAGCGCCAGCAGCATGCAGCCGAGTGGGAACCCCGGACGGCGCACCGAGCGGACCTCCGCGAACGGTTCGACCGTCGAAACCGTCACCGACGGCTGTTTCTGGCGGTAGACGCAGTAGTAGCCGATCAGCGGCACCAGCAAGAGAAGCAGCAGGAGCCAGGGGTAGGCGAATTCAATCATTGCGCCCCTCTTCCTCGGCCTTTTCCGCCCCGGCTTCGGATTCGACCGGAGAAGTGGCGGCGACCAGCCGCACGGCGCTGGCGATCGCTCCGTCAAGCAGTTCGATATCGGGTGTCAGCGCGGCGAACTTGACCTTGTCGGCCGCTTCGAGGAACTCCCGCAGGAACGGACGTTCCGGCCTGGGCAGCGGCGAATCCGCGCCATTGACCTCGGCGAGAAACTCAGGCGTGGTTCGGGTGGAAACCGGGATGCCGTAACGCTCTTCGAGATAGCCGCGTACCAGATCGGTCAGCGTAATGTATCCCTGTTCGGGTGTGAGTTCTCCGGCGGCCAGCCCCATGCGGAGCTGGCGCAACGCCTCCTCCAGCCGCTCGCGGAGCGTCGGCTCGGGCGGACGGCGGCGGCGCACCAGCCAGGCGGCAATTCCGGCCAGGACGAGAATGAGCACCGCTCCGGCGGCGACCCAGCCCCACGGCAGCGGCCGGGCGATTTCGATCGCACCGGCCAATTCCAGTTTGCCGGGAGCGATCTCCTTCGGCACCGCCGCGGAGAAGCCGGGGATGGTTCGCACGACGGTTTCCGGGTTCTCCCCCGAAAGCTCCAAGGTCAGCGTCCCCGGCTCCACCTTTCCGGCGCGCAGGGCGCGCAAATCGAATACCACGCGCCAGTTCCGGCGCAGGAATTTCCAGCTTCCCGGCTCGATCCGCGCGCCGCCGGCGGCGACCGAACCGGCTCCGGGTTTGACGGAAGCTCCGGTCACCGAACGGCAGAGCGGCAGGTCGAAGCGGAGTTCCCCCGGCACCGGAGCGCCGACCGCCAGCGGTTCCGCCGGGAGGGACAGCGCGACCGTCTCCGGAATCTCCGCCTTGCCGCCGAAGCGGAAGCTCAGGAGCCAGCCGGAAAAATAAACCAGCAGCCCGGCCAAGACCGCGGCTCCGAGTCCGAGCAGAATTCTTGAAAAAATACGTTTCATGGCTTACCCCCGGGTTTCCAGACGTCGCCGCCGTCTTGAGAAGAAGTCAACCATCGGCCGCAGCACGTCGCCGTTGCTGGCGATTTCGACCAGGTCCACCCGGGCGCGGCGGCAGACCTCGCGTCGCTTCCGGCGCGCGTCCGAGAACGCTTCGTCGAGGCGGCGGAGCGCCCGCTTGCCGCCGCCGAAGCGGATCTGTTTCCCGGTTTCGGCGTCTTCGACGATGACCGGCAGCAGCGACGGCCAGCGCTTGTCGGTGGGGTCGACCACGCCGACCGCGATGACGTCGTGTTTGCGGTTGAGAATTTTCAGGCTCGCCTCGTAGCTCAGGCTGTCCTGAAGGTCGCTGAGCAGAAAGACCACGCTGCGTTTTTTGAGCAGGTGGATGCTCTCGCGCAACGCGAGGCCGATGTCGGTGCCCTTCGACTGCGGCTCGAACGCCAGCATTTCGCGGATCAGCCGCAGCGTGTGGCTGCGCCCCGATTTCGGTGGCACGTAAAGTTCAATCTGATCGCTGAACATCAGGAGCCCGACCTTGTCGCCGTTGTGCGCGGCGCTGAAGGCGAGAATCGCGGCGAGCTCGGCCGCCGTGCGCCGCTTGTTCCGCTCCGACGAACCGAATACGCCGGAGGCGGAGACGTCGACCAACAGCAGGACGGAGAGTTCGCGCTCCTCGATGTACTTTTTGACGTAGGGCGACCCCATGCGGGCGGAGACGTTCCAGTCGATATCGCGGACGTCGTCCTCGACGGTATACTCCCGGACCTCCTCGAATTCGATGCCGCGCCCTTTGAAGGCGCTGCGGTACGCACCGCCGGTGATCTCGTCGACCATGCGGTTCGTCCGGATTTCGAGGAGCCGGATCTGTTTGGCGATTTCCGGCGGCAGCATATGAGCGCCTCCTTTCCCGGACTAAGGCGTCCGCAGTTCGGAGAGAAGGCGCGCGATCACCGCGTCCGTATTGATATTTTCGGCTTCGGCCTCGTAGGAGAGCACGATGCGGTGGCGGAGCACGTCGGGCGCGATCTCCTTGACGTCCTGCGGCAGCACGTAGGCGCGTCCGGCCAGCAGCGCCGCCCCGCGGGAGGCCAGCGCCAGCGCGATCGAGGCGCGCGGCGAAGCGCCGAAGCTGATGAGCCCGTCGATTTCGCCGAGTTTCGCCCCTGCCTGACGCTCGGAGAGCTCCTTGCGGCAGTCGGGCCGGGTGGCGATGACCAGGTCGAGAATGTACTGGACGATCTTATTGTCGAGGTAGACGTGTTCCAGCATGGTGCGGGCGCGCAGAATATCGTCGAGTTCGGCGACTTGGGTCGCGTCGACCTTCGGCGTCGGGCGGGCCATGCGTTCGACCACCGCCGCCTCTTCCTCGCGCGACGGGTAGCCAACTTCGATTTTGAACATGAACCGGTCGAGCTGGGCTTCCGGCAGCGGGTAGGTGCCTTCCTGTTCGATCGGGTTCTGCGTCGCCATCACCAGGAACGGTTTCGGCAGCTTGAACGATTCGCCGGCGATGGTGATCTGTTTTTCCTGCATCGCTTCGAGCAGCGCGCTCTGGACTTTGGCCGGGGCGCGGTTGATTTCGTCGGCGAGCACGATATTGGCGAAGACCGGCCCGATCCGGGTGGAGAACTCATGGGTGTCGGCGTTGTAGATTCGCGTGCCCATCACGTCGGCGGGGAGCAGATCGGGGGTGAACTGAAGACGGGAGAAGGTTCCCGACAGTGTCTGCGACAATGTCTTCACCGCCAGCGTCTTGGCCAAACCCGGCACGCCTTCGAGGAGGACGTGGCCGTCGGCGACGAGGGCCAGCAGCAGCCGGTCGATCAATTTTTCCTGACCGGCGATGACCCGGCCCATTTCCATTTTGATTCGCTGGAGCGGCTCGGCGCATGCCTGCGCTTCCGCCTGAAATTGTTCGATATCCTTTTGTTCCATCTGAAAAATCCTTCCCAAATTGCGGTGCGCTCCGAAATACCGACATCAGGTAACATAAAAGACACTGAGGGATTTGTCAACCTGTAAAACGGTTTTTTTAAGTACAATCTGAGCGGCGGTGCTCAAAAGGATGCCCCGGTTGGGTCTGCTCCCCTTACCCGGCGCCGGCACCCTGCCGGTCTGGGGTCCGGGGGCGAAGCGCCCCGGCCGCCGGAGGCTACCGGCGCGCAGCGAACCTGCTACATCGCACAATTGAAAATTTTGCCGCGTAGCCCCGCCGCGGGCTCGTCCCCGACGCGA
>Ga0183100_1000363_pt1 | contig 41571 bp, 32 predicted proteins | sample Biomet2_FD_127789 | JGI IMG/M metagenome (GOLD analysis project Ga0183100, IMG submission 127789) | Microbial communities from bioreactor (seeded with anoxic lake sediment) at LBNL, California, USA - Biofuel metagenome 2 | ecosystem: Engineered > Bioreactor > Anaerobic > Unclassified ... | reverse complement strand
TACCGCCGCGAGGCCATTCTCGACGCCGTGAACAAGGCCGAGGAGACCGGCGACGACTCCATCGCCGAGAACGCCAAGAAGGAATGGGCCATCGAGAACACCTCGCTCTCGGTGTGCATCATGCGCATGATCAATCCGCTCATTTCCGGCACGGCCTTCAGCGCCGACACGAGCACCGGCTGCCGCGGCACCGACCGCAACGACCTCGTCTCCATCGACGCCAGCTACGGCCTGGGCGAAGCTGTCGTGGGCGGCATGGTCACCCCGGACAAGTTCTACGTCTTCCAGCGCGACGACGGCTCCGAAGTCGTGGTGCGCTTCATGGGCTGCAAGGACAAGAAGATCGTCTACGACGAAGACGAGGGCGGCACCAAGGACGTCAAGGTTGACGAGAACGAGGTGTTCCGCTGGGCGCTTTCGCTCGCCCAGGCGGAGGAAGTCGCCCGCGGCGTGCGCAACATTTCCAGGGCCTACGGCGGCATGATCATGGACACCGAGTTCTGCATCGACTCCGCCGACAGGCTGTGGTTCGTGCAGGCTCGTCCCGAGACGCGCTGGAACGAGGACTTTCACGTCCATCCGAACACCATTTTCATGCGCCGCAAGGAAGTCGATCCCAAGGCCCTTGCCGATGCCGAGCTGATTCTTGAAGGCAACGGCGCCTCGCGCGGGGCCGGGCAGGGCGTGGTCAAGTTCCTGCGTTCCGCCCTGGAGCTCAACAAGGTCAACAAGGGCGACATCCTCGCCGCTGAGCGCACCGACCCCGACATGGTGCCGGGCATGCGCATAGCCAGCGCCATTCTGGCCGATGTTGGCGGCGACACCAGCCACGCGGCCATCACCTCCCGCGAGCTTGGGATTCCGGCCGTCATCGGCCTGCAGCACCTGGAAATCATCCGCTCCCTCGACGGCCAGGAAATCACGGTCGACGGATCGCGTGGACACGTGTACCGCGGCAAGCTGCCCCTGGTCGACGTCGGCGGAGAGATCGACGTGGCCGCCATTCCCGACACCAAGGTCAAGGTTGGCCTCATTCTCGCCGATATCGGCCAGTCGCTGTTCCTCTCTCGTCTGCGCCGCGTGCCCGACTTCGAGGTGGGCCTGCTTCGCGCCGAGTTCATGCTCGGCAACATCAGCGTGCATCCGCTGGCCCTGGAGGCCTATGACCGCGGCGTGCTGGGCTCCCTGGTTGACGCCAAGCTGCGCGAGATGGAGTCGCAGCTCTCGAAGGTCATGAAAGAGCAGCTTGCCACCGGGCTCATCACCCTGCGCCTGAAGCTGCGCGAATACGTCGGCACCATCACCGGTCTTGGCAAGGAGCTGGCGCAGCTCTCCGAGCGCGAGGGCACCAAGGGCACCGACGAGGTGCTGGCCATCCATCGCCGCCTGCGCGAGCTGGACAAGAAGCTCGACGAGCACATCGGGCTCGCCACCGACCGGCTGGAGACCCTCAAAACCTCCGTTTCGCTCAAGATGCACATCGCCATCATCATGGGCTACAACGACGTGATCGACAACGTGTGCGAGAATTACGCCGAGGCCCAGAAGACCAAGCAGGATCACGAGCGCGAGATCGAGAAGATCGCCGCCCGCGTGAAGGACGATCCCGAGGTCGTGGACGTGTTGGCGCGCATCGCCGCCCTGCGTGAGGAAGTGGCCCTGAAAATGGGCCTGAAGAGCGAAATGGACATGGTGAGCACCCTGCCCGCGCGCATCGCGAAGCTGCTGGAATCGCGCGGCTTCCGCACCGGCAAGGAGCACTACATCCAGACGCTGGCCCAGGGGCTGGCCCTGTTCGCCATGGCCTTTTACGGCAAGAACATTATTTACCGCACCACGGACTTCAAGAGCAACGAATACCGCAACCTGCTGGGCGGCCTGCTCTTCGAGCTGCATGAGGACAATCCCATGCTCGGCTACCGTGGCGTTTCCCGCAACATCCACGACTGGGAGCTCGAGGCCTTCAAGCTGGCGCGAGGCATCTTCGGCGGCAAGAACCTGCAGATCATGCTGCCCTTCGTGCGCACATTGGAAGAAGCCCGCAGCATGAAGCGCTACCTCAAGAGCGTGCACAACATCGAATCCGGCAAGGACGGCATGAAAGTCATCCTCATGGCCGAGATTCCGAGCAACGCCATCCTCTGTAAGGAGTTCATCCGCGAGGTGGACGGCTTCTCCATCGGCTCCAACGACATGACGCAGATGGTGCTCGCCACCGACCGCGACAACCCCCGCTTGCAGCACATTTACGACGAAGAGGACCCGGCCGTGGTCTGGACCATTCTGGCCACCATCTTTGCTGGGCAGAAGTACTGCAAGAAGGTTGGCTTCTGCGGCCAGGGCGTGTCCAACAGCGAAATCCTGCGCGGTTTGGTCGCCATCGCCGGCATTGATTCCGCCTCCGTGGTGCCCGACACCTACAGGAAGACCAAGCTGCAAATTGCCGAGGTCGAGGAGCTCAACATCCCTGTGTCCAAGCTGGGCGAGTGGTTGCGCGAGCAGCACTTCAATCGGTTGGAAATTCTGCTTGAGGAGAATGGCTACGGACATATCCTGAAGCGCTACAAGACCGCCGAGGACTTGATGGAGTGGTACGAGGGCGAGCTGGACCGCTTCAGCGAGCAGCTGCGCGAGAACATCGAGAATCCCAAGGAGGCCTTCTACCGTCAGGAGATGGAGCGCTTCCGCGCCATCTTCCACAAGCCGGTCATCTACTCCAGCTGGGATTGGACCTTCACCGTCGAGGACGCCATGCACCACGCGGGTTTCGCCACCTACGAGGAGCAGGCCGAGGCCCTTGCCGTGAAGCGCGGCATGAAGTGGTAAAGGGCAGCAGCCGGCAAATGTGACCATGTGCGGCGGCTCGAACTTTCGAGTCGCCGCATTTTTTTACCCAAAGGAGTTTGTATGCGCCGTGCGGTTCTTGCCGTGATTTTTTTGCTGCTGCTTGGCGCCTGCGCGCCGGCCATGAATCGGGACCAGATGGCGCAGGTGCTGCGCGACAACCCGCAAATCGTGTTCGACGCCCTCAAGCGTGACAAATCGCAGCTTCTTGATGTTCTGGACCAGGCCGCGCAGGAGCGTGAGGCCGCCGACCGCAAGGCTGAGCTGGAACAAGGCCTCGCCCACCGGCTTGAGCCCGTGCTCGATGCCGCACGGCCCTTTCTCGGCCCTGCCGACGCGCCTGTGACCATTGTGGAGTATTCCGATTTCCTGTGCGGCTACTGCGCCCAGAGCGCACAGGCCTTGCAGGAGCTCATGCGCAGACATCCGGGCGGCATCCGCCTGTTCTTCAAGCATTATCCCGCACATGCCGGCGCGCTGGAACCCGCGTTGGTGTTTGAGGCCCTTGGGCTGCAGGACAAGGACGCGGCCTGGCGCTTCGCCGACCTCGCCTTCGCCAATCAGCAGGCCCTGTCCGATGTGTCCGGCAAGGGCTTGGCCGCGTTGCTGACGGTTGTTGAAAACAGCGCCAAAGACGGCGGCAAGGTCAAAATCGATTCGGTGAAGCTCAAGGCCGATATGGCGAGCCAGAGCCTGCGTCAGCGCATTGAAGGCGACGTTGCCGAGGCTGGACGTTTTGGCGTTGCGGGCACGCCGACCTTCATCGTCAACGGCGTTGAGGTGCGCGGGGCGCAGACCCTGGATGAGTTTGAGGCGCTGCTGCAAACCGTCGCGCCAGCAACATTCGGCAAGACCGCCAAGTAGGGCCTTCCGGGCCAGCCGGAAAAGAAACGCCGGGGGCGAAACGGAGGTTAGTCGAAAGCCGGGTGCTTCAGCTCGGCGTCGATCTGATCGGCATCGGGGGAATTGTAGCGCACAAGGTTGCGCAAGTGGAAGAAGCTCGCTTCGTCCATGGGCATGAAGTCTATGGCCACGCCGGAAGCGTCGCTGCGGATGACCTTGCACTCGATCTGGATGACGGCGTCTTTGGCGAGCGTGATGCGCACAACCCCCATGGAGCCGGTTTTGACGTTGGCCTCCGGCACCGCAAGCAAGCCCTTGAGGCTGATGTTGCAGATGAGCAGCTGCGCCGCTGGCTCGCCGCCGGGAGTAAAGCTGGCGGCGAGGTTTAGATCGACCCTGCTGCGGCGGCGGCGGTTGGCGTCCATCAGGCTCTCCTGCGTTTGCGGGCTTGGCGCGCCGACTGGGCGCACTTCTGTCGATGGTTCGTTATGGCTGTTTGCGTTTGCCGCGTCAAGCCCGCGCGGCGCGCAGCGTGCGCACGTTCGGCAGAATTATGCCCGCCAGGATGAGCGCCATGCCACCCAGTTGTATCGCCACCACATCCTCGCCAAGCAGCAGGGCCGAGGCCAGCACTGTGGTGATGGGCTCAACGGTTGAGCAGATGGAGGCGCGCGCGCTGCCGATGAGCTCCACCGAGCGGTACAGCAGCGTTACGGCCAGCGCTGTGGGTATCAGCCCCAGAGCTACGGTGAGCAGCTTGCCTGGAGCGTCCAAAAGCAAGAAGCCCGTGGGCGGGTTCATGATGGTGTAGACCACGGCGGCTGCGAGCACGCAGTAGAATGAGATGGTCCGCGGATTCTCCTCGCGCAACAGCACCTCCAAAAAAATGAGGTAAACGGAGAAAATGAGCATGGAGATTGTGGCCAGCGCCAGACCTGTTTGGCTTATGCTGCGCAAGAAGGCGTCGTAGAAAACCAGTCCGCAGCCCGCCACAAGCAGCAGCAACGAAAAAGCCACCACACGGTCAAGCCGGGTTTTGAAGATCAGCGCGGAGAGCAACGTCACCGCAACCGGATAGAAGTAGAGGATCAGCGAGGTGGTGGCTGCGGGGATGAATTTGAGAGAGCTCATAAACGTGAGGCTTTGCACGGGGTAGAGCCCCGCGCCAAGGAAAACAGCCTTCAGCAATGTTTTGGGGCTGGCGCGCAGCACGCTTCTATCCATGGCCGCAAACCAGAGCAGCAGCAGTACGGCCCCGATGCCGAAGCGGTATTGCAATATCTCACCGGTGGCGAATCCGCGCGCATAGGCCAGTTTGCCCAGCACGGCCAACATGCCGAAGCACACCGCCGAACATACGGCGCACACGATTCCCGTAATCGATCCCACCCAGGCCTCCAACGCGATTTGCGCGTGCCACGTGGCTACGTCAAAACCGCTTTGGGGGCAAGGCGTTGCGGGCTACTGCTCTGTGTTGAACGTGTACGTGACAATGAAGGGCGCGCCTTCGCCCGTGGGGGGGACGTCCACCGCAAATTCCAGCACACCGGCCGAGGCCTTGGTCCACTTGGCTGACGCCTGCTCCACCTTCCACTTGCCGGGAATCTGCTCCTGCAGGACAATGCGCTGGCTGTGCTTCTTCCCATTGGTTATGCGCAGTTCCCATGCGCCGCGCCAGCTGCTTTTTCCGGTTTTCTCCATCACCGTGGCCACACGCTCCACGTTCAGGTCGAAAGCCGTTCCGACGGCGACCTCGGCCGTGGCGCCTTCGGGCACGCGGTTCATTTGAGCCTCGCCCACTAGCCTGCGCACGTCGCCATCCTCCTCGTACACGCGCAGCGGGCCCCGCGGCAAAGCCAGCCCTAAACCTTGGCCCTTACTGTTCCGAAAAGAGAGTTGGACGTTCAGCTTCTCCTGCACGGGGCCGACATCGCGGCCCATGGTGAGCGCGGCGGCGCGTCCCACAAGCCGCCGCGAGACGGGCAGAGCGGCGGCGTTGAAGAGCGGAGTCTGGAGCGTCTGCTGATCGGTCAGATTAAGTGGGTGGGCGAGCGTATAAACGTGGTGCTCAAATGCGGCATCGCCCTCGGCGCCGCCAGCAGCTGATTCCATGAGCATGGAATCGGCCATGAGGGTTCGCATGGCCTTGGGGCGCACAATGCCGGTGTCTCCGGCGAGCAGCGCCACCTTGGCTTGCTCAAAGCTTTTGCCGGAGTGGTTGGTCAGGGTCACCCAACCATCGAGGACGCCGCTGTCCCCCGCTTTATTCAGGGTCAGCGCGTAGTCCATGCGCCAGGACATTTCTCGGGCAAGGTAGGAGACTTCAACATCTTGCCGCGCCGGGCCGGAATTGACGACGGAGGCTGAGGCGGCGGGCAGGGCGGAAAGCCCCTGCGGTAGCGCCGGGTAGAGAATGGCCTCCACCGGGCCGGCATAGATCTGTCCGTCAATGAGCAGCAGTGGCGGCTCGCTTGCGGAAAGCACCTGAGCCTGCTTCTGCGCACGGCCTTTGCTGCTCTTGCCATCGGGGAGGACCACTGTGACCTGTCGACCCACGAAGCGTCTCAGCAGGGCGGCTGGGGTCAAGGCTTCGTCTTCCATGGCCAGGCTGCGCACCTCCAACCGTCCAGGCGCGGTTTTGGAGCGCAGGCGCAGGCTTGAGGCATCGATGCTGGCGGGAAGGTTGGGCAGGGGGAGCACGCTGGCCCCTTGCGGCAGTTGCAGCGCTCGGCTTTCTCTAACCTGGGCCTGCCCGTCCTGTCGCAACAACAGGTACGGTGCGGTGGAGCCCGCCGCACAGAGCGAAGCTGGGAGCAAGGTAATGGCGAGTGCGATGAGTGCGAGAGGTTTCATGTGGTTCTCCGTAGCGCCATGACGCGGGATTTATAGGTGTCTTTTCAGTTCCTATCAGGTTTCCCTAACAAGTCGAGCCTGTAAGGTGAGTATTAGAGAATATCTAGACTTTGTTTAATAAAATGAATTTTAAAAGGATTTTTTTTAATGCGTAAGAAGGCTTTACAAAGGGGCGTGTCTTGATTCAATAATCATGTTCGCCCATAGCGACTAGCGTTGCCATACCGGGCCGGACCAGGACTACGCAATTCATCCGAGCCTTCAGGAGTTGAATATTTTATGTTCGCGATCATCGGCGTCTTCGTGGTTCTTGGGTGCGTCATCGGCGGCTTTCTCTTGGAGGGCGGGCCGCTGGCTGTGCTCATGCAGCCCATTGAACTGCTCATCATCGGCGGTGCGGCCGTCGGTTCTTTTTTCATCGCCTCGCCCAAAAGCGTCATCTTCGGCACCATGAAGAAGGCGCTTCGTGTTTTCACCGCATCCGAGGCGAACAAGCAGGCATATCTCGATATATTGGGCGTGCTCTACACGCTTATGAACATGGCTCGGCGCGACGGCATCGTGTCCATCGAGCAACATGTGAACAAGCCCGATGGCAGCGCCGTGTTCACAAAATATCCGGCCATTCTCAAAAATCATGAGGTTCTCGACTTCATTTGCGACAATTTCAAGGTGCTTCTCGCCGGCAACATCGAACCCTACCAGTTCGAGTCCGTCATGGACATCGACATGGCAGCTTCGCACAAGCACGAGTCCAATACGCCCAATGCCATTAACAAGGTGGCCGACTCATTGCCTGGTCTGGGCATCGTGGCTGCCGTTCTCGGCATCGTGCTCACCATGGGCAAAATCAATGAACCCCCCGAAGTGCTGGGCCACAGCGTTGGCGCGGCGTTGGTGGGAACCTTCCTGGGCATTCTGCTGTGCTACGGTTTCGCTGGTCCAATGGCGCAGAACCTGGAGTATCAGGTGAAGGAAACCCACACCATGCTTGAGGTCGTAAAAGCCGGGCTTGTGGGTTTCTCCAGCGGTTTTCCCCCTATGCTTGCGGTTGAGGCGGCGCGACGCGCCGTTTCCGGTCCGGTCCGGCCCAGCTTTGAGGAGCTGGAAGGAGCGTTGAAGGGTGGCTAAGGGCAAGGGCAGCACAATCATCATCAAGAAGGTGGTCGGCGGCGAACACGCTGGGCACCACGGCGGCAGTTGGAAGGTGGCGTATGCGGACTTCGTCACCGCCATGATGGCCTTCTTTCTGCTCATGTGGCTCCTCGCCGCGCTTAAGCCGAAGCAGAAGGAATCGCTCGCCATTGTCTTCAAAAACGCCAAGGCTGCTTCCAGCGATGTGAAGCAGACCGTCTCCAACCCCATGTTCATTCCTCAGGACGCCAAAGTCGGCATTCCCGAGATGAATCTGTCCGAAAAGGACCGCATCAAATACGAAGTCGCCATGATGGTGAAGGAGTTGCTGGCCCAAGAAAAGGACCTGCAAGCAAATTCCGGCCTGAGCTCCGACAACGCGGGCGTGCTCATGCATGTGAACAACTCCGTCATGTTTGCGCCGAACTCCGCCGTGCTCAAACCCGGAGCCGCGAAGATCCTAGATGGCGTGACCCGGATTCTACTCACGCAGAAGGTCGATCTCGTCATCCGTGGCCACACCGATGATATGGAATCCGGCAACGGATTGTATCCCTCCAAGTGGGAGCTTTCCGCCGCGCGTTCTGCGGCCGCCTTGCGCTACATCCTGGCCAAGGGGAATGGCGCCATCGCCGCATCGCGCCTGCGCGCGGTAGGCTACGCCGACAGCCGCCCCCTGGTTCCGGCCATCAACGATGAGAATCGCGCCACCAACCGCCGGGTGGAGTTTTACTACCACAGCCCGGATCAGGACGCCTGGTAGCACGGATCACCTGGCCGCGCGCGGTTGGAAAGGCCCAATTAAAAAGACGCCCCCCCACGCCCTGGCGGGGGGAGGCGTCTTATTTTTATGCGTGGTAAACTAGCAGGAACGGAAGCTCAGATCCACAACAAGGTCGCGGTGCTCGTCGTGGCCTTGCACGCGGCCCTTTTTGATGGCGTCGTAGATGTGCAGGAACACTTTGCCTGGCTCGCCTTTTTCATCTGTGAGGTAGTAGGTGTGTCCGTTGGGACGGTCATACTTGTTGTTCACGTCGTCGCAGTCCACGGTAAAAACGTTTTTGGGCGTCAGCTGGTAGTGTTCCGGCCCGGTGTGCCCCAGCCGCCGCGAGGCGGAGTCCGCGCCGAGCGCGCCAACGCTGCCCGCGCCGAGGATGCGGTCGTCGGCGGCATAGTACACCACCACATTGCGCGCGCTGTGGCACAGAAAACGGCCGTCGCGGTCGCTTTGCAGGGATTCGTTGAACACATCGGCCGCGACCATGAAGATGTTGCGCATCATGAGCGGCACCTGCCCCTTGCGGTGGTAGCTGGCCCAGCATGACATGGCCTGCCGTATGACGCGGTTGCCCATGGAGTGGGCCAGAACGTTCATGCGTTTGAGGCAGGGAACGTCGGTGCCCTTCACCGACTCGCGCCAAACGAGGAATTTCTCCAGCGCACGGGCAAAGGCAACGCCACTGGCTTCCGCTGCTATCTGGTCCTCGTGGAAGTCGCGCATGGGGCTGTTGCCATTGTCACAGGGCCAGATAACCGGCACGACGTCGACGAGTCCGCGGTCCTGCGCGTCGAAAAGCTTCTGTAGTTTTTCCGCCGCGGGGAAAATGTCCTCCTCCGGCTGCTGTGCGGAGTCATGGACAAAGAAGAGGATTTGCCGTGCCGCGGATTTGCGCATGGCCTTCATGAAATTTTCGCCGCCAAGCTCAACGCAGGCCTTCTTTGCGTCGTCGCGCCAGCAAAAATATACGGATTGACCAGCCTCGTTGTTGTCCAGGTCGAAGCTGACCTTGCGCATGTCGGTGGACTTGTTGCCTTCCACAAAGGCCCGGTTGGTGATGAAGAACATGCATGGCTCCTTTTGCGCGTATCGGATGTCAATTCACCGTTTTCAGGCCATATCCCCAAGAGTTGCGCTTGTCCAGGGGGCGCGGACAAGAGGCGGCTGATCCTGCGGACGGGGCGCGCGTCACTCTTGCGCTGCGCCCACCGCCGGTGGTACGCAAAACCTGAGGCCCAGGTTCCGAAAGCAAGGAGATGTGCCATGATTTACCGCTATGCGATGGCTGTGTGCTGTTGCCTGCTCTTGCTCAATCTTGTCCGCGCATCGGCCATGGCCCAGGAGTTGCCCCAGGACTGCCAGGAGGCGATGGCCGTTCGCAGCCCGCAGGGACAAGTGGATTTGTTCACGCAATGCCTGAACAGCGGGAAGGTGAGCGGGACCGCCAAGGCCACCACGCTGAAGCAGCGGGCCATTGCCTATATGCACCTTGGCCAGCACCAGCGCGCCGTCGACGACATCGATGAGGCGGTGCGCATTCGCCCCGGCGATGCGGACAACTATTATCTGCGCGGCGTGGCTCTGCGCGCGCTTGGCAAGTACGACCGGGCCCTTGAGGACACCAACCGCGCCATTGGCATTGAGCCCGACAACGCAGGGGCCTACGCCAACCGCGCATTCATCTACAAGGCCTTGGGCAACGCCAACCAGGCCAAGGCAGACGCCCGGCGTGCGCGGGAGCTTGACCCCAGGGTGAAGGCGCCGTCGTTCTAGCGTCAAAAACGCACGGTCTGAGGCGACGGGGGGGAACCGTACGAGCAGGTTCAGCGTCCAAGTGGGACGAAAAGGGCCTCCCCGCTCTTGCAGGCGCGGCGGAGGGACTGCCTGACGCCCGGAGTCGTTCCCCCCTTCTCACATTCCTTGGTTGCGCTTACGGGAAGCCTTACCAGGGAGGAACGTGCTGCTCCCGCTTGCCCCGCTCCAGCGCCCGTTCGACGGCCTCGATGATTTCGTTGATGCAAACAGGCTTGGCAAGATATCGTTCTCCGTCAATGACGCCGTCGAGCGCCTTCACATCCTCTTTGCCCATCAGCCCCGTCAGGTAGACCACCGGAATATGCGCTGTCAGGGGCGCATCGCGCAGCCGTTTGGAGCATTCCGCGCCCGTCATCTGCGGCATCATCAAATCCAAGAGGATGACATCCGGGAGCAGTTCACAGGCTGCGGCCACCGCTTCCGCCCCGCTGGTGGCCACGTGCACGGTATAGTTATGGGTCTGCTCCAGGCCGCGTTTGACCGCATCGCAAATGTTCTGGTCGTCATCCACGACCAAAAGCGTGATTCTAGATTTCACTTGAACCTACCTGTTGGGCATTCCCCAGTTCGCCCTTGCGCTGTCTTGGGTTGCAAGGAGCGCCAGGAGCTGGCGCAAGGCTGAGGCATTGCATTTTTGCCGTCCAATAGACCACCTTCCGGCCGCGCCTGCGGCCTTTACCCCGAAGGAATATTGCCCAGGTCAGGGTGAGGAACACCCAACCCTATGCGTTCTTGTCAGATTCGGAGAGGGCCGCGAGGCAGTCAGGGCAGACATCGCCGCCGTAGCCGGATGTTCTCGACAACATTCTGTCGCCGCTTAAGCACATGTAGCCCTCGACTCCAACGGTTTCGGCTGTCGTCATCGTTTGGCAAAGCGCCTTGGGCAGGCAGATGCAGCCCTTGCCCGCGCCTGGATTGGCTTCAAACACATGCGACTTTGCGCCAGGACCTTTGGTCTTGGGCATTCTCAGCGTGTAAATCGGCATGCGGCTTATCTCCTGGTTATTGCGGGCCGCCTCATGTCGAGGAACGCCCGGTCTCGGCCTGTGTTAGGGAGAGGCCCGATGATCTGCCCTTCCGTAAACCTCTGCCTTCCTTCTGTTCGTGGTCTCCTTCGCCGGAGTCACAAACGTATAGCCGGGATACTGAACCGGGGGAAGTCCGCAAATGCCCCCAGATGTCAATATGCCATATCGGACGGCATAGACCATTAAACAACAAAAAACCCCGCGTTAGCGGGGCGTTGTGGACTTAATCATTCTTGTCTGGACGATCTTGGGCGGAGTCAATCGAACATTGCGCGTAATAAACTAGTCTTTTGGTATTTATTAGGTTACGAAAAAATATAGTGCCCCCAAATATGCCCCCAAAAATTCAGCATCTGGAATAATTAAGGAAGTAAGTGAGAAAGCTAGCTCGATTCGATTGTCTCAATGATTGGTATTTCTTGCAACAAGATTGGACGAGAAGAATTAATAAGTCGTGCTTATATCCCGAAGGTCGTAGGTTCAAGTCCTGCCCCCGCTACCAAGAAGATTAAGGGCTTGCAGCAGAAATGCCGCAAGCCCTTTTTCTGTTTCCTAACCTATTCCTAATTATCGGTGTCGGTGGGTGGGGGGAAGCCCTCGCTGGGTTCGCCAGGGCGAAGCTCGTTGGGCTTGCCTTGGATGGTGGCCCTTCAGCCTCTGGCGGGAGGCCCTTGTGGATGCCTCCTGCGCCTCCGTAGCGCCTTGCTGCCCTCTTGCCCCCCGTCTCTCTCCTCGCAATGTGCCTGCCCGCATGGGCTCAGGGCAAGTAGTGTTGAAAATGGTGCCTTACTCGCTAATGACGTTCAAACCCCGTGAAGGGGGATGGCTCGTAACCATGTTGACAGGCCGCAGTCGAAGGGGCATAGATTTTGAAATATTAACAAGATAAATGACGGGTTGGCGAGGTCTATCTATGAAGCCAGAAGACTGGAAGAGCGTTTCAACGTTAGTCGATGAAATTGAATACTCAAGCAAGAAATGTGGGGAGCTATTGGCACACGACGCAGGTAACAGTAGCGTCAGGAATTTTTCGAGAAAAATGTTCTGTGCGTTTGCACTATACGAAGACGGCGAATCGGTTAAGCCGATATATATCACAAAGAGCGTGCCGCCACACCAAATCAAAGGCCAAGGAAATGCGAAATACGCAAGCTACTATTCGCCAATGGGGCGCATCGCAAGTTTAGACCCAGGTGAAGGGGATGAGATCGTCATTCCTAAAGGTAGTGTTGATGTTGAGCTGCTCAAGAAAAATGAGTTCGTTACAGTATTAGTCCCAAGTATAGATGCCGTAAATAATAAGTTTAGTACAGAGAGTGGGGTCTTCACTTTTTCGTCTTCGAAAGCATCGTTAAAAGAATACACAAACTTGATAGGCGTTGAAGGGCATGTCGATCACCAAGAAGATATCAATATCAGGCTATTTGAGTCTGAGCTTCTAGATGAATACTACACAGATGAAATTGTCGAGTTTAACTTGAGAGAGCAAATTGTGCTCGATAGTACACAGGATAAAGTTTTGAGAACACCAAAGCAAGCGCGTGTGTTGCTCAATGGCCCTCCAGGTACAGGTAAATCAACAACACTCATAAAAAAGATTTCATTCTTACTCAATAGAGAATCTACAGAGAATAACCCGTATCAGAGTTGGATATTGTTCACTCCGAATCCATTGTTTTCTTCATACATAAAAGAAGCGATGGGGTCTGATGGACTTCCTGCAACTCAAGAGACGGTTCAGGAGTGGTCGATAGCAAAAACGATCTTGGCTCGTGATGTGTTTCACTACATAGGGCCGAATTCAAAGGATACTAACTCGCACAAAGTTCGTTTAGTTTACGACAATCAAATTACAAATGATAACTCGAAAGAGCTATTCGAATTTCTAAGAAAAGAAATTGCTGATAGTGTTAATAAAGAAAATGAAAAGATTGCTAATGCTTTGAGAGCAATCAAGATAAGCATTGCATCTGTCGTGAGGCCAGGACGTGACATCCTGGGGCAGCACGGTGACATCTTTGTAGACAGAACATACAATTCCATCCATGCACCGCTAAGGAATATTTACAGATACGCTGACACATTAGCACATAGCCTTGATCATCGTTCTGCGACCCCAAAAGATGCCCTTAAGCATATGCTTGTCTCTGTTTACAGCTCCATCTCTGACGGGCCGACTGAATTTAAACAGTTGTTTGTAGCAATTCGCGATGAAGTCTCAAAGTATCTTTCATTTTTGATTCAGACTGGTTTAGTGGCTGTCGCTGACCTGCCTGAAGGCATCTCATTGCGAGACTTCAAGCTTGAAGATCTACTGAAGCAAAAAGGATTTTCATATCTAGAATCACAGCTGAACATCGCGGCAGACTCTCACAATAAAAACTGTGCATTGCTTGCGCTTGCTGTAATGAAAACGGTTGGAGGAATTCTCGGTTCTTGGTTTTTGGGGCGCCCAAGTTACTATTACAAGCATATCTGTGATACATTTTGCAGGTTCAAGAGTTTTGCGGATGGTGATGAGTTAGTGAATATCTCGGGGTTAGAGCTTGATGTCTTGCTGTCATTTGGAATTGAGTACCTCAGTGCTCGGCTTGAATCTGATAAGACTGCATCGCAATATGGTGGGAAATTTTCTAAGTTTTATCGAGACATTGTAGCAATTGACGAGTTCTCTGATTTCGCCCCGGTTGAGATATATTGCATGACGAACCTTGTTCGTCCAGGTGGGACTATTCTTGTTTCAGGAGATTTGCTTCAGCGCAGCACACAACATGGCATTAAAAAGCTGTCTTCAATATCTAGGATTGTCAGAAACATTGAGGTTTATAATTTTTTCAACGTGTATCGAATGGCTGAGTCAATTTGTAAAATTGCTTCTGCAATTTATTCCAATCACTTTGGCGAGATGCTTAATTATCAAGGTCGTCACAGGGCTCGCGAAAATCGGAGCTTTGATCCAGTGCGTTTTGTGTCATCAGAGCATAATGACTTGTTAAGTTGGATTTCTGGCAAAATTGTAGAGCTGTATGTGGCTTACAGCTCTTTGCCTTCGCTTGCGGTGTTGTGCGCTTCCGAAGAGGATTGCCTGATAGCACATGATACTTTAAAGCATTTGCTTTCTGAGCATGCAATAGATATTGTTTATAATGCGAATGCTGACAACATCTCAAGCGTCAACTCTGTTAGAGTATTTAAAGTTTCTGACATTAAAGGGCTTGAGTTCGAAGGTGTTTTCTTGTTCGACTTGAACAAAATACATAGATTGTATGGGCAACTTTCAGAGAACTATATATACATCGCCTCTACTCGTGCTTCACGATTTTTGGGGATGACTTTAACTGGAGATTTTCCTCAGCCACTGCAATACTTGTCAAAGTTTTTTGTTCCAGGGTAAAGCCTTCGTTCATCGGCACGAATATACTCTGCTGTGCTTGTATGTCGCTATAGGCCTTGCCTTGTGCCTAAGTCATACCACTGGATTTCATCCACTCTGTTTATTTGCTGTTGTTAACTTGCACAAGCAAAGTTCTCAACGTGCTTGCTTTTACATACTTTGCAGGATTGTCGCCGTCGGCTATTGCTGCAAAGTGAGCTTTCCCGCACTCAATCTTGGCGTTCTCTTTCTCCCGTAGGTCATCGGCAAACAGGCTGCTCTTTGTCTCGACTACGAAGTAGAGTCGCTCTGCTCCATCTATCTCAACGAGCACCGCCCAGTCGGGGTTGTAAGGCCCAAGCGGTGTTGGTACGCGGAACCAGCTTGGGAGCTTTGCGTATACCTTAATGTCCGGATTGTTTTCCAGTTCGTTTGCGAAGTCTCGCTCAGTGTCAGACTGGTAAATGGTCTGTTCGTAAACGCTTTTGCTGGAAGCGACCATCGACTTGAGGTAGCCAGATAGTTCGTCTTTCTCAAATAGCTCCTGCGCGTAGTATTCATCATCCCCAATGCGCTGATACTTGATTTTGTTTACGAGAGCCTTTCGTTTGGCACGATTGATGATCGCGGCAGCGAGTTCAATGAACTGCTGCGGGTTGCGCTTGAAGTCATCAAGTCGCTTTGACTCAACAAGGATGTGGTGCAGGCTACGGCGTGTAAGAGACGTCCTGTCCTGGAGGTCAGTCAAAATGTCCGGCAGAACGATATCGTTCTCGTCGAGCGCAATGGGAGTTGATTCTTCTGTCTCTGTCGCCTCAACGCCAGCACGGCCAATGGCGATGTCCGCTTTGCGCCATTGCAGATTGGTTTTGGCGATGAACGGAGCTTCCTGAAGGGAATGGATGCAGGCATCCAGTAACTCTTCATTGTTGAATTTCACTCGATATGTGGTCTTGTGCTTGATGCGGTCCCACAATGCCTTGAAGTCCTCGCCTTCCAGCACAACTTGCCGCACCTTCACTTGCCTACGCTCATCGGCGTTCTTGATTTCCAAGCGCCCGGCGAGCTTGCGCAGTATCTCCGTCACCTGTGGCAGCTGAGCCGTAAACGGCTCTGGGAGAACCAGTGTGCCCTCTTTGAGTGCCTTGCGCAGGGTGTCTTGAACCTTGCCATGTGCGCCGATCAGGCCTGTTGTCTTCAGGTGCTGCCAGAGAGCTTTCGACTGCTCAAAGCCCAGAGGTGATGCCTGCCCGTCAGAGCCGATGACCGAGACTCCTGCGAACTGGTGCTCTTCGACAATGCCGAAGCGAATGCCGCTTTCGTCCTCGATCTCCTTCTGGAGCTTCTCGGCGAACTGCTCGTAGCTTTCCGTCGCGATCACTGTGAGGGTGTTTGTTTCAAATCCATGAACCCGAACGTAGTCGTCGCCTTCTGCTCGGACACACAAGCGCAACCCGCGCCCAATGGTCTGGCGTCGCTCCAATTCTGAAGACATGTCTCTCAGCGTGCAGATTTGGAAGACGTTCGGGTTGTCCCAGCCTTCACGCAATGCTGAGTGCGAGAAAATGAACTTCAGCGGCGTGTTAAGGTCCAGAAGCTTTTCTTTGTTTTTCATGATCAAACTGTAAGCGTCATCGTCCGCCGCTGTCGTGCCATTCCCCCTGGAGTCTTTAAACATCTCCACAGTCTTGCCGCCGACCTTCTTCTTGTCGATGGAGAAGTATCCGTCGTGAACATCCTCGGCGTCGGTGGTGATGTCCACTTCCCTGAAGAGCGTCAGATAGTCAGGAAGCTTGGCAAGACGGCGATATTCTTCCTCGAAGATACTGGCATATTCGCCATTCAGCTTGTTCCCCTCTTCATCGTACTTGCGGTACTTTTCGACGGCATCGATGAAGAACAGGCTGAGTACTTTGATGCCCTGCGGACGGAGGCGCTTCTCCTTGTCCAGGTGCTCTTTGATGGTGCGGCGGATCATCTGGCGTTGCACAGCCAGCGCTTCCACGTCGCCGTAGGCTTGGCCAGGGCGAAGGTACTGCTCGCCGCCAGGGTAGCGCAGCTCCATGAACTGGTCGCCTTTGGCGTCGCGGATTTCTTGGCCAATGATGTGATCCTTGTAAATTTCACGCTTTGTGATTTGTTCGAGCTTGTCGAGCGGCGCAACCTCGATAACTTGTGGACGCACTCCGCTTGCCGTAGCGACATGCAACTCCACCTTGGCCCCGACGACGCTCTTGCCACGGGACACGGGCGCTATGAACTTCACATAAGGCTTGTTGTAGCCGCCTTCGATGGAAGCCGCAGCCACTTCGATCTGCTTCACCAGTTTGCGCTCGTAGGCGTCCACGGCATCGAGCTTGAAAACCATGTGGTGCGCGTGCTTCGGCGTTGCGGAGTAGCGCAGGTTGCAAAGCGGGTTCATGCGCGCCATAGCCTGCTTGCCTTTACCGTCCAGGCCGCCTTCCACGCTCTGGGGCTCGTCGACGATGAGAATTGGGCGCGTTGCCCGGATCAGGTCGATGGGCTTCTCGCCGCCGGTCTTCTCGCTGGCGCGGTACATGACGTTCTTTGACTTCGCGCGGCGGGCGGCTTCGTCTGCTTCTTCCGCCTGCGCCTGGCCTTCGTCGCCAAATTTGTTGATAGCGCCGACCGTCATCACCATGATTTGGACTTGCGGGCTGGTGGCGAAGTTCCGCACTTGGCCGAGTTGAGCCGAATCGTAAATGAAGGGATCGAACGGAGCCCCAGCGTAAATGCCTTTCAAGTGCTCTGTCGCGGTCTCGATGGTGTGGAAGACACCCTCTTTGATAGCAACTGAGGGCACGATGATGATGAATTTGGTAAAGCCATAGCGTTTGTTCAGCTCGAAGATGGTCCGCAGGTAAACGTAGGTCTTGCCGGTTCCTGTTTCCATCTCCACTGTGAAGTCGCCAGATTCCAGCGACGGCGAGGGTGCCAGGCCGTTGCGGAGCTGAATGGCGTGCAGGTTCGCTAGCAACTCGTCGTCAAGCAGCGTCAATCTGTTGCCAATGCCAAGGCCGTTTTCCATCCCTGGCAGTCGGAGGTACGCAACGTCCTTGGTGACGGTGAATTCTGTCCGGCAAATTTCCTGGCCGTGGAACAGGTCGCAGACCGCATCGATGGCCTGGAGCTGGTAGTCGAGCTTTGGGTCAAAATGCAGCTTCATAACGCGCCTACAGGCTTCTCACGGTCTCAATGCCGTGCTGGTTGAGAATGGCGGTGAGATTGGTCTTGGCAACATCATCGGCAAAGGCGCTGTCGCGGAAGACGACGGTGGTCTCGCCTGCGGCATTCAGGGCCTTGTGCCACTCAACGATGCCGAGTGCCAAAGACTCCGCGTCGTCCTGCGAGATGGAAGGCGAAAGGCAAACGAGCAGCGCTCCAGCGCCGACGGAATGTACCTCATGCATTTTGCCCTTTTCCCCGGCAATCTTCTTGGTCTCAACGGGCACGCAAAGGTCGAGGCCAAGCTTGAGCAGCAGCTCGAAGAGGATGTCCTGCTCCGTACGGTCGGCCTTGAGGTGTTCAACGGAGTCCTGGAGGGTTTGCACCAGCTTGTCGCGGTCCGGTTCCCAGGCGCGGATGTTGCTGCTGTCGAGTTTGAAGACGCGGAAGCCGAGGTCCCCTGCCAACAGCGGGCTCTCTTTACTTATTTTTTTTCCAGCTCGCAGTAAGCGTTCTTTTGTAAGTTTGGCGATGGTTGGGAACTCTCCTGTCTCCATCGGCGTTGGAAGCTGAACCAAGATAAATTTTCGTGCTGATGCGTCTTCGGCGTTCAGCTCAAAGATCGCTTGCCCTGTGGTTCCGGATCCAGCAAAGAAGTCGAGAACTAAATCCGATGAGTTTGTAAATGTTGCAGTAATATACTTTATGAACTGTACTGGCTTTACAGTGTCTAATCCATGCTGGTTTCCGACAAGACTATTTAGGTCATTCTTGCCATCCTCTGCTGTTCCACTTAGATCAGGGTCAACGAAAGAATATATTGGATAGAGAGGGTCTGTCTCTTCTTGTTCGTATTTCTTTTCCATTGGAACTCCATCGTCGTTGAAGATGATGCGGTTCCTGGCAATGAGGTCGTCAATTATTGATTTCCCGGCCTTCCAGCGACTATCTTCATCCGGTTTGTAACCGCCTGCTTCAAATCTCATCGTTTCACGGCGAAACATGCCTCGGTTCGAAGTTAATATTGTTGTAGAGCGATATCTCCCATCAGTATCCTCATGAGGATATGTTCTTGATTTAGAGCTGATTGCATTAAGCAAGAGTTCGTCGCCAGGCTTCTTCCCGTATGCTATGATGTATTCAGCTACTCGCTGCGTTCTGTATTTGGCATCTCCAGCATTCGTAGGCTTGGCACGTGATTTCCACGTGAAGATTCCAATTTGATTTTCTTCACCGAAAATATCGTTCATCAACGCTAGCAGGTTATGAACCTCTCTGTCGCCAATAGAGACCAATATAGCTCCATCCTCGCGCAGTAGGTTCCGAGCTTGCTTGAGGCGAGGATACATCATATTGAGCCAGTCGGTATGGAAGCGGCCAGATGCTTCAGTGTTGGAGGAGAGTTTCTTGCCCCCCTCGCCGGTCTGGCCGGTGAGTTCGAGGTAGTTCTTGATGTTGTCCTGAAAGTTGTCGGGGTACACGAAGTCCTTGCCGGTATTGTATGGCGGGTCGATGTAGATGAGCTTCACTTTCCCGGCGTAGGATTTCTGGAGCAGCTTGAGGACCTCGAGGTTGTCGCCCTCAATCATGAGGTTCTGGGTCGTGTCCCAGTCCACACTTTCCTCCGGGCAAGGGCGCAATGTGCCTGTAGAGGGAGTGAGCGCGAGTTGGCGGGCCTGGCGTTTGCCATGCCAGTTGAGGCCGTACTTTTCTTCGGCGTCGGTGACGGTCTTATCGCCCACAAGCTGCTTAAGCACGTCGAGGTTCACGGCCACGCCGTCCGCGCCCTCGGTGATGAGTTCGGGAAAGAGCGCCCGAAGCGCGGCAAGGTTTTCAGCGGCGAGGTCGGGAGATTTCGTTTCAGGGTCGGTGGCGGTCAGCTTCTGCATGATGTCCTTGTCCTATAGGTTGGCGTGAGCGGCTGCGAGGGCCGCTTCCACGCGCTTGAGTTCTAAGTTCAGGTCCACGCGCTTAGCCATCTGCCTCTCTTTTGCTGCTGCGGCGCGCAAACGGGTGATCTCCAGATTGAGCCTTGCGCATTCTTGAAGTGCTGCGCGTCGAAGGGCGGTTCGCTCGGGATTTGCGGAGGCCTCGAATGTGCCTGTTATGCGTGCAGCTTGCAACGTCTGAAGCGTGTCAATCCAGCCCTGATACAACGCATGGAGCGTGCTGCGCGGCTGCTGGCCCAGCGCTAAGGCATCGCGGAATGCTGCCCAGCGTGCATCGTCTGGCTCTGTGCCCCATTCGGCGACGACCAGATCACCCTCCAGCACCGTCTTGCCGACCTCACCGAGAGACCAGCGTTTGTGTGCGGCGGACACTCCTGTCCGGTCGCCTTGCACCGTCACCAGCAGCAACGGATAGGGTACGGCGCGGTGCACCAGCTCAATCAGGCGCGTGGCCTTGGCCGTGGCCCGCAGGGTAAGGCGCAACACGGCGATCTCCAGATACTCCCTCTCGTCGGCGCGGTACTCCGGCACGCCTATGGTCGTGGGCTTGAGCGCCGCTAGCCAGAGAAGCTCTTCGATGCCGTCGTTTATGATGCGCTTGTCAGCAGTCGTGGGCGCACCGTTCTCCAGCAGCAGCTTCTTGGGCACGCGTTGGTCCACGCGGCTGCTGGCGGGCAAGTCCAGGGCGGCAATGAGCGTGTCGCTGTTCATCCCGCCGCCTCTGGGAGCACCGCAAGCCAGGCGATGACCTCGAAGTCGTTGATGCCTGCGAACTCGCCCTTCATGGCGTGTGTGCCCCCTGGGCTGAACAGACTCGCCACGGCACGTTCTTCGTTTTTGCCAACCACCGAGGCCACGGCGGCGGAGAGTAGGCGCTGGGCGGCGCGCATGTCCTCGCCGTGCTTGGTGGCTTTGTCGAAGCGAGCGCAGGCAGCCGTATCGGGTGACTCTCGCCCAAGGCAGAGACGCTTGAGCCGGTCAAGGATCTGCTTGGCCTGTGTGTAGGGCAGCAACACAGTGCCGTCGTCACCTACATGCACGAGGTACTGGGTGCCGAGGGGATAGCCGGACTCTGCGCTATGTTTGGCTGCCTCTCCCCCTGCGCGTAGGCAGAAGATGATGCCGGGCGCGATCTCCGCCTCGGTGCTGGTAGTGACGGCGCACGTTCCGAGCGGCAGATTTTCCAGCACTCCCGGATGCGCTTTGAGGTATTGGGCTAGGTCGATGCGGAAGTCGGTGAGTGTCAGGTCGGCGATGGAGACGCCGGTGGACAAGTCTTCGAGGTCGATCACCGCGTCCTGGAGTTTCATGAGCTGCTTGCGACGGTACTCCAGGTCGTTCATCTGGTTGCCGGAATCTTGAACGATCAGGTTCTCTTCGCCCGTGGCGGAAATGTCGAGCAGCACCATGCGCCCGCTGACGCGTTGCTCCAGGTTGATATACTCCTCTAGCTCCATGTTGGGCCAGAAGTTGACGAGCTGGATACATGTGTTGGGCGAGCCAATGCGGTCGATACGGCCAAAGCGCTGGATGATGCGAACCGGGTTCCAATGGATGTCGTAGTTGATCAGCCAGTCGCAGTCCTGGAGGTTCTGGCCTTCGGAGATGCAATCCGTGGCGATGAGCAGGTCCAATTCGCCCTCGGAGGCATAGTCTGCTGGGCGCTCCTTGGCTCTCGGGGCAAATGTGGTGAGAATTGAAGACAGGTCTTTCCGCAGGCCCGAGAGGGTCGCCTGGTTGCTCCCCGTGCCAGTGACCAGCGCTGTGTCGATGCTGAGAGTCGTCTTCGCCCACGGCGCAAGTTGCTCGTAGAGGTAACGCGCCGTGTCGGCGAAGGCGGTAAAAACGATCACTTTTCGGTTGCCGGGGTTAATCGGGTTGCGGCACTTGTGCTCGATCATCTCCCGTAGTTTCGTCAGCTTGTCATCACGCGAGGCGTCTACTTGGGTTGCTGCCGCGTAGAGTGCCGCGAGCCGATTGCGATCTTCGATCAAGTCTTGCTTCCAGCGGATGAGGTCCACGTCCTTGAGCAGCACTTTGACTTTGCGACCGACCAGAAGACTTTCGAAAGCGGGATCGTCAAGGTCCACGTCCTCGATGTTGATCTCTTCCATCTCCTCAGCATGGTTCTCGATGCGCGCGAGCGTGGCTTCGACATCTCGCAACTGGCGCTGAACCGTGAGCGCAAATGATGGCACGGCGCTTTCCATGCGCTTGAGCACGTTCACTCGCATCAAATGAATGAGGCTCTCTTCACGGTCGGCTTGGCGGAAGAGGCCTTCGCCGCCCCGAACCTCAGTGCTGTACTTCTTGTCATACGCGGCCTGCCTGTGGGGCAGAATGTACCGGAGCGGTGCGTATGAGGCGAGGTTTAGGCGGCGGATTTCATTGTTGATCTCGCGAATGGAACGGAACTCTCCAGCGCGGTCAACGTCTGCCTTGATGTTAATCGGCTTTAGTCGATCAGGGAAACTGCCGGTTTCGGCAGTGCCGTAGTACTTCTCAATGTGCTTGCGCGAGCGCGCGATGGTGAGCAGGTCGAGTAGGGTGAAGTAGTCGAAGCCGAGCATCTCGATTAAGCGCGAGGAAGTGCGCTCAGCATCATCGGAATCGAGCCAGCGGTTGAACTGCTTTTGCGCGAGGCGCGTTGTGCTGTCGATACTGCCAATACCGTGATCGAGTAGTGCAGTGTCATCGCCCTCAGTGACGAACGCGATCTGGTTGCGCAGGTCGGCCAAGCGGTTGTTGACCGGCGTTGCAGAAAGCATGAGCACACGCGTCTTCACACCTTCCCGAATGATCTTACGCATCAAGCGGTCATAACGCGTCTCGCTGCCAACGCGAGGAGTCTTTTTGTTTCGGAAGTTGTGCGACTCGTCGATGACGACGAGGTCGTAGTTGCCCCAGTTGACGTGCGCAAGGTCGATGTCGCCGGATTGCCCGCCGTCGCGTGAAAGATCAGTATGGTTCAACACGTCGTAGTTGAAGCGGTCAGGCGCTAAGAAGTTGCGACGGTCGTTCGCTTTGTAAAGTGTCCAGTTGTCGCGCAGACGTTTGGGTGCGAGCACCAGCACTCGGTCGTTCCGTAGCTCGTGGTACTTGATGATGGCGAGGGCCTCGAACGTCTTTCCGAGGCCGACGCTGTCGGCGATGATGCAACCGCCAAACCGCTCTAACTTGTCAATCGCACCGACCACGCCGTCTCGCTGAAACTTGTAAAGTTTCTTCCAAACTATGGTGTTTCGGATGCCCGTAGCTGATTTGATGACACGCTCTTCGTCGAGGCCGTCTCCACGGTCGCGAAACAGGTGATGCAGGATGAGGGTGTAAATAAGGAAGGGGTCGCGGTGAGTTGCCAAGGATTGCAGGTCATCAAGCAGTGAGGCCTTTGCGCTAGCGTCGGCGGTAAGGCTGGCCCACTGGGAATCAAACCACTGGCTAAGGAGCTGCGCTTCATCAATGGTCTCTGACGCTTGGATGAGGCTTAGCGGGTTTCCTGGCGTTAGGCCAAGACCATCTGTGCTAAACGCAAGAGAACCGAGAAACGCTTGCAGGGGGCGTTCCTCACCATCACGGATGACGAATGCCCCCTGTGGAACACCGCTTAAGGCTCGGCGAGCCTCGGCATGATTTGCTATCCATTGAGAAAAGCGACTTGCAAGCCAACGCATTTGAAGGCGATTGCGTGAAGCGCGGTCGGCCTCTGAGCCCAGAAGCGATAGTTCTGCGTTGAGGGCAGGAAGGAGGATGCGGCACCATTTTAGCGAATTTACTTCTCGCTGCATTTCAGCGAAAGCAAAAATTGAAAGTGTCTGGGTTACAACATCTAGTTGACGCCCAGAGGTGAGCTGCGGGCGTAGCACATCGATAACGCGATCAGCACCAGCGTTACGAATAATTTTCACGAGTTTTCCTCCAACACAATTCCACTTCCTTGGAAGGCTGGCATTCATTCGCTGTGCGGCAAGCATAGCCTGTGAAGATCCATGCTCGCACGATCACAGTCGATTATGTTACCTATATTCCATGCTAAGCTCGGAATGTCCAGGTTGCTGATGCCGACTAGAACGGTCGGACGTCATGGGATGCAATCTTGCGGTTTACTCGTCCGCCAGTCGCGCCGCCTTGTTCTTCGTAACCTCCCCCGCCTGAAAGTACCGGTCGAACACGGTAGATGACTTGTGCCCCGTCAGTGCCATCGCGTCGTTCCGAGACACGCCCTTGCGCCCGGCCTCGGTCACAAACCCAGACCTCAGGCTGTGCGCTGCGAACTTCTCAGCGTCGAGCCCTGCCAATTGCGCGCGCTTCTTCACTATGCGTGCGACGGCCTTTTCTGAAAGCTTTGCACCCACACTACCGCTCCGGTCAACGGCTCGGAAGAGGTTTCCCGCAACAATCCCAGCAGCCTCAAGCCAGGCCCGAAGCGCCACGGCAGCACGGCCAAGGACGGGCACTTCGCGCCCTGAGCCCTGTTGGTCCGTCTTGGACCATGGAATGCGGTACAGGAAGCCCCCCGGAACGGTGCTGAGGTTCTCCACCTGGGCAGCTGCCACCTCGGAGCGGCGGCGACCACCTGAGGAAAAGGCAAAGAGGAGAAGGGCGCGGTCACGGAGGCTGCGAAGGTCGTCGCCACAACTCGCCAGCATCGCCTCCAGGACGTCCAGGGTGGCTGCACGCTTCTTCTGTGGGGCAAGGCCCTGGCGGGCTCTGCCGCGCCTGGCTGCGGCCATCAGGGCACGCACCTGGGGGAGTTGGACGGGGTTCTCCACGCCTTGGGCCTCGTGGGCAACGGAAAGGGCCGCGAGGCGGCGGGATACTGTGGCGATGGAGTGCACGCCATGGCGGGCCTTGGCTCTCTCAGCCACAAGGGCAGCGTCCACGGCCTCGGGCAGGCCCTCAAGATGATCAACGATGAAGCGGACCACGGTTGCGGGTGGGACGGGGTAGACCTCAGCCAGGCCCAGCGCCAGGCGCGTCCAGGCCCAGAAGTAGCACAGGTCGCCCGTGTAGGCGCGACGTGTGTTGTCAGCAATGCCAGCTTCAAGAATGGTGCGGACACGCTCACGGGTTTCGGGGTCGAACGTGACGATGGACGCGGCTTCAGAAGCGATCAAGTCGGTCATGATGGAAGCTCCTTTGAGCGTCCGATAAGTGCGCGTTATCGGACGGCTGGGGTGATGCCGAACGCCAGAAACAACGAAGCCCCTCGCGGTGGAGGGGCCTCGTCGTTCCGGTCGAACGGATGGCGTTAGTCGTTGAAAGTGCGTGCGAGGATGAAATCGGATGCGCGCTGAGCTTGGGCGGCGGCGTGAACAACGACCTTGGGCGAGCCCTTGAGGATCTTGAGCCACCCGTCGATGTACGCGGCCTGATTGTTGATCACTGCCGGGGCTAAGCCGGACTGAGCGCAAAGGAACGCCGCGCCCATTTCGGCCACAAGCTCCTCTTGGCTATACTCGCGGTCTCCAAAGTGCCGAATCTCAGCGGATGGGCAGCGATTGAGCCGAGACTCATGCCCTGTGGCGTGCGTCAGCTCATGGAAAGCCGTCGAATAGTATTCCTCGGCCTCGGTGAAGAGTTCCGGCTTCGGTAGGTTCACGGTGTCGGTCGAAGGCCGGTAGTAGGCACGCGGCTCGCCGTGGACGATGAGTGGGCGCTTGGGCATGGCCTGGATGATGCGCTCAGCCTCGGTGATGGGCTCGAAGTCAGCGTTCACCGGTTCGGGTGCGTCTGGAGCATCCAGTCCGTCGATCTGGTCGATGTTAAACACCGTGTAGTAGCGCAGAACAGGCACTTCCTTGGCTTCACCGGTCTGCCGGTCCTCGGTCTCGTACCGCTTCCAAAAGATGACCGGTGTTCCCTTCTCACCCTTACGAACGCGCCCGCCCTTTTCTTGGGCTTGCTTGAAGGATAGCCAGTAGCGGCTGGAGAAGCCCATGCACAAAAGCAAAAAGATGTTGATGCCCCGATACTCGCGCTTACTCGTGAAGTTCATGGGAAGGGTTTGCGCACATCCTCCGGTCCACGGCTTGCGCCAGGGCACGGTGCCTTGCTCAAGCAAGGTGATGATGCGCTCAGTGACCATCTCGTAGATGTTGTTTTGACCGGACATGGCTTTCTCCTTGGGTTTGAAACGCAAGAAGCCGCCCGGAGCAATCCTGGCGGCTTCTTGCGCTTGCGTATGTGTCGGGCGTTAACTCAAGACTTGCGGTGTGTTTCTCCGCTTCCCTCATGGTTGAATTTTGCGAAGCTCCAGCACGTAGGGCCGGATAGTTGAGCCCAGCCATGCCTTCGGCGGCGGCAGATAGATCGTCCAACGGTCGCCGCCGTCCACTCTGGCAAGCCGCTCGCCCCAAATGGGGCCGACGTGACGCCGTGCCAGGGCAAAGGCCTTAGCGAGGGCCTCCGGGGCTGATTCTGCCTCAAAGAAGCCCACCACGGCGAGCCGCCGTACGTCTGAGCCGCGGCGAAGCTCATAGCGCTCCCGCCACAACGCGACTTTGGCTGTCTGGGTTGGCACGACCCGGCCCTGCACGATGACGGCAAGGCCCAGGTCCATGAGCCTCCGGTCGGTCCTGGCGAAGCGCTGGGGGGCGCTCAGGAGTGCCCGGACCCTCTCAAGCTCTTCGTGATTTAAGAGGCGAGCCACGAAGGCCCTCGGTGCCCTGTGGGCGCAATGCCCTTGCCTCCAGAAACGAGACAGCCCCGACTCTTGTGAACCGGGGCTGTCGGCGGCGGGCTGCCGCGAGTCTGAGATATTCATCTTTGCGCACCCTCCACACTGAGGTTGTTGCCGGACACGGTGTCCGTGAAGCGCTCTGCTGCACCCTGAACCACCACGGGCAGATGCGCTGGGCGAGGGTCAAGGGCGCGGAGCATGGAAGCGACGATCTCCGTTGAACACCGCTCAAGTCCGTACAGGTCCACGTAGTAGCGATGCTGAATGCGCCCTTCGACGTAAACCAAGCGGCCTGTGATCAAGTAATTGTTCGCGAAGTCCGCCATGCCACCCCAGCAAACGACCCGATGCCATGTGGTTCGCTTCACCTCCATTCCACTTCGATCAACGAAGGTTTCGTTCGTTGCGATGGCTAGGTTGCTGTAGCACTGTCCATTGACCACGCCGCCGCGCGGCTCTGCCCCAACACGTCCAATCAGTTGCGATCTATTCATGCTCTAACCTCCTATAATTTACTAAACACAAACAAACACCTTAACAGCACAACACACAGCACATCATCAACAACAAGAGGATCGCCAACATATTAAGACGCATCACAGCAAGCATCATCAAGCACATCACAGCATACATCATCAAACACTAACACCTCAGCATACGCAACAAACACAGACAGCAAACATAATTACCACCCCCCTAATGTACAAATAGGAGTCCCGTATACTCAGCAACAAGGTGTTATGCTGCGGAGTGAGTATAAGGACATGCCACAAAAGGCCATGAGGCCATTGGTCGTTTGACTTGTAGCCGAAATCCATTTATTGTTTGTACACACAATGAATGGAGGCCCGCCATGACCAGCCCGCTGCCCGCCCAAATTCTTTCCTCACCCGCCAAGGTGGGTCGCCCTCCCAAGTTCAAGACGCCCGAGGATATGCAGATGCAGATTGATGCGTACTTCGCTGCGTGTGACGAAGCCAAACCGAAGCGGCCTTACACGGTGCCCGGCTTGGCGCTTGCGATGGGCTTCAGCTCGCGGTCGTCGTTGTTCGATTACGCGACGCGCAATACTGGCCACGAGGAATTTGCGGACACGATCAAAAAGGCCAAGCTGCGCATCGAGGCTCAGCGAGTGGAAGCCCTTGTGACGTGCAGAGGCAACGCCGGTGGGTTGATTTTCGACCTCAAAAACAACTTTGGATGGCGCGACCAGCAGAACGTCGAGCTTACGGGTGCGGACGGCGGGCCGGTTCAGCTCGCGGCGGGGCTTGTCGGAATGCCACCTGCGCCGAAGGACATGGCGGAGTGGACTGAGTGGTATGCGAACATGTTGAACGGGCGTAGTGAAGCTCGTGCCATAGGCGTTCAAGGTGACGTTCCGGATGAAGATAGCTAGGGCGGACGTGAAGACTCGCTCCTGTCGCAAAAAGAGAGGGTAGGGCCGCCTAGCCCTACCCTCATTGAATCCGCTTAGGTCCCGCTGGTTAGCCCAAATTCGCCTCCGCGCGCTTCTTGGCGACTTCCCTCATGATGGGGCGGAACTTCTCCTCGGTCCACTTCTTGTACTGCTGGAACTTGGGGTCAGCTTCGATACGATCAACGACATTCTTTTCGTACAGGTGCATCTCCCCCCAGTTCGGGTTGAAAGGGTTAGGGATGCGCTTGTGAGGTTTAGGCAGGTGGTCCTTGAACATCTTGATCGTCCACCCGCGCTCGCAGAGTTCCTTTCTCGTGTAGAAACCTTCAGGCACAGTAAGCTGTTTCATGCGATTTCCTCCTGTTATGTCTTTGTATTACGTAATCGACCCTCCGGCTTTGCTAGGTGTTTGCCTTAACGATGATTGGCGGACCCCGAACCGTCTTGGATGTTGACCTCTTCAGATCTCTGGCCCTGCCCCAGACCCAGCGGCCGGGAAGGCAAGCCTGCTCTTCGGCCATGGCGGGCGTGAGGTGGTCAAGGTGGAACAAGGTGGGTCGTTTTGGCCCTCCAATATATTTTTTTCTTTCCCATATTAATTTCTGCTCAAGGGCTAAAATGACCCACCTCCATCCACCTCGCCGCGCCGTGGTGTGCTCAAGATGCTGAATTGATGAGGGTAACGGCATGGAGTCGTTTTGGCTGACCCACCCCATGCGGTTCACTCCCTGGGCTATCTTGTCAGTACCTGCCAACGCACGGACCCTCCGGTACAGCCAGCCTTCTTCAGATAGTACCCATTAACAATTCGGCCTTGCTTCGAGGTGAGCCAACGCCCAAAGCCACGGGCATCGATGCCGAAGGTAATGCCCGTCCCGGCAATTTCTTTGACGATTTCTGCCAACTCCTTGCGGTCCATGTCCGAACGCTCCGTTTCCAAGATGACTTCGCGCACAGTCATCTGACGGCTCCCATACTGATCGTTCCATTTCATCAGCAGTTCGCCCAGCAACTCACGTTCGGGGTCATCTGCCTGCAACTGGTCAGCAGAATCCAAGGGGTCAGACATGCCCAGCCACACTAGAGCACCACGCACAAGGCTCGACCATTGTCCGAAGCCAGCCCACGGCCTCAATCCTTTCGCTCCAGGCTTGCCGTGCAGGTGGAAGGCCCTCAACACAGTGAGCCCAGCCGCAACCAACTCAGAGCGTCTCAGCTGTGCTTCTCGCACCGGGTCGCCTTCGAAATTGCGACGTTCTGGGCGTTCAAGTTTCGGGTCCAGAGTGCATTTCAACGCCCTGCGCGAAAGGTCGCCACCGATGGTAAGCCCATTCCCGTTGGCAATCCAAATCGCGTCGCTGACAATCTGGAATTGATCGCTCACGCCCAGAGGCCGAATAGACAAGGTGCCTTCGGTAACAGCCTGGCTCAGCAGATCACTCCGAAGTTCGCCATTGATATTGTCGAGCAGAATCAAGCCGTCACCCGCGAGTAAGCTCGCCGTGAGCCGCTTCTCAAGTTCATCCCCAGACCCCGTAGCGGCAATGACTGGCGCGGGCCTGCCCGTGGCAAGAGTTGCAGCAAGGCGCACCAGGGTCGACTTGCCAGAGCCACGCGTCGGTGAGTTTACGCAGAACAAGGGTATCTTGCCGACGGCAGGTCGTGCCAAAGGGGTCAGGATCATCGCAAGAGCAACGGCCATGTCCGTCGCACTCTCGAAAGGGAACTCACGCAACAAGTCGATCAGCAACGCTAATGCTCTCGTCGCGTCATCCTTAGTAATGGAGGCAGGGAGGTCCAACGCAAGGGACTCTGCCAAGTAGTAGGAACTGGTTTCATCATAGCCGACCGTGTCCAAAATGCTTCCGTCCCCCCGCATGGAAGGCCCAGGCAATACCCCACGCAGAGGTTTAAACCTCCACGTGCCAACACGCGACAACATGGCCTGCGCTAAGGCCATCGGAGGGTCGACGTACAGCGGCTTGTCTTGGCGCTTCAGCTTCGCAAACCGTGCCTGCCTACCAAGACAGTCGAGCAGCCAATGTGCTGAAACTGCTTTGATGATGGTCGTCCCAGCCGCACGCTCTATGCCGTGTTCCTGGGTCGGTTCGGGCAACTGCGCTATGCGCACAAGCATACCTCCGCGCTGGAACAGAGGCGTCTCAGCTTTGAGCAGAACTTCCTCGGCAGCATCGGCGAGGGCGACAAGCTCCCCCGAATGGATGATGAGCCTAGGCTTGTCTTCGTCGTATTCTCCGCTCTCGCGCTCTTGGTAATCAGTCGTACTTGCAATGAGTATTCGCGTCGCGGGCAGGGCGGATTTGTGAAGGCTAGGCTTTGGACCATAGCGAGGATTGCGTTTGCCAGCCTCGAAGCCAGAAGCAATCGTTTTGCTGATTTCACCTTCTTCAAGGCCGACCGCGAGAGCCGCGCTACGAAGTGCGTATTCAACACGGCCATGATCAAGAGCGCCCCCGGCTACGATCTCCCCGAGAGCGGCTGCGGACCTAAACAACGTGTCGTTTCTTGCACCTTCGCTTGCGCTTTGCACGTTCTGTAACTCATCAGCAAAAGCAGCCTCCGCCCACTCAGAGTAAAGGTGCTGACGCATTTCGCGTTTTGCTCCAGCTCCAGCAGCAGGGACTGAGGTCGTAACCAGGGGCGGGAGTACCCCGCGCGATCGGTCCGGAGGATGGACCTCGGAGCAGACACGAGCCAACAGCCATTCAGGGGCGTCGGCAAGCGGGGCATCAGGAGCTGTGAGCCAAGTATAAGTACCACCGCTCGGATGTCCGCTGGGGGGTACGATGACGTAGCCGCCTTGACCTCGGATATCGATTCCAGGGCCAAGCTTGGATCGTGAGTTGTTTCGGATTTCGCAACCCTCAGGGTACCTGAAGAAGTACTGAAAGCCGCCCCCACCCGTCCGCTGGGCACGAGTGGAAGGGAGCTTGCCGTACTTTGCTTCAAGTTGGCTCAGAGTGTCCGGACCGTCCGGCTGGTCGATGTCAAGGCACCACATTCCCGCGTCACGGCCCATGGGCACGCCGATGCTTGCACCGGGGTTGACGGTCCACAAGTGGCGAATCTGCCGAGGATCAGCGGTAGCATCCTTGAAACCGTGCTTCGTGAGCGGTCTTTTGTCGACACCGCAGGAAAACACGAGATAGCCAAGCTCTGTCAGCTCTTGTGCCTTACTATGCAGAAGGTTAAGACTCGTAATGCTGGAGTGAAGGGGGGGCATACTACGTCCCCTACTTCACAGCGAAGCGCTCGAGGATTTCGGCGATATCAGAGACACGCCACGCGGATGTGCGAGGGCCAAGCTTTGAAGGGGCAGGAAACTTCCCGTCCTTGATGCCTGCGTACCAGGAAGATTTGGAGATGGGGAGCAGTTGCAAAAGGGGCTTGAGGCGGATGTAGCCCGACAATGGAAGGGAGGATTGATGCATGTGGCCCTCGGGTTGGTTAGACCTCAAGGTGCCGCCGGGAGTACCAACAAAAAAACACCGGCAGACACAACTCGAAGTCGTATCGCGCCGGTGCTCCAGTCAGCACACGTATTGAGAGGGACTATGTTCTTTTCAGTACTCTGGCCACCATATATTTCCAGGCGGTCGCAGTAGACTGTTACGACATGTCGGATGGTACCTGGTGGATGTATATACCGCCAGCCCTTACCCTCTCGCGTTTGAAATAGTATGGCTCAGCGCAGGCAAAATGTCGAGCAAAAATTGTTCAAAGAGAACCGTTGGAGTTTGTCATGGCTTTTTATCGCCGATTAATCGGTCGTTATTTTAAATGGTTGGCCGTGTATTCTGCTGGTCGTTGTCGGCCTTCAGTGGCGTCGGGTACGCCTTCTCGCAATGTGTTGAGGTAGTCAGCCCAGGCCTGCATCATTTTGCGGCGTTCAGGCAGAAATTCCGCGAAATTGTAAGCTGCCCGGACGTTGTTTCGTTCGGCATGGGCGAGTTGGCGCTCGATGGCGTCACGATTCCAGCCCTGTTCGTTTAGCAGCGTTGAGGCCATTGATCGGAAGCCATGACCGGTCAGCTCGTCTCTGGAGTATCCGAGCCGTCGCAATGCGGCATTAACGGTGTTCTCGCTCATCGGGCGTGAAGCTGTGCGCTCGCCAGGAAAGACGTAGCGTCCAGCCCCTGTGAACGGCTTAATCTCTTCCAGAATTGCCAATGCTTGCTCGCTGAGGGGAACAATGTGCTGGGCGCGCATCTTCATTTTGGCGGCAGGTATGCGCCACTCCTTGGCCTCCATGTTGATCTCCGACCACTCAGCGTGACGAAGTTCGCCAGGACGCACATAAACCAAGGGTGCCAGCTTGAGGGCGCACCGCGTGATCAGGCTACCCTTGTAATTTTCGATGCTTCGCAGGAGTTCTCCGACTTCCCCAGGCTCCGTGATACTGGCATGGTGCTTTTCATTGGTAGGGGAGAGCGCCCCGCGTAGATCGCGAGTTGGGTCTGAATCCGCCAAGCCTGAGGCCACGGCGTAACGGAACACCATGCCGATGTTGCCCACAAGCCGGTGCGCAGTCTCAACGGCTCCACGTGATTCAACTCGGCGGGCAACGGACAGAACTTCGGGCGGGAGTATGGAGCGGATAGGCTTGGGGCCGAGCCAGGGGAAGGCATCATTCTCGAGACTTGTCAGGATGCGAGCAGCGTGGCCGGGAGTCCAAGAGGGGGTAAAGCGTTCATGCCATTGGCGGGCTACAAGCTCAAAGGTCTCTTCGGCGATGCGCTCAGCGGTCTTTCTAGCATGCTTGATCGCTCCGGGGTCAACGCCTTGCGCAAGGAGAGTACGTGCCTCAAAAGTCTTTTGCCTGGCTCCGGGGTAGTTGGGGGCATCTTTGTTGCCTTGAGACAGTGGCACCTCTGGGTATGCCCCCAGGGCAAGGCGTTTCTCCTTGCCCCCAAAGCGATACTTGAGCCGCCAGAGTTTACCCCCGGCAGGGGTGACTTCCAGATACATGCCCCCACCATCGAACATGCGGTAGGGCTTAGGGCCTGGCTTGGCGTTGCGAATGGCAGTATCAGTGAGCTTTCCAGACATTGGGGGCATCCTCCTGCTTGTGGAGGCTCAAAATACCCCCGTGCCCCCAGGTTTGCCCCCAGATGCCCCCGGATGTCAATATACTTTGCCGGACGCCCTTGGATCAGGGCTAAACAAAAACCCCGCTTTCGCGGGGTCTTGTGGACTTCTTCGTTCTTGTCTGGATGTTCTTTTGGTGGAGGCGGAGGGAATCGAACCCTCGTCCGAGAACGCTTTGCGCGCGGCATCTACAGGTTTAGAACAGGTACAATTCTCGTCGCTTCATTCGCCCCTGTTCAGGCATAAAGCGACATGTCCGCCTTGTGCCGCGTGCATACGGCGGACGCCATCTGCACGCCGTCCCGATGGGTTTTTGTCGATCCTCAAGACGTATCGGACGTCAGTCAGAAGGATCGTGACTGGTTATTAAGCAGCCAGAGCGTAATCGTAGTCGTTGGCACTTGAGTGCTTGCCGCTTTTTACGAGGCCAGCGGCGCCTCGACCTGCAACCACGGCATCGACAGTCCCCGTCGAAACCGGTGCGCCCCCTTTCAAAGATCTTGCTGAACTTAACGTTATGCACGCTTGGCGAAATGGCAAGCGTCATTCACTCGCGCAGTTGATAATAATGCCCATGGCGGGCCGCGCTGTCAATGGCTAGTGCAGTGCGAAAGAGGCGTTGCTCTCAACGCGGTTACGGCCTGACTCTTTGGCTCGGTAAAGGGCTTGGTCCGCCCGCTGAATGAGCCGCGGCACATCGTCGCCTTCCTCACAGGCCGTCACGCCGAAGCTTGACGTTATCTGCCCGATCTCGCCGAAATTTTGCCGCTCCAATTCCACGCGATAGCGCTCTGCCAGGGTGGACACCAGCGCCAGGCTCGTTTCCGGGCAGACAATGAGAAACTCTTCGCCGCCCCAGCGGCCGACAAGGTCCGTCTCTCGCGCTTTGGCGGTAAGCAGCGCGGCCAGGCGCACCAAAACCTCGTCGCCGGCTTGGTGTCCGTAGGTGTCATTCACGGCCTTGAAGTGATCCACATCAAGCAGGATGACGGAGAATATCTTGCCATAGCGCCTCGCGCGCAAAAGCTCCGACTGCAGCGCGGACTCCAGCTTGCGGCGATTGGCAAGGCCGGTCAGTTTGTCGGTGACGGAGAGAATCTCCAGCGCATGGTTTTTGTCGTCCAGTTCGACGACAAGCGTCTCAAGCCGGTCACGTGCGGCGGTGAGCTCGTGGGTGCGTTGACATACCATGTCTTCCAGATTGGCCACAAGCTCCTGCACGCGGCCGGACATGTCATTGAAGCTGGCGGCCAGCACTCCCATCTCGTCGGACGATTCAAAGGACACACTGGCCTTTAGGTTGCCCGCGCGCATTTCTTCCGCGCTTTTGGTCAGCGCCACAATTTTGCGGGTTATGCTGGCGTTGATGACGGCGGCGATGAGCATAACGAAAAACAGCCCTGTTATGGCCGTGGCCACAATGATGAGTGTGGATAAGCGGCTTGCGGTGGCTATGCGCTGCCGTGCGCGCTCCACTTCGGCTGTGACCAGGGTTTTCAGGTTGGCGGAAATGGGATCCACTGCCTTGGTCTGCAGGGTAAAGTCGTTGAGTTTGCTGCGGATGGCCACGTCAATGTCTGGTATGCGCCGCGCGAGATCAATGTACTGGTCAAGCATGCGAGCGTTTTCCGGCCAGGATGCCCCTCCCTCGGCACGCAGGGCGGCGCGCAGCTTAAAACAGGCGTTCATTGCTGACTGCATGTCTGGCCGTTGGCGTGAAACCATATACTGGCGCTGGTGTGCAACCATATCACGAAAGGCCAGCAGAGTGACTGGGGAACGTTCCGCAACGGTGCCAAGTTCGGTTTCGGTATCAAGCAGACGGCTTTCCAGACCGATCTCGGGAGCGGCAAGGACCGTCACTTGGTCCACCAGTTCCTTGAAAATTTCCGAAAACCGTTTGGCCGTGGCAAGATAGAGGGTCAGGTCATTGTTGCGTTCGCGCAGGGCGGCGCTCACATGACTGTTTTCAATGAGCTTTTTGAGCTCCTCGCTAGAGGAGATGACGTGATTGATGATGGCGGTGGACGGTTTGAAGTACAGCTCCTGCGCGGCGAAAAAACCGATATGCGGGTATTGCAGAAAAAAATCGCGATGCAGGCGGCGGGCCTTCTCCAGGTCACCGTCCATTTCGAAGACGCGCTGGCGTATTTCCGCGCTGGAGAGGATGACCGCCTCCGCCTTGCGCACATCGCCCAGGGCCAGCATGGCGACCACTGCTTCAACAATGATCATGCAAAGGAGCAGGGAGAACGCCAGTGCGAACTTGGTGGTTATGCCAAGATGCTGCCAGGCGCGGGGAAGCCGCTTGAGACGTCTCATCGTGGTCGTTCGTATGTGTATTGGACGTTTGCGGTCAGGCCGTCCACTCCGGCTGCGGGATCATCAAGCCGCAGGATATTGAAGCGCGCCGGAGCGCAGTCGCCAAACTCATTGCAGCTCATGCGCCCGCCTACGCCCTTGACATCGCGCGTGGAATAGAGGGCTTCGCGCAGGGCCTGCCGGTTCATGCGCAACGCGCCGGATTTGTCCGTTGTGGCGGTCTTTTCTATGGCGGTGAAGAGCACCTCCGCCGCGTCGTAGGCGCTGACGTAATAGAAAGCCGACGGCGCGGCTTTGAACCGTTCCGTGTACTCCTTGAGCAGGGCGGTCAATTCCGGGGTCTTGCCCGGTGGCGTGGGACCGACGAAATACATGCCGATGGCCGCATCCTTCACCGCGTCGATGAAGCTTTGCTCGATGAGCGAACCATCGCTCATGAGCACGACGCCCTTCAAGGAAGGCGTTTTGCGCGCCTGTAGCAGCAGGTGGTTGCCCTCGGGCTGGAACAGCGGGAAGAAGACGAGCTGCGCTTTGGCGTTGGCCACCGCGGTAAGCACCGGGCCCATGTTGGTGTCGTCCTTGTTCACCCGGGCCGAGAGCACTATCTGTCCACCTAGTTCCTTGAACTTTCTGGCGAAGCCGTCTGTGAGGCCGGTGGTGTACAAATCGCCGTCATTGATGGTGGCCGCGCGCCGGATGCCAAGTTTGCTGTAGGCAAAAGTGGCGGCGGCGGGACCGGAGGACTCCTCGTTGGGAGCCGTGCGGAAGTATCCGGGTTGCCATTTGGGAGCCCGCTGGCCGCCCGTGCTGGTTAGAAATGCAGCGGAGTTGTTGCCGGAGATCATGGAAAGCCCGGCCTGGGACATGATTTCCGAGGCCGTGGCCGCGTCACCGGAGCAAGTTGTGCCGAAAATTGCCACGACTTGCGGATCGGCGACGATCTTCAGCGCCGCGTTGGCCCCGCCTTCCGGCTGGCAGCCGGTGTCCTCAACCAGCAGCTGCACCTTGTGGTTCAGCAGCATGCCGTGCCGATGCTCCAAGGCCAGCTCCAAGCCGCGCATCTGCTCCTGCCCGAGGGGGGCTATTTGTCCGCTGAGCGACTGAATGACGCCGAGCTTAAGCGGAGCCCCGGGAGAAATTGTGACGCAGGTGCGAGGATCGACGCAAGGTTTATCCTCCTGCTCGGAGGAGCAGGAAATCATGACAGCGGCAAGTGCACAAAGGCACATCATGCGAGTGGCGCGTGATAAGGTCAGCAAAAGCTAGTGTCCCGCGTGGAGCGTCCTGGGGGGCAGCCGCGCACGTCTGCGCTCCCCGCCGATCAAGGGGCTAAACCGCTGCGCCGCCTGGCCCAGCTTAAATAGCCAGGGGGAGCATCTCTCTTACTTGCTTTTGCGCAAAAATACCACAAAATTTCTATACAAAGTAAAGTTAACGTTTTGAATACAAAAAACCCCCTGCCGAAGCAGGGGGTTATTCTTTTTGGTAGCGAGGGAGGGAATTGAACCCCCGACACTGCGGATATGAGCCGCATGCTCTAACCGACTGAGCTACCTCGCCGCATTTCCCTTAACGGGAAGCGCCTTATAGCTATTCCCCAGAAGCTTTGCAAGCCCTGTTGCGGCGGTGTGAGCATTTTTCTTGGAAAAAAATGTCGTCTTTGCCACCACTGCGCGCGTTGCCAGGATGACCCCTGTGGTGTAGAATTTGCTAGGCAAACGCGGCCGCGCTGCCAAGCCTCAATGCCAAGCCAAGGAGCAATGCATGAGCACAGTCGTTCACCAAAGCGAGTTGACCCGCCGGGCCATGGATTGGATAAGCGGTCAGCTTGATTGTCACCCTGGCGCCGTGGCGCGCGTCTTTATTGAGCCCGCGGCGGAGCGGTTCAACTTGAGTCCGCTGGAAGTCGAGTTTCTGCAACGGTTTTATGTTGGCATGGCCAAAGGCGAGCAGCACTCTTAATGAAGATCGTTCACTGGCAAATCCTCAAGGAACATATTCACCTGTTCCTGCTCATCGGGTCCTGCCTCTTGGGCCTTATTCTGGTGGGCCGCATGCTCCAACTGCGCGAGATGTTGCTCTCGCAGAATCTTGGCGTGTTCGACATCATGCGGCTGTTCGTCTACCTGAGCCCTTTCTTTATGATGCTGCTGACGCCCATCGCCTGCATGCTCAGCGTGTTTCTCACCTTTCTGCGCATGGCGGCGGACAGGGAGCTGACGGCGCTCAAGGCCAGCGGCGTCAGCTTGTACCAACTTTTGCCCGCGCCTATTGTCTTTTGCACATTATGCTCTCTGTTCAGCCTGTACATTTCACTTGTCGGCGTCGCCTGGGGCATGGAGCAGTTCAAGGTTTCGCTCATTGAATTCGCCCGCACCAAGACCAAGCTTTCGCTCCAGGCCGGCGTCTTCAACCAGGAGTTCCCGGGGCTCACCATCTACGCCCAGCAGGTTGACCTGGACTCGGGCGACATCCGCTTCGTCTTCGTGCAGGACAAGACCAGCAAGGCCTTTACCACCACGGTGGTTGCGCCGGAGGGCAAGGTGACCACTGACACCGAGAACGAGCAGATCAAGGTCGTGTTCAAAAACGGCAAGATCTATCGCCGTGTGGACGAGAACCTTGAGGTGCTGCACTTTGGCAATTACGCGGTGCGGCTGCCTCTGGGCGGCATGCTCACCAGCATGGGGTTCAGCCGGATGTCTTTAAAGGAAATGTCTTTCAAGCGCTTGCTTGAAGTGTCGAGCGATGAGTCTCTCCAAAAGCAGTTGCTGGACAGCGGCCGCATCGACGCCAGCAAACTGCGCGCCGTGCCCACGGAGTTGCAAAAGCGCCTGGCTCTGCCCCTGGCCTGCCTGGTGCTCGGCATCTTCTCCGTGCCTATCGCTTGCGTGTTCCGGGCGTTGAAGCAGCAGCACGGGCTTTTGCTCGCCCTTGGCGTGTTTCTCGTCTATTATTCATTGTTCACCGTGGCGGAAAGCATGGGCGAATCCAGCCCGCGCATCGCGCCGTTCGGCGTGTGGGTTCCCAACCTGCTGTTCAGTCTGGGCGGTCTGACGTTCTTGCGACATGCCGTGCACGAGCGCGTGCCCGCGAGCGTCATGTGGCTGCTGCAACGCCTGCAGCAGCGCAGGGGAGCGACGGCATGAGAATGCCACGGCTTGGCGCCCTGAGCGGCTATCTGGTGCGCCAGAACCTGTTCCTCATGGCCGCTTGCCTTGGGGCCGGCACCTTCATCTATCTCATGGCCGACGTGGCGGACAGGCTGGAGCACTTCATTGAGGCGTCATTGTCGTGGCGGCAAATCATCACCTATTTCATGGTGAAGATTCCGCTCATCTTTTCGCAGATTCTTCCCGCGGTGTTCTTGCTTGCGGTGGTGTTGCAAATCGGCCTGCTTGTTCGCAACCGGGAAATGATGGCCTTGCGCGCCGGTGGTTTGTCCATCGCCTGGTTCATTCGCTTCTTTTTCGTCTATGCGCTCGTTTGGAGTTTCGGCCAGCTGTTCTTCTCGCAATTTGTGGCCTCCTATGGCGAGCGCGAGGCCACGCGCATTTGGCGCGAGGAAGTGCGCAAACGCCAGTTGGACAAGAAGACCGTGAAGAACCTGTGGTTCCGCGAGGGACCCTACATCGTCCATGCGGGAGAGGCGCAGCCGACCTCCAGCCGTGTCAACGACGTGACGCTGTACGAGTTCGACCGCGACTCCATGCGGCTGACGCGCATCATGACGGCCAAAAAAGGGCTGGTGGATGAGCACGGCTGGGGGCTGCTCGACGTGTGGGAGATTGAGACCTCGGACTTTACGTCCACAAAGCTGCTCACGAGCTTCATTCCGCTGCGGCAGAACATGCGCAGCTTCCTTGACGGCGATACCACCGACCGCTCCGACCTGCCCTTGTGGCACCTGGGGCAGATCATCGACGAACTCAAGGAGTCCGGTTCGAACGTGGAGCGGCTGCGCACGGCGTGGCACGGCAAGCTCTCCTACGCCTTTTCCATCATCACCATGGCCTTGCTGGCCTTGGCGCTCACCTCGTTTTTCGAAAACCTTTACGTGAATCTCGTCTTGAGCCTTGTCGTGATCTTCAGCTATTACGGTTTGTATGTGCTGGGCATAACCACTGGGCAAAAGGGAATACTGCCGCCCATGCTTGGCGCTTGGCTTGCCAACGCCGGATTCAGCGCCCTTGCGGGGCTGCGCCTTTCGTGGCTATGCGCCCCGCGATTGACGGCCCGGGTGCATCGCTGGCGGGATGATTTATCCCGGCGTTTCACACGGCAGGGGGAATAGGGGCGCCTTCTTGTCCCACGCCGGCTCGGGCGTCCAGCGCGGCCCAGAGGGCCTCGCGTCCATTTCCGGTGGAGCTGGAGAAGCAGATCGGCGTTGCTGCCCCGCCGAGCAGGTCGCGCCATTCGCGCTGGCGGGCGGCGGCTTCGCGCTGGTTCACCTTGTCGCACTTGGTGAGCACGGGCAGAATGGGAATTCCCGCGTGGCGCAGCCAGCCAACAAGCTCCAGGTCGCTCTGCTGCGGGGTGACGCGCACGTCCAGCAGCACGGCCACGGCCTTCAGCCCGGCGTTTGCGGTAAGAAAGCTTTCGATGAGCTTGCCCCATTTGACGCGTTCCGCCTGGGAGCGGCGCGCGTAGCCGTAACCGGGCAGGTCCACAAGGGTGTATCCGCCGGGTTCGATGCGAAAGAAATTAACGCTTTGGGTCTTGCCCGGCGTGGAGCTTACCTTGGCCAGACCTTTGCGGCCCGCCAGGCAGTTGATGAGCGAGCTTTTGCCCACGTTGGAGCGGCCGGCCAGCGCCACCTGCGGCGAGCTTGACGGGGTGAGCTGTGAGATTTCATACGCGGTTTTGACTAAGTCGAAGCTTCGATTCATACTGCTCCAGGTCTTCTTGCCGCGCACGGTGTGTGCGCTTGCCCTCTTGATGTTGGCTTTTGGCCGCCGCGTCAAGCGCGGACGAGGATAAACCCAAAAATGGAAGGCGCCATGAGCACCCGCAAATACCTTATTCTGAACGGTCCCAACCTTGGGCACATAGGCCAGCGTCAGCCGGAAATTTACGGCACGCAAGGGCTTGATGCCCTGCCTGTAATGCTGAAGGGCATGCTGGGCGATAAAGCCGACGAGATCGAGCTTGTGTTCCATCAGTCCAATTTTGAGGGCAACCTCATCGACCGGTTGGAGATGGCCCGCAGGGAGGGGCTTGATGGCGTGGCCTTCAACGCCGGCGCCCTTACGCACACCAGTCTGGCCATAGCCGACTGCATCGCCTGGATCGGCGTTCCCGTGGTCGAGGTGCATTTGTCCAACATTTTTGCACGCACCGACGAGCCACTGCGCCAGAAAAGCCTGATGGGGAAAAGCTGCGTCGGATGTGTTGCCGGTTTCGGCATTCTCGGGTATGCGTTGGCGGTCCTGGCGCTGGAGCGCCGCGCGGCCGACAGGCAGGAGAATAATTAATCAGGCGCGACAGCATGTTGCTGCCAGAAATGACCCGGAGGTTGAATGTATTCCACGTCTGATTTCCGTCGCGGTCTCAAGATTGAGATGGACGGAAAGCCGTATGAAATCGTCGAATTCCAGCATGTGAAGCCCGGCAAGGGCGGCGCGTTCGTGCGCACCAAGCTCAAGCACATCCTCACCGGCCGCGTGGTGGACGAGACCTTCCGCTCCGGCGAGAAGGTGGGCCGCCCCGACATCGCCGTGCAGGACATGCAGTTCCTTTACCGCGAGGGCTCGGACTTCGTGTTCATGGATCTTGAGACCTACGAGCAGAAGAACATCCCGGCCACGCAAGTTGGCGAGAAGGGCGGCTTCGTCAAAGAGGGCGAGACCGTGAAGGTGCTGCTCTACAACGGCCAGCTCTTCGACATGGATCTCCCCGCCTCCGTCGTCATGGCGGTTGTGGAGACCGAACCCGGCGTCCAGGGCGACCGCGTCACCGGCGCCACCAAGCCCGCCAAGCTCGAAACCGGCATCACCGTGAGCGTGCCCCTGTTCATCGCCCAGGGCGAGCGCATCAAGGTGGACACCCGCACCGGCGAGTATCTGAGCCGCGAGTGATCCTCACGGGGATCTTGCACGCATGACCGAAGCGCAGAAGCCCGCCCCGAAAAAACGGGGCGGGCGCATTGCCAAATCCCAGGCGAAAAGGGAGGGTAGCTCAACGGATACCGTAAAATTTCGCATGGAGATGCGGGGGCTGGCCTATTTGTTCGTGGCCGTCT
>Ga0183100_1000168_pt1 | contig 41637 bp, 33 predicted proteins | sample Biomet2_FD_127789 | JGI IMG/M metagenome (GOLD analysis project Ga0183100, IMG submission 127789) | Microbial communities from bioreactor (seeded with anoxic lake sediment) at LBNL, California, USA - Biofuel metagenome 2 | ecosystem: Engineered > Bioreactor > Anaerobic > Unclassified ... | reverse complement strand
CAGCGGGTACGTGGCATGTAAAAGTTGATGCTTATAATAGCCAACAAATTATCGTTTATTCGGGAGAAACTGATGCAAATATAGTATCAGACCAAATTACACAGTTAAACCTAACTTTATATGCTACAAGTTCAGGTATGGGCGGTATTTCAATTACTGTAAAATGGAGTGATACGCCATTTCCTACTTTCCACTGGCAAGATTCTCCTAATAGCCCAATTATGACTGGGTCACTACCTTTTGAAATAAATGGGGTTGCATACCCTTATGTAATATATGATAATGGCATATATAAAATGTATTATACAGGTGCAGGGAATTCACAAAGATTTGAACTCGGTTATGCAACATCTCCGGATGGGCATAATTGGACAAAAACATCTTACCCAATATTTAGTCCATCTGTATCAGGATTTGATAATTATAATGTTGGTTCTGCTAAAGTGATTAAAGTAGGAAACTCTTATAGGATGTACTACATGGCTAGGAATCAGGAAGGGGTTTATAGTATTGGACTTGCCACATCTACCGATGGGATAAATTGGACGAGACGTTCTACTCCTGTTTTAACCAAGAGTTTGAGCTGGGAAATATCTATTAGACCTGGGGATATTGTTTTGCATAATGATAAATATTATTTCTATTATTACTCATATGATCCTCAAAACACTGCTATTGGATTGGCAATTTCTTCAGATGGAATAAATTTTGTTAAAGAGCCAAATCCAATCATTGTACCGACTTTCACTTGGGAAGATAATGGCATATGCTACCCTTCTGTAATATATGATAACAATAAATTCGTTATGGTTTATCATACATTTCCTAATTGTAAGAACATTGGTTATGCCGAATCCATTGATGGAAAGAACTGGACTACACAGCCTAATCCAATATTTTCTAAAGAGATGACAACCAACAATTGGGTCAATAGATTCACTTCAGTAAATCTATTGAAAATAAATAATGAATACCGTATCTATTATTCTGCGACAATGAATTCTTTATATTATTATCAAGTTGGAGTTATTAGTAAGAACATTTGATAAATAATGATCATTAAAGAAGTAAATCAAATTAGGAGAAGGCTGCAAAAGCATCCTTCTCCGGTTATAATTCACTAAGGAATTTTATTTTTTAGGGACAGCCAAAATATTCTGATAGGCAAACAACTCAGATGCTATAGGAGAATCATTTAGAAGTAATAGTCCTTTAGGTAAAAGACGATAAAGTTGATAATTTTTTAAAATTATGCGAAAATCTCGCATAAAAGTTCTACTAACAACATTCATTTCGTTAAACTCAAAATGGATACAACCAATTTTACATTCATCCAATAGATTTTTCGCTCCTTTTAGTATTGATAATTCATTTCCTTCAGTATCAATCTTTAGAAAGTCTATTCTTGAAATATTATTTTCTGTTGTAAATTCATCAAGTGTAAATACTTGGACAGGGATCTCAATTGTACCTTTATTTTGTATATCCGTAATTGCTTCTTTGTGAAGAGACGCAAAAGGAGAACCGTTGCTATCATTCCTATCATAAAGGGTTAAAGTATCTTTTTTCTCCCCCAAAGCAAAATTGAATAGTTTAATATTATTTGTTGGGATATTCGACTTTAGTCTCGAAAAAGTTTCTGGGTGAGGCTCAAACGAATATATAATAGAATTAGGAAAGCGACCTGACAATGCTAAGGAATAGTCGCCGATATTTGCTCCAACATCAAAGATAATCGGGTTAGAAATTTTTAATTTAGTGGGAAGTATTTTATTTATTAAATAATCCTCTCCACTAATTTTGGAATTTTCAAAATTTAGTATTCCTAAACCTCTAAGAATTAATCGGAAAAGCATATCGTTAAGTCTAAAAAAAATTGGTCTGGCAAAAATGATTCTATATATTGAGATTAATAATTGCATTTGTAATTCATTTCGTTTAAGTTTTATTAATAGTTTATTAATTGCATCGCGAATGCATAATAATTAATTATTTTTCTACCTCATATATAAGGAATATGAATCATTTTTTCCAATATCTAGGCAGGAGTCAAAGTTTCGTATTTGAATATCATAATCAACATTACAAATATAATATATTAATACTAAATTATTTCCTGAAATTTGCAACTTAAACTTAGAAAAATACCAATTTAGAATAAATATTAGAGTTATATGTGGAATTATGATATCTATGCAAAAGGTTATTCATTTTCCGGATTGTAAAATGCTATACTTACAAATGATTGTTAGTATGCTTTTATCGAATGCAAAAAGCTAAAAATTGTTCGGCCGCACCAAAATGACGGGGGCTGTTTTATCTTAAGATTTTTAATAAATATGACGTTGAGTATCATTTATGTCCGGATTGTGGATTATTACAAAAAAAATAGCATTAAAGATGAATTAGTTCTCTTATTTATTATTATTTGAAATGAAAATATTAAAGAATAAGACAAATTCAAGATGAAGGCATACTCCCGATAAATGAATAATCGTGCTCCTAAATTCAATAATTTAAAGCAGTTATGAAAAAATATGTAATGGTGCCTATTGCATTTTAATTAAATGATTTGTATTATTTCCTATGTTTTAATAATAATTATAAACTCAGGAGCTAAAGTGAAAAAAAAATGGTTAGTTCTCGTACTTTTTTCATTAATTTTAATTTCGTGTAAAGATGAAACAAATGTAGTATCATCAAACTCACAGACAAAAGGTAGTGTTAAAGTATCGTTAGATAAAAACACAACCCCATCAAATGTAGCTCAAGTAAAAGTAACCCTTACAAGAGAAGGTTTTACGCCTATTACAGGCGTAATGAATATCACAACAGATTCAACTGCCAGTCTGACTCTGAATGAAATTACAGCGGGTACGTGGCATGTAAAAGTTGATGCTTATAATAGCCAACAAATTATCGTTTATTCGGGAGAAACTGATGCAAATATAGTATCAGACCAAATTACACAGTTAAACCTAACTTTATATGCTACAACTTCAGCTATGGGCGGTATTTCAATTAGTGTAAAATGGAGTGATACCCCGTTTCCTGCTTTTCAATGGCAAGATTCACCCAATAGCCCGGTTTTATCAGGTAGTCTTAATTTTGAACCAAATGGTGTTACTGATCCAAATGTAATCTATGAAAATGGAACATACAAAATGTGGTATGCTGGTGCTGGTTATTCCAAGGATTTTAGAATTGGTTACGCTGTCTCTGGTGACGGAATTAATTGGAATAAAAACCAAACCCCCATTCTTACTCATTCTTATTCAGGTTGGGATGTTGTTGGGGTGCGGACACCTAAAGTAATCAAAGTTGGTAATCTTTATAAAATGTATTATGGAGGTATTACTTCAAATACAACTTCCAAAGTTGGTTTAGCCACATCGCCAGATGGAGTAAATTGGACTAAAAGACCTGAACCAGTTTTAGCTCCCTCGCTTTCTTGGGAGTCTTCAGTAGAACCTGCAAGTATTATTTACTCAAATGAAATTTACTATTTGTTTTATGTTGATGGATTATATCCGGCATTAAATCCTCAGATATGTCTTGCTACATCTACTGACGGAGTTAATTTTACAAAACAACTTCAGCCGATAATTACTCCAACATTAGGATGGGAAACTAGTCCTCTATGTAATCCCAGTGTAATATATGAAAATGGAAAGTTTAAAATGTATTACCTTATCTATGGAAATAAAAATATCGGATATGCAGAATCAATAGATGGAAAAGTATGGACAAAAAATCCTAACCCCGTATATAATATATCCAATTTAACTAATCAGTGGGCATATGGTATAAATACTTTAGCATATGTAAACTTAGATAATGAAATCAGAATGTACTATGGCGGAGCAGCGGGAAACTCGTCAAATTACTACTATAAAATCGGCTATATAAAGAAAAATTAGTAGTATTAAAAAAAATAATTTTACAAGACCATCTCAAAAATTGCTAATATTTGAGATGGTCTTTTTTTATATTAATATTAAACTATGGTTATAATATTCAATAGTTTGTTTTGATATTGCTTATTCTTGTAATTATATTTAGAATGAAGGTAAAAATAAATATTTATAAAAAACAAAGAGAGTTGTTAAGACGAATGCAAAAGACTAAAAGTTGTCCGGTGTGCAGTACCAAAATGACGGGAATGTTTCAGTTAAAGATTCTTAATAAATATGATGTTGAGTATTATTTATGTCCGGATTGTGGATTATTACAAACGGAAACTCCATTTTGGTTAGGTGAAGCGTATAATACAGCAATAGCTGATATTGACACTGGAATTATTAACAGAAACTTAATTAATAGTAAGAGATTAGAGCCTATCTTATATAGGTTGTTTCCTTCTAATGCTAAGTTTGTTGACGAGGCCGGAGGTTATGGACTTTTAACAAGATTTTTACGAGATAAAGGATTCGATTGTTACTCATTTGATAAATTTTGTGAGAATATTTTTGCAAAGGAATTTTTACCGACTAATGACCTTACTATGAATGCAATCCTCGCTTTTGAAGTTTTTGAGCATCTGGAAGATATCACGAAATTTGTTAAGGAGTCTTTCATTAGATATAAATGCAAAACTATTCTTTTTTCCACTTTAGTATTTGAGAATGAGGTCCCTGCAAAAGATTGGTGGTATTATACAACAGAATCAGGACAACATATTTCTTTTTATCAACCAAAGACATTGTCCAAAATTGCAAAGAGTTTAGGATGCACTTATTATAGAATAACAAAGAACTTGCATATTATTACGGATAAAAGCTTTACACTAATTGACAGAATACTTTTATTGAACTCTTTTTGCTTTAGAATATATTATTTATTTGTAAGCTTTATCAGAAGAAATAAAACAAAGATCCACGAGGATTTTAATTTTATAAATAATAAATTAAAGAAGAGTAATTCTTAGCAAAGTATTAATGGAACATTAAATGATCGGCTGACATAAATTATTTGTAAGACTTTATAAATATTCTAAATTATTTGTAAATTTGTATGGATTATTTTATGCCCGTTCAATTTAAAATACTTATTATAAAAAGACTCTTGTAATTAAACACAATCTAACTATCTTAGTTCTGTGACTGTTATATCTAATCTCACTCATCCGAAAATATTAAATAGTGTCGTTATATCTTAATTGTTTTTATAGTATTATTAAGTTAATTTTATATTTATTTTTAAAAACTTATGGAAAAAAACTTGGAAGATTCAAATAACGAAATTAACGCCAATAATGAGAATCGCACGAATAAAAAAGATGCAGATGAAAATGTAAATAAGGTTCCTGAGGCTGAAAAAGGAGAAAGTAAAGCTCCTTATAAACCAAGTAAAAGAGCTATTTACTTAAAAAATAAAAGACGGAATTACCTGAAACAAAGAGAAGGTGGTGCCCCAATTGAAAAACCAAAGACGAAGAAAGTATCAATAGTCATTCCTTTATTGAACGAAGCTGAGTCTATAATGATTCTAGCTGGGGAAATTAGAAAATCGTTGAAGATGATTAACATTTCATACGAAGTAATTTTTGTTGATGACGGCAGTACAGATAAATCTCTCCACGTTATTAAAGAAATTTGCCGGCAGGATAAACGTTTTAAGTTCATCAGTTTTAATAAGAATTACGGTAAATCAGCTGCTTTGCAGATGGGATTTAAACAAACTACCGGTGATGTTGTTATTACTATGGATGCTGATTTACAAGATGATCCCAACGAAATTCCTGCACTAATCAAAAAAATTGAAGAAGGATATGACCTTGTCTCAGGTTGGAAAAAAGTAAGACATGATCCTTTTATAAAAAAATCCAGTAGCAAGTTTTTTAATTTCGTTACCCGATTAATGTCGGGTATAAAAATTCATGATTTTAATTGCGGATTAAAAGCTTACAAAAAAGCGGTAATTGATAATATACATGTATATGGAGAGTTACATAGATATATGCCGGTTTTAGCTAATTGGAATGGCTTTAAGGTCGGAGAGATCCCCGTCAAACATCATCCCAGGCGATATGGGAAAACTAAATTTGGAATTTCCAGATTCTTTAAAGGGTTTATTGACCTGCTTACTGTATATTTTACAACAAGATACATAAAGCGTCCTATGCACTTTTTTGGATTTTTTGGAGCATTATCGTTTTTTATTGGTTTAATTGTTAACGGATATTTAGCTTTTGAAAAAATCTTTAGCAATCAGGCATTATCCAACAGACCCCTTTTGTTTTTGGGCATGCTTTTAATTATTGTTGGGATTCAATTCTTTTCTGTAGGCTTGCTTGGTGAAATGCTTGTTCATAATTCTATGGATGATAAGGAATATATAATTAAAGATAAAAGTTAAATTTCAATATATCCGTTAATTTATATATTTACCAAATATGCATTACGATCCCATTAAAGATTCTTTAGCTGCTGTGATAAGGAAATTTCCTTTTTTTAGGATTTTATTCTATAAATTACTTGATGTTTTGTTCTTAAGATCATGGTATGTGCGGCGCGAATTAAAAAAACTTAGAATTCTTTTTAAGAATAAGGAAATTTCAATACTCGATGCCGGTACAGGTTATGGGCAATATTCTTATTATATGGCAAAAAACCTTCAGCCCAATAAAATCACTGCAGTTGATGTAAAGGAAACCTGGATATCCGATTGCCGGAAATTCTTTAGTTCTTTGCACATAAGCAATATTGTTTTTAATGTCGAAGACTTAACTCAGCTTGAATATAGCAACCAGTTTGATTTAATTACATGTATTGATGTAATGGAACATATTGAATTTGATGAAAAAGTTTTTCAAAACTTTTACAGGGGTTTGAAAAAAGGTGGATTTCTTATCATTAATTCCCCCTCAATTTTTGGAGGCAGCGATGTTCATGAAACTGGTGAAGAAAGCTTTATCGGCGAGCATTTTAGAGAGGGGTATTCTTTTGAAGACCTTAAGAATAAATTGGTCCCACTGGGATTTGAAGTTTATGAATCTAAATATACTTACGGTAAATGGGGAGATTTGGCGTGGAGATTCGGCATTAAATATCCCATGTTGTTGCTGAATAAATCAAAAATCTTTTTTATTGTAATTCCATTCTATTATTTGCTAACATTTTGGCTTACACTTATATTAATGTATGCTGATTATGTAAAAGATAATAAAATTGGATCAGGCATAAATTTTATTGCAAAAAAATAACGTTTCAGGAGTTTGGATGTCTAAAACAATAGAGCATAAATCTGTTTCTAAAAAACTAAAACCAGAATCAGCACTTAGCAAGTTTAGCTTGGATAATATTATCCCGCTAAAGTATCAGCCATTGGCGGGTATTCTATTAATCACAATACTTTTCCTCATCTTTTTTAGTCCTGTTTTTTTTCAGGGTAAAGTCTTCCAAAGCGGTGATATCATTGCAGGTGTAAGTAATAAAACATTTATAAGTACATTTAATGGAGAATCCTTATGGAATCCATTTATCTTTTGCGGTATGCCGGCGCAAGTAAGCGGTGTTGGATATTCTCACTGGTTTGATTTTATTAATACTGGCTATGCTGAACTACGTACATTTATTGGAAATGCTTTTAATAATCCATTTATATCAAATATATTGTTTCTCCTTGTACTAGCTTTTTCTACTTTCTTTTTTATGCGCTCTAAAAAAGTAAATACCTGGGTGAGCATAATTGCCGGAGTTGCAGCTACTTTTAGCACTGGTATAATTGTTTATGTTTTTATTGGGCACATAACAAAACTATATACACTTTCTATGTTTCCATTGGTGTTTATGGTTCTGGAGAAGTTTAGAGTTAGAATAAAATTCCTTGACTTCATTATTTTAGTTATTGCATGTACTTTGATGGTTAATGGTTGGCATGTGCAGGTAATATTTTATACACTTTTTGCAATACTTATTTATTATGTTTATTTCCTCATTACTTCTATTAAAAATAACAAAGTAATTAAACAATTATTTAAATCAGGACTTTTATTTCTGGCAGCATTTCTGGTAGCTATGTCATTATCTTCAGATATGTTTTTACAAATATTTGAATATACAAAGTACTCTACACGAGGGACAAAGAGTCTGGCCGAAAACACAAAAGAAAATAGTGGGCCCAAAACGGAATCTGATTTTTATAATTACAATACAATGTGGTCTTTTTCTCCAGGCGAAGTAATGACTTTTATCATTCCATCTTATTATGGCTTTGGTAATAATACATATAAGGGTGAATTAACCGGTGGAAGGGAAGTTGAAGTTAATACATATTTCGGACAGATGGAGTTCGTTGATGTTGCTATGTATATGGGGGTAATAGTATTTTTCTTTGGTTTGTTTGGTCTTTATGCGAATAGGAAAGATAAGTTTATACAGTATCTGGGATTACTGATTATTATATCACTTTTGATTTCGTTTGGTAAAAATTTCCCGTTTTTATTTAATTTAATGTATTATCATTTTCCATATTTCGACAAATTCCGTGTCCCTTCAATGATCTTGGTACTGATTCAACTTACTATGCCGATATTGGCAGGATACGGAATATGGGCCATTATTCAGGCTAAAGATAATAAAGATATTAGAATAAAAAATGCGGTAAAATATTTAACTTATACTTTTACCGGGATCTTTATTTTATCTTTGTTATTAACTTCTGTAATTAAAGACGGTTTCGTTCAAAGGTTGAGTGCTTCACCGAGAAATGATCTATCGCAAATTTCTGATTACTTATCTGAGCAATTTATAAATGACATGTACCTTGCTTTTGCACTTACAGCCGGGGCGTTTTGGATGGCACATTTGTACTTAAAAGAAAAAATCAGTAAAGACATACTTGCTCTTGCCATCCTGTTGTTGATTGTGTTTGATTTATTTAGAGTATCAGGAAAGGGTGCTAAATTTGTTGATGCAGCTGATAATTCGGATAAGTTTGTTGAACCTGATTATATAACGGCAATTAAGAATGCAAAGGATAAAGATACTTATAGACTTATAAATCTTAAGCAGAGTGGGATGGGCACTGTTGGTAATAATTCGAACTACAATATGTTTTTCTTGCAACAGGATTTTGCCGGATATTCAGGGATTAAACCAAGAGCATATGAGGATTATGTTAATATTGTGGGATATGGTAACCCCACGTTATGGAGAATGCTAAATATTAAATACATTGTGGCCGACGGATTATTTAATTTACCTAATATGAATGTAATTTATGCTGATACAGTTAAAAAAACAGTAGTTTACAAAAACATGGATGCTCTCCCAAGAGCCTACTTGGTGGATTCTGTTGCCGTTGCTACAGGGATGGAAATACTAAATGCTGTTAAGGATAATAAATTTGATCCTAAAAAATTAGCATATGTTGAAACCGCTGTAAAAGTAAACAAACCTGACACCAATGCTTTTGCGAAAATTAATCGCTATGAAAATGATATTATTGAGATTGAAGTTAATGCAACCGGAAATAATTTCTTGTTTCTGGGAGACACTTACTATCCTAAAGGATGGAAGGCATATTCTGATAACAACGAAATACCAATTTACAAAACAAATTGGGGGTTCCGTGGTGTAATAGTACCTGCTGGAAAGCATATTGTACAGTTTCACTTTATCCCTAAGAGTTACACTATTGGCAAGAATTTATCATTATTTGGCAACATATTAATTTTGATTGGTCTAGCATTTGGTCTTTATTTCGAAATTAAAAATAAGAAAAAAGTAGATTCGGGTGCAACAGTATCTTAATCGACTATATATAAAATACTATAGAAATAGTATCGTACTAAGAAGATTTTCAAGGGTATTTACTTTGGATGTCCTTGTAAGGGCATCCAATTTTATCCTTTTGCCACTATATTTGAAACTAATGTCAAAAGAAGAGTTCGGATTGTTCGGATATCTTTATTCAATGATTTGGATTCTATCATTGATTCTTAATTTCGGGTTTTATGTCTCTCAGACTAAAATGTATCATGATTATGATGAGGAAAAGAAGAAGCATCTAATTTTTACAATAATGACCACTTTATCTGGTGTATTACTTGTTTTATTTGTAATCATATACGGATTTGGTCTGGATTATTATTTTGTAAAAATAATTTTTACCCACCCTATTCCGTATGACCGATATCGCGGTTTTCTTCTTTTGGCAATCCTTGTAGCCACCTTTTCTTTTATGATGTCTAATTTTTTTATTACAAGCGAGAATATTAAACAACTTCAAATATTCAATTTCTTAAAATTGGTATTAGTAAATTCTATTGTTATTTGGGCCTTATCCGGTAAGAATACCGATGCAGTTAAAATTAGGCTTGAATATAGTTATCTTATTGAATTATTTATTGTTGCCTTATTCATTCCTTTTTATTATAAAAATATGAAACCGGTATTTGATTTTACAATGCTAAGGAAAGCTGTAAAAATCGGATTTCCATCATTACTAATTTCAATTGTTGGTTTAGTTAATAATTTTAGTGACAAATTCATTTTAGAAAAATATGGCAGCTTTTCTGATTTGGCAGTATATAATCTAGGGTTTACGATAGCCAGTATTGTTGGTGTGGTCTTTGCTTCTTTTCATTCAGTGTATCAGCCCTTCTTTTATAAAGAAAAGAATTTTGTTAAAAATTTTAATAAAACAAAAGATATTACAAAAAAAATGGCAGGGCTATTTTTCCTCTTGGCAATTGGTATATGGATCGGTATTTATATAATTCTTAAGATGAATATAATTGATAATAACAAATATGGTGAGGTGATTTATATTTTACCGTTTTTATTACTTTCTCAAAATTTTCTTGCGGCAGCCCAGCTTTTTATAAATTATATCGTTTATTTTGAAGTTGTATATATCGGTTCAATAGTTGTAGCTGTTTTATGTGTTATTAATGTGGCAATAAATATGTTGTTAATTCCTCATTATAAATATTATGGGGCCTCTATATCAGCATTAATAATATCCATAATATCCTTGATACTATATTATAAATACACAGTATGGAAAGGAAGAAAGGTTGTATCTGAAATATGAGTTTAGCTCCTTTAATTTTATTTGTTTATAATAGACCGGAACATACCTTTAATACTCTGGAAGCATTATCAAAAAATATTGATGCTGATAAAACTGATTTATTTATTTTTTCTGATGGACCTAAAAATGAGCAGGCAATACAGAAAATAACCGAGGTTAGAAATGTAATTAGTAATGTTAAAGGTTTTAATAAAGTTGAAATAATTACCGCTGAAAAGAATAAAGGCTTGGCTAATTCAATTATAGGCGGAGTTACTCAAGTTATTAACACATACGGTAAAGTTATTGTTTTGGAAGACGATTTAATTTCTGCTCCAAACTTTTTAGTTTATATGAACAAAGCGTTGAACTTTTATGAAGATTATGAAAAGGTTTTTACTATTCATGGCTATTGCGCCGATATAAAGTTTCCACAGAATTATAAATTTGATACATATTTTGTACCTACAAGAACAGGTTCTTGGGGATGGGGCACTTGGAAAAACGTCTGGGAAGCAATTGACTGGAATATCAATGACAGAGACACTTTTTTTAACGATACAGTGCAGCAGAAAAAATTTAATTATATGGGTAACGATCTTGTAAAGATGCTGAAGAAGCAGTTGGCTAATGAAATTGATACATGGGATGTGCAGTTTTGCTATCATTTATTGAAAAATAATGCATATTCAATTTATCCTGTTGCTTCAAAAATTCAAAATAAAGGAACCGGTGAAGTTGGGACTCATAATACATATACTAATTATTTTGATGTTGAATTGACTAATATAAACCAAGTAAATTTTAATTTTGCAATAGGACCTGATGAAACAATGGTTAAAAAGTTAAAGTCATTTCTTGATTATAATAATTCAAAGCTTAATAAAATATCCCAACAAATAAGAAGCTATATTAAAATTAAAATGGGAAGTAAATAAATGAATATCGGTATTAATTGTTTTAATATAAACGCTAATTATGGCGGCGGGATTAACACTTTTACTTTAGGCCTTCTTGAAGGTTTTGCGTCGGTTGGAAAAGAACATCAATTTAAGATATTTGTTAAAGAATCAAATAAGCGTTTATTTGAGCCTTTTAAGAAATATGATAATTTTGAAATTATAGTACTAAAGGATGTCAATAGGCTTAAGTTTTTAATCCGCGGCTTAGCCCTTACAACCAGATCAAAGTTTATTTATCATAAAATTTGTAATATGCTTTATAATTCTATTACTAAAGAGCAGGATAAACATTCAGATGTAATTTATTCATCCACAACTTTTATGTTTCCATATAATTTTAAAAAACCTACTGTAGTATCTACTCACGATATTCAGCAGCTTCATTTTCCGCAGTTCTTTTCTAAATTTGAATTGCTTAACAGAAAGATACATCATGAATTAAGTGCAGAGCTTGTAACTTATATACAAGCAAGCAGCAGATTTATAAAAAAAGATATAGTTGAACATTTCAAATTCGTACCGGAAGAAAAAGTTATCTTTATACCGCAAGGCGTAAATATTGATAAGTTCAATGTTGATGTTGATACAAGCTATTTGTCGGATAAGTATGGTATTCCGGATGAGTTTTTGTTATATCCGGCTCAGTTATGGCCTCATAAAAATCATTTGACTATATTAAAAGCGCTAAAAATATTAAAGGAAGAACATAACACAATAATACCATTAGTGCTAACCGGCAACAAATCAAAGACCTCTGATGAAATATTTGCGTTTATAGGAAATAACGATCTGCGTAATGTAGATTATTTGGGGTTAGTCCCTTTTGAAGATATATTGGCTCTCTATAAAAGAGCAAAATTTTTAATTTATGGGAGTATGCATGAGTCAAGCGGGCTTCCGCTAATGGAAGCTGCTGCAGCAGGAACTCCAATTATTGCTTCAAATATTCCACCAATAGTTGAGTTGTGCGAAAATCTGGATATCAACTTGTTTAATACAATGGATGAAAAAGAGTTAGCGGAATTATTGCTAAAGATTTGGAATGATAAAGAATTGATCAAAAAGCAAAGAGAAAATAATTTGAAAAATATCCAATTATATTCATGGGAAAATTCTGCCAGAAAGTATATAGAGTTTTTTACTTCTAAATGGGGTAATTAAAAAATAATCTTCAATTACATATTATTCAACTTTGCCTGAATCATCTGCTTAATGCTTTCATGCATTTTGAATTTAGCTTTCCAATTCAAAATATTGGCAGCTTTAGCCGGATTCCCTGCGCTAATCATTAAATCGGCAGGCCTAATTAAAGAATTATCAATTGAACAATTATCTTCCCAGTTAAGATTCAGTTCACTAAAAACTAAACTTACATATTCTTTTAAACTATGGCTTTCGCCTGTTGCTATTACAAAATCTTCCGGTGTATTATTTTGCATCATTAAGTATATGGATTCAACATATTCAGGAGCCCAGCCCCAGTCTCTGATAACGTCTAAATTACCCAAGTTTAATTTTTCTTTACTTCCATTTGCTATTCTTATGGCAGCTGATATAATCTTTTGAGTAACAAATCTTTCGGGCCTTAATGGGGACTCGTGATTAAATAAAATACCGGAACAGGCGAATATTTTATAAGCTTCCCTATAATTTGAAGTTATCCAAAATGCAGCCGCTTTTGCTGCAGCATACGGGCTTCTTGGATTAAAGGCTGTGGCCTCAGTGGCAGGGGAGTATGTATTACCGAAACACTCACTGGAACAAGCATTATAAAATTTTATTTCATTATTCATAAACCTTATAGATTCCAATAAATTTAAAGTTCCAACCGTAATACTCTCAAGAGTCTCAACAGGCTGTTCAAAGGAAAGCCCTACAGATGTCTGACCAGCTAAATTATAAATCTCATCAGGATTTGTCTGCTTGATGGCTTGTATAACACTTCTAAAATCAGTTAATGACATTGAAAGCAATTTAACTCTGTCTTTTATTCCAAGCTTAATTAGATTGGAGAAAGAAGTTACTTGGGCATCCCTTGATGTCCCATAGACCTCATAGCCCTTTGCCAATAATAATTTAGCTAAGTAAGCTCCATCTTGGCCCGAAATACCGCAAATAAGCGCTTTTTTCATAACTGATTATATACTCTAAAATTAATAATTGAACACAAATATAAAGAATTATTGCAATCTCAACAAAGTTTAGCTCAGCTCAATTGTCTTTTTTACCAGATTTTCAAATTTGGTTTCAACAAGTTTGGCTGTCTCTGTTACTTCTGAATGATTTAGTTTTGTGGATGATATCCCTGCTGCAAAGTTCGTAATGCATGAAATTGCAGAAGTTTCCATCCCTAAATAAGAAGCATAAATAGCTTCATGAACTGTTGACATACCTACAGCATCAGCTTCAAACCTGGCTGCCATTTTAATTTCAGCCGGAGTTTCGTAATTAGGGCCTTTGCAATACCAGTATACACCTTCCTTTAAATCAATTTTACACTCCAGTGCAGCGTTCTTAATAGTTTTATTCAGCTTTGGAGAAGGGAAGTTGCTAAAATTTATTATTCCCTCACTGCTTGGAACACCTATGAAACTATCAAGCTCTTTCTTTATATTAATTCCATTCATTGAACTGTTTAGCATCAAATCGCCCGGCACGTAATTGGGGTTTATGCCGCCGGCCGCATTTGTTAGAATAATATTTTTACAACCCAGCGAATGGGAAATAAAAACCGGAAGCAGACATTCATAAATTTTATAGCCTTCATAAAAATGAATCCTACCCTGAAAAAGTAACAAATTTTTGCCGGCATATTCTGCAAATATAATTTTGCCCGCATGACCAATTATAGTTGAAACTGGGTAAAGTGGTATATCAGCAGTACTGATTTCTCTTTTTACATTTACTTTTTGTGCCAGTTTACCAAGCCCGCTGCCTAAAACTATAGCAATCTCAGGGCTAAATGGTGCAAGGTTGTTGATGTAGTCTAATGTGTCTTTATATTTTCTTGATAGATTTAGCATATAATTTAATTGAATAATATTCCGGCTAAAGCCGCTGTTAAAAGATTAGCAAGTGTACCGCCCAGAACTGCTTTAAGTCCCATTCTGGCAATATCTGATTTTCTGTTTGGAGCCATTGCACCTGTACCGCCAATTTGAATAGCAATAGAGCTAAAGTTTGCAAAACCGCAAAGTGCATAAGTTGCAATTAATATGGATTTGTTTTCCATAAGCGACTTTGCAGCGATATTTTTTCCAAGATCTAAATAAGCAACAAATTCATTTAATACTAACTTAGTGCCAAATAGGCTTCCGATATTAAAGGAATCATTCCAGGAAACACCAATTGCAAAGGCAACGTATCTAAATATTGAGCCAAATATATACTGCATGGAGATAGGTGCTCCGGCAAGTTTTTGCAGTCCCGTAAAATAGCCAATAGTTTGCAGCAAATAATTAAGTAATGCAATAAGAGCAATAAAAGCTATTAGCATTGCTGCAACATTAAGAGCTAAATGCAGACCATCGGCAGCTCCGTTTGCAGCAGCCTCAATTACATTTATTTCCTTCTTCTCGAGATTAGTTTTCACTTTGCCCTTAGTAAGAGGCTCTTCAGTTTCAGGATAGAGTATTTTAGCAATTAATAAAGAAGCAGGAGCGGCCATTATTGAAGCACTCAATAAATGGTTAGCAAAAAATAATTGTGCCTGCTGAAGAGGAATACCGGCAGTTCTGGCATATGAGAAAGATAATATCTGAATATAAGCAATCATTACACCTACCGCAATAGTTCCCATTCCGCCAATCATAATAGTTAAAAGTTCACTATTAGTCATATCCTTAATGAACGGTCTTACTAATAAAGGGGCTTCAGTTTGTCCAAGGAAAACATCACCGGAAACTGAAATAGTCTCAGCTCCGCTTGTTCCCATCAATTTGGACATTACCCAGGCCATACCTTCTACAATTTTTTGCATTATGCCGAAGTAATATAAAACAGAAACAAAACTGGCTAAAAATATTATACTTGGCAGTATCTGAAAGGCAAAAAACACTCCAAAGAAACCGGGAGTACCTTCTGAGGCAGCAAGGTTTCCAAATACAAATTTGGCTCCTTCATTTGTAAAGTTTAATATTAATACAAAGAAATAACTTATGCCGTTAAACAAATCCTTAAACCAGCCAAATGGAAAAAATATCTTCCTTAGATCATCGCCGCGTAAAATCAAAACTGCAAAAATAACCTGCAGGCCGATACCCCATGAGACTAATTTCCAATCAATTTTCTTCTTGTTATTGGAAAAAATAAAGGCGATCCCCAAAATAAATACTAGCCCAATTATACCTCTAAGTAATGAATAGAGAAATTCAGTCATAACTATTTTTCCTCATCGGGGATATAATGGCATTTTCTACAGCGTGCTTCATAAATATCTGCTGCACCTACAATAACTCTTTCGTGTGTATGAGTTTTTCTTTGAGTTTTATCAGCAGGGTTTCCGCAAACCATACAAATTGCTAAAGTTTTTGTTATATATTCTGCAATGGATAAAAGTCCCGGCATTGGTTCAAAGGGGATACCTTTATAATCCTGGTCTAAACCGGCAGCAATAACCCTTTTTCCGTTATTAGCTAAGGTGTTGCATACTTTTAGAATGTCAGAAGAAAAGAATTGGGCCTCATCTATCCCGATAACCTGTGCATCTTTTGATAAAGACAATATCTTATTTACATCATCAATTACAATAGAAGGCAATGCGCGTTCATTATGCGATACAATATTATTTTCAGAATATCTGTTATCAATCTCAGGCTTAAAAACTACTACATTTTGCTTTGCTATCTGAGCACGTCTAAGCCTTCTAATTAATTCTTCTGTTTTACCGGAAAACATGCAGCCGGTAATAACTTCAATCCAGCCGGTCTCTTTTGGCATTGAGTGGGGAGCCATTTCCATCATTAAGTAAAGTCCTTTATTTTAACTAACTGTTAAGTACATCATCACCGAAAGCATAAGGGAGCATATCAGCAGTATTATAAATTTTAATTTCGTTTTTATTATTAACAAGTATGATATCAATGCTGCCGCAAAGATCACTGATTATTTGCCTGCAAGATCCGCAGGGTGAACAAAAACCTTCATAATCACTTGATATTGCAATTGCATCAAATTCCTTAACGCCTTCAGATATGGCTTTAAATATTGCAACCCGTTCAGCGCAAATAGTTAAACTATATGAGCTCGATTCAATATTGCAGCCGGTAAAAACAGTTCCGTCTTTTGCTAAAAGAGCTGCCCCAACGTGAAAATTAGAATATGCACATTGCGAAAATTTTTTCATTTCAACTGCTTTTTCAGCCAGTTGGGCGTAGATTTCATTTTTCATTTTTTCCATTTCCTAAAATAATATTGTATATAATAATATAAAAGTTAATAATATGTTTTCTACCATTTATCTTTAGTTATTTTGGAGCTAATAAAGTGGACTATTATTAAAACCTCATAACTAATCTGCAATGGGATAATTGCTAAAAGATTGAACCTATAACCATATTTTCTTTGAGAAATAATAGTTGTTGCAAAATCAATCAGCATTTTACTACAGAAGGGAATTAAAAAATAATTACTAAAAGGGACAAAAAGAATTGAACCAGTTAATATAATATTTAATATGTGCCAAAAGGCCAAAATAGCTTTAATCCTTAGCGGATAAATGGCAGATGTTTTTGTATGCCTGCTTCTTTGCAGTAAAAATTGTTTAAAAGTCCTTTTCGTACTTGAAAATACAAATGCATCCTTGGACTTGACAGTCCCAATTTTATAATTATATTTTGCTGCTAAAAGTAAAAATAAATCATCATCACCGCTTAAGGTTTTATTAATTTCGTTATAGCCATTCAACTTAATAAATACGTCCTTTTTAAAACCGAAATTTCTGCCAAATGCGTTATAGGGTAAACCGCAATCTGCTAATGTAAATGAAAGGAGAGAGTTCCTGAAATTTTCAAATGCAGCAACGTGATTTACATAGAATCTCTCTAAAACAAAGGGAGCAATTCCAAAAAGTATATCAAATCCTTCATTAAATTTGTCCGAATATACTTTTAACCAATTGCTGCCAATAGTACAATCGGCATCAGTTGTAAGTATATATGGAAACGATGCACCGGCAATACCGGTTGATAAGGCGGCTTTTTTCCCCTGGAGCAAGGCATGGGTTTCAGCTTTAATTATTTTATAATTAGGATACTTCATAATTAAACCGGAAATCAACTTATAGCTTGAATCAGTTGAATTATCATCAACAAATATTATCTCATAATTACTTGTAGAGTAATTTAGTTTTGTTAATGAAGCAATTAAAGATGGGATATTATCTTCTTCATTTCTAATTGCAATAATGATGCTGAATTTACAGGGCAAAATATTCTAAAATTTATTTTTGTTATGCAAAAATACTACAAATTTTACTTATTATTTAATAAAAATGTAATATAAGGTTAATATTTTGTTAACTTCAGCTTATTATATTTGCGCAATAAAATAAGCGTTAACCGGCAACTGTGTCTCCTGTTGTCCGGATACATAGGTTAAAGGACTTTGTTCATATTTGAACAAAGTCCTTTTTTTTGTTGATAAAAAATATTAATTTCACATTGTAATATCTAACTATTTATAATTATTTGAGGCATATGTGAAAAACCTGCTTACTTTTATAATAATGATAATATTCCCTTTATCATTAACTTTTGGACAGATCGATTTGCTTAATAAGGTAAAACAAAAAGCTGAAGAAAAAATTGATCAAAAGGTTGATGAGGAATTAAACAAGGGAGATAACAAGAAAGAAGATTCTAAAAAAGAAGATGTCTCTAAAGAGAAAGTAAATGAGAACAAACAAGAATCTTCGGATAAAAAACCCGAAAATATTGAATTAAAAGCATATTCAAAATACGATTTTATACCGGGGGATAAAATTTTATTTTTTGAAGATTTTTCACAGGATAATGTTTCTGATTTTCCAGCCAGATGGAATACAAATGCCTCAGGCGAAGTTGTAACTCTAAACAATGAGCCTGGTAAATGGCTTAAAATGCATATTGACGGTAGCTATATGCCTGAATTTGTAGATAAAATTCCGGAAAACTGCACTATTGAATATGATCTTATTTTAGGACGGGTCAATGAAGGAGACATCCCCGAATTTGCCTGCTGGTTATATGCTTCTCAACCTGCTGATGGGCTAACTAACCTCGTTCCGGGTTTGTATGGAGCAATTTTCAGTTTTAATGTTTATACGATCAATGCATTTAACTGGAAAGACGGTAATTATGGGCAAATTAGTAACAGTCTTACTAATGGTATTTTTCTGGATAATGCCAATAAGAAAGTCAAAGTTTCAATTTGGATTCAAAAGCAAAGAGGCAGATTATATTTGAATGAAAATAAAATATATGACCTGCCCAGATTGTTTGAAAAAGATAATAAATTAGATAGAATAAGATTTTCTTTGGGTAATACTAATGAGCCTGAGTCTTATGCATATATTACAAATTTGAGGATTGCTGAAGGTGCACCTGACATGAGGAGCAAACTTATTACTGAAGGAAAGCTTGTTACACATGGAATATTGTTTGACTCAGGGAAGGATAAGATTAAACCTGAATCATATGGCACTCTAAAAGAAATTGCAGCCGTTCTTAAAGAGAATTCTAATGTAAAAGTAAAAATTGTAGGTCATACAGACAGTGATGGTTCCGATGCAAGCAATCTTGATTTATCAAAGCGCAGAGCCTCTGCCGTTAAAAATGCCCTAAACAAAGATTTCGGGATAGACGAAAGCAGAATGCAGACTGACGGAAAAGGCGAGTCCGAGCCTATATCTCCGAATGATACTCAGGAAGGTAAAGCTAATAACCGCAGAGTTGAATTGATTAAGCTATAATATAAATTTTAATAAATCCTCACTTCACAAATATATGTGAAGTGAGGATGATAATTCTTTTATCTCTTGCTGATTGGAATGAAAGACCTCTTAGTTGCACCGGTATATATTTGACGGGGTCTGTATATCCTTGTTGTAGGATCATCTCTTAATTCTTTCCAATGGGCAATCCATCCGGGTAAGCGTCCCAAAGCAAACATTACAGTAAACATATTTGTCGGGATTCCTATGGCCTTATAGATAATGCCGCTATAGAAATCTACGTTGGGGTATAATTTTTTTTCAATAAAGAAATTGTCTTCCAATGCAATTCGCTCCAAATTTTTTGCCATGTCCAGCAGGGGATCATTCACGCCTAATTTATCAAGAACTGCATCTGCTGACTGCTTTAGTATTTTTGCTCTTGGATCAAAATTCTTATAAACCCTATGACCAAAACCCATTAATTTGAAATCAGATTTTTTATCCTTAGCTAACTCAATATACTTTTTGTAATCGTTATTATCTCTTTTTATCATTTCCAACATTTCAATAACTTCCTGGTTAGCGCCTCCATGTAAAGGCCCCCACAGGGCGTTAATTCCTGCTGAAATTGTAGCGAATAAATTAGCCTGGGAACTGCCTGCCATTCTTACGGTAGATGTACTGCAGTTTTGCTCATGGTCTGCATGAAGAATCAGCACCATGTCCAGTGCGTCTGAAAGCTCTTTAGGTATTTCGTATTCCTCTGTAGGTAAGGCAAACATCATATGAAGTAAATCCGCCGTATAGCACAATTTGTTATCCGGATAAATATAAGGCTGCCCGATTGACTTTTTGTAAAAAAATGATGCAATGGTCTTTAGTTTTGAAATTAACCTGATTATATTAAGGTTAACATCTGAAGCATAATCTAATTCGGGATAGAATGCGGATAAAGAAGCAACCATTGAAGACAAAACTCCCATCGGATGAGCGTTATATGGAAAGGCTTCAAGAAATTTTTTCATATCTTCGTGTAACAGGCTATGGTTTGTGATGCTTTTCTTAAAGGTTTGATACTCTTCATTTGTCGGCAGCTCACCATATATCAGTAAGTAGGCTACTTCAATAAATGTTGAGTTCTTAGCCAATTCTTCAATCGGATAACCCCTATATTGAAGAATGCCTTTTTCACCATCAATAAATGTTATCGAGCTTAAACAAGAGCCGGTATTGCTATATCCGGAGTCGATAGTCACTGCTCCGGAAGCTGCTCTTAAATTTGAAATATCAATGCCAATTTCGTTTTCAGTTCCAACTTTAACAGGCAGAAGATACTCTTTACCTTCCAAAATTAATTTTGCGGGGTCCATAATTTATCCTGTCATATTATTATTATAATTTTACCCAAAATAATTGATAACCTTAATAATAAAAATGATATACCCCTCATGTGTTCAAAACAGACAGTAGGTAATATCAAAGCATAAAATGTTGTATATATCCAAATGTTATGATTCTTGAGTTTCTTTATAATTTGATGTTTTGGTAAATTGTAGTTCTGAAATTAAGGAATTAATAATGCAGGTTATTTATTTAAGAAAAGATGAGGGCACATTTCAAAGGAAAATATCCTTAGATATGCCGTATTTGTCGTCCCATAAGAAGATTAGAATGTTAAAAAGCTATTATGAAGTTGGATTATTCTTGTTACATAGGGATAAAAACAGTGCTAAAGATATTGATAAGTACTTTTTGACTGAAGATAAAATAATAAAAGAGGATAAGGACTTCTTTTACTTTAAATTCCCATTTACCCCTGCCCAAGTTGAGGATATCAGATGACTTAGTTGATTTAAATCATTTCATTTTTGGGAGTAATTATTTAGTTTTTCAATCGGAAAATAGTTACACAAAAATAGACCGTTATAAGCTCGCCCTCCGCTTGTAACGGTTTTTTATTTTAAACAAAAAAAATCCTCCACCGCTCAAGTGGAGGACTAGATTTTAATATATTCGTTTATAAATACGAACTATTAAGGGACAAATTATTCTAAAAATGGAATTTGATTCCTGCCAAAAATTCTCTTCCGGCACCCGGTTGATAAGCATTGCCGCCCGGGTCAGGTTCAGTAAATGCAGCATATTTCTTATCAGCCAAATTTCTACCGGCTACATTTAAGCCAATACTGTAATTAGAAATTTTTATTGTATATGAAATGCTTGCACCTAACAACGTGTAGCCTTCGGCTGCTTCAGACTCAACATTTGCACCATCAATATATGATTTTGAATACATCTCTGCATTTAAACTTACTGTTAACTCAGGCAATACAAAGTACTGTAAATCTAAGTATAACTGGTGTTCAGGTGAATTTGGAAGGAAGTTGTCTTTTTTAATATATTTAACAATTGACGTATCATCCATAAGAATTCTGATAGGAGAATCATTATTATATTTGAAGTTAGAATATGTATAAGCTGCCTGCAATTCAATTTCTTTAATTGGAGAATAAGCTACATATAATTCTACTCCTAATCTTTTACTTGAGCCAAAATTTCTGTAAAAAACTTCTTGTCCGCGTCCGGAAACTCTATATCTGTCAAAATCATTTTTGGTAGTCATATAGAAACCGGCAAGATCATATCTCAAATTATCGCGTAATAAACCTCTTACACCAAGATCTATGCAGTTTGATGTAGCAAAGGTTAAATCATTATTAAATCCGCCAAAACTAAAGGGATTGTGAGCTAATTCCTCAGTAGCAGGAGGTAAGAAACCCTGACCCCAGTTTGCATATAAGTTCATTTCTGTAAGCGGGGAATAGGTAACACCAATTCTTCCGGTTGTTTTAGAAAAATCCTTATCGCCTGATAAGCCCTGGCCCAGATTCAAGTTGTCGGTAAGTTTATTTGTTAGGTTATCATATCTTAAACTAACCATGGCACCCCATTGTTCGTTTAAATTTACTTTGTCAATAACAAACAATCCTAAACCGGCTTGTTTATATTTCTGATCGAACAATCTGCCCGGAACTTCAAAAGAGTGGTCGTTTGCTTGTCCGTATTCATCAATATTCTGGCCCTGAAAATCAATACCGGCACTTACAGTATTCTTAAAAGAAGAATTCTTACAAGCAGTGTTTAAAACGTACTGCAATGTTCCGCCGGGATTTGTAATCTGCCTATGTGTAAAGGTTTTATTATTAGCTTCAGTAAATTTAGTGCTCTTTACATATCCGTTAAAAAGGATTGAATTGTTTTCCATAATATTTATAGAACCTGAAACACCTCCGGTAAAACGGTTGGTTTCCAGATATTCATTAAATGGAACAGCATCATCATTAGGAAGCTTTGGATCTCTGTTGAAATAATCCAGATTTATACCTTCAGGATTTTCATGATACCATTTAGACCAGCTTATTACCGGGGTAATTGAGATGTTATCGGTTGGGGTATACGTAACTTTTCCATAGACATTATCGCCCTGGAAATGTGTATGAGTACGATATCCGTCACCCATAGAACGTGAAGCAGATAATCTGTAATTCAAATCAGAGCTTGCACCGCCTAATTGTAATCCGGATTTCCAAAAACTATTAGAACCTGCCATGCCAAAGACTTCACCGCCGAACGGTTTATTTTCGCCATTTTTGGTTGTAATATTTATAACACCGCCGGCTGCACTACCGCCATATAATGAAGCAGCCGCACCTCTTAGGACTTCAATGTCTTTTACATTTGCAAAATCAACATCAAAAAAATCAGGCGCAAATCCTGAAGGGTCATTAATTGGAATACCATCTTGTAATATTTTTATTCCTCTTATGCCGCGTTCAGATAATATCCCTTGCCCTCTGATTGAAAGGTGGACTCTGGCGCCGTTTGCCTGATTATCAACCTTAACGCCGGGAACTAATTTCATAGGTTCTTCCATACCGATTGAACGGGGAAGTCTCTCAATAAAATCAGAACCGACAATACTTGCAGAAAAAGGGACATCTTTAAGGGGCATTATAATTCTTGCTCCGGTAATCGTAACATCAACCGGGTACTTAAATGATAATGTATCCCTTTTGGGAGATTGAGCATAGTTATATTGTGCAGCTGCAAGAATTGCAACCACCAATATTAGGATTTTTTTCATATATTTTCCTTATTTAGAAATTATTTGAATTTATTTTGTGATTTAGTTTATTGCTATGACTAAACAATTAGTTATAGCAAATTCCAAACGATAACATAAGAATGCCTTATCGTTTATATGGAATTATTTTGAATGTAAAGTAACAGTCAAAAAAGGGTTATTAAGAAATACAAAGTTGGATCTTAGGAGGGGGAGAAGGGATCTTAGTATAATATGATGTATATGTATCTTTTTTAAAATTTAAAATATTCGCGACATAATTGTGTTTGTGAATCGAAAATGCGCTTTTTACCAATCCGGTAGAAATAATACTGGAAATAATTCTTAATGAGTTTTGTGAAGGCGTTTTTGCCTTATGGTTGTCATCATGTCTTTGGAAAGCTTTTACTAATTGTTCTTCTTTTTCATCATTCAGGCAATAGATACTATGCTTGCCGTTTTTAAATTCACTTTTAACTATATCAAACATTTTTCCATCATACTCAAATTCATCTTCTTCAGTAAATTTAAGTTTGGAAAACTCATCTTGAGAAAAAGAAAAATGTATGGCATCTTCCGGAGAGATTCCTCTAAAGATTCTCTCTTTTATTTCTCTTTTAGCCTCAAACTGCATCTGCTGAAACAGAACGATATAACCGCAGGAATTGATGACAAGAAAAATGATTAATAATATGGATAAAAGCTTTTTCATTTTGAACATACAAGTTATGTAAAAAATCAAAATATTGCAACTTATTTCTTAAAAAGTAAGAAGTTATAAATTTATTTATTGAAAAATGAAAAATATTTGACAAAATATTTGCATTAATTATGGAAATAGTATTATATTTGGATCTCAAAAATAAAACACTTGGGGGCTTAGCTCAGTTGGTTTAGAGCATCTGCCTTACAAGCAGAGGGTCGGAGGTTCGACTCCTTCAGCCCCCACCAGGTTAAAGCCTTACAGAAATGCAAGGCTTTTTTGTTTTTAAATAACCCTACTTATGTATGGAAAAATATTACGTATATATTCTCAAGTCTGATAGTATAAAGAACCCCTATTACATAGGGCAGACAAATAATCTTGAGGAAAGAGTAAACAGGCATAAGAACAACCGCAATGAATACACAAAGAATAAAGGTAATTGGGAGTTGGTTATATCAGTGGAATTAGCGACAAGACTTGAAGCAATACAATTGGAGCATAGACTTAAAAAGATGAAGAATTCCAGGAAGGCGATTGAGTATCTGGAGAAAATGGTTTAGAGCACTCCGACAAAGTCGGAGGTTCTCACGTAGTGATCCCTTCGGTCGCTGTTGCACGAAGGGGGAGAAAGTGAGTAAGTGTACTAAAGGAGAAATTGCATTCTGGGCGATCAGCCTAAAGGAGATTGAGCCCGGCACGGGCGGCATATTAGTAGCTATATGAAGCGAAAGGAAGCCTAAAGAGCTCCATGGGAGCGATATGTTGTCCTATTATTTTATTCTTATAACCTATGAAAATACCTCGGATCCGTTCTCTCCTTATATGCCGTTCCTATGGACCTTATCTATAACTATTATCATCATTTCTACTAACATGTCGCTCTTACAGAGCTTCTTTACACGCTTTTTTTGTTACCGGCATAAAACATCTAATTACATAATTTTCTCTTATTATCAATATGTATCCATGTCCCAGTATCGTTAACTACGAAAAATTAGAAACAAAAGCATAATCAAAATTTCTATGTCTATTTCAATTCTTAGTTGTAAAATGGACTTCAACGAAAAGCCACTATAAACAACTATACCTCTCCAAATTATATCTGGAGCCTAATTCCAATAATAATTATTTGTTTTAGTCTTAAAAGTTGTGTATTTTTATAAGATAGGATTGCTGTGGTAATCGTTAAGTACTTAGAAATAGATAAGTTACAGGTAGGAGCTAGATTTAATGTGTCTTAAGTAAGGGTATTCAATAAGAAAATGAAGTCTCGGTTATTTTAGTTGTAAAGAATAATTATTAGTTTCTTTCTGAAAGATTCAATCTAACTTTTGGCAATGGTGACTTAGTGGCTATCTTAGTCCCTACTATTAATGACAAATTAGAGATTCAAGATTTTCTAAAAATGAAACATTACTGAGTAAATTTGATGTTGATAAAGTCGTTTTATTCGAAGATTTTATTGATAATTAGCCCATTTCTTTATGGTTAAAAATTTTAAGACTTATTTGAAGATCTCAAAATATGTAAATCTAGTCAGCTTCAACAATTGATCTGGGAAAAAGTATTATGAAAAGATTACAATCGGTAGAAAACGCTTTAAGTGAAATTAATGACGTAGTATTTCAAGAATTATGTGATTCTTTTTTGGTTTTACGAAATAATAACTATAGAGCATTTTCTCGTATTGGCAGTCAATCTGGAAAACAAAAATCAACTAAAGGAACACCTGATTCCTTTAAATTACTCCCGAATGGAAAATATATATTCATTGAACATACTACAGTAAGCAGATCACAAAAAGGTAAGCTCCTTGATGATATCAAGAAGTGCCTTGATGAAAAAAGAACAAAAATATTAGTTGAAGGTATTGCAGAAATAATATTATGCACAAATTTTAACTTAGATATTGAAGAAATTAATGAATTGAAAGGTATTTTGGATGGGAAGCATATTAGCCTTGAACTTTATACATTAGATAGACTTTCAATTGAGCTTTTCCATCAACACCCCAATCTTTGTCACCAATATTTAGGTTTGCCACTTGATACTGGTCAAATTGTTTCAATTGAACAATTTATTGATGAATATGATAGAGCTGCTAAACATATTGCCACTCCGATTAGTAACGAATTATTCCACAGAGATAAAGAAATTAAACATCTTATAGTAGCAATTAAAGATTCTGATATAATAATTTTAACTGGTTCTCCTGGTGTTGGAAAAACAAAATTAGCCTTAGAAGGGATTAAACAATTTCTTACTGAAAACCAAATATTTAATGCTTTTTGTGTCTCCTATAAAAGTGCATCCTTATATGAGGACCTTTGCCAACATTGTAACACTGATTTTGATTATATACTATTCGTTGATGATGCGAATAGGATTGACTATTTTGAACAAATTCTTGGCTTCTATAAAAAAAGTAGAAAAGGTAAATTAAAAATTGTAATTACGGTAAGAGACTACGCACTTAATGAGGTCGCATCGCGTTGTCTTGAATTTAATCCAAATAAAATATCACTTGATAAGCTTACTGATGAACAGTTAATTGATATTTTGAAGAGCGATTCATTTAAAATATATAATCAAGATTACCATAGGGAAATTATTCGGATTGCTGATGGGAATCCACGACTGGCAATTATGGCTGCAAGGCTTGCGATAGAGAAACAAAATTTGCAAGCTTTAACTGATGTATCTGCTTTATTTGAAAATTATTTTTCAAAATTCATAAGCGATAATATTGATGTTACAAATGATGTTAATCTAAAGACCCTTGGCTTAGTATCTTTCTTTTATACTATTCCATATAAAGATAAAGCTATATGTACTCAGTTACTTGACAAATTCGATCTGGATTATTATGATTTTATTGAATCTATTGATTATTTAAACAAATTAGAGCTAGTCGATCTTCAATTCGAGTATTCAAAAATATCTGAGCAAAATCTAGCAACTTATTTTTTCTATAAAACTTTTATTAAGGAAGAATTACTATCTTTTGAAACACTTTTAGATTCCTTTTACGATTCTAATATGAATAGATTCAGAGAAACCATAATACAGGCTAATAATACATTTGGATATGAAAATGTTATTAAAAAAGTAAAGCCTATTTTATTGAAATACTGGAATACTATTAAACTAAATGAAGAAAAAGCATTTAATTTGATATCAACTTTTGGATTTTATCTAGAAGATGAATCAATTGATTTTTTTTACATTTATATTAGTAAGCTACCTGAACCTCATAATCCGACATATTCAGTACATTATGAAACCAATGCGTTTTCTTATAGAAGAAATAGAATTTTTGAGTTAATAGGTAATTTCTTTTACTACCCTAATAGATTAAAAGATTTCTTGGAACTTGGATTCGAATATTCTAGAAAAATGCCTGAAACCCTTCCCGAGCTAATCTATACAATTAGGCAACGTTTATTATTTGATACTGATGACCATAGAAATGGATTCAAGCGTCAGGAAATACTAATAAATTTATTGTTGGAGAAATGTGATAAATCAGAATATATTTATGAAATATCCTTCTTGGCTGTAGCAGTATCATTTCTTCAATACAAGTACCAGCATACTAAAGGAGGTAGAAATTATACAATCAATTGGTATTATTATCCCTTTCCTTTAGACAGTGTTACTGAAAATATTCGTAAAAAAATATGGTTGAAGATAGACAGCGATTTTAAAAGTAATGCAGAAGCATTCTTTAAACTCCTAACAGAATATTCTCAACGTACTCCGGATGTTGTAAAAGAAGTCATGGAATTTGATGTTAAATATGTGCTATCTATCATAAATAATCATTTAAATAATTCAAATTTTGACCACTGTTATTATGTTCAAGAGCAGATCCGGTGGTTTATTAAAAATGGTATAACAAATGTTGAATTTGATGTTCTTAAAAGAAAATTTATAAATGAAAGATATCTTATTTACCTTAAAATTGATTTGGACCGATTTAGAGACAAAGATTCATATGAATTTGCTGATTATGAAGAATGCGAAAAATTAAAAGAAAATGAAATCCGCGAAAGTTTTGTTTTTGATAAAATAGATTCGTTCATTGATTTTTATGCGCATTATAAGTACATACTTAAATGGGAAAAGAATGCCTATAACATTGAAAAGTCATTTGATTTAATCGTAGATGAAAATTTCAAAATGAATTTTGAGATTGGGATAAAAATACTTGAATATATTATTGATAATAATAATGAATTGAACTATGTTCCTTACTTACCTCTTAGCACATTCTTATCTGACAAAAATAATGCTAAAAAAATATGGGAAATTATCACAAGTAAGAATTTCAATCATTGTATCTCATGGCAGTTGCAATACTTCTCTTATTTAGATGATGCACTCGTTCGGGAAGTTCACTGCAACAATCTTATGAGCACAATAAATAATATTAATAACAATACGCATATTTTTTATCCCAATTTAAGAAAGTATCTAAAATATGATGATAAATTATTTGTAAAAATACTAAAATCAATTGTTGAGAAAAATAAAAACGAAAACTTGTCTATACGTATAACTCATAATTATTTTAGTCAGAATATTGCATACTTATCTGCTGACATAAATACAGTTAAGGAAGCATATATACAGCAAGATATGTACGCTCCACACTATGACTACAGTGGTACTGCGTTATTATCTATACTAGGAAATGATAAAAATTTCTTGTTAGAATACATTAAACATTTATATGAACTAAGAGAGCGACATCCGTCTTATGAAAACAAGAGGCTTTCTGTGGTATGGCTAGTTGAGGGCATAGAGGAGGTACTAACTGATGTTTTTGATTTTATTGCGGAAAAGGAAATTTATATGGGTATATTAGATCATTTTTGTAACTCCTTTTTTACAGAGATAAAGGAAGAAGAGAGCAGAATAAGAAGCAACAAATTTATTAATGATTACATACTTGATAATTACACTGATGTAGAGAAAATGAATATGATAGTTGATGTATTGAGACATACAAAAGATGATTTATTTGAAGAAGCTTATATTCGTTTTTTAGAATTGACTCAAGATATTGACATATATTCAAGAATTTGGTGGATTGGGAATGGAGAATCTGGTATTGGGGACGAAAGTATAGGCGAAAAAATAGCAATGAAATGGCGTAATGTTTTAGAAATTACAAATAAAGTGGATTTAGGAATAAAACTGATCCCAATTAAAAAATACATTAATGACCAAATAGAATATGCAATGGATTATGCTGAAAAAGAAAAACGGAGAAGGTTTCTAGCTAAATTTTAGATGAGTACACAATAAGCTGCTGCTAAGGACAAAGTAAAAATTATTGATGAAAAGACTGATTTTGGGTACAATACTAGGTTTTATAACTTGGAAGTAATTCATTGTCATTAAATAAAAACTTCAATGTAATGCCATTATGGTTGACCCAAGGCTATAGCAGATCACATTTGGCATTTATGGAATTTGATAGTTTGTTCTACTGTTTCGGTTTTCTATTCGGCTTAATTTGTAAATAATAGTTTATGCTAAATTAATAGATGATTAATAAAATTGGCATTCTAGGGGCTAGCAAGGCCCTTTATAATCAGCGAGTCGGGGTTGGTGCGTTTCAATAATCTGAGATTGAATAAACTATTTATTGCATTTTCGTTAGGAATAAGGGTGGAAGGCCTTGAGATAGCTGCTTAATTGGTTGACCTAATTAGACTTGGATTTTCAACTTTAGGGCATCACTACACAAATATTATGATTTCAGCATCTATTCAAAAAATATTTATTGGCGTTTTCCCTGACTCTCTGCACGGTTAGTTTTAAGAAACTATGCCAGCAGTCTATAAAGGTCCATTATACAAGAACTTAAAAATATTTGCTTCACTATCAGCGCGTTGGAAGTTCTCACGTAGTGATCCCTTCAGGAGACTCTTCCCTCATGTATTAAAATTGTGTTTTGGTTTCCGTTTGTTATATTTTAGCTGCGTAAAAAATAAATTATATGGTGGAGTCCAGATACCACTACAAAAAACGGGGCGTAACTGAAAAGCCAAAAGAGTAGGAGAAACAGCAATACAATTTGTCTATGAAAAATTTATTTATCTTATTAATTCTTATTGGAACAATAGTATCCTTTGCAAATGGACAAAGTACAAAGTTAAAGGGATATAGTTCAAATGTAAATATTGAGTCCGGTAACACAAATGTTAAAAGTGGAAACAGGAACGCCGGCAATTTCGAAGAGTTCTTAAATTACTTCCTCACTTCCTGCTATTGGGGTAAAAATACTGATAGTCTTATATATAGCTCAGCACCAATAATAAAACAGTTTGTTCATAAGTATATTGGCTTTGGCAGATATTGGAATCCCGGAACTTTTCTGTGTTTATATAAAACAGATAAATACGGTTATACTACAAATGGGAGCACTAACCCGAAAATGAAAAATCCAAAATATTTCAAAGAGAAGTTACCAAAAGATGGATTTTGTGAAGAATCATCAAGTCCTGCCGGCATATATTATAAAACCGTTACTAAGTTCCCTAAATTCTGGGACCCGAATAAAGAAAAAATGGCTGCGGCTAAATTGCCTAAAAAATATATGAATTCACCCAAAATGCTCGTAAATATTTTATATGAAAAAATGATTGTTAAGAAATTCTATTTTACCAAAGCTGATGGAATTTGGTGGCTTCTATTTATTGATGACGGCGATTGCAGCGCATAAACAACGAAACTATAATAAACATGTGGAATGGCTTTGTCTGAGGTATAATCAGGCAAAGCAAAGTTCAGACGCTGTATCTCCTGATTATTACAAGTAATTATGGCTCGGGGGTGCTCCAATAAAAGGTTAATTGCAACAGGAACTAATATTATTTTAAAATGTACTATATTTACAGCTATATTTTTCGAGTAAATATTAACGAGGTGAAATTATGAAATTAGTATTCCTCTTTGTAATAGTTCTTTGTATTACCGTTTTCGCTCAGGAAAAAACTACAGAAAAACGGAGTACAAAAGATTCAACAGGGAAGGTGGTTGTTACGGAAAGTGAAATTATCTCTAAGACCGAAGATATTACGCCGAGAAATTTTATAATTACTATTAATCCTCTTAAGTTCATCCTTTTTTACAATATTAATTTTTATGTAAAAGTAAATCAAACAATTGCTGTGGGACTAGGGGTTCAGGCTCCAACAATATCCGGAATAGATGGATTTGGTCTAAATGGTGAGGCCAGAATTTATCCCAGAAGTAAGGGACTCCGTGGTTTTTATATCGCTCCAAATTTTTCAATTAATCGCCTGGAATCCGAACATTCTAAATCCGCAACAATAACATCATTTGGAATATTGCTGGGCTGGCAATGGTTCCCCGGTGATGATTTTGCAATGGGGTTGGGTATAGGTATCGACCATTATTCAGGCTCGAATGAGAGCGGTTATAGTTCAGTAGATGGAAATGCCCCTGCACTTCGATTTGATATAGGATATGCCTGGTAAAGACTGATTATAGTTCAATGAAGCTTCATCCCTCCCATTTTAGGGGAGGGATCGAGGGAGAGGTCAATTTGCAGAACATCTCTGTGCAGTTTATATAAGCTCGGATCCCCCTATATCCCCCTTACGAAGGGGGATAAATACCACCATGATATTGGTAGTAATTATTGATTCAAAGAAAGAATAATAATCATAAATATATATAAACTTGTACAATTCTCCCCTTATCTGTAGCCTCGAATGAAGTCGAAGACGATTCGGGGTGAAATAAATAATTTGCCGCCAGATTTATCTGGTGGATAAGGATAGCATAAAAACTTTTCCGGCTTTAGCCACAGATTAGTTGTTAAAACAATTTTAGGGGAGGGATCGAGGGAGAGGTCGTTTTGTTTATGTAAACTTGGATCCCCTGTGTCCCCCTTACGAAGGGGGATAAATACAACCGGATGGATATATATACTTGTACAATTTCTCCCCCTTCTCTGTATGAATGAAGTCCGCAGGACGATTCGGGGCGAAATATAATAATTTGCCGCCAGATTTATCTGGTGGACAAGGAGAGCATAAAAACTTTTCCGGCTTTAGCCACAGATTATTTGTTAAAACGATTTTAGGGGAGGGAAATAGGGAGAGGTCGTTTTGTTTATGTAAACTTGGATCCCCCTGTGTCCCCCTTACGAAGGGGGATAAACCGGATATCCACACAGTCTTTTTAATAGCGGGTGATTTTTTTTGTAGGCATTTCCAAACATTTTTTAAGGGTAAATGCTCCGGAACATTACACGTGCAACTAAATACCATATTGTCATTTACAATTCATTATTCTAAATATATGCTAAAAAATACCAGTTACAAGCATTTGTTAATAATTGATGAAAAATGTATATTATTTAAGTAATTCTGGAAATTTGAGCAAGTATTATCCTGTTTACGTATATTATATAAAAGTAAGCATTAACGTTTAACCTCTTTTAGGTTTAAGAAAAGGATAAAAAATAAGCAATCATATGCCGGAATTAATGATGCCTGTTTTCTTGTTCCTTTACTGTTAGAGTTTTATACACGGATATATCGCCTGATGGTAATGTGCGGCTATCCTTACTTAAATATCTAATCATTACCAAATTTAAAACCTGGAAGCATCTATGAAAAAGCTGTTTTATGTCCTTATCATTTTAGCATTTCTAATCACAAGTTTTCCGCTTAATGCACAGTGGCGCCGGGCATATGGGCCTTATATGGGTACAACATACCATTTAGCCAGTGGTAATGGGTATGTTTTTGCCAGTGCCGGCAAAATATCCAGATCTTCTGATAACGGCTTAACCTGGGAAGATAAAAGTAATGGAATATGGGAGTGGGGTGTTACTGCTTTGTTTGTTTCGGGCACAAGGGTGCTTACAGCCGTAACAAGCAATGGTATTAGTCTTATATATATTTCCGACGATAATGGCGAAAATTGGACACAGCTTAATTCTATCAGCAATGTGGCATGCATTAACGGTTTTGCCAAAAGCGGAACTAAACTATTCCTCAGTACACGCAGTAACGGAATATTTGTCTCTACCGATAATGGCAGCACCTGGGCAACAACCATAACACAGCCAACGAATAATCAAAATTTCAATTGCATAGCAACTATGGGTAATTACGTATTTGTTGGTACAAGTGCAGGTGTTTATAAATCATCCGATTATGGAAATAGCTGGTCTTACTGCAATAATCCGGATGCTGTTAACAACGGTTTTACCGAGGTTGCATCGTTAGCTGTACATAACAATATCTTGTTTGTTGGATTTACCGAATACGGCGGATCTAGACTATATAAATCAAGTGATTACGGTTTGAATTTTAGCAATGTTGGGTCCGGTTCCTGGCTCAATTGGGTACGTAATCTTTTTGTGGAAGGGGATAATGTTTATGTGAACGTTGATGATGGTCTTTATCGCAGCACAAATGATGGAGTAAACTGGAACTTCATAGGCTTAAAAGGCGCATCAACATTGTCAACCGAAAAATCAGGCGGCAATCTTATTGTCGGCTGCTCTGATGTCGGCATATTTACTTCTACTAATAATGGCGCAGGCTGGATAAATTCCGGCTGGGAAAGTAATCACGGTATTACAAGCTTAGTATCGTTAAATAACATTATTGTTACTAATCATGGATCAGAAGGCTTATTTTTATCAAGAGATAATGGAAACAGCTTTACGGAGTATTATAATATTACCGGACGCTTGTTATATCGTGTGACTGCAAGAGGCAATGACCTATTTGCAGGTACCGAAGGAGCTGCATCCGGCGGAGTCTTCAAATCAAGTGATCTGGGTTATACCTGGAATTCAATAGGAATTCCCAACATTCCGGTTATGTCGATTGCATTTAAAGATAACATCCTTTTTGCAGGCTCTTTTTACAATGGTGTAATTAGAACTACTGACGATGGAGCCAGTTGGAGGCAGGTGAACACCGGGCTTACAAGCTTAAATGTGATATCTCTTGCAGTAATAGATACTATGGTTTACGCAGGCACAAATTCAGGCGTGTTTGTCTCTTCCAATAATGGGAACTCCTGGAGTTTAACACAGATGCAGAATGGTTACATTAACTCCTTAACTGTTATAGGTTCAAAACTTTTTGCAGGTACCGATAATGGTGCATATGCGCTGGAATCATCCGGTGCATGGACACAAATTGGATTCGCTTATAAACCGGTTAACTGCCTAAAGGCAATAGACTCTAAATTATATGCCGGTTCTACTACAGGTCTTTCTGTTTCTACCGACTTAGGCAATACCTGGATATCAGTTAACGATGGGTTACCTGCAACATGCATTTATGATATAGCAGTAAATGGCGATAACGCATTTTTAGGAACATCTAACGGCCTTTGGCGCCGTCCTTTTGCTGAAATAACGGATGCTAAGGAGGTAAAAAGTAGTCTGCCGACCGAGTATCTACTATCGCAAAATTATCCTAATCCATTTAACCCGGCTACTACAATTTCATTTAATTTGCCTAAAACATCACAGGTAAATCTTGTAGTTTATAACATACTTGGCAAAGAAGTAAAAACACTGGTTAATGAAGTAAAAAGTGCGGGAAGTTATAATATACATTTTGATGCAGGCAGTTTGCCCAGCGGTGTTTATTTTTATCGGCTAACAGCCGGTTCATTCTCTGAAACCAGGAAATTGGTTCTTATGAAATAAGCGAACTTGATGCTAAAGAAAAATCCTTGCAGCAATGCAGGGATTTTTTATTTTAAACGTTAAATAATGTTTATTGAATAAGGCGAAATTTATACGAAAACACAACAAAGCACCTTTTTTAATAATGGACCGTTCATCTTTTAATCTGAGCAGGGTTTGGGCAATGACAAATTGGTCAAAGGTTTATCTTCTTTTTGTTATTATATTTTAAAGTAGATAAAAATAATTAACAATTTTAAGGATAAGATGATGAAGAGAAGCTTTTTAGTTATTGCTCTATTGATTTCAATCATATTCTGGGGTGTAAATGCAGCTGCCTTTGCACAGGACCAAGTAAAGAAAGACGCTACTACCAAAAAGGAGCAGATAAAGAAAGATGCTACTACCAAAAAGGAGCAGATAAAAAAAGATGCTACTACCAAAAAGGAGCAGATAAAGAAAGACGCTACTTCTAAAAAAGAACAGGTAAAGAAAGACGCTGCTTCTAAAAAAGAACAGGTAAATAAAGATGCTACTTCTAAAAAGGAGCAGGTAAATAAAGATGCTACTTCTAAAAAAGAAGAAGTAAAAAAAGATATGACAACCAAAAAGTCAGATATGAAAAAAGATATGAAGGATGCCAAGAAGGTTGTTAAAGATAAGGAAATCGGCAAAACTCCTGACGGAAAGATAATCTACGAAGGTCCAAAAGGTGGAAAGTATACCATAAATGAAAAAGGGCAAAAGGTATATATCAAAAAAGAAGTAAAATAACGGGCATTTTTTTTAAGGAATAAATAATTACATAAAAGTTAATTTTATATAAGCTTATATAAAGCCGTTCTCTTTAGGGAAACGGCTTTTTTAATTACGACTCTGAAAAAAAGAGAGAGTAAATTGTTAGTTATTAAAATATGGATTTTAGATAATCCAATCCTTTGCTAAAAATATCTCCCTCGGGAATTTTTCCTTCCGGAGTTAATTTATCCACCACTCCGGGTAATATTTCAGCAATTTTATTAGGAGCTTCCTCAACAGGCAAGCCTGATTTTTCAGCAAATTCCTTAATCTTATCTGCTCCTAAAACTTGCTTTATTTGGTCTCCTGTGACTGTTTCATTTTGTCCATGGCCTATCCACGAAGAAACAACATTTCCTAAGCCGTTTTGTTTGAATTTTTCTACTAACCCGGTTAGTCCGCCGGTCTGCCCGCTGCCCAATAAACCAGACATTGCACCAAGAATTTTAGATTTACCTGTGCCAATTCCGGTAAGTTCTTCTGCTTTATTAACTATATTATCAAGAATACCCATAATTATACCTTCATTTTTTTATCGCTGCAAAATATATTTAATCTATAGATTTGAGTGTAGCCTGCAGCACTATAAGTTCATTCTTTTATTACAGCTGCTGCTCCATAAGTTAAAAAATAAGTATTATGATAATTCCTTTCTTTGCATTAAATTTCAAATAAACAAAATAAATTGTGAGTAAAATTTGAATAACTCCATTAAAAAAGCTCCTGCTGTTTCTGTTGTTCTTGCTGAATACAATAGAGCAGATTACCTTAATAGGTGCATGGATTCTTTGTTAAAGCAGTCATTTACGGATTGGGAGCTTATTGCAATTGACGATGGAAGTACCGACAATTCTTTTGATGTTTTATACAGCTACAGTCAAAAGTACCCGAATATCAGAGTCTTCCGGCAGGATAACATGAAGCTGCCACTAACCCGTAATAAAGGCATTAGGGAGTCTTCCGGCAGATATATTACTTTCCTTGACAGCGATGATGAATATGAAATTGATCATTTAAAGTGCCGGGTTGAATATATGGAAGAAAATCCTCAAGTTGATTTGCTATCCGGAGGGGTTAAAATAATTGGTAATGAGTATGTAAGGGATAAAGATAATCTAAAGGAGTTTATTCATCTATCCAAGTGTGTAATAGGGGCTACATTCTTTGGCAAAAGAATTGTCTTTGAGTTACTTAACGGGTTTAAAAATATTGCATATAGTGAAGATTCAGAGTTCTGGCAGCGTGCATCTTCTTTATTTAATACTGTTCGCGTTGATTATCCGACCTATATATACCACAGAGAAGTAAGCGATAGTATTACTAATTCTCTGTCAGCCCAAATGGATTGATGGGGATATAAAAGAATTCAAGAATTATAATTTTCACATTTTCTCACAATTTTACTTCCGGCAATTCAGGTTGTAAATAGTCACGTAAAATATTATTTTGGCACAGTGTTATTTAAAAAGGATAATGCTTTTTCAACAGTTAAACTATCAAAGAATTCATGATGAAAAGAACTACATATTATGTCATTTCAATAATTTTTCTTTCTCTCTCTTATTGCCGGGCTCAGGACATAAAAAATTTTAACGAACTTGTTTCCGCAGTAAAGGACGGCAGGGAAGTTAGGGTGGTTATTGAATATGGCAAATGTAAGTTAGTGGCCGATAGTGTAGAAATAAAATCACCGGAGGCTGTTGGAGGTATGTCATTAAGTACGTTTGAATATTTTCCTGCCGGTGTTGTAAAAAATCCAAAAGGTTTCCTTACTTCCTCTGAAACTGTTTTAATTAATCATAAAAAATATGGATATGTATATAATTATGTTAAAATAAAGATTTATGAAAACAATGAGGTCGAAATTATTGCGCGATACCTTAAACCATCCGATTTAACAAGTGTTATGGATGAAACATTTTATGGCGAAATAAATAATGCATCAAATAATAAAGCCGTAAAATTATTTTTAGTTAAGTGATATTATTATAACGCTTCATTTATTTTGCGATTTCTCGACATTTAATTTGAGATTTTTTCGGGATTATTACAACTCCATTTTTGACATATTGGCAGACTATTTAACTGCATTTGAATGCCACTTAAACAACCATCAAACCGCTTTCAAATATCCCTTAAACAGCTCTATGGATTTTATTGTTTAATATTAGTATTTTAACGGTATTATAACAAAGGAGTTACGAAATGGAATCCGGATTTGAGGACCTTGCCAAACTAAACAAGAAGCCCTTTAATAAAAACAATCCTATATATGATAATGATTTTGAGACTATTCATTTATTTGTAGGCATATTGGTTACCGGCATGTTTGCATTTATAATTGCTATGTTTGCGGTGAATGAAGTCTATCGCACAGCTTTTATAGTCTGGGGCGCCATATATATTATTTTTGCTTTTGCCGTAATAAATATTCTTTTTAACTTGAAAAGAATACGTATAAACCAACGCCAGATTTATTTTAAATTAGAGCAACTGAGCCAAAAGACAGAAGAAAACAAAGTGAATTACCAAGAGGTTAGCGCCTGATCTTTTATAGCTGGGCACTCAATCAAAGTTAATTCTGTTCTGTCTTTTACAAAATCATATATTATTTTCACTGGGCGGAACACTGCCGACTCAAGCGGTACAGAATAATATTCCTTAAAAGAATAATCAGTTCCGGTTACTTCGACTGTGTATTTTTTTCTATTAACGCCAATATTACTGAAAATAATGTTGGCCACCATTTGTTTTAGTGAAAGCCTGGGCGAATAGCTCTGGCTGTTATTTAGAATTGTCAAGAATGAAGCTCCATTATCATCTAAGTTTATATCAGTGATATAAGGTTCTGGAGAGTAAAATAATAAGCGACTACCAGCCCCCTCAGTACCATCTAAACCACAATAGAAATAAATAGTCTCCACCAAATCAGGATTTAACAGCTCAGTTGTTCCATTTTTAAATTCCACATTTCCGACTTTATAAGCGTGATAATTTGTTTCTCCATTTACCGCTGCGCGAAATTTAACATTTAAGATAAGACCATCAAATTTTTTTGAAAAATATAAAGTATCTCCGCCAGCTATTATAACATCGCTTAAATCTCGTTTTCCTCTTCCATCATACCAACGAGGTAATATTAAGAGCTCACTATTAAAACCTACTACAGCATAACTTGCAAATGTATTTAATAAAGTTTTGAAAACATCACCGATAGTAGAATAGTTATATAAAACCTGCATACCGTTTGAGGTCTTGTTATAATAATAAGGGCCATCTGCATAGATAATACCGTATATATCATTTAATCCTACAAAATATTCTGATGCTTTAAATTGTAATCTTGATTCGATAGTAATTCCAGACCAATATTGTCCAAATTGATCAGATGAAAGTTCAAATACTTTTATGTATTCAGGACTATTTGCATGTGAATATGTACTATTAGATAATATGGCAGTATCATCATAAAAAACTGCGGAGATAACTTTGAGCTGATTATCCCGGCTTATTTGTTCAAGTTGCATTTTTCCTTTATAAAAAGGAGGGTTCACCCCATCAGTACCCTGATAAACAGTTATAACAGTGTTGTTAATAGTAAGAGCATCCCTCACAACCATATAATCTGAATCGTTTTTTATGCGAAAGCTAAAACTGAAGCTGCCCGGGAACAATATCATTTCATTTTCTTCATCATCGTTACCAAGAGTAAATTTTCCGAATTCAATTAGCTGAGTTTTAGGCCTCAAAGTAACTTCGCCATCGCCTATGGCAATATGCAGATGAAACAATTTTTCGCAAAGCCGAATGTTTATAATATCAAGCTGTATCATTATATCTTCAACCTATTTTCAATTGAGTCGAGCCGTTTGTTTACAGTTCTTAATTTTTGCAAATCAATAGTGAATTGTTTTTCTTCAAACCTCCGGGCAACATTATCCAATTTGCTTATTACAGGACTTAAATCCATATTATTACCTCCGGCTCTATGTATAATAGACGGCAGTTGAGATAAAGGAATAATTGCTTCCGGGCCGGCTTCCCCTACAATACCCAGCCGGGGCGAAGTCACCACCGCACCGGTGCCGAATAAAGTAGGTACAAAAGATAAGATAGTAGTCAACCAATTCCCACCGGAATCCGAAGAAGAACCGCTTTTTGCCATTTTGTTAAAAAGTTGATCCCACAAACTATTACTTACAATTTCAAACAGTCTATTTAAGGCTGTATTTCTGAAAGATAGCCACACGCCATCCCAGCCGTCTTTAGCCTGGCGGCTGCCAACAATAAAAGTTGTCCACATTGTGTCAGTTGCAGACTTAACGGCATCCACTCCGGCAACTGCCGTCTGGTTTACCTCTTTCCAATTTTCAACTTCTTCTTTTTGGCGGCGTAATATCTCCGCCGGCGACGGCATCTTATCAGTTATATAATCAGTATCCGGAATATCGTGCCTATATTTTTGCATCCTTTGTTTCAAAGAAAGCTCTGAATCATTTTGAAATTGAAGATCGACTTCAGCAATTAACTGATTATATTCTTTCCGAATATCTAATCTCTTTTGTTCGTATACCTCATTCACTTTCTGTAGGCCCTCGTTATTTCCTGCCATCGTCTTTACAGAGTCTTTGTACCATTCGTTTAATTGGTACATATCTAATTGTTCACCGGATAAACTCATTTTGTTTAATTCATACCAGAGCTTTTCCTGTTCTTCTTTCATTTTTCCGGAAGTCTCTTTTTGTTTATCTACGTGACCTTCCCAAGCACTTTGAATCTTTTCAAGATTTTTAATTGTGGAATTATACATAGATCTTATACTATCATCCGTAGCATTGTTGCGCTCAATAGTAAAGGTCTCAATCAGGCCTCTTGCTTCATCAATGTTTTTGGGATTAGTACCCGTATAATACTTCCTGATTTTTTCATTTTTATCGGCCAGCATCCCCTGTAAAGCGTTTATCGTATTATTAGCTGTGTTAATTTCGTCGTTTAAGTAAGATGGGGAGAAAAGAGTAGGTTTAAGAATAGCAGCTATATCAGCCCCAAGCTTTCCGCCCAGAAAAGAGTTCTTAATATTATCATAGTTCACCGTCGCTACTACTTGTTTAGCTGTTAAGTTTGCAAGAATAACCTGCTGCTCAGTAATCTTGCTACGAATAATCTCAGTACTTAAATTTTTGTATTCATCTGACAGCTTTTTAACTTCATCCTTTTGTTTTTTGATTGAGGCAGTCCCATCGTCAAACAGTTTTGGCAGTACAGTCATTGCCAGCATTACGGCGTTTACAGCCAACAATACGCCTGTAGGACCGGTTAAAGCCTGTTTGAGTGCAGTGCCCATTGTAACCTTTAACTCATTGGCGGATTCCTTCAGGGCCATGAAACCCTGAATTATAAAGGGAATATTATTCG
>Ga0183100_1000168_pt2 | contig 41686 bp, 32 predicted proteins | sample Biomet2_FD_127789 | JGI IMG/M metagenome (GOLD analysis project Ga0183100, IMG submission 127789) | Microbial communities from bioreactor (seeded with anoxic lake sediment) at LBNL, California, USA - Biofuel metagenome 2 | ecosystem: Engineered > Bioreactor > Anaerobic > Unclassified ... | reverse complement strand
ATAAAATCTGTATGGAAAATGGCAATAAACAATAACTACACAATCAAATCTGCTAAGTACTTAGTAGGTATTTTTGTATTATGGTTTATTACATTTCAATTCATCATAGAAATAAACTCTCAGCTTAAACCCGGCTATATTTTATTAAATCTCCTGAATGTTGTCCTTATACATTTTTACTCAGAATTACTATATACTTTTATTAATATCTACCTTCCGCTTTTCTTATCTTATTTTCTAATAAAAGCAGTTCTTATTTATTTTGCCGGTGGAAAAAATCAATTTGTCATTTTTCTTTTTTCATTATGCAAAATATTTAAATATATACCTCCTATTCTACCCGGAATTATTTTAATATTTTTATTTTCCGGCAGCTTTTATCTTGAGTTTGTATTCATTTCATTTATTTCTATACTTTCTATTTTCCTTAATGCAGTAAGTCTGTTGCAGAAAGTGCCTGAAGAGGCCGTTATTAATATCAGTAGGTTCAATGGCATCCCGGGTAGTGTAATAAACTCGGTTAAATGGAATTTTATAAAGCCACAATTGATTAAAAAAATTAGAATTATACATTTTCAACTTTGGACGTTGATTATAGCATTTGAGCTAATAAATAAAGAATATGGGATAGGGGATATTCTTTATTTTGCTATAAATAACAAGTATTTATCGGTAATAATTGCTATTACTATAATCTGCGGATTAACAATTTATCTTGTAAACAAATTGCTCATAATGATAGAAAAGAAATATACATTCGAAATTGATTAAAAAAGAATGGAGACCTATGGGAAAAATATTAATTGTTGACAAGCTAAGAAAAGTTGAACTTACTAAAGCAAAAGTATTCAACGAAATTCTGACCGACATAACATTCAGTATTGAAGAAAGTTCGATAAATTTTCTGTACTCTCAAGATACCCATGAATTATCTACTTTACTTAAAATACTTGCTAGTCTTGATTATCAGTCCTCCGGTACTGTTTTATTTGAAGGAAAGCCCCTATCTGAAAACAAAGGGAAAATAATTTATATCAGTGATAATTATTTTGCGTTTCCATGGCTAAATGTCAAACAAAACATTACCCTTTCAGATCTGGAATATGCAGAGGATAAACAGAAATTATTTAAAAGGATTGTTGAAATTGCCGGTCTTAACGGTTATGAAAACTATTTGCCTCGGCAGCCAAAATCCGGACTGAGCTTAAGAGCTGCGATAGGAAGAGCAATATTTGCGGAAGCTAAAATAATTATTCTAAATAATAGTTTAATGGCTTTATCTGAAATTACAATAAATGAAATATTCTCAGTCCTAAAGACCATCAAAGATGAATTTGACATATCATTTATAGTTGGTACAAATGCTGTACACAGTATTTGCCAGTATTCTAACAAAATGCTATTTCTAAGATCGGGTGAACTGCAAAGCGAATTAACAATTCAGGAAGGGTTAGCTCTAAAACATATTTTATCTAAAATGAATGAAATATACTTTCCTGAAATTTTAAGTATTTGATATGGAAGTAATAATTTCTAAAAAATGATGGAAGGAGAAAGAGGAAAAAAGAAATATTGATAAATTATTATAAGAGCCATCAAAATCTATAATTTACTAACTACGTTCTTTGAGTCAATAAAATATTATAGAGAAAGATGTTAATGCGGAAAAAATTTTTACATTAACTTAAATAAATTAAGAATTGGCGTCAGAAGTATAAAGTATTTAAGGATATTCGGCGATTATGTAATATAAATAAACATAATACTAAATTATGTTTATTTATTTCTATTATATTTGAGAAATAAGGGTATCCCTTATAGATTTTTAGGATTTTTTTTTATAAGTTTAAAAATCCAAAATACAGGAATTTTCCTGGGAGGATTATTTCTTTAATTTTTAAGTACTTATAGAATTAATGTAATATTTTACTTGAAAATTGAGAATATAAGAATTATTTTTACTAAATATTAAAAAGGCGATTGCATGAAAAGACGATTTCTATTTCTTTTTGCAATGTCTTTATTTGCATTTGTTTTGCAGTCATGCAGCACAACAAATAAAGAGATTTCAAAAAGTGAAGATTCAGGCAATACTCAAAAAACGGTTAAAGTTAATGGTATTGTTGCGGAACAACTTGAACAAGCAAGACAGTTCTATGTTATAGCTCTTCAGAAACAAGATCAAAATTCTGTTAATGAAGCTATAGAAAATTATGAGAATGCTCTTAGGATAGTCAATAATTTGGATTTCTACCCGGGAATTGAAAATAATGATGCCTATAAAGAGTTAGAGAAATCTATTATTGAAGATTACAGGAAATATGTTGATGGTTTAGATGTGCTTCCTGAAAATGTTTCAATAGCGGCATTAGAAGAATGGATGGGAAAATCTGTTTCTAAAGATAAACAAGTCCAGATTAACGATTTAAGCAAGCATGTTGTAGTACCCGGAGATATACCTCTTGAAGTTAACTCCGCTGTTGAGCAGTGGGTAGAGTATTTTGTAGGCAAAGGGCGCAAGTATATAACATTGTGGATGAGCCGTTCCGGCAAATATATGCCGATGATGAATCGTATTTTTAGGGAAGAAGGAGTTCCAACTACTCTTTGCCATTTAAGCATGATTGAAAGTGGTCTTAACCCGACTGCCCGTTCCTGGGCCAGTGCTGTCGGTCTTTGGCAGTTTATTAAATCTACAGGAAAGATGTACGGACTTGAAAGTGATTTTTATTTAGACGAAAGAAGAGATCCTGAAAAGTCCACAAGAGCTGCTGCCAAGCATTTAAAAGATCTTTATAGTTCTCTTGGCGACTGGTACCTGGTTATGGCTTCATATAATGCAGGTGAAGGCAGAATTAATAAGGCTGTAAATAAATGCGGTGAAAAAAATTATTGGAAGGCAATGCCTTATTTGCCACGAGAGACCCAAAATTATGTTCCACAGTTTATTGCTGTTTCTTTAATTGCAATGGACCCTGCAAAATATGGTTTTAATAATATTACATTGGAAAAACCTTATGAATATAGTGAATATAAATTAAAGGAATCCTTAGATCTTTCTTTCCTTTCAACTTGTGCAGGCATTAACTTATCTGTATTGCAGGATTTAAACCCTGAACTTACCCAGATGAGTACACCTCCGGGCGGTTATTCATTAAAAATCCCTAAAGCAAATTTCAATACATTTGCAACAAACATCAAAAATATTCCTGAGACGGCTAAAAGAAACTATTATGTTTACACCGTTAAAAAAGGGGAAAACCTTGAAGCCATTGCTTCTAAATATGGTGTCTCTAAAAATGATATTGCAGATGCAAATAACATCTCTATCAATACAAAATTATCAAGAGGTGTCCAGTTAAGAATTCCAACCGGAAGTCTGAACAACACTACTGTTGCTGTAAATAAAACTGCTAAAGACAGTACAGGCTACCAGTCTCCTTATAATAATCTGAATAATTATACAGCCAAAGATGATGAAGATACCGACAATGAAGTAGCAGAAAATGATAATTTTGCTTCAGGCAATCAGGTTACTTCAGATTCAACTGTATCAACAAAAGTTGATAATTCAACAATTTCCGTTGTCCCTAAAGGAAAAGTTCCAGTTACTTATAGAGTAAAACGTAATGAGAGTTTAGTTTCTATTGCTGATTTATTTAACACAAGAGTAAGTGATATCAGAAACTGGAATAATATCCCTTATACTCAGACAATTTCAGTTGGTCAGCAGTTGACACTTTATGTTGATGAAAGTAAAAAAGATTTTTATGCAAGCTTGGATAATCAGACAAGTATTGAAAGAACAGTTACAAAGAACAATGTTACCAGAACAAGCAGTAAAACAGCAATTACATATTATAGACCTAAAAAGCACGAGAGCTTAAGTAATATAGCTCGTAAATATGGTGTTTCTGTAGCAACTCTAAAAAAATGGAACGGGATTAAAGGCAATAAACTTTCTAAAAATGCTAATCTCAAAATCTATTCTACTTCAAGGAATACAGAGTATGCTGCTGATGATAATACATCAGTAAAAAGTAAAAAGAACTCAGTCTATAGATATAAAGTTAGAAAAGGTGATTCATTACAAGAAATTGCCAAAAAATTTGGTGTTTCCGTTGCTACCTTAAAAAAATGGAACGGTATTAAAGGTAACAGTATTGCAAAAGGAAAAACAGTTAAAATCCTTACAGGAGATCATTCTTCTTATGGGGATAACAGTTCACGTACTTCTGCAACTATGAATTACCATAAAGTTAAAAAAGGTGAAACTTTAAAATCTATTGCAAGTCTTTATGGAGTTTCTACTGCTAGTTTGAAAAAGTGGAACGCAATTAAAGGTAATGCAGTAACAAAGGGAAAGTCTTTAAAAATTTATAGTGACACTCATGTTAATGATGTTAAAGAAAGTTCTTCATTAAAGTCCAGGAAAAATAAAAAAGAGACTTTAACGGAAGTAACAACCTCCAAAACAAAGAAGAATAAAAAAGAAGCTGTAGATGAAGAAACTACTCCAAAGGTTAAGAAAAGTAAGAAAGAATCTTTGAAAGAGGTAACAACCTCCAAAACAAAGAAGAATAAAAAAGAAGCTGTAGACGAAGAGACTACTCCTAAGGTTAAGAAAAGTAAGAAAGAATCTTTGAAAGAAGTAACAACTTCCAAAACAAAGAAGAATAAAAAAGAAGCTGTAGATGAAGAAACTACTCCAAAGGTTAAGAAAAGTAAGAAAGAATCTTTGAAAGAAGTAACAACTTCCAAAACAAAGAAGAATAAAAAAGAAGCTGTTGATGAAGAAACTACTTCAAAGTCTAAAAAGAAAAGTATTCATGAAGTGAAAGATGGTGAATCTTTATATACAATAGCTAAGAAAAACAATACGACTGTCGAAAAATTAAAAAAAGCAAACAAGTTGAAGAATGAAAAACTTCAACCTGGTCAGCCTATAAAAATAAAATAAGTTCTAAAAAATAACTGAAAGCCGTTAGGGGTGCCTTGCCCGGTAAGCAAGACTGAGATTATACCCTAATACCTGATCCGGATAATACCGGCGTAGGGAAACGGACTATAATAATATTAAGTTAAGATAGCCGTTTCTTTTTGAAACGGCTTTTTTTTTGAAAGGAAAAAACATGAAGTACTTAATATTATTGTTTCTGTTTACGTTAAATGCGTTTCCCCAGGAGATTATAAAAGGGAAAGTCATTGATAAAAACAATCATCAACCTTTAGTTTCTGCTGTAATTTTAGTAGAAGGATTTGATGAAGGAGGCATTTCAGATAAAGACGGCAATTTTTCAATAAATGCTCCGGCAGGTGCCAAAACAATCAGGGTAGTTTATATGGGGTATAAAGACGTAAGGATATCTCTGCCACTAAATAAAGCTACTATTGTTGAAATGATTCCTAAAGTATTATCGTCTCAAACTGTCCTTGTCCAGGCCAGTATTGGGGAAGCCGGCATTACTCCGCTTGCTTTTGAGAAACTTAAAAAAGAGAATATTGAAAAAGATTACACCCTCCAAGATTTTCCGCAGTTGCTTGCCAATATGCCGTCAGCTTCATCTTACTCAGAAAACGGCAATGGTATCGGCTATAATTACATCAGCATCAGAGGCTTTGACCAGCGAAGAATCTCTGTCTCTGTAAATGGTATTCCGCAAAATGAACCTGAAGATCATAATGTTTATTGGCTGGACTTTCCTGATTTATTAGCGAGTACTGATTATATTCAGGTACAGAGAGGTGCCGGATCCGGTGTCTTTGGTTACCCTGCAATTGGCGGCTCAATAAATATCATTACTTCCAATTTCTCAAATCAGCACAAACTTGAATTTTCTGCCATGGCAGGCAGCTATAATACAAGGAAATATGCAGCTTCATTTTCAAGTGGACTAATTGATGGAAAATATAGTTTTTATACAAATATTTCTAAAACTCTAAGTGACGGATATAGAGATAATGCATGGACCAATTATAGCTCCTATTATGTTTCTGCTGTAAGATATGATGATAAGTTAACAACTCAGGTAAACTTCTATGGAGGGCCAATTGAAGATGGCTTGGCTTATAATGGTCTGCCGAAACAGGTAATTGGTGATGAGAATAGACGTAAGGAAAATTTATCTTCCTGGGAGTTTAATAATGGACAATATGTATATTCCACAAAAAGAAGAACAGAAGAAGTTGAGAGTTTTTCTCAGCCTCACTATGAGTTATTAAATGAATATAAAATAAGTAATAATGTCATTTTTAATTCTGCTTTATTCTTGGTTACGGGAAAAGGATATTTTGACTACGATGGTTCTTGGGGTGATTCTTCTTATTTTAGACTTACTTCAAACAATGGTTTCAGTTTAGTCTCAAATCCCTATAACTCGCTTATAAGGGCCCAGGTAGAGAATAAGCAGTATGGATGGCTGCCAAGAATAAGTATTGCTCATACAGACGGGTTATTGATACTGGGTGCAGAATACAGAAATCATCGGTCGTATCATTGGGGCTCAATTATTTATGCGGATAGCCTTCCTGCTCCGGTATCAAAAGATTATAAGTACTATGAGTATAACGGAGCAAAAGATATTATCAGTTTTTTTGCCCACGAAGATTATCAGATTAATAAAAAAGTAAATTTAATGGGCGAATTGCAGATAGTTTATAATAAATATAGAATTTATAAAGAGAAATATATTAATAATGATATTACAATAAAAAATACATTCTTTAACCCGAGGCTTGGAATAAATTATAAACTAAATGAGAATAATAGTTATTTCATTTCATTTGCAAGAGTGAGCAGGGAACCCAGGTTAAAAAATTATTATGACGCTGCGGAATCAAGCGGAGGAAGTGTTCCTCAGTTTGGAACTAATAGTGATGGTACATATGACTTTTCTAATCCTCTTGTAAAACCGGAAACTATGAATGATTTTGAAGGCGGAACAAATTTTACATTAAATAACCTTACAATTACAGTGAATGCATATTATATGTTGTTTAAAGATGAAATTGTTAAAAATGGAAAGCTTGACAGATTTGGTCAGCCGATTACCGGCAATGCTGATCAGTCCATCCATAGAGGCTTAGAGCTGTCTGTCCTTTATAAAATGCCGTATGGTTTTACTTTAAATTCAAATGTTTCTTATAGTAACAACTTTATAAATAAAGGTAAATATTATCTGGATACAGCATCTTACATAGATTTAAGTAAAAATAAAATCGGTGGTTTTCCTGAGCTTATTTTCAATTTAGGATTAAACTATACTGCTAATAATTTTTATGCTCAGGTAAATGCAAAATATACCGGAAAGTTTTATTCAGATAACTATGATAAAAAACTTTCGGAATATAAACAGAAATTTGGTAATTTTGTTACATATGATGATAATGTTAATGACGGCTATTTTACAGCAGACTTGACCGTAAGTTATTCATTTAATTACTTAAACTCAGCGCAACCGTCAAAAATTTTCATTCAGGTAAATAATGTTTTCAATAAACTCTATTCTGCTTTTGCCGTAGGGCAGGAATTCTTCCCGGGAGCAGAAAGAAATTTTATTGCAGGCGTTAAAATAAGTCTTTAAAAAAAATCGGAACTATTTTGAAACGATGTATTATATTGGCAAATGGTAAAGCGCCAAAAAAAATAATTATCAATTATTTTTTGCAAAAGCTGAATTATGATCTGATTTGTGCTGACGGAGGGGCAAATACTGCTCTTAAGCTTAAGCTGACACCGAAAATTATTATTGGTGATTTTGATTCCGCTTTGCCTGAAACTTTATCTTTCTTTGAAAAGGACTCTGAGATTATTCAGGTAAAAAGGCAGAATGATACAGATGTTGAAAAATGTTTGAAGTATGCAATTAAGCATAAATATTCTGAAGCTGTTCTTATCGGAGTAACAGGGGACAGACTGGACCACACCTTTTGCAACCTTGGAATTGTTTTAAAATTTGCCGATAAAATAAATGTTAAACTTGCAGCAGAAAATTCCTTTTTAGAATCTTTTAGCGGTGGTGTCAAGATAAATGCTTGCATAGGAGAAATAGTTTCGATATATGGTTTTAATAAAACAACAACTATATTAACTAAGGGATTGAAATATCCCTTAGTTAATGAACCTTTGCCGTTTGGCGTAAGGGAAAGTACAAGTAATGTTGCAATAGCTAATGAAATTGAATTATTTATTAAGAACGGTACTATGTTTGTAGTCCGTGATATTTATGGAATGATAAAAAATGGTTTTCTTCAGTAGTTTAGATATTCTAATAATCCTGGGGTTTTTTGCAATAAACCTTTCTGTTGGTATTTGGGCGGGGCGCAAAACAAAAAATAATTCAGAAGATTATCTTTTATCCGGTCGCAAAATAGGGTTATTCCTTTTTGTACTTACAAATGTTTCTACCTGGTATGGTGGAATTCTGGGCGTGGGAGAGTTTACTTACCGTTATGGTATGCTTAGCTGGTTTACCCAAGGTCTTCCATATTACATTTTTGCATTCTTGTTTGCAATATTTTTTGCAAAAAAAGTCAGGGCCGCTTCTCTTTTTACAATACCGGAGAAAATTACTTCAGTTTATGGCAAAAATGCAGGGATACTTGCAAGCTTAATTGTATTTATTTTAGTTTCACCCGCGCCATATTTACTTATGATCGGCAGTTTAATTTCACTTATTTTTAATATAAGTATGCTGCCTTCATTAATCCTTGCGTTTATTTTGTCTTCTCTGTATTTACTGAAGGGCGGGTATAAAGGGGGAGTATTTGTTGACGCATTTCAGTTCTTTGTTATGTTTGCAGCATTTATAATGATTGTAGTTTTTTCATTTTCAGGGTTTGGCGGATTTGATTACCTAAGTAAAAACTTACCTTCAAATCATTTGACAATTACAGGAGGAGCATCACCTCTGTATATTCTTGTCTGGTTTCTTATTGCCTTATGGACTTTTGCTGATCCTGGATTTCATCAAAGATGCTATGCAGCTAAAACTCCGGGCATAGCCAAAAAGGGAATATTAATATCGATTTTTTTCTGGGCATTCTTTGATTTTTTAACTACCTCTACCGGATTATTTGCAAGGGCAAACTTGCCAAACTTGAGTATTCCAAGCTTGTCATATCCATTATATGCCGACAAAATATTAAGTTCAGGTTTTAAAGGATTATTCTTTGCAGGTTTAATTGCAACCATATTATCTACTCTAAATAGTTTTTTATTTTTAAGCGGTACAACCATAACAAGAGATTTTATTTACAAATTCTTTTCTGATAAGAAAGAACAAAATGTAAGAGGTTATACAATTTTAGGTATCTGTTTAGCCGGAGCTGTAAGTATTCTAATATCATATTATATTCAGTCAGTTATTGAAATGTGGTATCTAATTGGTTCTGTATGTATTCCGGGAATGATTTTCGCTGTAATGAGTGCTTATTATCCAAAGTACAAAATAAAAAATAAAGTGATGTTTTTTGAAATGCTTTTGGCTGTAATTTCAAGTATTAGCTGGTACATATGTAAACAGCATATAAATCCTTTAAGCATTATATACGAAATTGAACCGATGATTGTCGGCTTATTTGTAGGAGCCGTAATACATATTGTAGCCTTAATAAAGGAAAGAAATTTACAAGAGAGAGCAACTATCGAAATAACAGAAACGTAAATACAAATTTTGTATGTATGGTTAATTTGTAAAAAGAATGGGCGATTTGCCCATTCTTTTATTAACTGTCAGCTGAAGAATTAACATCCTCCGATAACCCGTTTTGCCTGTTTCTTTTCACCACCGGCATTCTTTAGTTTATTCTCCTGAATTAATTGAGGAATAACTGTTGCAGCTTTTGCCCTAAACCGGTAAGTGTCTATTTCATCGCGGGTAGGTGCTTTATCGGGTTTCGCAAACTCGATAATATCTTTTTTAAATTGATTGAAACCTCCCTGCAAAACAAATAAATTGCCGTAGCCTAATTCTTTACTCAAGATATATCCTTTTTTTGCAGTCAGCTCATCATTAGCAATAAAAATATTTATCTTATTTTTAACAGATAGCAATTTATTAGCATCCTTTTCAAATAATGAAGTTAGGGTAAGTCTTGAAGATTTGGGAAGACTAAGCGAATCAAATTCTTTTTGTGAACGGAGATCTATTATTTGTATATTGGCATCATTATCCATAATTCTAAAAGCCAATTCATCGCTGGTCATATATTCAGTATTGTAAGAAGCAACAAAATTATTATTATTTAGTTCTTTTAGCATTGCCTCTTTTCTGTCAGGCATAATAAAAGCTGAAAGTCCTACAATTATTGCAACTCCTGTTAAAAGAACATATATCCGCTTAAGCTTAAGGTCAGAATTTTTTACGCCATTAACTTTGTTCTCAATTAATGAAGTAAACCAGAAAGCGCCAACTGCCATTAGTATTAACAAAAAGGCAAACAGGGATTGTGAAATACCCAATGTTTCGTAAAGCCTTATATTACCGAGATTAGCAGTTTTATAAACTCCTTCAAATAATGGATAGCCTTCTGCAAAAATTAGAACGCCGATAAAAGTACCGAACATAAAAAACATGCCATCAATTTTACCTATGGCAGCGGCACATATACCTGTTCCGGGGCAGAAGCCGCCGATTACAAATCCAATTCCCATAATTATTCCTCCGACAATAGCCGACCAGAGGAAAGTTGGATTAACAAATACAAGGTTCATATCAAGCAAGCCGAAATGCGCAAGCACAACAACACCAATCATTGCTGTAACTCCCGCTGTAAAAAAGACTCTAAGCACTGTAAAATCATAACCGTAAAATAAACCAACAAGCTTTTTTGAAGTAGAGAATCCTGCCTGCTCTAAAACAAATCCAAATCCTACTCCACAAAAAAGGGCTACAATAAAATTAAGCTCATTGCCAATTATATCAGGTACTAAAGGTCCCATGATAACATTCTCCTTTCTTTATAACCAAAGTTTTCTGAAAAAGTAGGCAAAGCCGTAGGCAGAGCCAAATATTGCAAACATTGTAACTATTCCACCTGTGGACATAACAGCCATTCCGCTTAATGCTGCGCCACTGGTACAGCCTCTGCCGAACTGAGCTCCCAATCCAAAGAATAAGCCGCCAAAAATAGCCCCTGCTATTCTTGTTTTGGAGGAAATCTTTGGTGAATGTTCCAGAGTGAAATTCAGCCGATTAGAAATTAGTCCTGATAAAAAAGCTCCAATAATAACTCCTACAACTTCAAAGACGAGCCAGTTGTTTAATGGATTTCCGGGATGTTCTTCACTATACTCTTTGTAAAACTTGGCATTATTTGTATGGGAAGGAGCAACTGTTTGAACAGAAGCAACTACCGCGCTTTTTACTGCACCGCTTGCTCCTAATCCTCTCCCGGTAAAGTAAATTGTTGCCAATAGAACCAGACCAAGAAAAAAACCTGCCAGATATGGGTTCATATATTTTGTACTATTCATTATTTACCTCAGCTGAAATAACTTCGTTTTTACTTTCCAATTGTGATTTTGTTGTATCTTCTAATTCTTCATATCCTGTAACCATTGCTTTAAGGTTTGATGTAATGGTTGTGCCGGTAGTTATTAAATATAGATGTACAATAACAAATGCTACTAATATGAATGCACCGGCAGTGTGAAAGAGGGCAATTGTTTTAATAGACTCAATATTCAATCCTTCAATTGAACCATTCTGAGGATATCTGTAAAACATATACAACAGCCCTGATAGTACCATTGTAGGGATAATTAGAATTTTAAATCCTAAATATACAAGTCTCTGCAAAGGATTTAATTTGCTTAAAACTGTTTTTCTTGTTGGGTGGGGGGCATTTTTAAATATTCCTAATAAATAATAATTTATCTGAGCCTTTATATTCTTGGCAGTAGGCACGTATTGTTTCCACTCACCAGTAGCAAGATGCCAAAAGATAGCAAAGATAATTAATATGACTAATGCATATGCCGCCATATTATGATATTTAACCGCACTCTGGTAACCTAAAAAAGAAAAAGAACCGTGTATTTCAAAGCCGCTTAAGGCTAAAAAGAAAATAATTAATGCCTGGCTCCAATGCCAAAAACGTTCAAATGCTCTGTAGAGATATACTTTTTGTTTCATCGTTATACCTTCATTTTTCTTTTTCGTGTAGAAATAATTCTGATTGCCCCATGTAGTAATACTCCGGCTAATGCAAAAAATATTATACCTGTTCCTGCCGTTTCAATAACAGGGCTAAAGTCTCTTGCGGGCATATAGAAATCTTTTAAACCTGCTAAGCGGCTGTTTTCCCTTGAATGGCATTCATTACATTTTACCGTTTTTTCCTTTGAAGAAACCATATGGTTTATTGGCCAGTACATTTCTGTTCTAATAAACGATACTTTACCACTAAATGGAAGGTTCACTTCTTTCATCCCGACTTCAGAGGCTCTTTGCCAATTAAAATCTTTCCATAAAGCACCTTCCCCCGGTTTTTCAGCATATAGTTTTGGTTGAATAAGAATTCTATTTACCGGGTCAAACGGCTGCTTTGCTCTGTGAATTTTAACTGGAATAATTTTAGAATTTCTGTCATTATAACTTCCATTTAATGGATTGATAACTAATGCTTTTGTTGTGTCATTAACTTTATCACCCAATAAATAATGACCGGCAGTACCGTTAAACCAGATATAGTCAGGCTTTAAATTCTTACCCCACTTGAAGTTACCTTTAATTGATAAGTAAGTATGGTTACCATCTTTATCATCCTCTTCGTATGGCTGTCCGTCTTTCAATTTTCCGGCAGTTGACCAATCCCAATCTAATTTTGTGGCATTAACTTTTGCATATACCGGAATATGGCAGGTTTGGCAGGCTACTTTATATGTATGCTGATTTAAAACAGTCTCAGAGTGAGGGTTATCAGTATGGCATTCTTCACACGTAGCTCTGTTTCTATTCATGGAAGAAAGGGAGTACATTTTACCACTGATTAAATGTTTTTCCGTTTTATGACATTCAGTGCAGGAAAGATTCATTCCGCTGCTGGCCATATGAATATCAGTTTCCTTTGACGGCTCGAACAGGGCAGTTTCCAAATCACCATGTTTAACATTATTACCGCCGCCGCCTAAGAAATGGCAAACTCCGCAGTTTGACCTCTTTGGTTTGCCAACATGCTGTGCTATAAAAGAGAAATTTAATGTCTGATCAGGAGCTCCTCCTTTTTCAGGGGCTTTTGCATACGTCTCAGTATTATCGTGGCAGACTAAACAATCAATGTTTTTAGAATCAGTATAACTGTATGTTGAACTACTCGTCATTCCTAAACCGATATGACATTTAGCGCAGCTAAGCTCATTTCCTTCAACCCCTATGCAGAAATTGTTAATTGCATTCTTTTTACCAAGATATACAACCCCTCTTCCTTTTATGAACTCTTCACGCTCCCAATTCCAGTGGTTAGATTGCATAACCTCCTGAGCCCGTCCGTTATGGCATGAGATGCATGCTTCAGTAACTTCCTGAGGGGATCCAATTTTCTTTTGGAGGATAGGAAATTTAGAGTGATCTACACTTGGAGTCGTCTTTTTTGACAATTCGGCTTTTAATTCATTAAGCTTTGATTGCTTAGTTTCTTTAGGACTGACAAAGCTAATTATACTTATGATAATTAAGCCAATAAGAACGAGAGAAATGACTATTTTTTTCATATTCCGTAATCCATTGGTTTATTTTCCAATATATTCCTAATTATTGATTTAATTTTGTTACAGTCGGAACAACTGGTGTACACTACACAATCCCGGCAGTTCAATTGACTGCAAGAAGTGTTTTCATGTCCGGCAAGCCAGCAGGGGACACTGTGAGAGTTAAAAGCAGAACAGTTAGCACGATCGTTTTCAGAGCATTTTTTTATTTCCCAGCAGGGAATTAGAGATAAAATTGTTTTGATTCCGTTAATGCTTATCTTTTCTTTATTTATTGCATCTCGCAGGCATGTTATTCTATCGAGGTCACTTTGAGAGTAAAGTCGTTGATTAGTTTCTCTTTTGTATGGAATAATAAGACCTTCCCGTTCATACATCCTTAATGTATGAACGGATATACCCAGCGTTTTTGCCGCAATGCGGATTGGATACCTGGGTTCATTAATATCAGCAGTCTTATTTATCATATTTCTCAAAATGTTGATATTTATAAATATCAACTTTTATACCAGTCAATAACTTGTATTTTTTTTGCTTTACAACGGCTGATTTTATCATTTCTTGGAAAAATAACTTGTTGCTTTCTATTTCTTTAGAAGAGTGGGGGCTTTAAATTACAAATTTGGCTGATTTTAAGATAAAATTAAAAACTTTTTAATCTATTATAATAAAATCTGGCAGGGGAGAAGGTAAGTAGAGGAATTTCCCGTCCCTATCCCGTAATGAGAAAAATATGTGAATTTATTAAAAAATAATTTAAAATAGGTAAGATTTTTGTTTTTCATTTTAATACTTAAAATAACTATATTTACAGTTAATATTTAAAAAACTAACTAAGCTTTGTAACAGGAAAATATGCAAAGTTCAAAAATAGAATTCTTACTTCGGTATAATGAACTGTTAAATTCATCACTTAAGGCAATACCAAATTTCCCTGATGACTTATGCGAATTCTTAATTGCCGAATATGAGCTACAAGCAGCAGTGTTGTTTCGGGTTGCTGAAGACAATAGCTTTGTTGTTTTGGGCAAATCTAAAACAGCCAAAAAGATATATTTAAAAAATACTTCTTTTAAATGTGAAAATTGCCGTTCAGCACTTTCTTCTTTAGACGGGCCAAATTTTAACACCCAATCTGATTGCACTATACCAGTATCAGATTTTGTTATTTATGAAGGGTGCCTGACAATTAATGTTACCGAAAGTGAAAAAATATTATTAAAAATCGCAAAGAAAAACCCTTTTACAAAGATTGATAAAGACGATTTAGAATCTATTAGCGAAGTTTTTGCTAATTTATTCAAAATATGGTCAGGCAATAAAAGCAGCAATGCGGAATCCATGGATGATGTGTTGGTTAACATTGCCCACGAACTAAGGACTCCCACAAACAGTATCATGGGATTTGCCTCTTTGCTAAATGAAGATAATTTAAGCTCATCCCAGACAGAATATGTCTCTACTTTAAAAGATAATGCTTTTAATTTATTATCACTAATAAATGATTTAATTGATTTTGCAAAAATAAACAAAGGGCTAATTAAAGAAAATTACGCAAGTATCAACATTAAAAATCTATTAGAAGATATTATAAAGATATTCTTGGAAAAAATTGACAGAAACAAAATTGAATTTGTCGTGAACATAGACAAATCAATTCCTGCCAATATTAAATTTGACGCACAGAAACTTCGCTTTATTTTATTAAATATTATTTCTTTTTCTGTTAGTTTAACGGAACAAGGGAAAATTTCTATTACTATATCGTCGGGGCCTGGCCGGTTGAATGTCAGAATTACCGATACTGGCAATGGCATTACTACCAGCAGATTAAAGACGTTATTTAGTCCATTTTCTTTTGGCGATTTGAGCAGGTTATCAGTTAGCAGCGTTACCGGCTTAGGTTTAACCCTTTCAAAAAAATATATTGAATTGCTAAAAGGTAATATTGAAGTTATAAGCAATGTTGGAAGAGGAACCAGCTTTAGTTTTTATATATCCGCTGAAATACCGGGTGTTATTGAAGAACAGATTGCTGCATTGCCAAAGCCGGGTATAAGAAATAAAGTTTTGGTTGTTGAAGATGATTATGCCGCCTCTAAATTATTAAGTAATTATCTTAATAAATGGGGGTATGCTCCAACCATTGTCAACTCAGCCCAACAGACCATGCGGATAATTGAGAAAGAGCAATTTCTGGCGGTTTTAATGGATATTGAATTGCCGGATGCAAACGGTTTCGAATTACTTAAACAAATAAGAGAACATAAGAACACTAAAAACACACCTGTTATCGTTTGTTCAGTTGAAGCGGAACAGCAAAAAGCTTTTCTTATGGGCGCTGTGGAGTATTTTGTTAAACCAATTAAATATAAATATTTGGTTGAAGTTCTTACCAGTTACAGATTGAAAAAAGACTCTGATATTTTGATTGTGGATGATGATATTCCTACTCTTAATTTGATGAAACAGGCAGTAGAACAAGCAGGTTTTAATGCAATTGCCGAATCAAGATCTTCCAGAGTTATGAATTTGATAGAGAATACTCATTTGGATCTTGCAATTGTTGATCTTGATATGCCGGAAGTAAATGGTTTTGAACTAATAAAAATGATTAAAACCAGACCAGAATTTGCACGGTTACCTATAATTATTTATACCGGTAAAGAAAATTATCAGGGCGATCTTAAGAAAATTGACGGAATGTTTGAAGAATTGTTGCATAAGTCAAGCAGCAATATAGAAGACCTTGCAGATACCATAAATAAAATGATTAACAGGTATGACGAGCCTTCAAAACCTGAAGAGGTTAGTAAGCTGAAAAATACTATTAAAATTTTATTGGTTGAAGATTATAAACATTCTCAGATTATTGTAACCAGACTCCTGAAGAAAAATAATTTTGAGTCAGTTGTTGTTGTTGAGAATGGAGCGGAAGCTGTAGAACAGGTTCAGAAGCAAAAATTTGATCTTATCCTTATGGATATGCAAATGCCTATTATGAACGGCTTTGAAGCAACTGAAAAGATCAGACAAATGCCTGAATATGCTGATATTCCTATTATTGCTTTAACAGCTTTTGCAATGAAGGGTGACCGGGAAAAGTGTATGGATGCCGGTGCAACTGATTACATCCCCAAACCTATTGATAGTCAGGAATTTATTGATAAAGTTAAGTTTTATACGGAAAATAAGTCAAGAATTTTATCTTAAATAATTAAGTATTAAAATAATTAGTAAACATTTTTTTAAGTCTCTTTTTAAGAGACTTAATTTTTATATAGACGATTAAAATAAGAAGTGTTAGTAAAATGATTTCAGAAAATCCAAGAGTTAGATTTGCTCCAAGCCCAACGGGATATTTGCACGTTGGCGGGCTGCGTACTGCCTTATATAATTATTTATTTGCAAAGCATAACAATGGCGCCTTCATTCTCAGAATTGAAGATACTGACAGAAACAGGTTTGTTGAAGGTGCTGTAGAAAATTTAATATCCACCCTAAAATGGATCGGGCTGGATTTTGATGAAGGCCAGGGAAAAGGCGGTGACTGCGGGCCTTATATGCAAAGTGAAAGACTTGATATTTATAAAAAATATGCGGATGAACTAGTTAATAAGAATAGAGCTTATTATTGTTTCTGTAGTGCTGAACGGTTAACAGCCCTTAGAGAAGAACAGCAGAAAAATAAGCAGCAGGGAATGTATGACAAGCATTGTTTGCATTTATCCAAAGAAGAAGTTCAGGAAAATTTAGCCAAAGGTCTTCCTTATGTAATCAGATTAAATGTTGAAAAGGGCAAGCAGATTGTTATTAATGATGTCATAAGAGGCGTGGTTGAATTCCATAGCGATATTATTGATGATCAGGTTTTACTTAAAAGCGATGGATATCCTACTTATCATTTGGCAAATGTTATTGATGATCATATGATGAAGATTACTCACGTCATTAGAGGTGAGGAATGGCTATCTTCTACTCCAAAGCATATTTTGTTATATGAGTATTTCGGGTGGGAGAAACCGGTTTTTGCCCATCTGCCGTTATTGTTAAACCCTGATAAATCTAAATTGAGTAAGAGGCAGGGTGACGTGGCCGTAGAAGATTACAAAGCTAAAGGGTATCTTAAAGAAGCTCTTTTAAACTTTGTTGCTTTATTAGGCTGGACTGCAGGTGATGATCAAGAATTTTATTACCTTGACGAATTGGTTAGCAAATTTGACTTAAACAGAGTGAATAAATCAGGAGCAGTTTTTAATGTTGAAAAGCTTAATTGGCTTAATGGTGAACACTTACGGAAGAAATCTCAAGTTCAATTACTTGAGCTATTAAAAGACCATTTATTAACTACTGTTTATAAAGATAATTCTTATTCTGATGAATATTTGATTGAAGTAATAGAATCAATGAAAGAAAGAGTTCTTTTTATTCATGAAATTGCTGAAAAAGCACCTTACTTTTTTGAGACTCCATCCGGATACGATGAAGCACTTTTAAAAAAGAGATGGAAACCCGAAACTCCTTCACAATTAAATAAATTGTTGGAGAGGTTCGAGAAATTAGAAAATTCGGACAAGGAAGGTTTTGAAATTGCCCTGAAGCAGACTGTTGAAGAATTTAATACAGGTGTAGGGACACTTATCCACCCCGTACGGTTAGCTGTCTCGGGTATTGGCAATGGTCCTGGATTATATGATATTTTACATATAATAGGTAAAGACGAAACTATTACAAGAATTAAAACAGCATTAAATAAAATTTCTATATAAAATTCATCTAAAAGAAAAATATTATGGACGAAAAAAATAATACTCCGGTAAATGAAAATGTACAAAAACCATTGAATTTTATTCAAGAGATAATAGAAAAAGATTTTGAAACTAATAAATTTAACCAAAAGGTACATACCCGTTTTCCCCCTGAACCAAATGGTTACTTACATATCGGTCATGCTAAATCGATTTGTTTAAACTTTGGAATTGCAAACCAATATAAAGGCATATGCAATTTAAGGTTTGACGATACTAATCCTGTAAAAGAAGATATTGAATATGTTGATTCTATTCAGGAAGATGTAAAATGGCTGGGCTTTGATTGGGAAGATAGAATGTTCTATGCCTCAGATTATTTTGAGCAATTGTACAAGTATGCTGTTGAACTAATCAAAAAGGGTGTAGCCTATGTTTGCGATTTAACTGCCGAACAATTAGGGGACTATAGAGGTACTCCTACTGTTCCGGGTAAAGAATCTCCATACAGAAACAGGTCTATTGAAGAGAATTTAATTTTGTTTGAGAAAATGAGAAATGGCGAGTTTGAAGACGGTTCAAAAACTCTTAGAGCTAAAATTGATATGGCTTCCCCTAATATGCATATGCGTGATCCTGCCATTTACAGAATTCGCAGGGCTAATCATCATAGAACCGGAGATAAATGGTGCATCTATCCAATGTATGATTTTGCACACTGTTTCTCTGATTCACTTGAAGGTATTACTCATTCTATTTGTACATTAGAATTTGAAGTACACAGACCTTTGTATGATTGGTTCTTGGATCAGTTAAATGTCTATCATCCTCAACAGATTGAATTTGCAAGACTTAATTTAAGCTTTACTGTTATGAGTAAAAGAAAATTATTGCAGTTGGTTCAGGAGAAGAATGTTAATGGATGGGATGATCCGAGGATGCCAACTATTTGCGGTTTAAGAAGAAGGGGATATACACCGGAATCAATTAGAAGTTTTGCTGAAAAAATAGGAGTGGCTAAGCGCGATAATACTATTGATGTCGCTTTACTAGAGCATAGTATTAGAGAAGATCTTAATAAAAGATCAAACAGGGTTATGGCTGTTCTAAATCCTTTGAAAGTTAGTATAATTAATTATCCTGATGATCAAATTGAGGAATTGGAAGCTATCAATAATCCGGAGGATCCGAGTAAAGGTACACGCATTATTCCATTCTCAAAAACTGTATATATTGACAGGGATGATTTTATGGAAAATCCTTCTAAGAAGTTCTTCAGACTACAACCGGGCGGGGAAGTACGCTTAAGATATGCTTATATCATTAAGTGTGAAGAAGTTGTTAAAGATGATACAGGCAATATTATTGAATTAAAGTGTACTTACGATGTTGAAACAAAAAGTGGAACCGGTACAAGCAGCAAGAAAGTTAAAGGGACTATCCATTGGGTAGAAGCACAAAAAGCAGTTAAAGGCGAAGTTAGATTGTATGATAGATTATTTTCTGTCGAAAATCCGTCTGGTGATGAAGCAGATTTTAAGACTTTTATAAATGCTGATTCATTAAAAGTTTTAAAGAACTGTTTATTGGAGCCTTGCCTGGCAGAGGCAAAACCTTCAGATAAATTTCAATTTGAAAGATTAGGTTATTTTTGTGTAGACCTTGATTCTAGACCAGGTAATATTATCTTTAACAGAACAGTCTCGCTTAAAGATTCGTGGTCTAAAATAGCGAACAAATAATTTGAAATTAGCAAAAAAAAAAGCCGTCCAAATACGGGCGGCTTTTTTTTTATAAAACAAAACAAAATTATTTTGTTAACATCATTTTCATAGTCTGGTTGAAACTGCCAGCTTCTAATTTATAGAAGTAAACACCGCTATTCAAATTTTTAGCGTTGAAATTAACGTTATATGTACCAGCCTCTTTATAACCGTTAACCAAAGTAGCAACTTCCTGCCCTAACAGGTTATAAACAGCTAACTTAACATTACCTGAATTAGGTAAGTTGAAAGAAATAACTGTTGATGGGTTAAAAGGATTTGGATAATTCTGTAACAATGAAAAATTCATAGGAGTTGAAACTTCTGTTTCTACTGCTGAAGAATATTCATAATTACCGTTAAAATCTAATTGTTTTAATCTGTAGGAATATTTACCCTGAGCTAATTTAGAATCAGTAAAAGAATAGTTGTGTTGTTCAGTAGAAGTACCATTACCGGTTACAAAACCAATAGTAGTAAAGTGCCCGTCAACAGATTTTCTTTCAACTTCAAAACCACGGTTGTTAACTTCGGTTTTAGTATTCCAATTAAGAACTACATTATCTTTATTGGAAGCAGCAGTAAAAGCTGTTAATTCAACAGGCAAGCCAATATTACTACCTTTAACAATTGAACCGTCTGAAGTAAGTCCCCATGCGCAGGTTCCGGCTCTTGATCTTCTTAAATCCGTAAAATAATCGGTTGTTGCAGCTAATGTGTAGGCTGTAGTCCATGCAGTACCATTGTTAGTTGTCGAATATATAGATGTACCTCTGCAATAAATCCAAGTATTATCAGCACCAACGACAGAATAAGGAACTCCTGTTGTACCCTGTAAAGTTAGAGAAGTCCAATCGGTCCCACCATTAGTTGTGTTTAATCCAACACCTGTGCTGCTGCTGGGGCTTGAAGTAGAAGAACCTAAAGCAATACCATTTGAACCATTAAACCACAAACCAAAAGTACTTACCATACCTGTTGTAGGAACAGCAGTAAATGTAGTACCTCTGTTCGTTGATTTGTAGAATTTGGAATTATTGGTTCCAAACCAAATATTATCTCCGGAGGCATATGCAGAATTATTCCATCCGGCTTCGCCTGTCCCATTCAAGTATAAACCGGTAGAATCCCAAGTTGCACCTTGATTAGTAGTTTTAAAGATTGACCATCTGTTTCCAACCGGATCCCCAATTATGATACCATTATTGGCATCGAAGAACCAAATAACATCAATAAAACCACTTGTTTGTGTAAATACTTGAGTCCAGTTGGCACCACCATTAGTAGTTTTATAAACCATTGTAGCAGTGGGAGTAGAGGTAGTAAATGCAACAGAAGAATCAATTGCAAAAATGTTATAAAGATCACCGGAAAGACCGGTTCCTGCAACCTGTGTCCAGGTAGTACCGCCGTTAACTGTTCTTAAAACAATACCTGCACCACCGACTGCCCAGCATACCTGATCGTTTGGAGACGATATGGAAGCTCCTGAAGCGAGGGTCGGAGCCGTCTGCAATACCCATTGTGCATTTAATAATGCAGAGAACGATAAAATAAATGCTAACAATAGAACTTTTTTCATAGTACCTCCTGAATTATTTAATGAAGAACATATTTTAAATAAATTTATTTTAGTAGATCCTAAAATAAATTCATAAGTGACTTGTATATAATACAAAATATTATTTTAAAAATACAACTTTTTCCATTGTAAAAGTCAATAATCCATTAACCAGCAATGAAAGTTGTGATTAATATGTGCCATAATAAGACTTTGACTCAATTATTTAGTTATTACTTAAAAGATTTTTATTTTTGTTCTTTGAAATTAACGGAATATTGGATATAAATGCTCGAATTTGAAAAATTAAACAGAATTGTATTAGAATATAACAAGTTTATTATAACTACCCATGTAAACCCTGACGCTGACGCTCTTGGCTCAGAATTAGCTCTTTATTATATTTTGAAAAAGTTAGGAAAGCAGACTGTAATTTTAAATCATAGTGAAACACCCTACAATCTAAACTTTTTAGATACAGAAAAAGTGATTCAAAAATATGAGCCTGAAAAACATAATATTCTATTCTCTGACTTTGATGCAATAATGTGCTTGGACTTGAACAGAACCGACAGAACTGTATCCATGAAAGAGATAATTGAAAAATCTAAATTATATAAAGTTTGTATAGATCATCATCAATATCCCGCAGATTTTGCTGATGCTTATTTCATTGATACAGATTATGCAGCTACAGGCCACATTTTGTATAACTTTATAAAAGCTACTAATATTGTTAGTCTTGATTATAAAATATCTGTTAATTTATATGCAGCAATTATGACAGATACCGGATCTTTTAGGTTTGACAGAACTACACCGGAAATTCATAGGATAGCAGCTGATTTATTGGAGCATGGTGTTGAGCCTCATTTAGTTTATGATCAGCTTTATGATCAAAGTTTATTAAGCAAGACACGCTTACTGGGTGTGACTTTAAAATCTCTAAAACTGGCAGGGCCTAATGATGAGATAGCTTTTATGACAATTATGCAGGAAGATTTTAAAAACTTAGGGGCTGTAGAATCCGATACTGAAAATTTTGTTAATTTTGGCTTATCAATACAGAATGTTAAAATAAGCATATTATTTATTGAATTAAAAAATGGTTTCAAAGTAAGTCTTAGATCAAAAGGTAACATTCATGTGAATAATCTAGCAAGAGAATATGGCGGAGGAGGGCATGTAAATGCTTCCGGTATTAGAATAGCAAATGAAGACATGCTTGAATTTATACCTAAAATATTGTCCAAGGCTGAATCGTATTTATAATTAGAATAATGGAATGTGATGTTAAAAATTAATATAAAACCTGGTGAAAAAAAGATAGTTTATAAACCACTATCGTTAAGCATAAATTATGTTATAGCTGATTCTGAAATAGAAAATAGTCTTAAAAATATTTCAAAAAAATTTGATGTTCGGATAACAGAACTCCAGAAAAGTAATTTATTATCTGATAGCATTACTGAAATTAGAATTCCTAATTCTGATGGTACACCTGATGAAATAATTGTTAATAAGATTAAACTGGATAGTAGTTTTAACAATAATTACTTTCGGAACCATTTAGCAGGCTTGATTAAAAAACTGGTTATGGAAGAAGTAAAACACATGCATATTTTTCTGCCAGAGTACAAATATTTTAAAAATTACTTTGATAGCGAGTCTTATTTTATTCAATCCTTCATTGAAGGTCTCTATTACGGCAGTTATTCATTTGATTTATACAAGACTAAAAAGAAGGTAAACAAGGAATTGAATGTCGTTTTGTATAATGAAAACAGAGGTATGCTTGCTGAAATTATTAAGAATACTGCGCTAATTATGGAAGGAGTTACATTAACCAGAGATCTCCAAAATGAGCCATCGCAAGTACTTACACCCGATTCGTTTGCCAAAAGGATTTCATCTACATTTAAATCATTAGAAAAAGTAAAAGTACAAATACTTAGAGAAAAAGAAATTCAGGCAAAAAAGATGGGCGGCTTATGGGCAGTTGGCAAAGGTTCACAAAACCCACCGCGTTTTTGTATTATTGAATATAATTATTCTCCTACAAGGAATAAAAATATTCCTTTGGTTGTGTTAGTTGGTAAAGGTGTGACTTTTGATAGTGGCGGTGTTTGTGTAAAGCATGCAGATGGAATGGACGAGATGAAAGCCGATATGTCAGGTGCAGCAGTTGTGGCCGGTACAATATTAGCCGCTGCCAGGCGGAGCTTACCTGTTAGTATTGTAGGCTTACTGCCATTGGCTGAGAATATGTTTTCAGGGTCTGCATTTAAACCCGGCGACATTATTTATACGGCGTCCGGAAAAACAGTTGAGGTAATTAATACCGATGCTGAAGGACGGCTTGTCTTGGCAGATGCTTTGGATTATGCCAGTAAATTAAAACCAGATGCCATAATAGATTTGGCTACGCTAACCGGTGCTTGTGTTGTAGCGTTAGGCGAAATTGCAGCAGGCTTATTTACAAAAAACGATAATCTTGCAGATAATTTATATAAAACCGGTTTAAAAACTTTTGACAGGGTATGGCGTTTGCCAATGTGGGATGAATACAGCGAGCTTATAAAAAGTGATATAGCGGATATTAAAAATTTGGGAGGCAGATGGGGCGGGGCTATTTCCGCTGCCAAATTTTTAGAGAATTTCGTTGATGAGACTATTCCCTGGGCTCATATTGATATAGCCGGACCCGCAATATCTCATAAAGAAAATAATTTTAGTAATGATTCTATGACCGGTTTTGGAGTAAGGCTTCTTTTTGAAGTCCTTCTGGAGCAGCCGCTTAAAAAAGGTAAAGTATAGATTATTTGGAGTTTATAATGGACTTGCCGGTTTGGTATCAATACCTCACTTTTGGTTTTGTACTTAAGCTAGCTTATTATTAATTTTACAATCTAAATATTTATGAATAAGTAATAGGAATTGGTGTCGTAATAATGAAAATTTGTGACTTATTAAAAGAAAATTTGATTATTCCTGAATTTGAAGGAACATCAAAGGAAGATGTGATAAATGAGCTTATTGATCTATTTAAAGCAGATGAACGTATTGACGATCTTGAAAAGGTCCGTACTGCTGTTTTAGATAGAGAAAAAATAATGTCGACTGGTGTGGGCAAAGGATTTGCAATTCCACATGGTAAAACAAATGCTATAAACGAAATAATCGCTGCTTTTGGTAAAACAAAGAATCCTATAGATTATCAAGCCTTGGATAACCAACCTGTTAATCTCATCTTTCTTTTAGTTGGAAAAGATAATTTAATCTCTACTCATATTAAATTATTAAGCCGTATTTCAAGAATGATGAATAATGACGATTTTAGGAATAAACTTTTAGAAGCTAAAGATCAAAAAGAGATTTTAAGTATATTTCAGGCTGAAGAAGCTAATTACTATGATGTCTAAATTTATGGAAATATATATATACTGTAAGGAATTATGATTAGAGCAATTACCGGGACAAAAGATATTTTACCTAATGATGTTATCAAATGGACATATCTTGAACAATTAGTAAAAGAAATATTTACAAATTTTAATTATAAAGAGATTCGTACTCCGATATTTGAAGAGACTCAATTATTTGCAAGGGGAATAGGTGAGGAAACGGATATTGTTGGAAAAGAGATGTATACTTTTTCTGACAGAAGCGGTACCAGTTTAACTTTAAAACCGGAAATGACTGCTTCAGTTGTCCGTGCCTTTATTGAACATTCTTTGGGAAAACTTCAGACGTTAAATAAATTGTTTTATATTTCACCAATGTTTAGGCAGGAAAAACCGCAGGCTGGTAGATTTAGGCAATTTCATCAATTCGGTGCTGAAGTTTTAGGCAGTGATTCTCCTTTAGCTGATGCTGAAGTAATTATTATTGCATATAGAATATTAGTCAGCTTAGGACTTAAGGATCTTAGGGTTAAAATAAACTCAATAGGTATTCCGTCAGCGCGAGAAAATTATAAAACTGTATTAAGAAATTATCTAAAAGATAAATTACCTGATCTAACTGAAGAAAGTAAGGTAAGATTTGAAAAAAATATTTTAAGAATATTTGACAGTAAAGCTGAGAATGATATTAAAATAATGCAGAATGCCCCAATTATTACAGATTATCTGGACGAACAAAGTTTATCTGATTTTCAGGTTGTAAAAGAGGCTTTAAATTCTGCAGGAATTCCATTTGAAGTCGACCCTTCTTTGGTTAGGGGACTTGATTATTATACAAAAACGACTTTTGAAATTGTAAGTGGTAAAGTAGGCTCCCAAAGTGCACTGTGTGGAGGGGGAAGATATGATCTTCTAATTAATGAGCTGGGGGGAACTGATACTCCTGCTGTTGGTTTTGCCGCCGGAATCGAAAGAATACTCTTAGCTTGTGAAAATGAAAATGCTTTTACTCAGGATGATTCCTCAATTGATTTGTACATTGTTGTTATTGAAAAAAATCTCGATAAGGAAGCATTCAGGCTTTCTTGTCTGTTAAGAGAAAACAAAATAATAACTGAGATTGATTATTCCGCCAGGAGCGTTAAAGCTCAAATGAGAGAGGCAAATAAATTTAAAGCAAAATTTGTTTTATTTATTGGCGGTGATGAATATAAAGAAGGCTGTTTCAATATCAAGAACATGGAAACCGGTGATCAAAAAAAAGTACCTATAAATGATATTTCATCAATTTGTGCAATGTTTAATAAGTAATGTTATTCTAAGAGGGAAATTTAATTTCCCTCTTTTTTTTCTTAATCAAATTATTTCATTATATAAGATGTTTTACGGAGTATAATCAGATGCGTCCAGTGTTATTTCAGATTGGCCCTCTTACAGTATATAGTTTCGGTTTGATGATGGGTCTTGCATTTATTGCAGGTAATTATTTCTTGACAAGAGAAATTACCAGAAAAAAGTTAGATCCTAAAGTAGCTACGGAGATAACCCTTATATGCATAATTGCCGGAATTGTAGGCAGTAAACTTTTATATCTAATTGAGAATTGGAGTTCCTTTATTAAAGATCCAATTGGTCAGGCTTTTACAGCCGGCGGTTTAACTTTTTATGGCGGTCTTATTCTTACAATTATTGCTATAAACGTATATTTAAAATTCCAGAAAATTCCTTTTTTAGTTATTGCAGATGCTGCCTCACCTGCGCTTGCTTTGGCATATGGTATTGGAAGAATTGGCTGTCATTTGGCTGGTGATGGTGATTATGGAATTCCGACTTCATTACCTTGGGGTGTTAATTATGAACATGGAACTGTCCCTCCATCTATTATGTTTAGCGATCCAGACGTAATGAAATATTATCCTGATATTTTAAAAAAATTTCCGAATGGAGTTCCGGATAATGCTTTGATGCATCCAACCCCTGTTTATGAGTTTTTAGCAGCTTCTGTTATATTTTTTATTTTGGTAAAGCTGCTGAAGAAAAATTTTCCAGACGGAAAAGTCTTTATGTCTTACCTGGTGTTTACGGGTGCTGCCAGATTCTTAGTAGAGTTTATTAGGCTTAATCCAAGGTTATTGTTTGGTCTGTCAGAAGCACAATTAATTTCATCAGTATTAATAATAATTGGAATAATAGGTGTTGTATATTATTCCGGGAATAAGGAATTTACTAAATATATTCCGAAACCTATTAAAGTATCAGTAGCAGCAGATAAAAATAAAAACATCACAAAACAAAACAAAAAGAATAATTAATGAGCTTTATTGTAGGACGTAAACCGGTTTTAGAAGCATTGAATGCCAACGAAAAAGTTGATCAGATATTTATTCTTTTTGGTCAGAAAGGGAGTGCAATTGATGCGATCTTTACAATTGCCAAAAAACGGAATATCCGTTGTTCCTTTGTGAAAAAAGAGAAATTTGACTCTTTGTCTGACCATCCCAATACCCAGGGAGTGATTGCACAAAGACCAAATCAGAAATTGTTTTCTTTTGAAGAAATTATTGCTTCTGCTAAAGTAAAACAGTATCCACTGTTATTAATTCTGGATTCTATTCAAGATACTCATAATTTAGGAGCTATTATTCGCTCAGCAGAATGCTCGGGTGTTGATGGTATTATAATTACTAAACACAATAGCGCTCCTTTAAATGAGACAGTTGCAAAAACTTCGGCTGGTGCACTGGAATATGTAAAAATTTGTGCTGTTAGTAATTTATCTCAGGCAATTGATGAGATTAAGAAAGCAGGTTTTTGGGTGTTTGGTTCTCATCTTTCAAATTCAAAAAAATATTCGGATGTTAATTATAAATTACCTGTTGCAATTGTTTTAGGTAACGAAGAAAAAGGTATTAGACAATTAACAGCTGCAAAATGTGATTTTCTGATAAATATACCAATGGTTGGTAAAATAGATTCTCTAAACGTTTCAGTTGCTGCCGGAGTAATATTATTTGAAATTCAGCGGCAGCGATTAGGTGTTTGAAGGCCGTGAAAAATTATAAGCTAACCATTCAATATGATGGGACCAATTATTCAGGCTGGCAAATCCAAAAGAATGCAGATTCAGTACAGCAAAGAATTACCGATTCTTTAAGGGTATTATTAAGAGAAGAAATAACACTTACCGGTTCAGGAAGAACTGATACAGGAGTGCATGCGATAGGGCAGGTCGCAAATTTTAGAACTAATACAACTGTTGACCAGTATAAATTTAAATATCAGATAAATTCTATTCTTCCTCTTGACATTGCAGTTCATAATATTGAAGAAGTTAATGTAGATTTTAATGCGAGGTTTGATGCAAAAAAAAGAACCTATTTATATTTAATTTCTAAAATGAAATCCCCATTTTTGTTAAATTATTCATATTTCCTAAGCAGGCATTTTAACGTTTCCGTTCTTAACGAATTAAGCAGTAAGTTAATAGGTAAATATGATTTTAGTGCATTTTGTAAAAAGAAATCTGAAGTTGAAAATAAAGTGTGTGAGATTTATTCAGCGCATTGGAAAGAAACCAAAGATTTATTATTTTTTGAAATACAAGCAGATAGGTTTTTGCATGGTATGGTAAGAACAATAATCGGAACATTCTTGAATGCAGAGCTAAGAAGTCTTGATGAAACCTATTTATTTAATATCCTGAATTCTTATGACCGGGAAAAAGCTGGAGAAGCTGTTCCGGCAAAAGGATTGTTCCTATATAAAGTGAGATACTAAAAATGATTGATTTTGAAGGCAAAAAAGTACTTATTACCGGAGGTTCCAGAGGTATTGGAGCAAGCTGTGTTAAATTATTTTCAAGTCTAAATGCGTTTGTGGTATTTACATATCGTCGTAATGCAGAAGCTGCAGATTCTTTAATCAAATCTCTTCATAAAGTTGATAAAATTGTACCGGCACATATCAATTTCAAAAAGCCTGATGAAGCAGAAAAGAGAATAAATGGACTTGTGACCAAATATAATGGATTTGATATCCTTATAAATAATGCTGGTATATGGACTTATGGCGAAGCTGATGCCATCTCTGTTGAAGATTGGGATATGATGATGACTGTAAATATGACAAGTATGTTTTTATGTTCAAAAGCAGTGATACCCAATATGAAGTTAAAGCGGTATGGAAAAATAATAAATATTGCTTCAACTGCCGGTCAGAGGGGTGAAGCTTTTCATTCACATTATGCCGCCTCAAAAGGTGGTATGATATCATATACTAAATCTTTGGCCGCAGAGTTGGGAATTTTCAATATAAATGTAAATTGCGTAGCTCCTGGCTGGGTGCTGACCGATATGAATGTTGAAGTATTTGCAGATAAAGAATACCAAGAGACTGAAAGATTAAATATTCCTTTAAAGAGAATAGCTGAACCTGAGGATATTGCCGGTCCGGTAGTCTTTTTGGCTTCCAATTTTGCACGGCATATAACTGGAGAAGTATTAAATGTTAATGGTGGTTCTGTTCTGTGCGGTTAATATAGATACGTAATGCATCATTTGTAGTTGTGAAAATTATAGTAATATTGATATTACTATTTTGAATTAAAATTACAAATTGAGGTTATAATGGAGTTTTTAGCACAATTTCATCCTAAAGTTATTCATTTTGCAGTCTCTCTTTTAATTATATATAGCTTATTTGAAATATTGGGGGCTATTTTAAAAAATGATTTTCTGCGAAAAACTGCCCATTTAATTTTGTTTTTAGGTGTACTATCTGCTTTAGGAGCTGTTATTACAGGTAATCAAGCCAAAGATGCTTTTGATTATTGGAATAAAAATAGCAGTGATATGGTGGAAATGCATGAAACTTATGCCACTATTACATTATGGTTCTTTGCTGCTTTACTTTTAGTTAGGACTTTTTTGGTACTAAAAAAGAGGTTTAGTCTAACTTTAAATTATCTTTTCGCATGTCTTTCTATTGTGGGAATGTTTTTTGTTTTTCAAACCGGAGAAAGAGGCGGAAAATTGGTTTTTGAATTTGGGGTTGGTACCCAGATTAAAAAACAAATTATGGAAGGGACTACCGAACCGGAACATAAAGACTCGATAAAAACAGAAAACGATAACAAGCAAATTGAATCAAAGTAGTATGCTTCTTATTATTTGTAATTATCTTTTTGGAAATTTGTTTTAAAATTGGTTTATTTGGCTTAAATATTAAATAAGAATTTGAAATTATTTTAATTTCTATATGAAAAAAATACTGTTTCTTGTTGTAATTCCTTTCATTACCATATTTGCGGGTGAGCCTCCGGCCGAGAGAGCTATTGGTTTGTTCTTTTCAGTTGGTGTAGGTCCAAGATTTCCAATAGGTAATTTCTCCAACTCTACTGATCTTGGATATGGGCTAAACGTGGAACTTTCCTATACAGATAACGAAATAATGCCGTTCTTTTTATTTGTAAAAGGGGGTTATGAGCAATTTCCTGGAAGTCAAAAATTCTATCAGGTAACTTCTTATAGTAATTATTCAATAAATTCTATTCCACTATCTCTGGGTGCAAGATATTATTTTAAGCCATTATTGGAAAATATTTTGCTCTTTATACCAATGGCGGAAGCCTCTGTAAATTTTAACAATTACAGCATTTTGCATCAATTTAAGGAATCAGCTAACAGAAATAACTATACTGTAAATATGTCTAAATTTGGTTTTAGTGCCGGAATTGGATTTTCTACTTTTCTTGTTGAATTATTAGGCTCATATAATTATTATCAATCTAATGAATTTCTTTCTATGGATTTAAAAATTAGATTGCCTTTATATATAATTTATTAGAGGTATAAATGCAAAATTCATGCTTGGTTTGCGAAGAAAAAGATAATATATTAATAATTAAATTGAATCGTCCTGATAAATTAAATGCTTTGAACGTTAGTATTCTTAAGGAACTAAATAGTGTTCTTGATAATTATGCTGAAAATAAAAATATTAAAGTTATCCTGATTACTGGATCTGGAGAAAAAGCATTTGCTGCCGGGGCTGATATAGATGAAATTAGCAAGCTAACCATAATTGATGCCAAGAGTTTTAGCGAATATGGACAAGGTGTTTTTAATAAAATTGAAAATTTTTCAAAACCTGTAATAGCATTAATAAATGGATATGCGTTTGGCGGAGGATTTGAATTAGCGTTGGCATGTCATATTAGATTATGTTCTGAAAATGCTAAAATGGGCCTGCCTGAGTTAAATTTAGGCCTCATTCCCGGATATGGCGGCACTCAAAGGTTATCACGAAAAATCAATTCCGGTAGAGCATTATATTATATTTTATCAGGTGAGCAAATGGATTCCGCCGAGGCATACAGGATGGGAATAGTAAGCAATGTATATTCATCTATGAATTTATTTGAAAATGGATTAGAGCTTGCAAAGAGAATTGCTGAAAAATCTGTTGACGCAGTTGCATTTTCATTGAAAGCAGTAATTTCTTCAGAAAACACTTCCATGTCTGAGGGTCTGTCTATCGAATCATCTCTTTTCTCTCTTTGTATAGGAACTGAGAATTTTATTGAGGGAACATCTGCATTTAATGAAAAGAGAAAACCTGTCTTTAATAAATCTAATAAGGAATAACCATTACTCAAATGAATTTGAAAACTAAACGTATTGTTGCTATATCATTTTTAGTTGTAGTTGTAGCTTTAATGGCAATAAATTTTTGGACATTAAAAAATATTCAGAAAAAAGAACAGAGACGCAGCGCAGAGTATATTACAGTAAGATTTAATGAAATTATTAAAAGTTATGCTTTGAAACAGGAATGGATTTCCTGCAAGGAAAAAATTGCCGGTAATGATACAATATCAAACTATTTAATTAAGTTGCCAAAAGATTTGCCGGTACCACTGATTATTCAGGATATTAGTAATACACTTGAGGATAGTACAATTAAAATAAATGTTACTGAGCAGGGGATACACGGAAATTCTATTTTGAAAGTATCTTTTTTCAACAAAATCAAACTTACAGCAGAATTTGTGTATGATAAAGAAATTAAGAGAGATGCTGATACTTTGTCCTTTATTCTATCCAACCCCGGAGACATTTCTCAACAAGAGTTTAATGATTTAATCTTTTCAAGTGAAGCTTATTCGTTTTTGTTAGTGCCATCTCCTGAGTCTGCACAATTTGCGAAAACACTGAAGGAGAAGAAAAAAGAGTTTGGCGTGTTCTTGAATGATGATTTAAGTGAAATAAAGTATAGATTGAGTGGTGATTATTCAAAAGAAAGACTTGAAATTTCTATAAAGGAAATATTAGCTTCTTTTAGATTTGCCTCTTTTTACATAGTTGATGATAATTCAAAGCTCTTCAAATATCCGAATTATGGAATTATTTCTTCTGAATTCAGCAAAAGGAATATTAATTTTACTAAACTAAGTAAATTATATTGTCTGAATAATAAAAAAGATGAAGCTGTGGATGAATTTATACAAAAAGTTTCACAGCTAACAAAAAATGAGAAATATGCTTTTATTGTGGATGCAAAAAATTATTTGTTTCTGATGGATACAATAAAGGCAATGAAAAAACAGGGATATAGATTTGTGCTATATTCATCTCTAAAGTAATTTTTAGGGTTACTAAAAAATCTTATTACCTTTGTAATCAAGCTCTACTAAGTTACTTAATCCTTTTTCATCAAGCTGTTTAATAACAGTATTTTTATCACCAACAATAACTGTAAAGCATTTATCAGGACAAATAAAATAATCTGCGGCCGATTTTATATCCTCTAAAGTAATAGATTTTATTCTATCAATGTATGTATTAAAATGATTGAATGGCAGCGAAAACATTATCATTCTGGTTAAGCTGGCTGCTATTTGCCTGTTTGTTTCAAAACTGGAAGGGAATCTTCTAATTAAAGAAGATTTGGCAAAGTTTAATTCGTTTATATTAATTCCTTCTCTAATTTTATTAAGCTCATTAAAGATTTCTATTATAGAATCAGCCGTGTTTATTGCATTAACAGATGAAGAAACAATAAAAAAACCTGCTTCTTTATAATAATTAAAGCTGGAAAATGCACCATAAGTATATCCCTTACTTTCGCGCAAATTTAAATTTATCCGGCTTGAAAACTGACCACCTAAAACCATATTTAAAAGTAATTTTGGAAAGTAAGTAGTTTCGTCTCTTTTTTCAGAGAGGTATCCAATTCTAATATCTGAATGCATTGCCCCCGGCTTATCTATTAAATAAATCATGGGATCAACATCTTCACTAGGATCAAAAAAGGTAAACTCGGCGGCTGGGTTAGTTTTCCATTTACCAACTGTGCTATTTAATAATCTCTTAACTTCTTCATAACTGATATCGCCTACAATAATAATTGTCGCTTTATCAGAATTAAAGTTATTCAGGAAATAATTTTTTATGTCATCGTTAGAGATTGCATCTACAGTCTCTTCAAGACCTGCAGTAGGTAAAGCATAAGGATGGTTTCCAGGGAATAATTTCAAGGAAAAAACATTATTTGCTATATCTTCAGGATCATCTTTTTGCTGCAATATTCTAACAAGTGTCTTTCTTTTTTCTCGTTCAAAGTCTTCTTCGTTTAAGTGAGGTGACGATATTATAGTATTAAATAATTCTAATGTTTTATTAAAATTTTCAGTTAATGATCTTATAGATAAAAATATTGCGTCGTCAGTACAAGAAGACTCAAAATTTGATCCCAGCATTTCAAATTCATCGCTCAATTGCATGGCATTATATTTACCGGCACCTTCATCAAGCATCATAGTAAACAGGCTGGCTGTTCCTTTCTTGTCTATATCATCAAGTTTGCTTCCGCCTTGTACTACAAGATTTAATCTGATAATCGGAAGATTATGCCTCTCAATAAACAAGGCTTGTATGTTATTATCTAACGTAATGCTTTTAATTTCCGGTATCTCAAACTCAATATTATCAGAGGCAGCAGGCCTTATTGTTCTGTCTAATAGCATAATTAATCCTTCTTGCTTGGTAATATTTGTAATTCTATATAATTGTCATTCAGATAAGTCATAGCTGCTTTTTGGATAGCTTCTTCTTTTAATATATCGTATCGGGTCAAATCTGCAATAAATGAATTAGGCTCATCTAAAAAACAGTTGTAATAATTTAACTGATCAGCTAGTGAGTCAACATTCTGCATTGAATAAATGAAACTTGATTTAATACTATTTTTTGATTTTTGCAGTTCGTTTGATGTAATCCCCGATTTCTTAACAACATCTATTAATTTAAGAATTTCACTTTTAATTAATTCAAGTTCAACCCCGGGTTTTGCAGTAGCTGCAATTAAAAAGTGTCCGGCAAATTTACCAGAGAATTGATATACCGAAATATCCTGAGCTAATTCTCTATCATATACTAATTCTTTATATAATCTGGAAGATTTAGATCCCGCTAAAATATCAGCTAACACTTCCAAGGGTACATCATCCTCAGTAAATATCTTGGTTGTATGCCAAGCCATATAAATCCTGCTTAACTGAACATCTTCTGAATGCTCAATAACTTTATGAGTTAATGAATTAAGAGAAAAATCGGAAATCTCCGGAGTGTTTTGCAGGTTTGGTATGTCGTTGAAATAATATTCAACCATTTTTTTTGCTGAAGCTATATCAAAATCTCCGGCAATGACTATGGAAGCGTTAGAAGGGGAGTAATATTTTTGATAGAAATCAGTTACATCCTCCATGTTATAGCTGTCAATATCTTCTAAAGAACCAATTGTAGGCCAGTTATATGGATGACCTTCCGGGTATAAATTTTTGAGTAAAATTTCCCAGGCCAACCCGTATGGTTGATTATCGTATCTCTCAATTCTCTCATTCCTGACAACGCTAATTTGGTTTGTCAATTTTTCCTGAGATAGAGCGGGAAGTAAAAAACCCATCCTATCTGCTTCCAGCCACAAAACCATTTCCAGAAAATTGCTGGGTACTTTTTCATAAAAATTTGTACGGTCAAAACTTGTTGACCCATTTAAGCTGCCACCTGCTTCCTGAATGAATCTGAAATGCATTTCTTTAGGGACATTTTGTGAACCTTGAAACATCATATGCTCAAAGAGATGAGCAAGGCCCGTCTTGCCTTTTCGTTCGTAGGCAGATCCGGTCTTATACCAAATATTTACTGCACTTAGCGGCACATGTTTATTATTGTATAAAATAACTTCAAGACCGTTATTCAGTTTATATCTTTCATATTTCAGATCAAGAACATTCATATTTAGCTATCTTTATATTAGTGTAAAAGTTTAAGAATTCTTTCAGGCCTTATGGAAGCTATTAATTTAATAAAATCTGTGAAAGGAATTTCTCTATCCCAAGATAACAAAGTAATAAAAGCTTCTCCGACTACCATGTCTCTCGAAACAAATCCCCAAAAACGGCTGTCTAAGCTATTATCTCTGTTATCACCCATCATAAAGAAATAATCTTTTTTGAAAGTATATCCTGTTACCGGTTTGCCTTCAATTGTTACTTGATCACCTTTTATATCTACTACGGATCTACCATATTCTCTGTCAATAATTATTTTCCACTGATCCACATTTTTTACTGTTAAAGGAATATTTGCTCCTTTTTTGGGAACTACAAGAGGCCCATAATTATCTTCATTCCAAGGCATATTTTTAGGAAATATTCGTGGGTTCACTAAATCTCTGGGTATTGCATTTTCTTTCTCGTATTGAACATTAGGCGGAATCCAAAATTCCTTACCATTTACGAAAACAACTTTGTCAACTATCTGAATAGTATCACCGGGTGTGCCTATGCATCTTTTAACATAATTTATTCCACGTTCTTCAGGGTAAAGAGTATCTTTGTCTCCCGGGTATTCAAAAACTACAATGTCCTTAGCCTTTGGTTCCTTAAATGCCGGAAGTCTGAAAAAAGGTATTTCGGTATTAGTAAATGGAATGTATTTTGGTGAACTCGATCCATAAATAAACTTATTAACCAAAACAAAATCGCCGACTAAAATGGTATTTTCCATTGAGCCGGTTGGGATCCGCGTATTTTGTATTACAAAAGTAATAATAATTAAAGCGGCAACACCTGCATAAGCCAAGGATTTAAAAAACTCAATCGTCTTCTGTTTTGAAGTCTTAGGCGGCTTTGCCTCTTCAGGGAGTAATCCCATCCGTTTTTTTATTTTTTCTTTGAAATTATTTTTGTTAATTTCTTTTTGACTGTTGTTGTTAGTCTCTTTATTTTCGAGTGAACCCAATTTATGGTCTCCGTAGTTTATTTACGTAATTCGAGTTTTGTTTTAATTATGCCATTTAAAATTTGAGGGTTGGCTTTGCCCTTAGTTTCTTTCATAACTTTACCTACAAAGAATCCTATAACTTTTTCTTTCCCTGCAAGATATTCATTTACTTCATTTTCTGAATTATTCAAGATATTATCCACTAAAGCTTCTAATTCATCCGTATTTGTAATTTGCAGCAATCCATTTTCTTTAATTATTTCCGATGGAGTTTTATCCTCATGTAACATTAATTGAAAGACGTCTTTTGCAATTTTACCGTTAATTGTATTGTTATTAATTAAATTAATAAGCTCAGCCAGATAACCAGGATTAATTTTAATATCTAAAATATTTATTTTATTATCATTAAGCAATTTCATAACTTCCCCCATAATCCAGTTAGAGACTGCCTTGTAATCATTACAAGAGATTGCCGCTTTTTCAAAATAATCTGCAATATTTTTATCAAGAGTTAGAATAGAAACGTCATATTCAGGTAAGTTGTACTGGTTAAGAAATCTTTCAAATTTTATCTCAGGTAATTCCGGCAGTTTATTTTTTATATTAGTTATTAGAGTTTGTCCAATAATCAAAGGTTTAAGATCAGGTTCCGGGAAATACCTATAATCATGTGCATCTTCTTTTGATCTCATTGAAAAAGCTTCATTTAGATCAGCATCCCATAAAAGTGTTTCCTGAACAATTGACTCACCATCCTCAACCAGCTCAATTTGTCTGTCAATTTCATAAGATAAAGCTTTTTCAACATTTTTAAACGAATTCATATTCTTTAATTCGGTCTTTGTGCCTAATTCAGTATCTCCAACCTTGCGAACAGAAATATTAGCGTCACATCTTAATGAACCTTCTTCCATATTGCCATCGGATATTTCTAAATATCTAACAATTTGGCGGATTTTAGAGATATATGCAGATGCTTCTTGCGGTGTCCTTAAGTCAGGTTCAGAAACGATTTCCAGCAATGGGATTCCGCATCTGTTTGCATCAAGGCGGGTTAAGCTGCCTTGATGCACAAGCTTACCGGCATCTTCTTCAATATGTATGCGTGTAATACCTATGCGTCTTTCTGTTTTTTCGCTGTCTTTTACGGTAATATAACCATCGGAACAGATTGGTTTATCGTATTGAGAAATCTGATAACCCTTTGGCAAATCAGGATAAAAATAACTCTTTCTGGCAAATACTGATTCAGAATTAATTTTACAATTTAACGCTAACCCAAGATAAATGGCATCTTCTATCACCTTGGAGTTAAGAACTGGTAAGACTCCGGGATGTCCCAGACAGATGGGGCAAACATTAATATTTGGTTCTGATGAAAAATTGGTGGAACAGTTGCAAAAAGCTTTAGTCTCAGTATTTAACTGAACGTGTATTTCCAGGCCGATTACTGCTTCGTAGTTATTATTCATTTAGTTCAAAATTTTACAAAGTATAAATATATATAAGTGTAAATATACATAAAATGTAAAAGTAATTGAAGCTTGTTTAGTTATTATAATGAACCGCAACGCTTCTAAATTCATTAAATAAAAGAATTTATAATAATAAAGTGTAATATAAACTATTGCATTTTACTAGAAATAATATTATTATTTGCTAAGTGTTTAATATTTATAAAAATTGGAGCTAAAGTGAAAAATATTTGGTTAGTTCTCGTAGCTTTTTCATTAATTTTTGTTTCATGTAAAGATGAAACAAGTGTAGTCTCATCAAATTTGCAGGCCAAAGGTAGTGTTAAATTATCTTTAGACAAAAATACAACCCCATCGAATGTAGCTCAAGTTAAAGTATCTCTAACAAAGGAAGGTTGTATTCCTATTACAGGTATAATGAATATTGTCTCAGATTCAACTGCAAGTCTTACTTTGAATGAAATTGCAGCAGGGAGCTGGCATGTAAAAGTTGACGCTTATAATAACCAGCAGGTTGTTGTCTACTCGGGAGAAACTGATGCAAATATAGTATCCGACCAAATTACACAGTTAAACTTAACTTTATACTCAACTAACTCAGGACTTGGTGGCATTGCAATTAGTGTAACATGGAGTAACTCTGTTTTACCAACTACTGGTTGGACCGATAATTCATTTGGACCAGTAATGACTGGAACTCTTTCATATGAATATGCAGGTGTAGCACATCCATTTGTATTATTTGAAGATGGAATTTATAAAATGTGGTATACTTCGGTAGGACAATCTGCATCCGGTCGGATCTTTTATGCTACTTCACCTGATGGTATTAACTGGACAAAAAGAGCGACCCCTGTCTTTTCACCTTCTTACAGTGGATTTGATAATCAAGCAGTTACTTTAAGTAAAATAATTAAAATTAATGGTACCTATAAGATGTATTATACATCTCGAGGTTCATTAAGTTCGGTTGCTATAGGATTAGCAACATCTTCTGATGGTATTAATTGGACTAGAAGAAATACACCGGTTTTAACTGGCACTTTACCTTGGGAGGGTGATGTTTTTACAGGAGATATTGTTTATTATAATGAAAAGTATTTTTTATATTATTATGCAGACGGATATAACGGAATTAAAATAGGTTTAGCTACTTCTACAGATGGTATTAATTTTACAAAAAAGAGTCAACCAATTATTGTACCTTCTTTATCCTGGGAAACTAACAGTATTACATCTCCTTCAGTAATAATTGATAATGGTGTCTTCAAAATGGTTTACATTACCTTTGATAACGGTAAAAAGATAGGATATGCTGAATCTAATGATGGAGTTGTATGGACTAAAAATACGGAACCAATTTTTTCAGCAGAAATGACATCAAATTCATGGTTGCGTAAATTTAATACAATTCAATGGTTCAAAAAAGATAGCGTTTATCAAATTTACTATTCGGGTGTGATTCATAGTGGTGATTATTACAAGATTGGTGTAATCACTAAAACAAATTAGAATATAAAAATTTAAAAGGCTGCCCTAAACGCAGCCTTTTTTGTATATCACACTTAAGCCTATTATTTAGCGAAACTTAAAATAAATAAAACTTTTATTAGAATCATTTTACTATTATTCGTATATAGACTTTTGTGTAAATAATCTGCCTCGTTATTCCTCATAATTTAGCAACACCTTGCTGTATAAATTTTTCTTAGAAAATTTCATTGCGTCTATTAAATAATAAACTAACCTTCAAAAAAAGATACTTGGTTATTGGAAAATTATCTATTATTTTTAAACAATGAATTGCTTCATTTCTATGAGTACTTTGTACAATTTACAATCGTAGAGTATTAACTCATTTACTATTAGGCAGGTTAATTTCTTTGTTTTATAGTAAGTTCATAAATTATTTCCAAAAACAATGTCTGAAAAAAAGCTAAAACTTCATATTCTTTTTACTGGTTTCTATGAATAACTACAAAAACATATCCCTTTTTGAAGGTCTAAGTGCATTAAGATTTTTTGCTGCTTTTCTTGTTGTAATGCATCATTCTGAAACTATCAGAAGCAAAAATGGTTTATACAATTTAGAGTGGCTTGGCCTTTTTAGAAATGGGGGTAACGCAGTTACATTCTTCTTCGTATTAAGTGGTTTTTTAATAACTTACTTGCTTTTAAAAGAGAGTTACAAGACTGGAACTGTCAGCATTAAAAAGTTCTATATAAAAAGGACTTTAAGAATTTGGCCTTTATATTTTTTACTTGTTATTATTGGAACATTAATTTTACCTAAAGCATTCAGTCTTCTGAAAATTAATTATGCAATGCCTTATTCTTTAGGGCAAGTGTGGTATTACTTTGTATTTTTTCTACCTGGTCTGGTCGCCTTTTTCTTTGGAAACCATTTTTTGATGCCGCTATGGTCTATTGGAGTTGAAGAAGTTTTTTATTTAATGTGGGCACCGATTTTTAAAATATTTAAAAGCAAGATTTTAGTTATCCTTTTCTCAATTATTCTGGTTAAAATTTTTTTGCTGACCGGTTGTTATTTCTGGATAGAGAATGCGCTATTTAATTATTTAGTAAATACTTTTAGTATTGAATCTATGGCAATAGGCGGTTTGGGAGCTTATTTTATATTTAACAGGAAAAGTTCATTATCGGACCTTTTTATCTATAAAAAGCCAGTACAGATAGTTATATATCTCGTCTTTATTGTCTATCTGCTATTTCATGTCAATATTAATAATGTAATCTGGAATCCATTATTCAATACGCCCATTATATCTGGAATATTAGTTAATTTTCTATTTCTGTATTTAATTATAGGTGTTTCTCTGGTCGATAATAATATTATAAAATTCAGGAGTAAAATCTTTAGCTATTTAGGTGATATCTCTTATGGAATATATATGTACCAGATGCTAATTATTTTTATGGTAATACAGCTTCTAAAAAAGTATTTAATAGGTTTATCACCTGTATTAAGTACAACACTATTTTATCTAATGGTTACTGTGGGAATTATATTAATTTCATCTATTTCAAAATTTGTTTATGAAGATTATTTTTTAAGCCTAAAATCTAAATTGGATAAAAACGTGAATACCGGCAAATATTTTCAAAGAGAGGTTGAAAGAATTAAATAAATTAATTTTACAATCTTTTGTCTAAAGATAAAAAATATTTGGCGAAATTTATTATTTGAGTCGGTCAAATTAAGATAAATGAACCGGCTAGCTACTATATTCATTTAATAAAAGGAGTTATGGGAAAAAATGTAATACAGACTATTGCTTTTTATTAATAATAGCGTTATTATTTAACAAGAGTTTAATATTTATAATAAAATTGGAGCTAAAGTGAAAAATATTTGGTTAGTTCTCGTAGTTTTCTCGTTCATATTTATCTCATGTAAGGATGAAACAAATGTAGTTTCGTCCAACTCACAGACAAAAGGTAGTGTTAAAATCTCATTAGATAAAAACACGACCCCATCCAATGTAGCGCAAGTAAAAGTAACCCTTACAAGAGAAGGCTTTACGCCTATTTCAGGTGTAATGAATATCATAACAGATTCAACTGCCAGTCTAACCATGAATGAAATTTCAGCGGGTACGTGGCATGTAAAAGTTGATGCTTATAATAGCCAACAAATTATCGTTTATTCGGGAGAAACTGATGCAAATATAGTATCAGACCAAATTACACAGTTAAACCTAACTTTATATGCTAC
>Ga0183100_1000362_pt1 | contig 41756 bp, 25 predicted proteins | sample Biomet2_FD_127789 | JGI IMG/M metagenome (GOLD analysis project Ga0183100, IMG submission 127789) | Microbial communities from bioreactor (seeded with anoxic lake sediment) at LBNL, California, USA - Biofuel metagenome 2 | ecosystem: Engineered > Bioreactor > Anaerobic > Unclassified ... | reverse complement strand
GAGAGGCTCCGCCTTGGGCGCGAGCGGGTGAGTTGACCTCGCGGTCACCTCCACCGCTGCCGCTCACTGCCGGACTCGTCCGGCAATTGAGCTGTTTAGTGAGCGACAGCCCATGCCTCCGGCGGCCGGGGCGCTTCGCCCCCGGACCCCAGACCGGCAGGGTGCCGGTGCCGGGTATGGGTGTTGTCTTATGCCGCGGTGCCGAATATCAGAAGTCGCCGAGGCGGCAGAACTCTTCGGTGAGCGTCCGGCCCGTCCGGTCTGCGAAGGTCTGTTTGATCCGGCCGGTGAGGTCGAGCACCTCGGCCGCGGTCGCGCCGCCGAGGTTGACGATGAAATTCGCATGCTTCTCCGAAACCTGGAGATGCCCGAAGCGGAGCCCCTTGAACCCCAGCGATTCGACGATCTTCCCCGGCGGCCCGAACTCCTCGTAAATCGTCGTATCGTTCTTGAACACCGACCCGCAGTTGGGCAGGTGACGGGGGAATTTGCCGCGACGTTCCCGCATGATCGCCAGCATCTCGCGGTGGATTCCCCACGCGTCGTCCGGAGTCAGCTTCAGCGTCGCACCGGTGATGATCCAGCGGCCCTCCTGAAACATGCTGCGCCGGTAGTGAAAGCCGCACTCCCCGGCCGGAAGCGTGCAAAACTCCCCCGAACGCCGGTCGATCGCCTCGATTTCCACCAAATTTTCGGAAAGCGAACGCCGCAGGCTCCCGCCGTTCATAAAAACCAGCCCGCCGAAAGTCCCGGGAATCCCGGCGACATGTTCAAGCCCGCGCAGCCCCGCCAGCGCCGCCCGGCGCGCCACACAGGGCGCATAGGCCCCGGCTTCGACCCGGATGAAAGGGGAATCGACCAAAATACGTCCGAATCCGGCGGCCAGCTTGATCACCAGCCCTCGCACGCCGCGGTCGGCAAACAGCGTGTTGGAGCCGCCGCCGATGATGTGCGCGGGCAATCCGCGCGACGCCGCCCAGTCGAGGGCTTCGCGGAGTTCCGCAACCGATTCCGGCGCGCAGAAAAAATCCGCCGGGCCGCCGATCCGCCAGGTGGAGTGTGATTCGAGGGGTTCGTTCGATCTGATTTGCAAGCTCATCGCCAAACTGTTCTCTTTCAATTTTACATACTATACGCGGAAAGCGGTCCTTTGTCAACACCCCGCCACCACCAGTGTGAATAGAAAAAAATACGTTTTTTTCTTTTGGCTTCTTGCCTAACCCGGCTTTATGTGTCATAATATAATACAATTGAAAGTGCTCCCCGGTTTTCCTGTGAAGTGGAGAAGCGGAGAAGCGGAGAACGCAAAGAGATTCGCGTTCGGTTGAACCCATGCCTGGTGCGTGGCGGGAATCCGCCCGACAGTTTTAAGAAGAAGCCCCGGACGGGATTTTTTTTAAGAAACTTTATTTGCGCAAATAAAATATCCGGGACGCGGCTCCCATTGCGGCGGTCATGAAATATGTTCAGAGGAGACCGGCCGGACCTTTCGGAGGATGATAAATCCATCGAGATTCCAGGCCAGGCGGAACCATAAAGAGAGACAAGAAAATCATGGTCAGAAAAACGGATGTCAACATTACCCAGATCGCGGCGGAGGCAGGCCTCTCCATCTCCAGCGTATCGCGTGCAATGAATGGCCGCAATGGCGTCAGCGAAGAGGTGCGGCGGCGGGTCAGTGAATTGCAGAAAAAGCACAACTATATCGGCAACAACCATTTGAATCGAGACAAGAAAATTGCGGTGGTAGCCGATTCGGCGAGCTTCGGCAGTTATCATTCCCTGCTCTATGCCGGATTCACTGCCGCCGCCAGCCATTGCCAGGTGGAGTACTGTACCATCAACCGCAACCGGAACAGCCGCCGCACACTGCTGGAGGAGATTCGCGAGCAGCAATGTTCCGGAATCCTGGTGGTTGTTCCAACGCTGTTCGAAAAGGAGCTCGGCGAGTTGCAGGGGTCTGAGCTTCAGGTGGTTCTGCTCGATCACTCGTCCGGATATCCGGATTTCGGATTCGTCGGCCACGACGCCTGCGGCGGGTCGTATGATGCGACGCGGCGGTTGCTCGAACTGGGACACCGCCGGATCGGCTATCTCTATTCTCCGCTGCAAACCCTGAACCATGTGGCGCGTCTCAACGGCTACTGGAATGCGTTGAAGGAAGCCGGCATTGCCGCAGACCCGGCATGGTGCGTCCCCGGCAGTCTCTCCAGTGAAGAGAGTTGCAATATCGTCCGGAAATTACTCTGCGACAACCCCGAACTTACCGCGGTGATGGCGACTGATGATGATTTCGCCATGTGCGTGCTGCGAGTCGCCTATGAGCTGAAAATACAAGTCCCGGAAGAACTCTCCGTGATCGGGTTCGATGATCTGCCGATGAGCCGCTGCCTGATTCCGGCTTTGACCACGGTGCGCCACCCGATTCACGAATCCGGCTATCTTGCGATGAAGGAACTGGCGATGACGCTGAAGAATCCGGCGCATCCGCTGCCGCGCGAAATATTGTCCACCCGGTTCGTCCGGCGGGAGAGCATGGCGGCTGTCCGCCGGGAAAACCGGCTGCGAGTCGGCACGACAGAACAGACCGCCCCCAGGCTGCAATAAAATTTCACACTCATTATGCGCCGGATGATCGGAGCCGAATCCGACGCCTGCCAAATCACCAAATCCTCATAACGAAAGGATGAGAAAATGCCAAAGGTTGCCCCCAAACAAATTTCCAGCCGTTTTTATTTTACATTGATCGAATTGCTTGTGGTAATTGCCATCATCGCGATTCTCGCGTCAATCCTGCTCCCCGCGTTGAATCAGGCGCGGGAACGGGCCAAAACCATTACCTGCCTGAGTCAGGTCAAACAGATCGGGGTGGCGACCGCGCTGTATCTCGCCGACAATCAGGATATTCTGCCGGCCACGCTCACCATGTCCTCCAATGCAAAACCGTCCGATCCCGAATATACCACCACCAATTATGCCATCACCCGCATGACGGAACAGATGAAAGCGATGACCGGCTGGGATTACTCACGCTGGGGAATGACTTCCGCACAGAGTTCGGCGAAATATTACTCCTCGCCGATTCTGCATTGCCCGGGCCGACCGCTTGCCTCCGGCTTTCTCCAGGGGTTCTACAGCGCTTACCATCGCAGCGATTATCAGTTCAACTACAGAAACCAGAGCGCAAAAGTACGGAATTTCATCTCGTCCGGCTGGTATCCCGCATCCAATTCGCAGGGGTGGGAGAAGGATCAGCTTTCTCCTTCGGAGTGCTTTACATGGCGTGAATTCAATTTCGGCGGCCCGTCCCAAGTCGGCCGCCACCGCGATAAGGGAAATGTCACCTTTGTGGACGGCCATGCCGAGACGCTGACCTACCTGCCGGTCAAACTTCTGAGCGGCACGCCGATTCGCTACAACTATCTGTAACCGGAGGACCGAATGAAGTTCTCATTGATCTGCCCCCTGGTATGCTGCATATGCGCACTCCTGCAGGGGGCGACGAATACGCCGGACGGCTGGAGAAACGATCTGCCGGCAAACGGACACATGGACAGAGGAATCTTCCGCAACACCGGAACCTGCACCCTGGAGAACGTCCGAAAGCTTCCCCCGATCCAAGGCGGAACTCCGCGAGTGGTCCGGCTGGAAATTGAAGGGGAACGCGACTGGGATCTGCTGCCGCTCACCGCATCGCTGCAATTCGAAGGAGGCGTACAGCCCGGCAACAACATCCGGCAGCGCGTGCTGATCGCATTCCGGCCGACAGGAGGAAAACGCTGGGTAGCCTACAGGATCGCGCCGGACGACGCCACCGGCGTGCGCACCCTTCTGGATTTCGGCGAGCAGGAGCTTCGCTGCGGAATCCGACGAATCAGTCTTTCCATCTGCGACCCGGAGAAGATGGAGGAACAACTTTCCCTGAAAGTGAATCCATCGAAAACAGTCACGGAACCGAATGAGTTTCACTTCGCGGCGAATATGGTCGGCGGCTTTGACGGCTGTGCCGACGGAGTGCAGCCGCGCGACAAGCCGGGGTCCCAACGGGATGCGTTGATCGCGTTTCTGAAGAAAGTGAATCTCAAGGCCGTCCGTTTCCCGGGCGGAACCGATGCGTTGACTTATTTCCCGAACAATCAGGAAGCGTCGGCCCGCTTGACATTCAAAGTGCTGAGCGACCGGCCGAAGCGGATCTCCGCATTCCGTGATTTCGCCTCCGCGATGAAAGAGGCCGGGATCAAAATCATCTTTCAGGTGAACACCTATTTCCTGTGTGACAAAGATGGAAAAATCCTGACCGTCAGCGACAACAGGTTTACCCGACGCGCCGGAGACCTGGCGGAATACGGTTCCCGCGCCGCCGAGGCGGCCGCCATGCTCGAACAGGATTTCAAAAGCGGGGTTTTCGACGGAACGGTGGATTACTGGGAGATCGGCAACGAGGAATTCGGCCACATCAAGGTTGGGGAATATGCGGATATCTGCGCGGCGCTGATCCCGGTAATCCAGCGCCATGACCCCGGGAAGCCGATCTGCGTCACCGGATTCAAGGGCCTGGAGGAGGATCTGGCGAAGCGCGGCGTGCTTGCCGGAGTGCGCGCATCGACCAGCCACTATCCGTACTCGAACTGGCCGCGCCCGCAACCGAACTACCGGACCGGAGATTATGATTCGTTCGCATTGGCGGACGTCGCTTACGAGAAAGGAAGCCGGATTTCCTCGAAGGGCCGCCTCTTGAATGCGATCAGTGAAACGAGTGTTTACAACTTCGCCTTCTACGAGGGGCCGCTGGTGGTGCCATCCTTCGCAATGGCGCAGGCGATCGCGCGGAATTACCAGCCGTTGCTCTATTCGCCGTATGTAGACATGGTCGTATTTCATGACTTCTGTTCGGTTTTCTTCGGACTGACCCGTTACGATGTGAAGTTTGACAACTCCAAACGCCGTTTTATGCAATTGGACGGAGCAACGCCGCCGCCCTCGGCTTATATGCCGAAAGAGGCGGAATGGTACCTCGATCCGAACGCATTGGCATCGAACATTTACTTTCCGAAACGTTATCTGAGCTCACCGGCGATGGAGACACTGAGCATGTTGACATCATTCTGCGGCGGAAAACTGTACGACCTTGCCGCATCGGGAAACCTGGGAACCCCGGGGGGATATTATGCGGGAATTGACAAACACGGCAACCGTCACATCGTCGTATCCAATCCGCTGGCGGTTCCGGTATGTCTGCGGGTCAATTTCCCCGGCTTTCCCCGGAAGTGCATGTTCCGACGCCTGGACGCGGATGATTACGCGGCGATTTTACCGACCGAATACCGCGATACGCGCGGCGAGCTTGAACTGCCCGGAAACATGACATTGCTTCCCCCGCGCTCAATCTTGCATCTTTACGAATCGGACGGTGCAAATCGGTAACGCCGGGATTTTTCGGAAAAAACCTCCGAACCGCCGGATATGGCGATTCGGAGGCAAAGTTCCCGAACCAGTCGCCCGTCTCCGTCAGCCGAGCAGGAAGCGGCGGGCGTAGCGTTCCGGAATCTCGCGCATGTCGAGCAGGATCAGGAAGTCGATGGTGCCGAAGTCGCGGTCGTGGGCCGGAACGCCGCAGATCTTCGCCCCGAGCCGGAGGTAGCCCTTGAACAAGGGCGGCAGCGTGCGGATCAACCCCTCCCCCATCTCATCGGCGCGGCGGGCGGCCTCTTCACTCGACGCCGGGTCGAGCGCGAAGCCGGTGCGCGGTTTCGCCGCCAGCTTGTCGCTGAGCATCCCCCGGCGGCGGAAGTACTCGTAAAGCGCCATCGCGTTGACCGGGTCGGAATCCTCCAGACTGACGCAGCCGAAGAGATAGTGGAACGCCGGCGACGCGTCCGGCCGGCAACGGCGGGCGTAGTTGACCAGGAGCGAACGCGACGGGCGCGGACGGCGGCGCAGCGCCCCCAGCCCCGACCAGAGCAGCGCGACCACCGCCCCGCTGCGGAACTCGGGAGCGACGCAGGAACGGCCCACCTCGCAGACCTCGTGCTTGATCGCGGAGAGGCCGGTAATCATGAATTCGCCTTCCGAATAGAAACTCCCGGCGGCATCCGCCTCGCGGCCCGACATCACCCGATAGGTGCCGACCACCTCTTCGTGGGTCTTGTCCACCACCAGCAGATGGCGGCAGTAACGGTCGAAGCGGTCGCGGTCGAGCCCGCCGGTGCAGTTCTTCAACCGCCCCTGCTCCTCTTTGAACACCCGGTAGCGGAGACGCTGGGCGTCCTTCACCTCGGCCGGACTCCCGGCCAGCTTGATCCGGAAATTGTCCAGCTCGGCCAGCACCGGAGACGGGCGGTGAACCGGCAGCCGGAGGAGATGTTCCAGATTGTTCCGCACCTTATCCGAACGCAGGCTTTCCATGATCGTTGTCATCATCATAACAGGCTCCTTTCCCGTGAAATTGTGGATTCATCTTCGACTATAGCAACAGACGTGCCAATCCGATAACCTTGTTTAACCGCAAAGAGTTGCAAAATACCACATCCGCATCGCAGGATTGATTCTGCGCATAATATGTACAGTATCGGATCACAAAAAGCACTTCCATCCCCGAACGATTTTCCACATTCATTCTGTCAAGTATAAAATAATGCAATACGTTGAAAAATAAAGAGTTAATCGGTTAGAAGAGCGTCAGGAAAGAATCAGGAACCGGTTATGAGGCAGCATGGAAGAAAGACAGGAAGCGGGAGGCGGGTTGACGCGTCGGCGCTTCCGGTCTTTGGGCAGGGGCGGTGTCGTGAAGAGGACTCCTCGATGGCCGCGTCTTCGAACGGGCCTGATCCGGGCCTGATCCGGGCCGGACCGGTCTCAGCGGCGCGACTGCGTTCCGTTTTCGGGCGGAACCCGATCGCGCTCAGTGGTCAAATTGAGGATAGTGTAGATCACCGGCTCGCGGCCGGCGACGATCGCAAAATCGGCGCTGGAGCCCAGCCGGAGCGGACGCCCCTGCGAGTCGATCGTAATCTCGACCGGATACTGGGTCTTGCCGCCCTCCTGCACCGGCGTGTCGTAAATACGGTCCACCTTGCCGTAGAAGGAACCGTATTCGAGCCGGTTGAAGACGCCGCTCGAAATGCGGACGTCCTGGCCGCCCCGCACCTTGCGCACCACGCTCTCGTCGACGTAGGCGATCCCCTTGACCGTTTCGCCGGAGGAGAGTTTCGCTGCGACGGCTCCCTTCTCCACATAGCGGGTGTATTTGCACGGCAGGGTCACCAGCCGGCCGTCGTTGGGAGCGATGATGCGGCAGTCGGCAATGCGGCGCTCAACCAGCTTGCGCTCCTCGCGGCGCCCGATGATCTTGGAGAGGACAAGGTCGATGTCGCGCTGGGCCTTCTCGATGTTGCGATCGCCGAGGCCGCTTTTGACTTTACGCAGATTCTCCCGGGCGCGGTCCAGTTCGCCCTGCGCCTTGATGTTCTCGATCTCGGCATCCTCGAATTCGCGTTTCGAAATCGCATTGTTGACGGAGAGCTGGCGCGAACGGTCCACCCGCGCCTGCGTGCGCTGGGCTTTGTCCTCGCTCTCCTTGAGGTTGGTTTCGGCGTACCAGAGCTCCTTGGGGAGCGGATTGGTCTTGAGCGCGGCAAGTTCGGCCTTTTTCACCTCGAGCTCCGCCTCGTACTCCCGCAGCTCGGCGTCGATGCGGACGAGCTGTTCGTCGTACTGGATGGTGTCGAGAAGCGCGATCACCTCGCCCGCCTTGACATCGTCGCCCTCTTCAAAATTCAGCCGGGTCACCCGGCCGTCCATATGCCCGATGATATCGTAAGTGATTTCGGAGGCGATCTTTCCGCGCGCATAAATCACGTCTTCGATATCGAGCAGAAAGAGCGCGACAATCCCCGCGATGACCAGGACCACCAGCGTGAAGCCGATGATGGTCAGAAACCGGAGCTTGCCCCGCAGTTCCGTTACTTTACGCGCCATTTTGCGACTCCTCCGCCTTTTCGGCGAGGCCGAAGCGGCCCGCCGCGTAATTGGGCGAATCCTGTTCGGTCTGCTCTTTGAGCTGCATCGCGTAGAGCCGCCGGTACGGGCCGTCCTGGCAGAGCAGCTCCTCATGGCGGCCGGTCTGGGCGATGCGGCCGTCCTTCAGAACGACGATCCGGTCGGCATTGCGCACGGTGGAAAGCCGGTGGGCGATGATGATGGTGGTACGGTCCGCCATCAGCTTGTCCAGCGCCTGCTGGACGACCGCCTCGGAGATGGTGTCGAGCGCGCTGGTCGCCTCGTCGAGAATCAGCACCGCGGGATTGTGCAGCACCGTCCGCGCGATGGCGATCCGCTGCTTCTGCCCGCCGGAGAGCGACACGCCGTTTTCGCCGACCTCGGTTTTGAAGCCGTTCGGCAGGTCGCGGATGAATTCGTAGGCGTTGGCCATCTTCGCCGCCTCCACCACCGACTCGAAACTGCTCTCCTGCTTGCCGTAACGGATGTTCTCCTCAATCGTCCCGGAGAAAAGGAACGACTCCTGGAGCACGATTCCGATGTTGCGGCGCAGCGAATCGAGCGACAGGTCGCGGATGTCTTCGCCGTCGAGCAGAATCCGGCCGTTGGTCACGTCGAAGAAACGCATCAGCAAACTGGCGATGGTCGACTTGCCCGAGCCGGAAGGCCCGACCAGCGCCACCTTGAGCCCCGGCTCCACGTCGAGGGTGAACTCCTGCAGCACCATCCGGTCCGGCGCATAGCCGAAGGAGACCGATTCGAAGCGGAGATGCCCTTTGGCATGGTAGAGATGAACCGGGTGCTCGCGCTCTTTGATTTCAGGCACCTGCTCCATAAGGGCCAGCAGCCGCTCCGCACTGACCGCGCCCTCGCTGATCGCCGGGGCGAAGCCGGTCAGCTGAACCACCGGCCCGAAGAACATCTGCATGTAGGTGTAGAAGGCGACCAGTTCGCCGAGCGTCATCCGCCCCTGCGACACCATGTAACCGCCGAACCCGAGCACGGCGACCGAGGTGTAGATCGAAATCTGGTCCATCACGATGTTGAGCGTGAAGCCGCGCATCGACAGCTTGAGCGACATGTCGAAGGTGGGCTTGAGCCGCTCCATGAAGTTGCGGTTCTCGGATTTCTCCATGCCGAACGACTTCACCACCTTAATGCCGTTGATCACCTCGGCGAGGTTGGCGGAGACTTCGGACATATGTTCGCGCAGCACCATCGACCGCTCCCGCAGGATCTTGCGGAACCGCGAAAACACCAGATAAACCACCGGCAGCACCACGAGGCAGATGAGCGACAGCGTCGGACTCAGCACCACCAGCATGATGCCGACGAAGATCAGCGCGAAGAGGTTCGACGCGATTCCGACGACCACCGTCGAAAACATCGACTGGAGCGCGGCGACGTCGGTCAGGATGTTCGAAATCAGCTTGCCGGTCCGGTACTCCTGGTAGAAGCGCAGCGACAGGCTCTGGAGGTGGCGGAAGAGCTTCACCCGCAAATCGAGCAGCATCCGGTGGATCGGATAGTACGTGAGATAGTTGCAGCTGTAGAAGAAAAACGCCCGCACCCAGTAGAGCAGGATCACCCCGCCGAGGAGCACGTAGAGCAGACTCAGGTCCGACCCGCCGAGCGCCTTGTCGATGATGATTTTGAGCACAAGCGGCATCAGGAGACCGAGGCAGGTGCAGATCACATGGAAGACGACGGCGACTCCGAGCAGCGTGCGGTAAGGTTTTACGAAGCGGTAAAGCTCCTTGAACTTATGCGTTTCTTTGGTAGCCATAATCCGGCGAGCCGTGAAAGCTTCCCCTGTTCAAAGTTGGGTCCCGTTTGCATTTGAGCCGATCTCACGAACGAACGTGAAACCGGCTCTTTTTATTAAAATAGGCTCTTCTTCGGAAAGATCAACTCTTTTTTCGACTTTTTTGCGATTTTTCAGGAGAAGCGGAAAATATCCCGGATGTTCCAGTCGGTCAGGAACGCCGCGCCGTAGGACATGGTGAGATGGAAAAGCGAAGTATTCCACTTCATCTCCTTCCCCCACCCTTCGAAGGTGCGGGTGGCCCCTTCGGCGATCATGTTGAGCCAGGCGTGTTCGTCGGTCAGCAACTCATGCACCAACTCCTCCTCGCCGTCGCGGATCAGGGAACAGAACATCGGGAAGGTGACGAAAAACATGCTCTGCGACAGCCGCTTTTCGCGGATCATCGCCTTGAGGTTCTCCACGCCATCCCGCTCCGGAAAGAGCTCGAACCACCAGGCGAACACGTTGCCGGGCAGACTGATATGCGTGGAGGAGACGCTGTCCCGGAAGAGCTTCCGTTCGCGGTCATAGAAGGCGGCGACGAACGCCGCTTCCAGCGCGGCGACCTCTTCCGCGGCGAGGTACGGCTTCTCTCCGATCAGCCCGGCCACTTTGTTCAGGCACTTGATCGCGCCGAGGTAGTAGGCGTTGATCGCGTTGTGTTTGGTCGTGCAGAGCTTTCCCTCGGTGATGTCGGCGTCGTACCCGTCGCGCAGGTTGACCGGCCATTCGACGACACACCATTTGTCGAGGTTGTTGAGCAGTCCGTCGGACTCGGCGTACTCCTCGCGGTAGAAGTCCAGAATGTCTGCGAACGCGGCATAGCGCGCCCGGACAAACCCGAAATCGCCGACCAGATGGCAGTACTCCAGAAGCGTGGTGAACATGATGAGCGGATACTCCGCGATCTCCTGCATGAAGGAACAGGCGGCGCAGGTCATCAGCCCGCGGTTGACGAACGAAGTGCGCAGGAAATCGTCGAAAAACTTCTCCATCAGCGTGTAATCCTTCGTCAGCAGACAGAAGGTCAAGAGACTGTAGCAGCCGTCGCCGAGATAGTAACCCTTCTCGCGCTCCATGCAGTCCTGGATCACCTCCTGAACGCCGTAGCGGAGGGTGTCGACACAGAGATTCCACACCGCCAGCGACGCCTCATCGCTCCGGCTGCACGCCGCCTTGAGTTCGAAGGGGTAGTGCCGCGCCCGCAGCACGATGGAATCGCGCACGACTTCGCAGCCGGGCGGCAGCTCCAGTCTGGCATAGCGGAACGACTTGTAGTCGAACTGGTTCAGAATGTCGGTACAGCCGGAGAGCCGTAAATATTCGACATATTCGCAGTTGGCGCGGAGTTTAAAGCGCACGAAGCCGTCCTGGTCGAGCTCTTGCCCGAACCGCATGACGATTTCGTCGCCGCGACGGCCGACGGCGTGGAATTCGAGACTGCCGACATAGACGGCGCCGAAATCGATGAAGAAACGGTTGCCGTCTTTCACCACCGTCTCCGGCTCAATCACCTCGAACTCCAAACGGCGCGACGGCTGGGGGAAAAGCCGGTAGTCGGCATGGCGGTGAAGCCGGGCCGGTTTCCACGCCGAATCGTCGAACTCCGGACGTTCGAACCCGGCTTCGGGGGCGGCGGCATCGTAGCGCTCCATGAACTGCGTCGCATAGCCCACCTCCCCGGCGGCCGAGAAGCCGGAGTGTTCGCGGCAGAGGAAACTTTCGTCCGAAGCGAGCACCGTCTCCCCGTCCGAACAGAGGTCGAGCAGCAGCCCGTGCCGCCGGTCGCCGCTGACCCAGACCCGATTGATCAGCCCCTGGTAATAGGTATGCACCGCGATCACGTTCTCGCCGGGGCGGACGTAATCGGAAAGATCGACCTCGTTGTAGAAATAGTGGAACGGATATCCCGCCGCCGGTCCCTGGGTGACGAACTCCCCGTTGACATAGAGCTTGTAATAATCGTCGGCGGTGATGAAGGCGACCGTTCCGGCGGCATGCTCCAGCGTGAAGCTCCGGCGGAACAGGACATGCCGGTTTTCGAGTTCGGGATCGCGGACCGGCAGCGAGGAGCGGTCCAACTGACGGTGCCAGACATTCTGCGGCGGAACGTCGCAGAACCGTTCGGAGGTGATCCATCTGCCGGCGAATTCTCTCGGCTGGTCTTTCATACCCGTTCCACTCCTTCTGTTGCAAACGCGGGAATCAGATCTGTCAAGATATTACGATACCCGATCCCCCCGTTTTTTACAACAGCCGAAGCCACTTTTTCCCGGGAAATATCACTGGCCGGCAGGAATCCAATCTCCTTACGGGCGACCCGCCCGCCATTGTTGCGAGGTGCCCCCGGAACCGAGTTCCAGATAAGGATTCGCCAGCGTCACCTTCTTCCAGCCGGCATGACCGTCGAGATAGATGATGTTCAACCCGCCGGTGTGGCGCGGATCGGGGCGCCCGCTGCTCGTCGGGTTCGACGAGAGAACCTCGACCACCCGGAACAGTCCGAGATTGGAGCCCAGTCCCTGATTGGTGTCCATGGCCAGATAGCCGATCGAGGGATAACGGAGCTGGCTGAGTTTCGCCGTTCTCGTATCGCCGGACGACACCCCCATGTTGGAGCCGATGTGCCGGAAATTGTAGCCGTACCCGGTATAGGTCATCCCGCTCGGCGTGTAGTTGGTCTGCACCTTGGGGGATTTGAGGGCGGGACAGGCGAAGATACCGCGGTTGACATAGCCCCGGTCGCTCAGCAGCTCGGCCCAGACCCGCTTGTTCCCGTCGGCGACCGCATAGGGCGTCTGGTAGATCATGAAGAAATCGCCGTTGTCGGCCAGGTACATCGAAGCCCCCATCGACGCCTGCTTCATATTATTGAGACACTTGGTGGAGTCCCCCCGCTCACGCGCCTGGTTGAGGGCCGGGAGCAGCATGGAAGCGAGGATTGCGATAATCGCGATCACCACCAGGAGTTCAATCAGGGTAAACCGTTTCGCCTTCATTTCGCACGTCTCCTTATTTCTTGATTGTGATGTATTTGGGAAGGGTGGTTATTTCAATTTTTCCGCCGTCGGCGGGTTCCGGGAGACCGGCGAGGTCAACGACGCCCGCAACGTCCGCAAACTCGACGGTTTCGATGCCGGAATCGGTCCAGGCGACCAGTACTTTCCGCGAATCGTCTTCGAACTCGTGAATCACCGCCTTCCCGAACTGCCGGGAGCCGACGAAGTTAAGGAACCGGAGCCGGTCGATCAGCACGGCGTAGGCGACAAATGCGGTTCGGGGAGAGAAATCCCAGTTGATCAAGCCGTAGTTCATCTCGTTGTCCGCCGGATGAAACCCCTTGTTGCGGAAGTTGTACCAGTAAAATCCGCGTACCTCCCCGCGGGTCAGCCCGGAGACCGTAGTCACCACCAGAAAACGGGCCTGGTCAAGTTCGGTGCGCCCCTGGTCCGGCCTGACCGACGTGGAATACTCGGTCAGGCGGAGGCCGCCGGGAGCGCCGCCGTGCGATTTCATCACCGCAATGACCGAATCGATCGATGCCAGGAACGCGGCGGCGATCCGGCCGTTGGAGCCCGGCCACCCGATATAGGGATGGAAGGCGACGCCGGAGAATCCGGGGGCACAGGCATAAAGTGCGTCCAGGTAGATATCTCCCGCAATCCGCCCCGGACGCTTGACGTTGACCGAAGAGAGTCCTCCGACGATCACCTCCGGCTTTGGGGTGCATTCCGCCGCCGCCGCAATGGCGCATTCAAGAGTCGCGCCATACTCTTCGGGAGCGTATTTGTTGAGGTTCGGCTCGTTGTCGAACTCCCACACCGGAACGGCCGCGCAGTACCGCCCGAACAGGGCGCGCAGGAAGGCGGCGCGGTCGGCCTCGCGGGCCAGCGGCATCGACGGATTCCGGGCCTTGCCGGCAATGGCGGCGGCGGGAATTCCGGAAACCACCGGCAGAACGGTGATGCCGCGCTTCGCCGCTTCATCGACGATCAGGTCGGTCCGCACGAAGGAGAAGTCGCCCAGGTCGGGTTGGATCTCGTTCCAGATGAAGCCGGTCCGCACGGCGGCGATTCCGGCGCGCCGCATCAGGTCGAGCGATTGCAGCACCGTTTCGCGATCCCACCAGTTGAGGTGGGCGGCGACGCCGAAGCGAGGGTCGCGTCTGCTCCCGGCGTTCTCCGGGGGCAGGACGGCGACTTTCGTCTCGTCCCGGTTCTGAATTTCGCCGTTGACGCCAAGTGTGCAGGAAACCGTGTAAATGCCGACCTCCGGCAATTTCACATCGAGTTCAAACTGCGCTTTTCCACCGCCTTCGAGCTTCACCGGCCACTCCCGCGAGGTGAGCACGGTTCCGGAGAAATCGCGCACTTCGCTGCGCAGGACGGCTTCCCGCGGCTGCCGCAGCCGGTTGCGCACCTCCGCCCGGCAGACCAGGGATTCCCCGGGTTCGCGATAAAACGCATCGGCTCCGGCCGTCACCGCCAGCGCTTCAGACTCGGAAAGTTCCCGCAGCACAACCGGACGAACCAGCCCGCCGCCGGCAATCTCCCGCCCGGGAAACACCCGGATGGCGACGACGTTCTCCGCCTTGACCAGTTCCGGCGGAATGTCGTAACGGCGCATCAGGTATTTGTAATTGGAATCGGCGTCGGAGAAGTCGCCGGTCCTGCCGATCAACTGCCCGTTGAAGTAGGTTTCATCGCACCGCGCCACCCCTTCCAGCACAAGCTGGAGCGGCCGGTCGGCGGCGGCCGGCAGGGTGATCCGCGTCCGGTACCAGCCGATGCCGTCGGCCGGGAATCCGGCGCGCTTCCAGAATCCGGGAACCTTGATCACCTTCCAGGCGCTGTCGTCGAAACCGACCCCGGAGAACGCCGGGTCATCGCCGGCGAAAAACTTCCAACCGCCATCCAGTTTGAGGTCGGCGGCCGTCGCGGCCGAAAGCAGCATCAACTGCATCAGCACCGCAAAGAGAACGTTCTTCATTTTACCTCCTGTACCGATCGGGAAACATCGTCTTGCCGGGAATCGAAATTGGGCAGAAACGCGCCGAGCCCGATCAGTTGCCGCTGCAGATCGGCGACCGGCAGCGCCCGGGTCGTCAGATTGCGGCCGGCGGCCAGCGCCGCCGCCGCTCCGGCCGCCTGCCCGGTGATATGGCAGCCCGGCTGGACCCGCAGCGACCCCTGCATATAACGGTCGGTGCTGACACAGCGCCCGGCGACCAGAACGTTGTCGAGACCGCGCGGCAGCAGACTGCGGTAGGGAATGCCGTAACTCTCCCCCGGATTGCGGTAACGCAGTTTCTCAAACAGGCCGTCCCCGCTCCTCTCCTTCTGGGGAAACGGCGAATGGAGATCGACCGGGTAGGCGTAGCGGCCGATTTCATCCTCAAACACCGCGCGGCGCTTGAAATCCTCCACATCGAGCACGTAATCCCCCGCGATCCGGCGCGTTTCGCGCACGCCGAGAAGGGAGGCGGTGCACAGCATCCGGGCGTTTTCGCAGCCGGGGACGAAACGCCGGTAGTAGGCTTCATACTCGGGAACCCGGCGGCGGGCATCCATCAGAGCCTCCGTCACGCTCTTCTCGTCGGTTCCGTCCAGGCCGAACACGTGGCCGACATTCCCCCAGCCGAAATCCGAACCGGCACGGAGAATACCCGGCAGGCTGATATCCGGCACGGTGAACATGTTCTCGGCGATCGCCTCGGCCATCCTCGCGCCGTCGGCCCAGATTTTCACCCGGCTCCAGTCGATTCCGCTCCACAGGCTGCAAAGCGTACCGGCCTGCATCCGCCCCTCTTCATCGCCCTTCGCAAATTCCGCCCCGGCCATGGCGGCGAGGTCGCCGTCGCCGGTGGCGTCGATAAAGAGTTTCCCCGCGACGGCGAACATTCCGCTTTTGGCGGCGCAGACGGCGTGGGTCAGGGTGGTCCCCTCCGTGACCACATCGGAGAGGAATGTGTTGAAACGGAATTCGACGCCGGCCTCCCGCGCCAAGTCGTCGTAGATTCGCTTCAGCGTCTCCGGGTTGTAGATGAATCCGCCGATCGCCTCGGGGTGCTTGCCGTAGACCATGTCCGGTCCGGCGCCGCCGTCCCGCCAGAGCCGGTCGTAGACTTCCTGCCCGAATCCGGCGGAGAGAAAATGTTCTCCGTCTGTGGGACGGCAAAAGAAGGGCAGTCCGCCCGAAGTGCCCATCCCCCCGAAGGCGGAGAGCTGCTCCACCAGAAACACCCGCGCCCCCAGCCGTGCCGCGGTGACGGCGGCGGCGATTCCCGCCGGGCCGCCGCCGGCGACCACAACGTCCGCCTCGCAGCGGACAGGCAGTTCGCGCCGATAACCGATCGTATTCATCTGACCATCTCCCTTGATTTCAATTCAGCTGCAAAAGGAACGGATTCCCCGGCGAACACCTGTCCGTCATCTCCCCGGCGCACCATCTCGCCGGACCAGGAGGAACGCGGACGGGTCATCCACTCCAGATACTGCCGCAGGTGCCCGCTGCAATCGGCGGACACCACGGTGGCGATCGACGGGATGTAATACTCGGCAAGTCCTCCGCTGTTCCGGGTCACCGAACTCACCGCGACATCCCGCCCCGGAACGATTCCGTGCGACGCCAGCGCCCGGCAGGCGCCGATCGCCTCGGCCACGGTCGCCCCCAGAAGACAGGTGCTGTTGAACGCACCGCGCTCAATCAGCTCCCCGACCCGTCGGAACGCCTGCTCGTAACTGTCGCCGTAAGACTTCACCGGAAATTCGAACAGCTCCCCGCCCAACCCCTGGTCCTGAATCCGGTGCCGCCAGTTTTCAAGCCAGCGGTCCACCCCCATGCCGCGCGGCTGGGTGAGCAGGAAATCGATCTTGCGGTATCCCCGCTCCCGGAGGAAATCGATGATCAGCTCCGGCGCGTTCGCCGGCTGGTCGATGAAGGAAGGAATCCCGACCCCGCTCATATCGGCGCCCAGCGCCACCACCGGGGTCGGCGTCTCGCGCAGCAGATCGGCCAGCCGTTCCGACATGGTTTCGCGCACCGGATAGAGAAAGACGCCGTCGAACCGCTCCAGGGTCTCTTCGATGATCGCGTCATCCCAATGCATGTAAAGCACGGTCCGCATCTGGCGGCCGGCCCCTTCCGCCGCCTTGTCGAGCATCTTCTGGTACATGAAAACGTGCGAGGACAGGAACGTCGGTGCCAGAAACGCCACCGTCCCCGCCTTTTTTGCGGCCGCGGTCACAGTGCCGTTGGCCTGGCGCACCAGCAAGCCCTGCTTCTCCAGGTTCTTCACCGCCTTGCGCGCGGTCATCTGGGTCACGTTGAACGCAGCGGCCAGCTTGCGTTCCGCCGGAAAGTCGAGCAACGCATAGTCGCCCATGGCGATCCGCCGCTCCAGAATGGTTTCGAGCTTATATGATTTTGTTTTTCGCATTCCGATCTCCTGTCTTCGTCTTCTATTATATATCACTTTGATATAAAAAGCAAGAGTAATTTGATTATTTCCGCATTTTATACGATTGGAATCAGGCCGCAACGCCGCCGAAGGGGCAGACAGAGCCTGCCGGTTCCGGAAAACGGTTGAAAGAAGCGGTCGACAGAGATGTATCGGAGGGCGGACCGGCAGCGAAGAGCGCGGTCCACCTGGCGGTGCCGGACATTCTGCGGCGGAACGTCGCAGAACTGTCGGAAGCTGATCCATCTGCTGCGAGCGCGGAAATCAGGCGGGACGCTGTCCGTTCAGAATGCGGAATACCAATGGGACCCACCTTCGAAGAACGATATAGATGGCATAACAAATCACTGTCGCCACAAAAATCGTCAAAAGGTAAAACACGACCGGGAGACGGACTGCAAATGAATTTGCATTGAAAAAACGCGCAAGGGTCGTGGTCAGCGGAGCATGGAGGCAATATACGAAGAAACTGCCGTTGCTGAGAAAAATCAATGGCATGACAGCGTGGATTTTCCACTTCTGCATCCAGCCTCCCATCGCATAGAACAAAAGCGCCGCATCGAAACAGAAAAGCGTCCAGAGAAAATCATTGCCGGAAACTCCGGCCAACTGCCACGTATTCGTCCAACGGTAGCAGAACAGCAGCAATGGAGCCGATATCAGCCAGAATACCCAGCCGCGATCCACCCAGTCCAGGGATGGCTTGCGGATTCCCAACAAAATGCCGAGCATGAAATAACTCATCCCGGTGATCGGGGGTGCGATATCCAGCCCGATCAGGAGCAACAACGATACCCACACCGGCAATCGACGCATCAGCGCGACCAACAACGGAGCAAGCAGAAAAAGCACCATCAGATTGCGCACAAACCAGAGCGGAACGTCGATGGGAGGCTGCCCATTCAGGCCAAATGTCCTCAAAAAAACCAGAAACGCATTCATTTCTTCGTATTTGGGAGCCGGCAGGAACGATAATGATTGAGCTAAAAGAGGCAGAATCAAATGAGGCAAACAGAATAATACATTCCAAAGGATATAAGGGAGCAACAGCGAAAATACCTTCTTCTTCAACATCCCCCGGTAATCAAGCGTTTCACCGACGTTCAGTTTGAGCACCAGGAATGAACCGGAAATCATAAAAAAGAACGGGATCGCCGTATAGGGGAACTTTGCAAAGAAGGAATTGCCGAATATGTGCAAGTCCAGGGAGGGGCAACGTGCGTGAATCGCAATGACCAGCAGCAGGAGAGGAAAACGCAACAGAGCAACTCGGGAAGAAAAAATCCGTTCAAACGAATGCGGCGACTCGGACTGGGACTGAAATTGCAAATTCGTTGCCTTATCCATATACCTATGACCTCCGGGTACCTGAAGCACCCTTGCAGAGCCTTCCCCAAAACGCATCAAACTATATTTTAATAATTTACCGTTCGACTAATAAATTTGCAAGGGAAGCGGATGTATTTGTGAGTCTTTTCTGAAAGGGCAAGCCCTCCGCGGGAGGACAGAGAAACCGAGGATTGCCGATGCGGGAGCTTATACTCGCCGAAGACAGAAATTCAAGCAGTCGCAAAGTCGATAGGACTTAGAGCTTATCCCTAAATAAGCCAAAATGTCCTGATTTGCGGCGAAACGCCATTCTCTTGTCCGCTAAAATTGCCGATACCACCAGTATCGTCAATTTGATCAGACTTCGCGACTGACATTTCGGCGCGGCATCATGCCATTTCTTTATTTAGGGATAAGCTCTTACGCTTTCACCGGGAATGGATGGCTTTTCCGATCGATGCATAAACGAACCCATCGGAGCATCGATATCCGTCCGTCCGTCTCCGCATCATCAGCGGTCAAGATACCGAAGCCGGAAGCGTGATACAAATGCTCCGGCCCGGTTTTCGCCTACTCCTCGGTGCCTTCGGCGTACCAGTCGGGCGTGATGCCCAGCCGGCCGATCTTGTAGTGGATCACCCGCGGGGAGATCCCGAGGTCGCGCGCCGCCGCCGACATGTTGCCGGTGTTGCGCTTCAGCGCCTCGACGATCAGTTCGCGTTCATAGGAATCCACCAGCGTGTTGAACGACGCCTTGCCTTCCGGCAGCAGCTCGGTGCCGGACTCCTTGCCGGTCTGGAGCGACGGCGGCAGGTTGTAGCCGTGAATGCAGTCGTCCTGCGCGGTCAGCACCGCCCGCTCGACGCAGTTCTCGAGCTCGCGCACGTTGCCGGGCCAGTGGTAGGCCATCAGCATGTTGATCGCCGGGGTCGAAATACGCTTCACCTTCTTGCCGTACTTGACGTTCATCTTCTCGATGAAGTGCTCCGACAGAAGAATGATGTCGCTCTTGCGCTTGGAGAGGTCCGGCATCGCGATCGGGAAAATGTTGAGCCGGTAGTAAAGGTCTTCGCGGAACAGCTTCTGGCGCATCAGCTCTTCCAGGTTGCGGCTGGTCGCGGCGAGGAAGCGGACGTTGGAACGGAGTTCCGCGTTGCTGCCCACCCGCGAGAAGGTCCGCTCCTGGATAAACCGCAGGAGTTTGACCTGGGTCTGAAGCGTGAGGTCGCCGATTTCGTCGAGAAACAGCGTTCCGCCGTCGGCCGCCTCGGCGCGGCCGATCCGCCGCCCGGTCGCCCCGGTGAACGCCCCCTTCTCGTGGCCGAAGAGCTCGCTCTCGACCAGATTCTCGGGCAGCGCCGCGCAGTTCAGGCAGATGAACGGTTTATCCTTGCGCGGCGAAAGGTTGACGATTGCCCGCGCCACCAGCTCCTTACCGGTACCGGAACTGCCGCGGATCAGCACCGTCGCGTCGGAAGGCGCAACCTGGCGGATCAGGGCGTAGACCTGCTGCATGGCGCGGCAGTTGCCCACCATTTCGCCCGGATTTTCCGAAAGCATCTCACGAAGTTTGCGGTTCTCCTCGAGCAGGCTGTCGCGCTCCTCGCGCTCCTTGCGGCAGACGGCGACCGCTTCGGCGGTGATGTTGCCGATGATCTCCAGAAGCGCCATGTCGCTCTGCAGGTCGGATTCGGGAGTGACCTGCCGGTCGATGCTGAGTGTGCCGACCACCTGATCCAAATGGATGATCGGCACACAGATGAATGCGACCTGCTGATCTTCGCCCCGGGACTTCGTCCGATTCAGAAACCGGCTGTCGCGCCGGATGTCCGGAATCAGGTGGGGCCGGCCGGTCTCGGCGACGTGGCCGGTGATCCCCTCCCCGATGCGGTACCGCCCGAGCTGCTTTTCGTGCTCGTCCAGACCCTGCGAGGCTTCGATGACCAGCATGTCGCCATACAGGAGCGTGAAGGTGCCGCGCAACATCCCCATGCGCCGGTTAAGCACATCGAGGACGTTGTCCAGCAGGGCATCGACATTGCGTTCATGTACGATGGCCGAGCTGATCTCTTGCAAAACAGTCATTTCGGACTTCAATTTCTCATCCATTGTATCCCGAACCCCGCTGTTTTTCATTGCTCAGTGGAAGAGTTGTGTACTGCGAATGCGCTCCACCGCTTCAATCGTGCGGTTCCGGTCGCCGAACGCGGTCAGACGGAAATAGCCTTCCCCGCCCGGGCCGAATCCAACGCCGGGAGTACCGACGACGCGGCACCTTTCCAGTAATGTATCAGCAAAATTCATCGAATCAAGCCCATCCGGCAGCTTCCACCAGAGATACGGGGCATTTTTTCCGCCGAAAACCGTGCAGCCGGCTTCCGTCAGCCCCTCCCGGATGATCCGGGCGTTCTCCATGTAGTAGTCGATCTGCGCGCGGATCTCGCTCATGCCTTCCGGCGAATAGACCGCCTCGGCGCCGCGCTGGACGACGTAACTCACACCGTTGAACTTCGTGCACTGGCGGCGGAGCCAGAGCGCGTTGAGGCTTTGCAGCTTCCCGGCCCGGTCGCGGCACTTGAGTTCCTTGGGAACCACGGTGAAGGCGCAGCGCACCCCGGTGAATCCCGCCGTCTTCGAGAACGACTTGAACTCGATCGCCACCTCTCTCGCGCCTTCGATCTCGTAGATGCTGCGCGGCGGGTCGCTCTCGCGGATGTAGGAGCTGTAGGCGCTGTCGAACAGAATGACCGCTTCGGTCTCCTTCGCATAGGCGACCCACTTCGCCAGCTCCTCACGCGACAGGGCGGTCCCGGTCGGGTTGTTCGGGCTGCAGAGATAGATCAGGTCGACCGGCTTCTCCGGCAGCGCCGGAGCGAATCCGTTTTCGGCCGAAGCGAGCAGATAAGTGACGCCGGCGAAATGCCCGTCGCCCTGCAGTTCCCCGGTGCGGCCGGCCATGACGTTGGTGTCCAGGTAGACCGGGTAGACCGGGTCGCAGATCGCAACCCGGCTGCCGAGGTCGAAGATCTCCTGGATGTTCGCCACGTCGCACTTCGAGCCGTCGCTGACGAAGACCTCGTCGCGGGCGACTTCCACGCCGCGGTCGGCGTACTCGGCGCGGATGATCGCGTCGATCAGGAAATCATACCCCTGCTCGGGGCCGTAGCCGTGAAAGGTTTCAGCCGAGGCCATGTCGTCGACCGCCCGATGCATCGCATTGATCACCGCCGGAACCAGCGGACGGGTCACGTCGCCGATTCCGAGCCGGATGATATCGGCGTCGGGATGCTTTTCCCGATAGGCGGCAACCTTCTTCGCAATGGCCGCGAAGAGATAGCTGCCGGGTAACTTCAGATAATTCGAATTGATTTGAGCCATTTCAGATTTTCTCCACGAGTTCGCCCCGGAACACTTCAACGGCCGGGCCAGTCATGTACACATGGTTGTCTTCGTCCGGCGCATACCGGATCACGAGTTCGCCGCCGTCGAGCAGGACATTCACGCAATCGCCGGTGCGGCCGGAGAGCCGCCCGGCGACCACCGTCGCGCAGCTCCCGGTTCCGCAGGCCGTGGTGATGCCGCAGCCGCGTTCCCAGACCCGCATGCGGACCATCTGCGGCGTGCGCACCTCGACGAATTCGACGTTGATTTTGCGCGGAAACTGCGGATCGCATTCGAGGACGGGGCCCCACTTTTCAAGTTGGACCGCGTTGATGTCCGGCACGAAAATCACGGCGTGCGGATTGCCCATCGACACGCAGAACGCCGTGAATTCATGGCCGTCGACGCTGAGTTTGACCTCGCGCGCGTCCTCGGAGGAATTCCCGGCGACAGGAATTTCTCCGCGCAGCAGCCGCGGAACGCCCATATCGACCGTGACCGAGCAGGCGTCCAACACCCGGGGCCGGACGATCCCGGCCTTGGTGTGGAGCTCGAACTCGTCGCCGCGGGCGAGCATCCGCCGCTTGATGTAAAGTCCGACGCAGCGGGTGGCGTTTCCGCACATCTCGGGTTCCGTGCCGTCGGAGTTGTAGATCCGCATTTCGAAGGCGTTTCCGCCGAGCGGACGAATGGTGACTACGCCGTCCGCGCCGACACCGAAGTGGCGGTCGCAGAGGCGCTCGACGACCTCACCCGCCTGAAACGACGAATTCTTCGCCAGTTCCAGCAGGATGAAATCGTTACCGAGGCCGTGCCACTTCGAGAATTTCATTATTCGCCTCCGGAGAGATACCGGTCCGCCTCTTCGGCGCTCTTTTTGCCGTCCGCCATCGCCCAGACCACGAGCGACGCGCCGCGGGCGCTGTCGCCGGTGACGAAAATTCCGCGCTTCGGATCGGACTGCACCCGGCCGCGCTCATCGACCTTGAGGCCGAGTTCGGCGGTGAGGCCGTCCGGAGCGACTCCGGTAAAGCCCATCGCCAGCAGCACGAGGTCGGCCGGAAGGATTTCGGTCGAATTCGGAACTTCCTTGAACTTGACCGGGCGGCCGAGCAGGGTGAACTCCCACTCCACGGTGACCACCTCGACTCCGGTGACATGACCGTTTTCGCCGAGGAACCGCTTCGTCGCCAGATTCCAGCGGCGATCGCCGCCTTCCTTGTGGCTGGAGCTGGTGCGGAGCAGATACGGCCAATCCGGCCAGGGGGTCGAAGGCGACCGGTCTTCGGGCGGCTTCGGCATGATTTCGATCTGCAGAATGCTCTTCGCGCCGTGACGGACCGAGGTGCCGACGCAGTCGCTGCCGGTGTCGCCGCCGCCGATCACGAGGACGTTCTTTCCGGCCGCCGAAATCGGCAGCTCCTCGCATTCGCCGCTGTTGACCCGGTTCTGGCCCTGGAGCAGCTCCAGCGCGAAGTGGATGCCTCCGAGCTCGCGCCCCGGCGCCTTGAGATCGCGCGCCAGCGGAGTGCCGACGGAGAGAATCACCGCGTCATACCGCTTGTGCAGGTACTCGCCGGAGACGTCGACGCCGACTTCGGTATTGAATTCGAAGTTGATTCCGGCCTCTTTCATCAGGTCGATGCGGCGCTCGATCACCTTCTTGGAGAGCTTGAAGTCGGGAATGCCGTAGCGGAGCAGACCGCCCGCGGTCGCGTTCTTCTCATAGACGGTGACGTTGTAGCCGGCCAGGTTGAGGGCGGCGGCAGCGGAAAGTCCGGCCGGGCCGGCGCCGATCACGGCCACGCTCTGTTCCTTGCGCGTCTTCGGCGTGAGCGGCTTGACGTACCCCTTCTTGAACGCGGTCTCGATGACGGTCTTCTCCAGCTGGCGGATCATCACCGGGTCGGTGTCGATGCCGTCGGTGCAGGAGCCCTCGCAGAGCGCCGGGCAGATGCGTGCGGTGAATTCCGGGAAGAAGCTGGTGCCGCTCAAGATGCGCCACGCCAGTTCCCAGTTTCCGGCGGCGGCCGCCGCGTTGATCTCGGGAATCACGTTCCCGAGCGGACAGCCGGAGCCGTGGCAGAACGGAATGCCGCAGTTCATGCAGCGTTTGGCCTGCTCGTTGAGTTCATCATACGAGAACTCGCGCTCGACTTCTTCGAAATCCCGGACGCGTTGGTCGACCGGGCGGTAGATATCATGAATTCGTTGCGTCATTTTTCAGTCTCCTTATCCAACCGGTCAGTTGTCCTCTTTGCGACGATCCACCGCTTCGGCATCTTCGCGGGCCATGCGCCCGAGCGCCTGACGGTATTCCACCGGGAAGACCTTCACGAACTTCGGACGGCTGTTCACCCAGTCTGCGAGAATCGCCTTCGCCTTTTCGCTTCCGGTGGACTCGGCGTGTTCGCGGAGCAGCGCAAGCAGTTCCGCTTCGTCGCCGCTGCCGTGCTCGACGGTTTCGAGGTCCACGGTTCCGACGTTGCAGCGCAAGTCGAAGTCGCCGGTCTCATCATATACGTAAGCAAGTCCGCCGGTCATGCCCGCCGCGAAGTTGACGCCGGTCGAACCCAGCACCACGACGCGCCCGCCGGTCATGTATTCGCAGCCGTGGTCGCCCACGCCCTCGGTCACCAGCGTCACGCCGGAGTTACGGATGGCGAAGCGCTCGCCCGCCTGGCCGCAGAGGAAGACCTTGCCGGAGGTGCCGCCGTAGCCGATCACGTTGCCGGCGACCACGTTCTGCGACGCCTTGAAGGTCGCTTCCGCCGCCGGACGGATGATGATCTTGCCGCCGGAGATGCCCTTGCCGACATAGTCGTTCGCCTCGCCGGAGAGTTCGAAGGTGACGCCCGGAGCGAGGAACGCGCCGAAGCTCTGCCCGGCACAGCCGGTGAAGCGGACACGGATGGTGTCCTCCGGCAGCCCCTTCTCGCCGTAGATATCGGCGATGTCGCCGGAGAGCTCGGTGCCGACCGTGCGGTCCACGTTGCAGACCTTGCGGTCGATCACGATCTTCTTGCCGTTCTTGACATGCTTGGTCAGCTCCGGCAGGAGTTCGCGGCGGTCGTAGTTCTCGAGCGGCTCCTTCGCGGCGGCGTCGTCGCAATGGATCGCCGGACCCATGGCCGGACGCAGCATGTTCGCGAAGTCCAGGTTGCGCGCCTTGTAGAAGTCGATCGCCCGGTTCATTTTCAGGAGATCGCTGCGGCCGCAGGCGGCCTCGAGGCTGTGCAGACCGAGCTGCGCGAGGTATTCGCGGACTTCCTGGGCGACGAAGCGCAGGAAGTTCATCACATATTCCGGCTTGCCCGCGAAGCGCTTGCGCAGTTCGTGGTCCTGGGTGGCGATGCCCGCCGGGCAGGAGTTCTCATGGCACTTGCGCATCATGACGCAGCCGAGACAGACCAGGACGGTCGTGGCGAAACCGAACTCCTCGGCTCCGAGCAGCGCGCCGACGATCACGTCGCGGCCGGTCTTGAGCTGGCCGTCCACCTGAATGCGGATGCGGTCGCGGAGATGGTTGAGCACCAGCGTCTGCTGCGTCTCGGCAAGACCGAGCTCCCACGGCAGGCCCGCGTGCTTGATGCTGGTCAGCGGCGAAGCGCCGGTGCCGCCGTCATGTCCGGCGATCAGCACCACGTCGGAGTGCGCCTTGGCCACACCCGCGGCGATCGTGCCGACGCCGACTTCGGCGACGAGCTTGACCGAAACGCGCGCCCTCGGGTTCGCGTTCTTGAGGTCGTAAATCAGCTGCGCCAAATCCTCGATCGAGTAGATGTCGTGGTGCGGCGGCGGAGAGATCAGCGTCACGTTGGGCATCGAGTGCCGGAGTCGCGCGATGTACTTGTCCACCTTGTGGCCGGGAAGCTGGCCGCCTTCCCCGGGCTTCGCGCCCTGAGCCATCTTGATCTGGAGATCCTTCGCATGGCGGAGGTAGTCGATGGTCACGCCGAACCGGCCCGAGGCGATCTGCTTGATCGCGCTGGAACGGTCTTCGCCGTTCGGACCCGGCGTGTAGCGGATGGCGTCCTCGCCGCCCTCGCCGCTGTTGCTCATGCCGCCGAGCGTGTTCATGGCGATGGCGATCGCCTCGTGCGCCTCGGGGCTCAGCGAGCCCAGCGACATCGCGCCGGAGACGAACCGCTTGACGATGCTTTCGACGCTCTCCACCTCTTCGATCGGAATCGGAGCGGTTTCGGCGAAGTCGAAAAGTCCGCGCAGCGTGCAGAGGTGCCCGGCCTGATCGTCGATCAGCTTCGAGTAGACCTTGTACTTCGCATAGTCGCCGGTCTGGACGCCTTGGCGGAACGCGGCCAGCGAGGCCGGCGTCCAGAGGTGCTGTTCGCCGTCGCGACGGTATTGATAGACGCCGCCGTCCGGAAGGAGCGGGTTGTCGCTCTGGTCGGCCTCTTTGCGGCGCGCATTCGCTTCGCCGGCGATTTCGTCAAGGCCGATGCCGCCGATGCGGCTGGCGGTGCCGGGCAGGAACTCGTCGATCAGCTCCTGAGAGAGGCCGACCGCTTCAAAGACCTGGCCCGAACGGTAGCTGCGCAGCGTGGAGATGCCCATCTTGGACATCACCTTGAGCAGGCCCTTGTCCACCGCGTTGATGTAGTTCGAAGCCGCGATGACCGGGTCGGCGGCAATGATGCCTTCCTGGCTCAGGGCGGTCACCGTCTGCAGCGCGAGATACGGGTTGACGGCGGTGGCGCCGTAGCCGATCAGCAGCGCGAAGTGCATGATTTCGCGGACTTCGCCGGACTGCACGACCAGGCCGACTCCGGGACGCAGCCCGGCGTTGACCAAAGCGCGGTTGACCGCGGCGGTCGCCAGCAGCGACGGAATCGGCGTGGAGCCGGGAGACGGATTCCGGTCGGAAAGGATCAGAATCCGGTTGTTCTCCTGGACCGCGGCGACGGCGTCGGTCGCAAGGCGCTTCAGCGCCCGCTCAAGCATCCGGCCGTCTCCGCCGGCGGGGAATTCCATCGGCAGGACTTTGGCGCGGAAATCGTTCGAGCCGATCTGCTCCAGCCGGCCAATCTCGTCATCGGTCAGCACCGGGCGCTGCAGCTTGACCAGCCGCGCATACTGCGGCTTCTCGGCCAGGATGTTGCCCGGGTTGCCGATGTAAGTCAGCAGACTCATGACCAGCTCCTCGCGGATCGGGTCGATCGGCGGGTTGGTCACCTGGGCGAAGAGCTGCTTGAAGTAGTTGAACAGAAGCTGCGGCTTCTCCGAAAGAACGGCGAGCGCCGCGTCGTTGCCCATCGAACCGGTCGGCTCATGACCGCTCGCGGCCATGGGACGGATCAGGATCTCGACGTCTTCGCGGGAGTACCCGAAGAGCTTCTGCATATAGGTCAGGTTGCCGGGGACTTCGCCCGGGGTGACTTCCGAGAAGAGCCCGTTGACCGAAATCTTGTTCTCTTCGACCCAGCGGCGGTAGGGGCGGCGGCGTGCGACGCGGCTCTTGATTTCGCCGTCGAGCAGCAGCCGGTGGTTTTCGAGGTCGAGGTAGAGGATCTCGCCGGGACGCAGACGACCCTTGCGGACCGCGTCGGCCGGGTCGAGGTCGAGCACGCCGGTCTCGGAGGCGAGGACGAAAAGACCGTCCTTGCAGAGCGTGTAGCGGGCCGGACGCAGGCCGTTGCGGTCGAGGATCGCGCAGGCGTTGACGCCGTCGCTGGCGGCCACGGCGGCGGGGCCGTCCCACGGCTCCATCAGCGCGGAGTGGTATTCGAAGAAGCCGCGCACGTCGCGTCCGAGGTGGTAGTTCTTTCCCCACGCCTGCGGCATCAGCATCAGCAGCGAGTGGGCGAGATCGCGTCCGCCGGCGACCAGCAGCTCGAACATATTGTCGAGGCAGGCCGAGTCGCTCTGGCCCGGCGCGACCAGCGGCAGAATCTTGGGCATGTCTTCGCCGAAGAGTTCGCTGGCGAGGTGCGGCTCGCGGCTGGTGAGGCTGTTGAGGTTGCCGCGCAGCGTATTGATTTCGCCGTTGTGCGCGAGGTAGCGGAACGGATGCGCGAGGCTCCAGGTCGGGAACGTGTTCGTGCTGTACCGCTGGTGGACAAGGGCCAGCGGCGACTTGAACGAAGCATCGCCCAGATCGGTGTAGAAATTCTCAAGCTGAGTGGCGAGCAGGAGTCCCTTGTAGATGATGCTGCGGCTGGACATGCTGCAGACATAAGCCTCGGGAACCGTCTTCTCGATGAGGCGGCGCATGACGAAGAGCTTGCGCTCGAGCGCGGACTGGTCCGCATAGGACTCTCCGCCGACGAAAAGCTGGCGGATCACCGGGCAGGTTTCGCGCGCGGCACGACCGATTTTCCCCGGAACGGTCGGAACGTTGCGCCAAGCGATGACCCGGCCGCCCTCGGCGGCGACGATTTTCTCGATCTCCGCCTCGTGCCCGACTCCGCCGAACAGCATGGCGACGCCGTACTTGCCGGCTTCGGGCAGCTTCTTCACGTGCTTGCGAAAAAACTCGTCCGGAAGAGAAAGCAGCAGCCCCGCGCCGTCGCCGGTGTCGGGATCGCCTCCCGCCGCGCCGCGGTGCATCAGCCGCTTCAGCACAGTGAGACCCATAGTTACAATTTTGTGAGACGGCACGTTGTTGAGGTCGGCGACCAGGCCGACGCCGCACGCGTCATGCTCGTTCCTGAAGCTGTAGAGCCCGCTGTCGGGTACCGGAGGCCGGTCGAACCGTTGTGCAGGGTTCTCTTGTTGTTGCCGCAGTTGTTCCATAAGATTCAGTGCTCCTTTCTGAATTGATTGCAATACTTCGTAGGGGAATATCTAGCATGATATGTGCCAAGTTCAAGTCTGAGCGTAAACCCGGGGCCAACCGGAACAGCGTTTTTACAAATTTGTAAAACAGCCCCTCCATACTTTACATTTTTGTAAACATTGCGAGGTGCGGCCGAGGGTCCGCCCGCTCAAAACCGACTTGGCACGTTTTCTGCTTATTTTTTCCATACAGAAACGCCAAGCCAACTCCCATTAATAAAGAATGACAGGAGGGTCCACAATGAGCAACCAAAATCGAAGCAAGGCTGTCAACGCGGTAGCGAACCTCACCGGCAGCAAGCCGATGGAAGCGAAACCGGTCAATCTCGGCTACTACGCCGAAGACGTGTTCAACACCGACGTCATGCGGGAATATCTCTCGAAGCCGTGCTGCGAAAAGCTGTTTGCCACCATCATGAAGGGCGAGCCGCTCGACCCCGAAATCGCCGGCGACGTCGCTCACGCGATGAAGCACTGGGCGCTGGAACGCGGCGCGACCCACTACACCCACTGGTTCCAGCCGCTGACCGGAACGACCGCGGAAAAGCACGACTCCTTCGCCGAGCCGAAGGGCGCGAAAAGCATTATGATCTTCTCGGGTAAGAACCTGATCGTCGGCGAACCCGACGCGTCGAGCTTCCCCTCCGGCGGCCTCCGCTCCACCTTCGAAGCGCGCGGCTATACCGCGTGGGACCCGACCAGCCCGGCGTTCATCAAGCGTCACGGCAACGGCGCCACGCTCTGCATCCCGACCGCGTTCTGCAGCTACACCGGCGAAGCGCTCGACAAGAAGACCCCGCTGCTGCGCTCCATGCAAGTCCTCACGGCTTCGACCAAGCGGTTGATGAAGTGTTTCGGCCTGCCCGAGGAACGGGTCACGATCACCCTCGGACCCGAGCAGGAATACTTCCTCATCGACAAGCACTTCTATCTTCAGCGCCCCGACCTGGTGCAGACCGGCCGGACCGTGTTCGGCGCGCCGCCGCCGAAGCACCAGCAGCTGGAAGACCATTACTTCGGCTCGATCAAGAGCCGGATTCTCAATTTCATGACCGAAGTCGAGAAGGAACTCTGGACGCTCGGCATCCCGGCCAAGACCCGCCACAACGAAGTCGCCCCGGCCCAGTTCGAGCTGGCCCCGATGTTCGAAGAGCTGAACCTCGCCTGCGACCACAACATGATCGTGATGGAAGTGCTCCGTCAGGTCGCCGACCGCAACGGCCTGGTCTGCCTGCTGCATGAGAAGCCGTTCGCCGGCATCAACGGCTCCGGCAAGCACAACAACTGGTCGATCGCTTACGGCGACAGCAACCTCCTGAACCCGGGCAACGATCCGCACCAGAATGCGATCTTCCTCACCGTGCTGACCGGAATCATCGCCGCGATCGACAGCCACAGCGACCTGCTCCGCGCCACCGTCGTCGGCGCCGGCAACGATCACCGCCTCGGCGCCAACGAAGCTCCGCCGGCGATTATCTCGATGTACCTCGGCGATCAGCTCGCCGACGTGATCGAGCAACTTGAAAAAGGCGTTCCGACCTCCAGCCGCCATTCCGGCGCGATGCGGATCGGCGCCGACACGCTGCCGCCGCTGCCGCGCGACGCGACCGACCGCAACCGTACCAGCCCGTTCGCCTTCACCGGCAATAAGTTCGAGTTCCGTGCCCCGGGTTCCAGCCAGTCCTGCTCCGGCCCGAACACGATTCTCAATACGATCGTCGCCGAGGCGTTCGACCAGATCAGCGAAGTGCTGGAGAAACTCAGCGCCGCCGATTTCAACGCCGGGCTCCAGAAGCTCCTGCAGAAGACGATCAAGGCCCACAAGCGGATCATTTACAACGGCAACGGCTACACCGAGGCGTGGGTCGAAGAGGCCGCCAAGCGCGGACTGCCCAACGCCAAGACCACGATGGAAGCGCTGCGCTGCCTGACCGTCCCGGCCAACATCGCGCTGCTTGAGAAGTACGGCGTCTACAGCAAACGCGAGCTGGAATCCCGGTACGAAGTCTTCCTCGAAGAGTTTCATCGCCGGATTCGGATCGAAGGTGAGATCACGCTCGAAATCGCGTCCAGCATGATCGCTCCCGCGGTTGCCTGCGAATACGGCAAGGCCGCCGGGGCGCTCGCCGCGGCGAAGGAAGCCGGTCTCACCGTCGGACTCGCCGCCGTTCAGAAGAACGCGGCCGCCCTCGGCGCCGGACTCGATGAGCTCTACGCCAAGACCGATGCTCTCAAGACCGCGCTCTGCGGATGCCACGAAGAGATCGTCAGCGCGATGCTGGATCTCCGTACCACGGTGGACTGCCTCGAAAAGCTCGTCGCCGATGAGAGCTGGCCGCTGCCGAAGTACCGCGAAATGCTCTTCGTGTACTGACACTGACACGAAGCGGGGGGAAGCTACAGCATGTCAGACTCGATCAAACATGAATGCGCAGTCAGCATGCTGCGGCTCCGCCGCGGCATCGACTACTACATTCGCAAGTACGGTTCGCCGTTTTACGGTTATCAACGCATGGCGCTGCTTCTCGAGAAGCAGCACAATCGAGGCCAGGACGGCGCGGGAATCGCGTGCGTCCGGCTCAGTCCGGAACCCGGCGAACCATGCTTTTCGCTTGAGAAGTCGAACCGCAAGATGCCTTTGGCGGATCTGCTCGAAAGGATCGGCTCGACCATGCCGACCCAGTCGAACGTTCCGCTGACGGCGGAAAATGCGCTGCGGAACTATCCGTTCTGCGGCGAGCTCTATCTGGGGCACCTGCGGTACGGAACGTTCGGGAGGCAGGGGCTTGACGCCTGCCATCCGTTCGTCCGCGCCAATTCGTGCCTGAACCGGACCCTTCTGATGGCCGGTAATTTCAATTTGACCGACACCCGGGAAATCTTCGAGAAACTGCTGGAAACCGGACACCATCCGGACAGCCGGGCGGACGGTTACCTGATTTTGCAGCTCATCGGCCACTGCCTCGAGAAGATGCTCGACTCGAAGCAGTACAGCCCCGATCTCGCCGAGGTGCTGAAAAACGCATGCGCCGAATTCGACGGCGCCTTCACCCTCTGCGGATTGCTCGGCGACGGCAAAGCGTTCGCCATCCGCGACGCGGCCGGAATCCGGCCCGGGTACTACTATTTCGACGATGAGATCGTCGTGGTGAGTTCGGAACGCCCCGCCATCCAGGCGGCGTTCAACTGCACGACGGCCGAGGTGGCCGAGCTGCCGCCCGGCGAGGCGCTGATCATCGGCAGCGACGGCAAGGTCGAGTTCCGGCCCTGCCTGCCGCCCAAGACGCCGCGCCGCTGCGTCTTCGAACGGATCTATTTCTCGCGCCCGAACGACGCCGACATCCACCGCGAACGCCGCGCCCTGGGGCGCAAGCTCGTTCCTGCGCTGCTGAAAGAGGTCGATGCGGATTTCGCGAACACGCTCTTTTCGTACATTCCGAACACCGCCCAGGTGAGTTTCCACGGGCTGCTCGACACCCTGAACGGAATCGCCTGCGGCGAAGGCCACACGGTGCGTTTCGGCCAGATCGCGATCAAGGATGCGAAGTTCCGCACCTTCATCGCCGACGCGGCCAGCCGCAAAGAATTCTATATGCACATCTACGACGTGACCTACGGGCTGATCCGGCCCGGGACGGACACGCTCGTGGCGCTGGACGACTCGATCGTACGCGGCAACACGCTGCGCAACGCGATCCTGCCGATCTTCGACCGGCTCGATCCGAAGAAGATCGTCATCGCCTCGGCGGCGCCGCCGATCAAGTACCCCGACTGCTACGGCATCGACATGGCGAGCCTGAAAGAGCTCGTCGCCTTCGAAGCCGCCGTGGACCTGCTGCGCGAACGCGGCAAGCTCGGGCTGCTGCAGCGCTGCTATGAGAACGCCAAACGGGAACTGGAAGGCCCGGCGGAAGCGATGACCAACTGCGTCCGTCCGATCTACGACGAATTTTCCGACGAAGAACTGGCCGCGGCGATCACCGCCCGGCTGAGACCGGAAGGCATGCGGGCGGAACTTGCGGTCGTCTACCAGACCTGCGTCGATCTGGCCGAGTGCTGCCCCGACCATACGGGCAACTGGTACTTCACCGGAGACTATCCGACTCCGGGCGGTTTCCGGGTTGTAAACCGTGCGTTGGTCAACTACGTGGAAAATATTGACGAAAGAGCATATTGAAAAATCCGGGGAGGGCTGTATATTAACATAGTCACAAGGAGTAGCAATATGTATCAATGGAAACAAAGGCGGGAGCGTGCCGCGTTCCTGGCCCTCGCCAACGGTGCCGTGTTTCGGGGTTGGAGCTTCGGAGCCCCCCGTGATTCGGTCGGCGAGGCGGTGTTCAACACCGGCATGACCGGCTATCAGGAGATCGTGACCGACCCCTCCTACGCCGGGCAATTCGTCACTCTCACCTCCCCGGAAATCGGAAATTACGGATGCAATCCGCAGGATGTTGAATCCCGCGGATTGTTTTTGAACGGGTTGGTCATCCACGAACTGAACGAACCTTCGAATTACCGCTCGGAAGAGTCGCTTTCAGAATACCTCAAGCGCTACGACCGTCCCGGCATCGCCGGGGTGGACACCCGGCGCCTCACGGTCATGCTGCGCAACGAAGGCAGCCAGAAAGCCTATCTGCACGTCAGCGACGAGCCGGTCTCCGAGGCCGAGGCCGTCGAACGCGCCCGGGCCTGGGAAGGACTCGACAACCAGGATTACGCCGCGAAGGTCACCGCCGGAGAGCGCTATGAATGGAATGAGGAAGGCGACTTCCACGTGGTGGCGTACGACTTCGGCATCAAATCCAACATCTTGCGCGGGCTGGCGGCGAACAAGATGCGCGTCACCGTGCTCCCCGCCACCGCGACCGCCGCGGATGCGCTGGCGCTGAAGCCGGACGGGGTGTTCCTCTCGAACGGTCCGGCCGACCCCTCGGCGGTCCGTTACGCGATCGACAACATCCGCAACCTGATCGGCAAAGTTCCGCTCTTCGGGATCTGCCTCGGCCACCAGCTCTTCGGCATCGCCTCCGGCGCCGATTGCGGGCGGCTGAAGTTCGGCCATCACGGCTGCAACCACCCGGTCAAGAACCTGCTGACCGGCAAAGTCGAGATCACCTCGCAGAACCACAACTTCTCGCTGAAGCCGGAAACACTGCCCGGCACGGTTGAAGTCACCCATATCAATTTGAACGACAATACGATCGAGGGAATCCGCCACCGGACGGAACCCGCGGCGAGCGTCCAGTACCATCCGGAAGCCGGGCCCGGCCCGCACGATGCCGCCTACCTGTTCGAGAACTTCCGGAAACTGATGGAGCGTTAACGAAAATGACCAGGCACATCTTTGTCACCGGCGGAGTGGTTTCCAGCCTCGGAAAAGGGATCACGGGAGCCGCGCTCGCCATGCTGCTCTCCCGGCGCGGATACCGCGTCGCCATGCAGAAGCTCGACCCCTATCTCAACGTCGACCCCGGCACCATGAGTCCGTACCAGCACGGCGAAGTGTTCGTGACCGACGACGGGGCGGAAACCGACCTCGACCTCGGCCACTATGAACGCATCGCCGGAGTCACCTGCTCGAAGGCGAGCAACTACACCAGCGGCAAGATCTACAGCAACGTGATCGCCCGGGAACGCTCCGGCGGCTACCTCGGCGGCACGGTGCAGGTCATTCCGCACATCACCGACGAGATCAAGCGGGCGATGCAGTCGCTGCACCGGCCGCAAATCGATATCGCGATCACCGAAATCGGCGGAACCGCCGGCGACATAGAGAGCCTGCCGTTCCTCGAAGCGGCGCGTCAGTTCAAGCTGGCCGGGCGTCCGGGGGAAGTGATTTTCCTGCACCTGACGCTGGTGCCCTACATCCGGGCGGCGAAGGAGCTCAAGACCAAGCCGTCGCAGCATTCGGTGGCCACGCTTCGCGGCATCGGCATCGCGCCGGACATCCTGGTCTGCCGGACCGAGGTCCCGATGGACCCGGACCACTTCCGCAAGCTCTCGATGTTCTGCAACGTTCCCGAGGACTTCGTGATCGAAGAGCTCGACGTGCAGAATTCGATCTACGAAGTTCCGCTCGAACTGGCGGCCCAGAAGCTCGACCTCAAGGTGCTGGAGCTGCTCCGGCTGGAGCCCGGCGAACTCGATCTTACCGAGTATCGCACCTGGCTTGACGGCGTGCTGCACCCCAAGACCGAATGCACCGTCGCGGTGGTCGGCAAATACATCAAACACCAGGACGCCTACAAGAGCATCTACGAGGCGCTGAGCCACGCCGGAATCAAAAACGGCGCGAAGGTGAAGTTCCTGGCGGTCGAAGCCGAAGATCTGGAAACCGGCGATGTCGACGCAGTGCTGAGCAAGGCCGACGGCATCCTTGTACCCGGCGGCTTCGGCGAACGCGGCGTGCGCGGCAAAATCAAAGCGGTCGAATACGCCCGGACGCACAAGGTGCCGTTCCTCGGCATCTGCCTCGGCATGCAGTGCGCGGTGGTTGAATTCGCCCGCGACGTGCTGGGCTGGAAAGACGCGGCCAGCACCGAGTTCGACGAACTCTCGGCGCACCCGGTCATCGACCTCATGGAAGAGCAGCGCGGCATCACCGAAAAAGGCGGCACCATGCGCCTCGGGGCCTACCCCTGCGTACTGACTCCGGACAGCCTCTGCTCGAAACTCTACGGCGCCCCGCAGATCAGCGAACGCCACCGCCACCGCTACGAGTTCAACCCGAAATTCAAGTCGGAGCTGGAAGCGGCGGGGCTGGTGATCGCCGGAGCGAGTCCGGACGGGCTGCTCGCGGAAATCGTGGAACTCCGGGACGGCCACCCGTTCTTCGTCGGCTGTCAGTTCCACCCCGAATTCAAATCCCGTCCCCAACAGCCCCATCCGCTCTTCAACGGACTGGTCGCGGCGGCGTTGAACCGCAAACAAGGAAAGTAATTGTTATATGCCGAAGCGCAACGATATCAGAAAGATCATGCTGATCGGCTCCGGGCCGATCGTGATCGGTCAGGGCTGCGAATTCGACTATTCCGGCGTGCAAGCCTGCAAAGCCCTGAAACGGGAAGGCTTCGAAGTGGTGCTGGTCAACAGCAACCCGGCCACCATCATGACCGATCCGGAATTCGCGGACCGCACCTATATTGAACCGCTGACCCTGGACATCCTGCACGAAATCATCCGACGCGAGCGTCCCGACGCGCTGCTGCCGACCCTCGGCGGACAGACCGCGCTCAATCTCGCGATGGAGTTGGCCGCAAAGGGAATCCTGGAACGCTATCAGGTGGAACTGATCGGCGCGACCGCCGACGCCATCGAACGCGCCGAGGATCGCCAGCTGTTCAAAGAATGCATGCTCGGAATCGGCCTCGACCTGCCGCGTTCCGGCTCGGCCCATTCGATGGCCGAAGCGCTGGCGGTGGCCTCGACGATCGGAAGCTGGCCTTTGATCATCCGTCCCGGCTTCACGCTCGGCGGAACCGGCGGCGGCATCGCCCATACGCCGGAGGAATTTGAAACCATCGTCACGCGCGGTCTCGACGCCAGCATGAACTCCGAAGTCCTGATCGAGGAGTCGCTCCTCGGCTGGAAGGAGTTCGAGATGGAAGTCATGCGCGACAAGGCGGGCAACGCGGTGATCGTCTGTTCGATCGAGAACCTCGACCCGATGGGGGTCCACACCGGCGACTCAATCACCATCGCGCCGATCCAGACGCTGACCGACGGCGAATACCAGGCGATGCGCGACGATTCGCTGGCCGTCATGGCGGCGATCGGCGTCGAAACCGGCGGGTCGAACGTCCAGTGGGCGGTGAACCCCGACACCGGGCGGCGCATCATCATCGAAATGAATCCGCGCGTCTCGCGTTCGAGCGCACTGGCGTCGAAGGCGACCGGCTTCCCGATCGCCAAGATCGCGGCGCTGCTGGCCATCGGCTACACGCTCGACGAACTGCGCAACGACATCACCGGCAGCACGCCGAGCTGTTTCGAACCGTCGCTCGACTACGTGGTCACCAAGGTGCCGCGTTTCACCTTCGAAAAGTTCCCGATGGCCGACTCGACCCTCGGAACGCAGATGAAGTCGGTCGGCGAAGCGATGGCGATCGGCCGCAACATCAAGCAGTCGATCCAGAAGGCGCTGCGTTCGCTCGAAACCGGCCGCGCCGGGTTCGGCGCCGACGGCAAAGACTGCAAGTACGAGTCGATGGACGACGAGACCATGAAGGCCGAACTCATCCGCCCCAACGCGGAACGGATGTACATCCTCCGCGCCGCGATGAAGCGCGGCTGGAGCGAAGATACGCTCTATGAACTGACCAAAATCGACCGCTATTTCCTGCGCCACCTCGCCGAACTCGCCTCCTTCGAAGAAGAGATCCGGGCGACAGGAAGCCTCGCCGGGCTGGAAAAGGACGCGCTTCTCTTCCGCCAGGCCAAGGAGTTCGGCTACAGCGACCGCCAGATCGCTTTCCTGACGGGAAGCAAGGAGCTCGAAGTCCGCGCCGCGCGCCGCCGCATCGGTCTCGAACCGATCTTCGGCACGGTGGACACCTGCGCCGGCGAGTTCGAAGCAGTGACGCCGTACTATTACTCCGCCTACGGAGACAGCAGCGAGCCGGTGCGCGACCACAAGGGCAAGAAGACCATCATGGTGCTCGGCGGCGGACCGAACCGCATCGGCCAGGGCATCGAATTCGACTACTGCTGCTGCCACGCGGCGTTCTCGCTGCGCAAGGCGGGTTACGAGGTGGTCATGGTCAACAGCAACCCGGAGACGGTTTCGACCGACTACGACACCAGCGACAAGCTCTACTTCGAGCCGCTGACGCTTGAAGACGTGATGCACGTCTACGAGCGCGAACAGTGCGCGGGGGTGATCGTCCAGTTCGGCGGCCAGACGCCGCTCAACCTCGCCCAGCAACTCAAGGCGGCCGGCGCGAATGTGATCGGCACCACGCCGGACGACATCGACGCCGCCGAGGACCGCGACTTCTTCAAGCAGCTCGCCACCCGGATCGGCATCCAGCAGCCGGCCAGCGGAATCGCCCACAGCGTGGACGAGGCGATCTCGATCGCCAACGACATCGGCTACCCGCTTCTGGTGCGTCCCTCGTTCGTACTCGGCGGACGCGGCATGGTAATCGTCTATAAAGAGAAATACCTGCGCAAGTTCGTCGAAGAGGCCGCCGCTGTGGCCGAAGGGAAACCGATCCTGATCGACCGTTTCCTCGAAGACGCGGTGGAACTCGACGTCGACTGCATTTCGGACGGCAAGACCACGGTGATCGGGGCAATCCTCGAGCACGTCGAACCGGCGGGGATTCACTCCGGCGACTCGGCCAGCGTGATTCCGCCGATGACGCTCTCGAAGGAGATCCAGGAGAAGGTGCGCGAATACGCCCGCGCCTTCGCCCGCGAACTCCACGTCTGCGGCCTTATGAACATGCAGCTGGCGGTGAAGGACGGCGAAATCTACATGATCGAAGTCAACCCGCGCGCTTCGCGGACGGTTCCGTTCGTCAGCAAGGCGATCGGGGTTCCGCTGGCGGGGCTGGCGGCGCGCTGCATGGTGGGCGATTCGCTCGAATCGCTCCACTTCACCCGCGAGGTGAACATTCCGTTCACGGCGGTCAAGGAAGCGGTCTTCCCGTTTGTCAAGTTCCCGGGTGTGGACATCGTGCTTTCGCCGGAGATGAAATCGACCGGAGAAGTGATGGGCATCGACCGCGAACGCGGGCTGGCCTACCTCAAGAGCCAGTTCGCGGCGGGCAACAAGCTGCCGCCCTCGGGCAACGTGTTCATCTCGCTGCGCGACGAAGACAAGCCGAAAGCGGTCAAGCTGGCCGCTCAGCTGGTCAAGCTGGGTTACCAGCTCTACGCGACGCAGGGGACTTCGACGCTGCTCTACAACGCCGGAATCAAGACTCGTGCGGTGTTCCGCATCTCGGCGGGGCGGCCGAACCTGGTCGACCTGATTAAGGAGAAGGAGATCCAATGGATCATCAACTCCACCGAATCGGGCGCGGAAGCGATGGTCGATGAAATCCGGATGCGTTCGCAGTCGGTCGTCTCGGGGATTCCGATCACCACAACGATCGCCGGTCTGGTGGCCGCCATTGAGGGGCTCACCGACAAGGCGGATTTCGGCCGCTTCGAGGTATGCAGCCTTCAGGAATACCACCGGCACATCCACCATTGATGGGTGCCAGCCGCGAATGGAGGGGCCGGAGACAATCCGGTCCCTCTTTTTTTGGGGGTGGCACGAGGCTTGGACAACAACCGTTACCCGGCACCGGCACCCTGCCGGTCGGGGTGCAGGGGCGAAGCGCCCTGCCCGCCGGAGGCTACCGGCGCGAAGCGAAACAGCTACATAGCAAAATCGCAGATTTTGCCGCGTAGCGCCGAGGCGGAGTTGACCATTCAGGTCAACTCGCCGATCCGCCCGGAAGGGCGGACACCCGCTTGTGAGAAACCACGGTACGCTTGTTTTCAATCGTTTCCCGGAACTGGAGAAGCTCCGCCTTCGGCGCGAGCGGGTGAGTTGACCTCGCGGTCAACTCCCCCGCTGGGGCTCGTTGCCGAACTTGTTCGGCTGTTGAGCTGGTTGATGAGCACCAGCCCATGCCTCCGGCGGCCGGGGCGCTTCGCCCCCGGACCCCAGACCGGCAAGGTGCCGGTGCCGGGTAAGAGTGATGTCTCGTGCCGGCGTTCAAGAGATTTCGCCTTTTTTTGTCATGACCACTTGCTTTTTATATATGATTGATTCATAATTATAGTAGACATATATAAAAAGTGAGAGTTCTTCGTTATGGAATGCATCAAAGGCAAACGGCGGATGACCAAATCCGAACGGGCTCTGGCGGAGATCCTGCGCCAGATCCAGCTCGGCAACTATCCGCGCGGAACGCAGTTCCCGTCCGAGTCGGAGTTGAGCAACAATTTCGCCATCAGCCACATGACCGTCCGCAAGATCATCGGCCAGCTGGTGGAGGAGAATTACCTGTTCCGGGTGCCGCGCGTCGGAACCTTCGTCTGCGACAACATCCCCGAACACCAGCTCCAGAAACAGCTTTCGCTGATCATGCCCGCCTGGCCGGCTCCGGAGTACAACGATTTCCTGTGGCACATCAGCCGGATCGCCGAAGAAGGCAACTGGCTGCTGCGGTTCGTCTTCAGCCGCCATTGGGAAGACCGCGCAATCCTGGACGCCTGGGAGAGCTCCGACGCACTGCTGGTCATCGCACCCGACACCATCCCGAACCTCCCCGAATCCCTCGCCGAACGCTTTCGGGACCACCGGAAGCCGGTGGTGTTCATCGGAACCCCGACCAACCAGCTCGGCTTCGACTGCGTCTGCGGCTCCGAGGGGAATGAAATGAACTGCGCGATCGATGCACTGCTCGCCGCCGGACACAAGCGGATCGCCTATATCGGACAGGATGAGATCAACAAAGTCCAGCAGCAATACCAGGAAACGACGTTCTACACCACCTGGCGCAGCCGGATGCAGGCGATGCACGGCGACGGATGGCAGGAGCTCGACCTGGCGGTGTCCTGCCCCATGCAGGAGCTTCCGCATCAGGCCATGTACGACAAAATCCTCCGAACGCTTCCGGACAGGAAGTATACCGCGGTAATCGCGGCGATCTCTCAGGTGCACGCCGTAACAGCGGCACTGATTGATTCCGGAGTCACCTTCCCCGGCGAGTGCTCCGTCGTGGCAATCGGCGACCGGATGGAAGTACCCTATTACCGCCCGGACCCGGCACGCGTGGTGGTCCCCCATCAGGAACACGCAAGGCTGGCGTTCGAGCTGGTTAAGTTCCGCGCGGAACACCCGGAACTGCCCCCGCAGCACAAAGAAGTTCATCCGTTTTTCGTCAAAGGACAGACGTTATCCCCAAACTTTAAAGGAGAATAAAAGAGAAAATGAAACGGCATACTTTCACATTGATCGAATTGCTCGTCGTAATTGCAATCATCGCCATTCTGGCCTCCATGTTGCTGCCTGCTCTGAACCAGGCCAGGGAGCGGGGACGTTCGTCTGACTGCCTCAATCGCATCAGTCAGATCTATAAGGCGTTCCTGATTTATTCCGACGACAGCAAACAGTTGATGTTCACTCACATGCCGGTTTCCGGAGGCGTGTATCCCTGGACTCTGCGGCTCAAGGAACTGGGTTATCTGCCCAAGAGAAGCATTCTGGCATGCCCGAGCATGCCGACCACCGATTACAGTTTCCGCACTTACGGAATGTACCGCAGCACACTGAATTCCACATTCTACAACAGTCAAAAGAGCAGCTGGGGTGATTTCGCCTTCAAGCGCGGCGGCATTGATGAGCTTTATTATGCTCTCAATAAAATGCGCCGCCCCGCAGAAATTTTTATGAACGCCGAAACCATGTGCAATTCAACCAGTGTGGTGGCAGGAAGAGGCATCTGGGTTTACAGCCCCGGCTGGGACGGGTCCGGCAATGACAGCAGCGCAATCGCAATCGTGCACAACAATCGCTGCAATATGAGTTTCTTCGACGGTCATGCGCAGAGCAAAGGAAAGAACGATCTCAAACAGATGGGATTCACCAATGCAATTGTGAACGGAACCCGGGAAGGTCTTTAATCGATGAAATATGTTCTGCTGATCTGTTCACTGCTGATCGCGGTGGTTGCCACAGCTGCCGCGCCGCCCCCCCTGCCCCGGTCGGAGGGAATCAGCTCCGGCACGCTCGACACCGCCGACGCGATCGGCGCGGCGGCCCCCGGCGCGGCTTTCCTTCAGGGCGAGCCGCTCGAATTCAAGCGCAAGCCCTATGCGGCGGTCGCCGCGAAGTGGACGCTCAAGAACTGGAAGGACGAAACGCTCCGGAGCGGCGACTGGCCGAAAAACGCCCCCTTGACGCTCGACGAGCTGCCGAACGGCTACTATCGGCTGGGGGGCGCCCCCCACGGCCCGGAGTGCCGCGGAGGTCCCACCCCCCCG
>Ga0183100_1000361_pt1 | contig 41766 bp, 38 predicted proteins | sample Biomet2_FD_127789 | JGI IMG/M metagenome (GOLD analysis project Ga0183100, IMG submission 127789) | Microbial communities from bioreactor (seeded with anoxic lake sediment) at LBNL, California, USA - Biofuel metagenome 2 | ecosystem: Engineered > Bioreactor > Anaerobic > Unclassified ... | reverse complement strand
CTAATATATTATTTTAGAAAAATTTTAGTAATAATCTATCTGCCACATTCAGAGGCATTGCCTGTTAAAATATCAATTCCGTGAGGAAGCGCTGTTAATATAACTTCAAGATTTTCTACGGCACCTTTAGGACTTCCTGGTAAATTGATTATTAAAGTATTTTTTCTAATGCCACTAACTGCTCTTGAAAGCATTGCTTTAGGAGTGATTTTTAGAGAAGCACCTCTCATGACTTCTGGTATACCTGGAACCACCTTTTCTATTATACTTGTTGTTGCTTCAGGGGTAACATCTCTTTTGGAAAATCCTGTTCCACCATTTGTCAAAATCATATTAATGCCTAAAGAGTCACAAAGATATATTAACTCTTCTTTTATCATTTCAATTTCATCAGGTATTATTTTATAATAGTCTACAGAAAATTTATCTTCTGGAAGAATATTTTTAATGGATGGACCCGTTAAATCTTCACGTTGTTTTTTATAGCCTTTGTCGCTTATAGTTAATATTGCTGTACTTATCATAATGTTTCACTCCTAAATAAAATTTGTATAAAAAATGGATAAACTTAAATTATTATACTACAATTTAAGTTTATAGGCTAATAACAAAATTAAAAACACATCGTAAAAAATTAATTATTCTAAAATTAAAAGGATTTATTAGAAAATAACTATTACTTGTTATTTTCTTTATAGTGCATTAATAATTTAAATTAGCAATATTAAGAAAATAGACGAAATAATGAATATATATGATAATTGTTTAGAATAATGTCAAAATAAGGCTTAAAATGGCAAGATTAAATAGCATTTTAATTTGACTAAAGTATTAGAAAAGGGTAAAATACATAAAAGTGAATTTTGTTAAACTACATAGGAGATTTAGATATGGAATGAATGATATAAATCTTGAATTACAAGAAAAAATTAAGAAAATTGCAGTGAAAATTATAAAATATTATAGAGGTAGAGGACCCGAATATGTAAAAGTAAAAATTGAGAGTCAGGATATAATTACTATAGATATAAAAGGTATACTTTCAAATTTAACTGAAATTTTGGTAAATGAAGGCGCTGTTAATATGGTGACAGAATATTGGAAAATAATGAAACCTCACCTTGAGAAAACTTTTCTTCATGAAGTAAAGACGATATTAAAAAAAGATTTTATATACAGTTGGAAAATTTGTGACATAGAAAATGATAATAGAACAGTAGTTATAACAATAAAATTAATAGATTATGGTTTGATTGAAAAGAAAGATATTTAATAAATATTTTAGCTTTTAAATAAACCAGTACATAGGACTGTAAATACAGCCCTTGTACTGGTTTTTTTGTTTTTTAGGTATTAAAAGAAACTAATATACTAAATTGTTATTTTCTGAAAGTGCCTTATATAATTAAATAATTAAGAGGAGTGAATTAGAAAATGGAACAAAAAGTATTAACAATATGCCCTTATTGTGGGAGTGGATGTAATTTATATTTAGTAGTAGAGGATGGAAAAATTATAAGAGCAGAACCTGCAAATGGAGATAATAATGAAGGGAAATTATGTTTAAAGGGCTATTATGGATGGGATTTTTTAAATGATCCACAAATTTTAACTTCTAGAATCAAAAAACCGATGATAAGAAAAAATGGAGTTTTAGAAGAAGTTTCATGGGATGAGGCTATAAAATTCACAGCTGAGAATTTAATGAAAATAAAGGCTAAATATGGCGCAGATGCAATAATGGGAACTGGTTCAGCAAGAGGTCCAGGAAATGAACCGAATTATGTAATGCAAAAATTTATGAGAGCAGTAATTGGAACTAATAATATAGACCACTGTGCAAGAGTTTGTCATGGACCATCTGTTGCAGGACTTACATACTCACTAGGAGATGGAGCAATGTCAAATTCAATTCCAGAAATTGAAGATACAGAGGTTTTATTTATATTTGGATATAATCCAGCAGAAACACATCCAATTGTAGCTCGACGAATAGTTAGAGCTAAAGAAAAAGGAGCAAAAATAATTGTAACTGATCCAAGGAGAACAGATATTGTAAGACTTTCTGATTTATGGCTTCAATTAAATGGTGGAAGCAATATGGCTTTAGTAAATGCCTTTGGAAATGTATTAATAAATGAAAATTTATATGATCATGATTATGTTGAAAAATATACAGAAGATTTTGAGAAATATAAAGCAGAAGTTGAAAAATATACTCCTGAATATGCTGAAAAGATAACAGGTGTAAGCGCTGATTATATAAGAAAAGCCATGAGAACATATGCAAAGGCTAAAAAGGCTACAATATTATATGGAATGGGTGTGTGTCAATTTTCACAAGCTGTTGATGTAGTAAGAGGTTTAGCTTCAATTGCTCTTTTAACAGGAAATTTTGGAAGATCAAATGTTGGAATTGGACCAGTTCGTGGACAAAATAATGTACAAGGAACATGCGATATGGGGACAATCCCTAATAATTACCCAGGATATCAACCTGTTAATGATAAAAAGGCAAAAGCAAAATTTGAAAAGGCTTGGGGTGTTGAGCTTTCAGATAAGAATGGATATTTCTTAACACAAGTGCCTGAATTAGTATTAAAAGAAGATAAAATAAAAGCTTATTATATCTTTGGTGAAGATCCAGTTCAAAGTGATCCTAATGCAGCTGAACTTAGGGAGGCTTTAGATAAAATAGAATTTGTAATAGTACAAGATATATTTATGAATAAAACAGCACTTCATGCAGATGTTATTTTACCATCTACTTCTTGGGGAGAACATGATGGAGTTTATAGTTCTGCAGATAGAGGTTTTCAAAGAATAAGAAAAGCTGTAGAACCTATGGGAGACGTAAAGACTGACTGGGAAATAATAAGTGAAATATCTACTGCTATGGGATATCCTATGAAATATAAAGATACTGAAGAAATATGGGATGAAATGAGAAGCCTTTGTCCAAGTTTTGCAGGAGCAAGTTATAAAAAAATGGAACAACAAGGAATTGTAAGATGGCCTTGTCCTACAGAAGATCATCCAGGAACTTCTTATCTTTATGAAGGTAATAAATTCTCAACTCATAATGGTAAAGGAAGACTATTTGCCTGCGAATGGAGACCACCATTTGAACTTACAGATGAGAAATATCCTTTAATCTTATCAACAGTAAGAGAAGTTGGACACTATTCAGTAAGAACAATGACAGGAAATTGTCGTGCACTACAAAAACTTGCAGATGAACCAGGTTATATACAAATGAGTATTGAAGATGCAAAAGAATTAAATATAAGTGATCAAGAACTTGTAAGAATAACATCAAGAAGAGGTAGTGTAGTATCAAGAGCTTTAGTTACAGAAAGAGTTAAAAAAGGTGATACATTTATGACATATCAATGGTGGATTGGTGCTTGTAATGAACTTACAATAGATAGCCTTGATCCAATTTCAAAAACTCCTGAATTTAAATATTGTGCAGTAAAAGTAGAAAAAATTGAAGACCAAAAAGCGGCAGAAAAGTATATAATTGATGAATATGAAAGCATAAGAAAGAAGATGAGAATTAAAACTGAAAAGTAAAAGGTAGAAAGGAAGCAATTATGATTAGTATAGAAGAAGCTTTAAGTATAATTTTGCAGGAAACTCAAGTTTTAGAAGGTGAAGAAAAGAATATTTTATCTTGTTTAAATAAGGTACTTGAAGAAGATATTTATTCTAAAGATAATCTTCCACCATTTGATAAATCTGCAATGGATGGATATGCAATAAAAAGTGAGGATACCAATCTATGTAAAGATGCAGTTTCTGTACAATTTGAAATAATTGGTTTACTAAAAGCTGGAGCTTTTAGTAGTGAGGAATTAAAACATGGGCAGGCTTTTAAAATAATGACAGGAGCACCGTTGCTAAAAGGTGCTGATGCTGTAATTCAGATTGAAAATGTTAATGTTAATGATGATAAACTCTATGTTCATGAGAAAGTTAAAAGTGGAAATAACGTAATAAAGTTTGGAGAAGAAGTTAAAGTAGGGGAAGTTGCTTTAGCAAAAGGAATAGTAATTAGACCAAGTGAAATAGGTGTTTTGGCTTCTTTGGGATATAGTAGTATAAGAGTTCATAGAGATCCAGTTATTTCATTACTAATTACTGGAGATGAGCTAGTTGATATAAATAGTGAACTTAAAATGGGGAAAATAAGAAATAGCAATGAATACTCTTTAATGGCGTTAGTTAAAAATTTAGGAGCTGAAGTTTTATCATTTGGTGTAATTGAAGATAATAAAGATATTCTAAAAAATAAAGTTAAGGAAGCTTTAGAAAAATCAGATATAGTTATAACTTCAGGGGGGGCATCTGTTGGGGATTTTGATTTTGTAGAGCAGGTATTAAAGGAGATAAATGCAGATGTAAAGTTTAAATCTGTTGCTATAAAACCTGGAAAACCTATAAGCTTTGCAATTGTAGATAAAAAATTATTTTTTAGTCTTCCAGGTAACCCACTAGCAGCAATAACTACTTTTGAAGAATTTGTAAGACCAGCTTGTGAGAAAATGCTTGGGAAAGAAGTTGTTTGTGATAACACCTTTGAAGTTATTTTATGTAATGATTTCAAAGCAAAAGAAGGTAGAAAAAAGTACATATATGTAAACATTAAAAATGTAGATGGAAAATTTTATGCATATAAAATAGGATCTCAAAGTTCTAATCATTTAATAACTATGAGCAAGGCTAATGGAATTATAATAATGCCTGAAGGTGTTGGGTATAAAAAGGCAGGAGATATTTTAAATGGAAAGTTTATTTTTAAATAAAGCAAAAGAAGTTCCAGTGATATCTATAGTTGCTACTAAATCTAATACAGGTAAAACCACTCTAATAGAGTCTTTAATAATTATTTTAAAAGAAAAAGGTTATAGTGTTGGTGTTTTAAAACATGATGCACACAAATTTGAAATAGATAAAGCGGGGAAAGATAGTTATAGATTTACAAAAGCTGGAGCTGATAAAATGATAATTTCCTCAAAAGAAAAACTGGCAATGGTAGAGAGAATTAAGGAAGAAAAAACTGTCGAAGATATATTGGATATGTTTAGAGAAATAGATTTAATAATTATAGAAGGTTTTAAAAATAATAAATATCCTAAAATAGAAGTTCATAGAAAAGATATAGATTCTAGACTTTTATGCAAAGATAAAAATTTTGATATCACTACATTTTTAGCAGTAGCAACAGATGAAAAACTTAATTTACAAATACCAGAACTTGATATTAATGATGCAAATAAAATAGCAAATTTTATTGAAAGTAAAATTATACGAGGAGAAATAAAAATGGGAAAAACTGTGGAGTGTAAAGTTTTTAAGATAGAAGATGGAATTGGAAAATCAGATGTAGACGAACTTCTAGTAAGAGAATATCCATTATCAATTTTTTTGAATGAAAAAAAATTAGTTACACTTTTATGCAGTCCAGAAAATTTAAAAGCATTAGCAGTAGGATTTTTAAGAACAGAGGGTTTGATAAATTCTAGTTCAGATATAGTAGCATTCAATTTAAATGAGGAAAAGGGAATTGCAGAAATTGAAACTAAAAATAAAGATATTGCACGTGAAAGTTTTTTCTCAAAAAAAATAGATTTGGAAAGTATAAAAGAACAAACTATTGATGGAATTGAAAATTTTTTAGATTCGCTTAATTGTAAACCAGTTGAAAGCAGTGCACAAATACATACTGATAAGATATTTGAATTTATGAGAACAAACTTAGATTATTCTGATGTTTTTAAAAATACAGGTGGAGTTCATTGTGTGGCTTTATGTGATAGTAAAGAAATGTTAGTAGTTTACGAAGATGTAGCAAGACATAATGCATTAGACAAGGTGATTGGTAAATCACTTATGAAGAATATATACCTTAAGGATAAAGCAGTTATACTTAGTGGACGAGTATCTCTTGAAATGATTTTAAAGGCTGCAAAACTTGAAATACCTATAATTATATCTAAGTCAGCACCTACAAGTCTTTCAGTAGCTCTTGCCAAAAGACTTAATATTACTTTGGTAGGTTTTGTAAGAGGAAATAAGATGAATATATATGCTAATGGATATAGAATCAAACATTAATTTTATAAGGAGTTGAATTAAATGGAATTAAGATCTAACACATTTGTTGTGGGAGATTCTAGTAAATGTGTAGGTTGTAAAACCTGCGAAATAGCATGTTTTAAAGCTCATAATAAAGTAACTACTGTTGGAAATATAAAGACTCCAATAATATCTAGAATACATATTATTAAAGGGAAAAATTTTGTAGTTCCAGTGCAATGTAGGCATTGTGAAGATGCACCTTGCGCTAGCGTTTGTCCTGTAAATGCAATTAAAAATGAAAATAGTACAATAATAATTAATGAAGAAGTTTGCATCGGTTGTAAAGCTTGTGCAGTAGCTTGTCCGTTTGGCGCCATTGAAATTGGCACCAAATATAAAGATGGAAATTTAGTTATGCAAAATGTTCAAAAAGAATTTACTGATAATGGATTAGAACAAAAAAAAAAAGATAGTTGCATATAAATGTGATTTATGTAAAGAACAAGATGAACCAGCTTGTATAAAGGCATGCCCTAAAAATGCCCTTAAATTATTTGATGTTATAGAAGAAAAGAGAATGAGGAACATAAAAGCAGTAAATAATTTAGTAAATAACTTTAGACATATTTAAAAAATAACAATTTATCATTTGTTTAATTTTAGATGATATATAATTAGAAATCTTTAAAATAATTCATTATAAAAAGAAAGGAATTTTACATATGTCACTTAGTTTTGTTAATATTGATAAAGATTTATGTACTGGCTGTAGACAATGTGCGGAAGTATGTCCTGTAAATGGCATCAAAGGTGAATTAGGAAGTCCACAAAGTATAGATTATGATATTTGTATTTCTTGTGGACAATGTATACAAGTGTGTAAGTCATATGCATTTGAAACTAAAGAAAACAAAGATGTTATAAAAAATAAAAGATTAGAAAGAGGATTACTAGAAAGCGTAAGTGAACCAGTTTTTGCGGCATTTAATAAAGGTAACGTAGTTAAAGTAAAAGAAGCTTTAAATAATAAAAATTTATTTACAATAGTTCAATGTGCACCAGCGATAAGAGTTTCTTTAGGTGAAGAATTTGAACTTGAAGCTGGTAGTTTGACACCAGGAAAAATGGCAGCAGCATTGCGTATTTTAGGTTTTAATAGAATTTATGATACGAACTTTGGAGCAGATTTAACAATAATGGAAGAAGGCAGCGAACTTATAAAGAGAGTAACAGAAGGTGGGGAACTTCCAATGTTTACTTCTTGCTGTCCTGCTTGGGTAAAGTTTATAGAACAAACTTATCCTGAACTTTTAGGACATCTTTCAAGTTGTAAATCACCTCAACAAATGGCGGGAACAATGTTTAAAACTTATGGTGCTAAAATAGATAAGGTTGATCCTAAAATAATATATAATGTATCAATAATGCCATGTACTTGTAAGCAATTTGAATGTGATAGGGAAGAAATGCAAGACAGTGGCTTTAAGGATGTAGATATAGTTATTACTACAAGAGAATTTGCGCAGCTTATTAAAGATAAGGGGATTGATTTTAAAAATTTAGAAGATCAAGAGTTTGATTTACCACTAGGAAGTTATACTGGAGCGGGTAATATTTTTGGTGTAACTGGAGGGGTAATGGAAGCAGCCTTAAGAAGTGGATATGAAATTCTTACAAAAAAAACTATTCCCAATTTAGAACTTAATTTTGTAAGAGGCAGTGAAGGTATCAGAGTATCTGAAGTTAAATTGCCTGAGATGACATTAAAAATAGCTGTTGTTTCAGGGTTAAAAAATGTAGTTGAAGTACTAGAAAATATAAAAAGAGGAGATTGTGACTTTGATTTTGTTGAAGTAATGACTTGTCCGGAGGGCTGTATAAGTGGAGGTGGACAACCTAAATTTATTTTAGATGAAGATAGAAAATCAGCTTTTATAAATAGAAAGAAATCAATGTATAAACATGATTCTGAACTTAAAATAAGAAAATCACATGAAAATTATTTCATAAAAAAATTATATAAAGAATTTTTAATAGAACCACTTGGTGAAAAATCTCATCATTTATTACATACAAAATTCGTTTCAAGAAAAAAAGGAGGAAATGCAAATGAATAGTTTTGTTATAGCAAATCCTAAAAGATGTATAGGATGTAAAACTTGTGAAGCAGCTTGTGCTATTGCACATTCAGAGGAGAATATACTTACACAAAGAAATGATAAGGTGAAATTTAATCCTTGCTTAAAAGTTATAAAGACAGCAGAAGTAAGTGCACCAATTCAATGTAGACATTGTGAAAATGCACCATGTGCGAATGCATGTCCTAATGGTTCAATAATAAATAAAGATGGTGTAGTATTAATAAACAAAGATACATGTATAGGCTGTAAATCTTGTGTGATAGCTTGTCCTTTTGGCGCTATAGATTTGATTGTTGAACATAAAGATGGAGATAAAGTAATGCAAAAAGGTCTAAAATGTTATAATGAAGGCAAGTTAGAATATAAAGAAAGATTAGTAGCCAATAAATGTGATTTGTGTATAGGAAGAGAAAATGGACCAGCTTGCGTAGAAGTATGTCCTACAGAAGCATTAAGATTAGTTAAAGCAGAAAATGTAGATGAAGCAGTTTCGGATAAGAGAAAAAATGCTGCAGCTAATTTAGCAAATATGTTATAGTTATAAATGCATGGAGATATTTAAAACAGCTGTAATTCTTGCTGGAGGAAAAAGTTCACGAATGGGTTTTGATAAGCAGTTTTTAGAAATAAATGAAATTAGACTTATAGAAAATCTGGTTTGTGAGCTAAAAAAAGAGTTTGAAGATATAATAATTGTTACTAATAAACCTGAAGAATATAAAAAAAGTTCTTGTAGAATAGTTAGTGATGAAATAAGAGAAATGGGTCCATTATCAGGCATTCATATAGGTCTTAAGAAAAGTAAGAGTAAATATGTGTATTTTATAGCCTGTGATATGCCAAATGTAAATTTAGAGTACATTTCACTTATGAAAAGAGAGATTATTAAGTCTAATCCAAATGCTTGTGTTACTAAAAAAGATAATAAAATAGAACCCTTTAACTCTTTTTATTCTATAGATGTTTTACAAAAAATAGAGAAACTTATATTAAATAATAGAAGGTCTATGTTAGCTTTAATTGATAGCATTGAAACCATTTTTATTGAAAATAGTGTTATGAAAAAATATAACTGTTCTTTTGATATGTTTGTAAATCTTAATACAAAAGAAGATTTGCAAATATTAAAAAAAGAATATAGTGGAGGAAAAAAATGTTTGACTTGTACGGTAGAAAAATAAATTACTTAAGAATATCTGTTACAGATTTGTGTAATTTAAGATGCAAGTATTGTATGCCAGAAAAAGGAATAGATAAAATATACCATAAAGAAATTTTAACACTAGAAGAGATACAAAGTATAACTGAAAAATTTGTTGAAATGGGTATAGATAAAGTTCGAATAACTGGAGGGGAACCTTTAGTAAGAAATAATATCTTAAAGCTAGTGGAAGGTATCGGAAGAATAGAAAAAGTTAAAGATTTGGCAATGACTACAAACGCTACCTTACTAAAAAAATATTCTAGAGATTTAAAGAATGCGGGACTTAATAGGCTTAATATAAGTTTGGATACTTTAAATGAAGAAAAATATTCAATAATAACTAAAACAGGACAACTTAAAGATGTGCTTGAAGGTATAGAATCTGCAAAAAAAGAGGGATTAACGCCTATAAAATTAAATATAGTTTTAATAAAAGATTTTAATGAAGATGAAATCGAAGATTTTGTAAATTTGACAAGATATGAAGATATAGATGTAAGGTTTATTGAGCTTATGCCAATAGGAGCTTTGAAATATTGGTCGCTTAACAAATACATTTCTAATGAAACAGTTTTAGAAAGAGTACCAGCTTTAATAGAAACAAAATCATCAGATATTTCTTCACCAGCTAGATACTATAAACTTCCAAATGCTAAAGGAAGAGTTGGACTTATAAATCCTATATCATGTAAATTTTGTGAAAATTGTAATAGAATAAGATTAACGGCAGATGGTAAAATAAAATCATGTCTTCATTCTAATGATGAAATAGATTTAAAGGAATTAATTAGAAACGGTAAAGATTTGACTAACTTAATTACTGATATTGTAAAAAATAAACCTAAGGAACATAACTTAGAAGAAGGAAATTACATAAATAGAGATATGACGGCGATTGGAGGGTGATTTTATGGAGTTTACACATTTTAATGAGAGTGGAAGAGCTCGTATGGTAAATGTAAATGAGAAGAATGATAGTAAGAGAATTGCTATTGCTAGAGGAACAATTAAAATGAAAAAAGAAACAGTAGATTTGATAAAGAATAGTCTTATTAAAAAAGGTGACGTATTAGCAGTTGCGCAGGTAGGCGGAATAATGGGAGCAAAAAGAACCTCAGATTTAATTCCTATGTGTCATAATATATTTATAACAGGTTCTGATATAAAGTTTAATGTATTGGAAAATGAAATAGAGATTGAAGCTACTGTATCAACAATAGGAAAAACAGGTGTTGAAATGGAAGCATTAACTGCGGTCACAACAACAGCACTTACAATATATGATATGTGCAAGGCTGCTGATAAAGATATGATAATAGAAAACATAAGACTCATAAAAAAAAGCGGTGGGAAAAGTGGAGAATACACAAGGAGGATTTGAATTTAAATATGGCTAAGGTGATATCAATTAATATTAGTGATAAAAAAGGAGTTATAAAAACTCCTATAAAAGAAGGAAAATTTATAGAAGAACATGGATTAGATAATGATGCGCATGCTGGAAAATGGCATAGGCAAGTAAGTCTTTTAGGTATGGAAAGTATAGATAAAATGATAAAAATGGGTGTTGATGATTTAACAAGTGGTAAATTTGCTGAAAATATAACAACTGAAGGTATAGTTTTATATGAATTACCTGTTGGTACAAAATTAAAAATTGGTGAAACAATTCAGGAAGTAACGCAGATAGGTAAAGAATGTCATAAAGGTTGTGCTATTAAAAACCAAGTTGGTATATGTATTATGCCAAAAGAGGGGATATTTACAAGAATAATAAAAGGTGGAATAGTGAAGGCTGGCGATAGTATAGAAATATTATCTTTTTGATAGTGTCTTAATTACTAAACTAGGATTAAAAATTTAAAAGATAATTTCTGTGTTGTACAGGAGTTATCTTTTTTGCGTATAAAAAATTACAACATTTTGAAGCTTGAAATGTGTAAGTATAAAATACATATTTTTATATTTATAGTTAAGAAAAAGGTGGTTAAATAGAAAAAATATGTTATAATAATTATTATTACAAGATATAATTTATTAATGTTTTGATAAGGGGAGAAAAAAATATGAAATGGTTTAATAATTTAAAAATAAAACAAAAATTGGTGCTTTGCTTTCTTATTATATCTTTATTTATAGTAGTAGTAGGAACTATTGGGACGTCTAGCATGGACAAGATAACGTCTAATTCTAATACTTTATATTCTGATGATTTTCTAGCAATAAAAAGTCTTCAACAATTTAATACAAATACACTACATATACGTTTAGAAGTACTTAATATTCTTAATAGTAGAGATTTAAATAAAGTCAATGAAACAAAAATGAATATAGATACTATGAGAAAACAAAGCGATGAAATTCTTAAAAGTTATGAGCAAACTAATTTAGGTGATGATGAAAATAAAATATATGAAGAGATTAAAAATGATTTAAAGGATTATAGAAATTCATCTGACCAAATAATAAGCTTAATAATTGATGGAAAATATGATGATGCAATGAGCAGTAGCAATGAAAGTGCAGTTATAAGAGAAAAATTAACTGATAATATTGATAAGTTAGTTCAAATCATTGAGCAAGAAGCAACTGAGAGAAATGATTTTAATAATGCCATATGCAAGACATCTTCTTATTTAATGTTGATTATAACTGTTTTGGGATTCATTATGTCAATATTATTGGGAGTTATTATATCTACAATGATTTCTAAAAATTTGAAAAAATCATTAATATTTGCAAAGTCATTAGAAAATGGTGATTTGACTCAGATCATAGAAATTAATACAAAGGATGAAATAGGAGCTCTTGCAAAAGCATTAAATCATGCAAATGCAAAGATAAGAGAATTAATAGAACAAATAATAGATGGAGCCAATGATATAAGTTCATCAGGGCAAGAATTATCTGCTACCACACAAGAGGTTTCATCTAAGATGGAAGAAATAGATGAATCTACTGAACAAATATCAAAAGGGGTTCAGGATTTAAGTGCAATTACTGAGGAAGTGAGTGCATCATCACAAGAAATTGGAGCAACTACAAATGAACTTGCAAGTAGAGCAAGTGATGCAGCTAATTCAGTGAGTGAAATAAAGAAGCGTTCTCTTGAAATAAAGAAAAAGGCAGCAGAAAATATAAAACAAGGAGAGTTAATTTATGAAGAAAAGAGAATTAATATTATAAAAGCTATTGAAGATGGAAAAGTAGTAAAAGAAGTTAAATTAATGGCTAATGCTATAGGTGATATAGCATCACAAACTAATCTACTTGCACTAAATGCAGCAATAGAAGCTGCAAGGGCTGGTGAAAATGGAAAAGGATTTGCTGTGGTTGCAGATGAAGTAAGAACACTTGCAGAGCAATCATCAGAAGCTGTTTCAAGTATCCAAGGCATGGTGATGCAAGTACAAACTGCATTTGAAAATTTATCACAAAGTGGTGAAGAGATACTTAATTATATAGCTAACAACGTAAAACCTAGTTATGAATTACTTATGAATACAGGAATTCAATATGAAAAGGATGCTGAACTTGTTAATGAGATAACTGAAGAATTTGCTTCTTCATCAAATCAAATAAATGAAGTTATAGAACAAATAAGTCAAGCAATGCAAAATGTTTCTGCAACAGCAGAAGAATCAGGAGCTGGTTCTGAGGAAGTATTAAACAATATTAATCAAATGACAATATCTGTTAATGGCATTGCGAAAACTGCACAAAATCAAGCAGAGCTTTCTCAAAAACTTAATGATATGGTACAAAAGTTTAGAATATGATAAAATTAATATAGTTTTGTGTATTTTACAAATATATATGTTGCAGAAAGGAATTTACAAGAAAATAGCTAATAGTAGCTTAATTTTAACGAAGAATTTATACTGCAACATATATATTATTTTTTTATGATTATAATGCTATGAAGATATAAGTGAGATTATAAGAGCAATTTGACAATTAATACTATTTGGTCTAAAATATTTCTAGAAAAAATAAGAGGAGTGGTTATAAAATGATAAAAGAAAATGGTAATATTTCAATTGATACAGAGAACATATTTCCTATTATTAAGAAGTGGCTATACTCTGATAAAGACATATTTATAAGAGAAGTTATAAGTAATGCATGCGATGCAATTAGCAAATTTCAAAGGTTAGCTTCATTTGGAGAAGCTACTGCAGCGGTAGATGAACAATATAAGGTTGTAGTATCTGTAAATAAAGAAAAGAAGACTCTTAAATTTATAGATAATGGTATTGGAATGACTGAAGAAGAAGTTAAAAAGTACATTACTCAAGTTGCTTTTTCAGGGGCAACAGATTTTGTAGAAAAATATAAAGATAAGGGCGATGAAGGTAAGGATATAATAGGTCACTTTGGACTTGGTTTTTATTCAACATTCATGGTTTCTGATAAGGTTCAAATAGATACATTATCACATAAAGATGGAGCAGAACCAATAAAATGGATTTGTGATGAAGGTGGTACTGAATATGAAATGGGTCTTTCAGAAGAAAGAACTAAAAGAGGTACAACTGTAACATTATATATTAATGATGAAAGTGTAGAGTTTTTAGAAGAATATAAGGTTAGAGAAATAATAAAGAAATATTGTTCATTCTTACCTACAGAAATATATTTAGAAGATGAAAATAAGCCAAAAGAAGAACCTAAATATGAAACAAAGAAAAAAGAAGATGGAACTGAATATCAAGAATTAGTTGAACCAGAAGCTCCAAAGCCTTTAAATGATACAAAGCCTTTATGGGTTAAAGCTCCAAAAGATTGTACAGATGAAGAATATAAGGATTTTTACAAAAAAGTATTTATGGATTTTAATGAACCATTATTTTGGATTCATTTAAATGTAGATTATCCATTTAACTTAAAAGGAATATTATATTTTCCTAAATTAACACATGAATTTGAAGCGACAGAAGGACAAGTGAAATTATTCAATAATCAAGTGTTTGTTGCAGATAATATAAAGGAAGTAATTCCAGACTTTTTACTATTATTAAAAGGTACTATAGATTGTCCTGATCTTCCTTTAAATGTATCAAGAAGTTTCCTTCAAAATGATAAGGAAGTTTCAAAAATTTCTAATCATATAATTAAGAAGGTTGCAGATAAATTAGTAGATTTATTTAAAAATAGTAGAGAAGAATTTAATAAATTCTGGCCAGATATACAAATATTCATTAAATATGGATGCTTAAGAGATGAAAAATTCTATGAAAAGATTAAAGATATAATAATCTTTAAAAACTTAAAAGGTGAATTAATTACATTAAAAGATTATCTTGAAGCTAACAAAGAAAAACATGAAAATAAAGTATTCTATGCTAATAATGAAAAACAACAATCTCAATATATTAAAATGTTTAAAGAATATGATTTAGATGCTGTAATATTAGATTGCACAATAGATGATCACTTTATTTCATTCTTAGAAATGCATGAAACTGGAGTTAAATTTAATAGAATTGACTCTGATATTTCAGATACATTAGGAAGTAAAACTGATGAAAATGATGAAGATCAAAAAGCATTAAATAAAGAAATAGAAGATGTATTTAAAAATGCCTTAGGAGAAAAAGTTACTAAATTATCAGTTGAAGGATTGAAAAATGAAGACACTCCAGCACTTATTTTAGTTTCAGAAGAATCAAGAAGAATGGCTCAAATGAGTAAGATGTATGCAAAATCAGGAATGAACTTCCCAGGTATGTTTGATGAAGAAAAGACATTAGTTGTAAATAGCAAAAATGCTATTATTAAAAAACTTGTAGAAGTTTCTAAAGATGATGCTAAAAAGGACGAAATTAAATTTATTTGTGAACATATTTTAGATTTAGCTAAGATTGCTAATAAAGAATTAGATGCAAATGAAATGGATGAATTTATAAAACGAAATAACATGCTTTTAAGTAAGGTGGTTACACTTTAAGGGAAGTAAGTTAAGATAAATACTTTTTAGAGATTATGTTGTAATGCTCAATAATAAATTGTTAATATGATAAGTGGTAAATTAATGAAATGAGGTTCCAAGCTCTTTAAGATTTTGGAACTTTATTTTCGATTGATAACTAAAGTATTGTTTGACGAATGAAACTTGTAAATATTTTAGGTCATTTCTTGGTAATTTAAATCTTAATTTGAATTGTATATCTACATTGTAAATTGTTTTCTGTAATGTTATAATACTTAAGATATCTTTTAAGTGGAGGAGTTTTTATTTATGAAACATATAAAAACAATAAACAAACCAAATATTAAGAATAGTTTATGCAAACCAGGATGTAAAGAATGCGCTAATTCTTGCCAATCAGCTTGCAAAACTTCTTGTACAGTAGCAAACCTAGAATGTGAAAACTAATTTTCAAAGCAGTAGCTTAAGTAGTTACTGCTTACTTTATATGTTTAGGAGGAAATTAAATTGTCTTTAATACATAAATTTAAGCAAGGTGAAAACTATTTTGTTTTAGATGTAAACACTGGGGCAGTTCATGTCGTGGATGAACTAGTGTATGATATATTAGGTGATGATAAATTAAAGAATAAGAAAGAAATATTAGAAGAACTTAAAGGGAAATATGATCAAGAAGAACTTTCAGAAGCTTATGATGAGATTCAAGAGTTAGCAGAAGAAGGTATTCTTTATTCAGAAGATCAATATGAAGAAATAGCTCACAGTTCTATGGATGATAGAGATTACATAAAAGCTATTTGTTTAAATGTTATTCATGGATGCAATTTAAGATGCAAATATTGTTTTGCTGATGAAGGTGAATATCATGGACATGGCGGAGTTATGAACATAGAAACAGCTAAAAAGGCAATTGACTATGTTATTAAAAGAAGTGGCCCAAGAAAAAATATAGAAATTGATTTGTTTGGTGGAGAGCCAACTTTAATTATGGATACTATAAAAGAAATAATTAAGTATGCCAGAGATAACGAAGAAAAATGGGGAAAGAAAATAAGATTCACTATGACTACTAATGCTACTCTTTTAACTCCAGAGATGATGGATTATATGGACAAGGAAATGGGAAATATTATTTTATCATTAGATGGAAGAAAAGAAGTTAATGATAATGTTAGAATTAAGCCAGATGGAAGCGGATCTTATGACGATATAGTTCCTAACATAAAAGAAATGATTAAAAGAAGAACTAAAGGGAAAACTTATTATGTTAGAGGAACTTTTACAAGAGAAAACATAGATTTTTATGAAGATGTAATGGCTATGGTAAATGAAGGTTTTAGAGAATTATCAATAGAACCTGTTGTTTTAGAAAACGGACATTCTCTTGCTATTAGAGAAGAAGATATTGATACGATTTTTGATAATTATGATAAGCTATATGAAGAAATGAAAAGAAGAAAAAGAGAAGGAAATGAAGAATTTAAATTCTATCATTTTAATATAGATCTTCAAGGTGGACCATGTGTTTATAAGAGAATTTCAGGTTGTGGAGCTGGTTTTGAATATGTAGCAATAACTCCACAAGGAGATGTATATCCATGTCACCAATTTGTTGGAAAAGAAGAATTTAAATTAGGAAGTATTTATGATGATACTTATGATACAGAACTTGCTAAGAAGTTCAAGAAATCTCATATATACAATAAGCCTAAGTGTAGAGATTGTTGGGCAAAATTCTACTGTAGTGGTGGATGCCAAGCAAATAACTTTAATTTTAATGGAGATATGAATATTCCTTATGAAATTGGATGTAAAATGCAAAAGAAGAGAATTGAATGTGCAATTGCATTAAAGGCAGAAGAAAATTAATTAAACATAAACATAGCTAATAACACGAAAAATAAATTTTTGTTGTTGTTAGCTATTTTTTTACATTTATTGATAGTGTTTGTTTGTACGATTATAATAAATACTATATTAAAAAAATAACAGATAGATTGTTATTTTGAGTTTATGTTTAAATTTTTTAGATAGAACATTAAGGGTATTATTTTTATTGATTTAAAAATAGGTTATAATATAAGAATATAAAATTATAAGTAAAAAGGAATGGTAAAGCAAATGTTATTTGAGAGATTTAATAAATATCCGGATATTATACCTCCAATTGATAAGAAAAAATTAATAGCACTTAGTAAAAAACTTTTGCCTGATACTATTTTCATTGAAATGTGTAAGGAGAATAGGAATTGGAAGAATACATTTTAGAAAATAATTTTAAGTTAATATACAAGCATACTGAATCTGAACTTTCATCAATTTGTATATCAATAGATGCTGGTGCTGGAGTTGAAACTGAAAAGTACGGAATAGCCCATGCAACTGAGCATATGGTTTATAAAGGAACAAAAAATAGAACTGAAAAAGAAATAAATGAAGATTTAAGCAATATTTTTGGATTCAATAATGCTATGACTAATTATCCATATGTAATTTATTATGGTACGTTACTTGGCGAAGATTTGAACAAAGGTGTAGAACTATTAAGTGATATAGTTACTAATCCAAGCTTTAATCATGAAGGATTTAAAGAAGAAATGGAAGTAATAAAAGAAGAACTTGAGGAATGGGATGAAGAATTAGAACAATATTGTGAAGACAAACTATTTCTCAATTGTTTTAATAATAGAAGAATAAAGTATCCTATTATAGGAACCCAGGAAAGTTTAGATCGTATTACATTAAATCACATAAGAGAATTTTATAATGAATATTATTTCCCGGAAAATACATCTATAGTTGTGATTTCATCTTTGAAATTTGAAGAGGTTAAAAATAGTATAACTACATATTTTTCATCATGGAAAAACAAACCTATAAATAGTGAAATGAAATTAGTTAATGAGATGGACAAAGGTAAAAATATAGAATATGAAATTCCTAAAATAGAGATATTTAATGATAAAAGAGTTGGAATAAATACATGTAAAATTGAAATAATATGTCCAATAGATAAGTTAAATGAAAAAGAAATGAAGGCACTTAGAATTTTCAATCAATACTTTGGAGATGGTATTAATTCAATTCTTTATGATACTTTAAGAACTAAAAATGGACTTATATATGATGTAATTACTAAAATTGCACATGAGAATTATATAAAATTATATAAGATTACTTTTAGTACAGCAAAAGAAAATGTAAATAAATCTATAGCTTTAATTAAGGAATGTATAGAAAAATTAGATTTATTAAAGCAACATATAGATAAAAAGGAAATAGAACAATTAATGAAGAATTTTAAATTAAAGAGATTATTTAGAGAAGAGCAGAGTATAGTTTTGGCAAAAGAGTTAGCTATATATGATACAATGTTTGGAGATTATAGAATATATGTTAATGAAGTTAATGATTTAGATTTATTAAGTAATGAAATTATATTTGAAGTAGGAAATAGAGTGTTGAAAAACTTAACGATACAAATAATTGATTGATATTTGAGGCTTCGTATCACTTTTTATTGATATGGAGCTTTTATAAGATTTAGAGGAGGAGAGATGTTTTTGAAATTACCATTATTAGAAGAACTACTTAAATATCATAATGAAAAGAATCTACTTCTTTCTATGCCAGGAAATAAAGGTGGAATTGGATTTTTAGATGATGAGATTGGAGAAAAGTTTGTTAAGAAATTAGGATTTTTAGATATAACTGAAGTTGATCCATTAGATAATTTACACTGTCCTGACGGGGCAATAAAAGAAGCTCAAGAATTATTGGCTAAAACTTATAAAGCTAAAAAAGCATATTTTTTAGTAAATGGAAGTTCTTCTGGAAACTTGGCAGCTATGTTCTCTGCATTTGATGAGGGGGATGAAGTTTTAGTTGAAAGAAATTGTCATAAGTCAATTTATAATGGATTAATTTTAAGAAAATTAAAAGTAAAATATATTGAATCGATTATTGATGATGAAAATGGTGTGTTTCTTCCTCCTGATAAAGAAAATATTTATAAGGCATTAGGCGAAAGCTTAAATCCAAAGGGAGTTATATTAACTTATCCAAATTATTTTGGAATTACATATGATATTGAAGAGATAATAATAGATTTGAAATCAAAGGGAGTAAAAGTTATTATAGATTGTGCTCATGGAGCCCATTTTGGTATAAATAAAAGATTGCCTAAATCTATTGCAAGTCTAGGAGATTATGTGGTTTTAAGTGCTCATAAGACATTGCCTGCTTTGACTCAAGGGTCATATCTCTTAGTAAATGAAGAGAATAGTATATTAGAATTCTATCTAAAAGCATTCATGACAACATCGCCTTCTTATTTAATTATGGCATCTTTAGATTATGCTAGATATTATTTAGATAAGTACGGTGAAAAAGATTATGAAATATTAATAGATAAATCTGAAAGTTGGAAAGAAAAAATAAATAAACTTAAAAAGGTGCATATATTATGCAAGGATGATCTAAATAGACAATATAAGGATAGAGTAGCAAACAAAGCTAAAATTAAATCAAAGCAAGAATATGATATTGATTTAAGTAGGTACATATTAACCCTACCGAATGGATATAGTGGACATAAACTTTTAGACTATTTAAGGACTCAAAAAATACAAGCTGAAATGAGTTTTTCAAGAGGAGTAGTTTTAATATTGTCTCCTTTTAATAGTGAAGAAGATCTTAAATGTATATATGAAGCTATTTTAAATTTAGAAATGAATAGCATAAATGGACAAATAGAATCAAAGTATTTTTCTGATATTCCAGAAAAAAAATTAGAACCATATGAAGTATTTAAATTAAATGGCGAGTGGTGTGAATTTGAAAGCTGTGAAGGTAATATTGCAAAAGAAGCAATAATACCATATCCACCTGGAATACCTTTAGTTTGCCAAGGAGAAATTATTTCTCAAAATTCTATAGATATAATAAAAGATTATGTCATTAATAAAAAAAATATATTAGGAGTTAAAAATAATAAGGTTCATGTAATCAATAGAAAACAATAAAAGTTTGAAAAATATCTTAAATTTCAATTGTGAAATTTAAGATATTTTTTATTCATTAATTGAATGTTATTGAATAAAATTAGTTGAGTAGATTTTATTTCATGTGCCTTATTGAATTTAAGAATTTATCTTATATTGGTATGAATTAAAATATTGTGTTAAAATATATCTATTTAGAATAATAGATATATGATAATAAAATATAGTTAGGGATGGACGATTATATTATGGAAACAAATATTGTGACCAAACAAAAAGATCAAGTTAAGATAAAAAAACCTAAGCAATATAAAGTTGTTATGTATAATGATGATTATACTACAATGGAATTTGTTATTAATGTATTAGTGAATGTGTTTAATAAGAATCTTATAGAAGCTGAAAAGATAATGTTAGATGTACATGAAAAAGGTAAGGGAGTAGCTGGAATATATAGCCACGATATTGCAATTACAAAAGTTTATACAGCAATGTCTATGGCTAAGGAACAAGGATTTCCATTCAAGCTTACTGTAGAGGAGGCGTAGAATATGAAAATTACTAATGAAGTTAATTCAATATTACTTAAAGCATACCAAGAAGCAAAAAACAAAAATAGTGAATATATTACACCGGAGCATCTGTTATATGCAGCAACTTTTAATGAAAATGTGGAATATGCTATTACAGAATGTGGTGGTAGTTTAGAAAATTTAAGATATAACTTAAATACTTATATAAAAACATATATAAATAAAATTGGTGAGGGTGAACCACAAGAAAGCATTGACTTTCAAAAGGTTATTTTAAATGCTAATGAACAAATTTTAAATAGTGGAAAAGATGCTATTGGTGTAGATCATATACTTTCTGCAATTTTTAATTTAGAAGAGAGTTATGCACGCTATTATTTAGAACAAGAAGGTGCTACAAGAAGAGAATTGCTATACTTGTTATGTCATAGTTTAGATGAAGGTAATCAAAATTCTTATGAGAATGAAGCAAAAGAAAATTTTGGCGAGGATACAGAAGAATTTCTAGATGAAGAAAGTCAAGAAAAAGCTAAGAAGAAAAAAGAAGATGCATTTCTTAATAAGTTTACAACAAATCTTGTTGAAAAAGCTAAGGAAGAAAATAGTGATCCGTTAATAGGAAGAAAAGATATTTTAGATAGAAGTATTCAAATACTTTGTAGAAGGATAAAAAATAATCCTATTCATGTTGGAGAATCTGGAGTTGGTAAGACTGCTATTACTTTAGGTCTTGCAAGACTTATAAGTGAGAATAAAGTTCCTGAAAAATTAAAAGGAAGTTCTATGTTTTCTTTAGATATAGGGGCAGTAATTGCAGGAACTAAATACAGAGGTGATTTTGAGGAACGAATAAAAAGAATTTTGGATTTAATTGGGAAACAACATAAGCCAATAGTTTATATAGATGAAATTCACAATATAGTTGGTGCTGGATCATTAAATGGTGGGGCTTTAGATGCATCTAATTTATTAAAACCTTATTTGACAGAAGGTAAAATTAGATTTATTGGAGCAACTACTTTTGATGAATATAAAAAGTTTTTTGAAAAAGATAAAGCATTAAGTAGAAGATTTCAAACAATAGATGTTAAAGAACCTTCGATTAAAGAATCAATAGAAATACTTAATGGACTTAAGGATAATTATGAAGAATATCATAATGTAAGTTATACAGATGAAGCCATAAGTGATGCTGTAACTTTAAGTGATAAGTATATTAATGACAAATATTTACCAGATAAAGCTGTAGATATTATAGATGAAGCAGGAGCTTATGCTCGTATGAATAATGAAAATTTGGAAGAGAAAATTATAATTGATAGAAAGATTATTGAGGAAATAATATCAAAGGTTTGTAGTATTCCAAAGCAAACTGTAGAAAGTAGTGAGATAAGTTCTTTAAAATATCTTGAAGCTAGTTTGAAGGAAAATATTTTTTCACAAGATAAAGCAATTGAAGAAGTTGTGAGATGTATAAAGATGTCTAGATCTGGATTAAATGAGGAAGATAAACCAGTAGCATCTATGCTATTTGTTGGACCTACTGGAGTCGGAAAAACTGAAATTGCAAGATGTCTTTCTAAAAATCTTGGTATAGAGTTAATTAGATTTGATATGAGTGAATATGCTGAAAAGCATGCAGCTTCAAAACTTATCGGATCACCTCCAGGGTATGTAGGATATGAAGAAGGTGGATTACTTACAGATGCTATAAGAAAGACTCCACATTGTGTATTATTACTCGATGAAATAGAAAAGGCAAATGAAGATATTTTAAATGTGCTACTTCAAGTCATGGATTATGCAACACTTACTGACAATAAAGGTAGAAAAGCTGATTTTAGAAATGCAATCATAATAATGACTTCTAATGCAGGAGCAAGAAATATAGGTAAAAAACTTATAGGCTTTGGAGAAAGAGAAGTTAAGGGTGAAGCTATAATGGAGGAAGTAAAGAAATTCTTTACACCTGAATTCAGGAATAGATTGGATAAGATAATAGTATTTAATAGCATGAATGATTCTATGGCAATAAATATCGCTAAAAAACAATTAAATAACTTTAAAACTAAACTAGTTACTAAGAATATTGAAATTGAATTTAGTGAAGAGTGCGTTAGTTATATTGCTAAAACAGGAATATCAGAAGAATTTGGAGCTAGGGAAATTGCTAGAATCGTGGCTTCGAAAATAAAGCCGTTACTAGTTGATGAGATTTTATTTGGAAAACTGAATGATGGTGGAAATTGTACTGTTGATTTTATAGATGAAAATTTCAAATTGACAATTAATTAATAGATACTCAAGATTAAAGTTTTAGTTATGCTATTATAAATTTTAAAATTTGTTAGTCTTCTATTGAATAAAATTCTTAAATTAAGAAATAATATATAAACGACAGGGAGAAATCTCGAAACTAAAAGAGGAGGTGAACTATTGCGAAGTTATTATATAACTTTGGCAATGGAACATTAGAATGGAAGACAAGAAATTAATATGCAAAGACTGTGGAGACGAATTTATTTTTACTGTAGGAGAACAAGAATTCTACAAAGAAAAAGGATTTGAAAATGAGCCAACAAGATGTGCTGATTGTAGAAGAGCTAGAAAACAACAGAACAACAGAAGATAATCAATAACGAGATTTGTTGATTTATCAAAGAGCCATAAGAGCACTTCTTATGGCTCTTTTAAGGCACATGAAGTAAAATAACAAGTCCAAGGTGCAATGTATTTTTTTACATATATAAGACATATTCAAAAAAATATAAGAATTCTATTGAATTTTTTATGCTTTTGCGAGTATAATATAAAGAAAGATTTAAAAGTATCAAATTTATAAATATGAATAATAGTTTAAAGATAATGATAAGGAGTAGTATATTAAGTAAACTTTTTAGAGAGCTAGAGTTTGGTGGAAATCTAGTAAGTAAGCTTTATAGAAGCAGCCTTTGAATTTTATAGCTGAAAAATAAAAATTATAAATCTTAAATATAAATTTCTAAATGATTAGTTGTTTTTATTTAAATGATAATTTTTAATTAGGTTATAACGTGATCCTCATGTTATAGGGGTGGAGTATTATATTTTACTCTAGCTGAGTGAACAATAATTATATTGTTTATTAGGGTGGTACCGCGAAGTAGTTCCTTCGTCCCTTGTTTGGGATGGGAGCTTTTTTTATGTTAAAATTTAAGGAGGTTATTTTCAATGGAGGAAATACTTGAAATTTTAGAAAAAAATAGTAGATATACTGATGAACAGATTGCTGTTATGGTAGGTAAAACTGCTCAGGAAGTTAGAGAGGCAATTAGAGATTATGAAGAAAAGAGCATAATAGCTGGTTATACAACTCTTATAAACTGGGAAAATACAGGGAGTGAAACAGTTACAGCTTTAATTGAAGTTAACATAACACCTCAAAGAGGTGAAGGCTTTGATAAGGTTGCAGAAAGAATATATAAATTTTCACAAGTTAAAGCTTGTTATTTAATGTCTGGAGGATTTGACTTAACAGTTATTGTTGAAGGAAAGACTATGAAGGAAGTAGCACTTTTTGTATCTGAAAAGCTTGCTATACAACAATATGTATTAAGTACTAGTACTCATTTTGTATTAAAGAAATATAAAGATCATGGAACAATATTTAGAGAAAAGAAATTAGAAGATAGGGAGGCAATATTTATATGATATTAGAAGATATGATTTTAGATTATGTTAAAGATATGCCTCCATCAGGTATACGAAAATATTTTGATCTTATAAATGAAATGGATGATGTAATTTCGCTTGGAGTTGGAGAACCAGATTTTGTTACTCCTTGGAATGTAAGAGAAGCTGGTATTTATTCTTTAGAACAAGGACATACACATTATTCTTCAAATGCAGGATTTATTGAACTTCGTACTGAGATAGCAAAGTATCTTCATAGAAGATTTAATCTTAATTATAATCCAAAAAATGAAATATTAGTTACTGTTGGAGGTAGCGAAGGAATTGATATAGCACTTAGAGCTTTAGTTGGACCCGGTGATGAAGTTATAGTTCCAGAACCAAGTTTTGTTGCATATAAAGGATGTACAGCCTTTACTGGAGCAAAAGCTAAGGCATTAAATCTTAAAGTAGAAGATAAATTTAAGCTTACACCAGAAGCCTTAGAGGCAGCTATTACTCCAAGAACAAAGGTAGTTATAATACCTTTTCCTAATAATCCAACAGGTGCAATAATGACAAGAGATGAACTTGCTGGAATAGTGGAAGTTCTAAAGGATAAAAATATCATTGCAATTTCAGATGAAATATATTCAGAACTTTGCTATGGAGATAAACACGTTTCGATAGCATCTTTTCCAGAAATGAAAGAAAAAACTTTGGTTATTAATGGTTTTTCTAAGTCATATGCTATGACAGGATGGAGGCTTGGATATATTTGTGGGCATCCGATTTTAATAGATGCTATGAAGAAAATTCATCAATATGCAATTATGAGTTCACCAACAACAGCTCAATATGCAGCTATTGAAGCTTTAAAAAGTGGAGATAGTAATGTAGAAGAAATGACTAGAGAATATAATAGAAGAAGAAGAGTTTTATTAGATGGATTTAAAAAAATTGGACTAGAGTGTTTTGAGCCACTTGGAGCATTTTATATATTCCCAAGTATTAAATCTACAGGGATAACTTCAGATGAATTCTGCGAGCGATTACTAGTAACTGAAAAAGTTTTAGTTGTTCCTGGTAATGCCTTTGGCGATTGTGGGGAAGGGTTTATAAGAGTTTGTTATGCCTCTTCTATGGATGATATTATCGAAGCATTGAAAAGAATAGAAAGATTTGTTAATACTTTAAAACAAAAATAATGTGTCTAAATAGAGCAATCTAAAATAATAATAATTTAGAATTGCTCTATTTTATTTTAAATTCAATGTAAAAAAATATACGAATAATTTTTTTATTAATATATTTTTTTCATATTAATTCTATGCATAATATAGGATTGGCTTTAAATGTACATATATGATATATAATAGGGAAAATAAAGTTAAGTATAAGATGAAAGTGAATATATTAAGAATATTGACATGATATTCTTAATATATTATTATAAATGTGGAAGCGATACCACATTTATAATAAATTTGCAATGAGGTGGATTTTTATGGCAGTAACTATAAGTGATATTGCAAAAGAAGCAAAAGTATCAGCAGCAACAGTTTCAAGAGTTCTTAATAGTTCAGGATATGTAAAGGAAGAAACCAAACAAAGAATATTAGCTGTAATAAAAGAGAAGAATTATGCTCCAAGTGCAATTGCTAGAAGTTTATCAAAAAGTGAAACTAATACAATAGGTGTTATTGTCCCAGACATAACTAATGCTTATTTTGGAGAAATTATAAAAGGAATAAGTGATATTGCTGAAAAAAATAATTTGAATATAATTTTATTTAATACAGATAATTATTTAGATAAAGAAGTACGTGCTCTGAAATTATTAAAGGAACAAAGAATTAAAGGCATTATAATGACTCCAGGATTTGGTGAAGAAAAACTTAATGAAACGTATATAAAAACAATAAATAGTCTAAATATTCCTATAATTTTAGTCTCAGCAGATATTAAGTTTACCAAGTTAAATGGAGTATTTGTAGATAATATAAAAGGTGGATTTGATGCAACAAACTTATTAATTAAAGAAGGTCATACTAAAATAGGAATTATGACAGGATTATTAAGTTCAGAACCTGCAACGGATAGATTAATTGGATATAAAAAGGCATTAAAAGAAAATAATATTCCATTTAATAATAAATACATTTTTTATGGAGATTTCAAATTAGATAAGGCATATAAATTAACTAAAAATTTATTGGAAGAAAAAGATCAACCTACAGCTTTAGTTGTTTGCAGTAATATGATGACTATGGGAGTAATAAAAGCATTAAAAGAGCAAAATAAAGATATACCCAAAGATTTAGCTATAATAGGTTTTGATAAAATCGACTTTTTGGATATTGTTGGATTAAACATTACATATATGGAGGATTGTCCAATTAAACTTGGTATGACTTCTATGGATATGCTTTGTGATATTCTTAGTAATACTAAGAATAATGCTGTAAGAAGATTGATTGTTGCACCACAAATAATAACTAGAGGTTCAGAAAAAAAATATAAGTAAATATGCAAAGGGACATATGAAATTTAAAGATAATAATAGAAAAAATAATTATTTTATTAAATTTAAATCATGAAAATATAATTCGTGATTTTAAATATTAGGCACATATTTGGTTTGTTATTTTATTTCATGTGCCTTAAAAATATTATATTTTAGGAGGAAAGGTAATGAAAAAAAGATTATTATCATTATTAGCAGTTTCAGCAATAACAGTAACATTATTTGCTGGGTGTGGAAGTTCAAAATCAAATACTGGAGATACATCTAGCAAAGAAGAAAAAATCAAAGTAGGTATGGTAACTGACTCAGGAACAATAGACGATAAGTCATTTAATCAAGGTACTTGGGAAGGCTTAAAGAAAGCTGAAACAGAAATAGGTACAGAAACTAAATATTTAAAACCAAATGGTGAAACAGAAGCAGATTATTTGAAAGAAATTGGAAATCTTTATGATGCTGGATTTAAGTTTATAGCTGCTCCAGGCTACAAACTTGAAACAGCTATTTATAAAGCACAAGATAAATATAAAGATGCAAAATTTGTTTTAATTGATGGTACTCCAAATGATGGAGCTCAACCAGCAAATTATAAAGTAGGAGAAAACTCAGTTGCTATTTCATTTGCTGAACATCAAGCAGGGTTTGTGGCAGGAGTTGCGGCAGCAGTAGAACTTAAAGAAGGCGAATTGGGGTTTATTGGTGGTATGGAAATTCCAGCAGTTCAAAAGTTTAACTGGGGATTCCAACAAGGAGTTGCTTATGCTAATAAAAATTTAGAAACTAAGATGTCATTAAAAGCAGAAAATATAGTGTACTCAGGTTCATTTAATGACACTGCATTGGGACAACAACTTGCAGCTCAAATGTATGATAGAGGAGTTAAGGCTATATTCTGTGCAGCTGGTGGAGTTGGTAATGGAGTTATAGTTGAAGCTAAAGCAAGAGCTGCTACAGGAAAAAATGTTTGGGTAGTTGGTGTTGATAGAGATCAATATGAAGATGGTGTAGGAGCAGATGGTAAATCAGTAGTTCTTACTTCGGCTATTAAGAAAGTAGAATCAGCAAGTTACAACATGGTAAAAGCATTAAAGGATGGATCATTCCCAGGTGGTCAAACTTTAACATTTGATATTACAAAAGATGCTGTTGGTATTCCAGAAAAAAATCCTAATTTAAGTGATGAAACAACTAAAGTTGTTCAAGATTTATATGCAAAACTTAAGGATGGATCAATCAAAGTTAATGACAACAATGATGATAATTCATTGGTTAAATAATTCAAAAATTAAATTTTCCTAAATAACATAATTAGGATTGTATAAAATAAGCAATGAAGGATGTATTTCTGAAAGTTTTATAATCTTGATAGGTTTAAATCTTATAGAAATTTTATCCTTCATTGTGCATTATAAATTGTTAAAATATGTTGCCTAAATTGTAATTTAAATAAGGAGGAGTCTAACTATGGAATATGTAGTTGAAATGCTAAATATTCGTAAAGAGTTTCCAGGAATAGTAGCTAATGATAACATTACTCTGAGATTAAAAAAAGGTGAGATTCATGCATTACTTGGCGAAAATGGAGCCGGCAAATCTACATTAATGTCAGTACTTTTTGGAATGTATCAGCCTGAAGTGGGAAGCATAAAGGTAAGAGGCGAGGAGGTGAAAATATCCAATCCTAATATTGCAAATGATTTAGGAATAGGAATGGTTCATCAACATTTTAAATTAGTAGAAAATTTTACTGTAACTGAAAATATAATTTTAGGTTGTGAACCTAAAAAAGGATTAGTAATTGATATTAAAAGTGCAGCTAAGAAGATACAAGAATTATCTGATACATATGAACTAAAAGTTGATCCATATGCAAAAATAGAAGATATTTCAGTTGGAATGCAACAAAGAGTTGAAATTATAAAGATGCTTTACAGAGATGCTGAAGTGTTAATATTAGATGAACCTACAGCAGTGCTTACACCACAAGAAATTGAAGAACTTATGAAAATTATGAAAAATCTTATTAAAGAAGGTAAATCAATTATATTAATAACTCATAAACTTAAGGAAATTAAAGCTGTTGCAGATTTTTGCACTGTTATTAGATGTGGAAAATATGTAGGGAGTGTAGATGTAAAGACTACATCAGAACAAAAAATGGCAGAAATGATGGTTGGAAGACCTGTAAGCTTTAAGGTTGATAAGAAAGATAAAGAAGCTGGAGATGTAGTTTTAAAAATAGAGAATCTTTCTGTTATGAATAATAAGAAGGTTCTTGGACTTAAAAATTTCTCTTTAGAAGTTAAGGAAGGAGAAATTGTTGGAATTGCAGGAGTTGAAGGTAATGGACAAACAGAATTAGTTGAAGCTATTACAGGCATAAGAAATGCAAAATCAGGTAAAGTATATTATAAAAATGAAGATATAACTAATATGTCAATACGTAAGCGCATTAATAATGGAATAGCTCATATTCCAGAAGACCGTCAAAAAAGAGGATTAGTATTAGACTATACTATTGAAAATAATATGGTGCTAGAAATTTATGATAGAGAACCATTTTCAAAGCATGGCTTATTAAAAAAGGATGCTATACACAACTATGCAGAAAAAATAATAGAAGAATTTGATGTAAGATCTGGTGAAGGATCATCATCTTTAGTAAGAACAATGTCAGGTGGTAATCAACAAAAGGCTATAATTGGACGCGAAGTTGAATTAAACCCTGAGTTATTAATTGCAGTTCAACCAACTAGAGGACTTGATGTAGGATCAATAGAATATATTCATAAAAGACTTGTAGAACAAAGAGATTCAGGAAAAGCAGTACTTCTTATATCTTTAGAACTCAGTGAAGTTATGAATTTATCAGATAGAATTGCAATTGTTAACAGTGGAGAATTAATAGGAATAGTAAATGCTTCAGAAACTAATGAAAATGAAATCGGCTTAATGATGGCTGGAGTTCAAAAAGGAGGAATGAAGCATGAATAAAAAGGAAGCTTTAAATTCTATACTTGCAGTTGTACTAGGATTAATTGCAGGAGCAATTCTAATGATTATTATTGGAGATAATCCAATAGATGGATATTCTTATTTATTTAAAGGAGGATTAATGAATGTATCTAGAATTGGAGATACATTGGCAACAGCGACTCCTTTAATACTTACTGGACTTTCAGTAGGATTTGCATTTAAAACTGGACTTTTCAATATTGGAACACCAGGACAAATGCTTTTTGGTGGATTTTGTGCTACAGCAGTGGGATTAACATATAATGCAAGTATGTCAAGATCAATATTGCTTATAGCTATTATAATTGTAGGAGGATTAGCTGGAGCAATTTGGGCATTTATACCTGGATTACTAAAATCTAAATTTAATGTGAATGAAGTTGTATCTTCAATTATGATGAATTGGACTTGTTATTGGATGATATATTATGCAATACCAACTTATTTTAAAGGCTCAAGTGAAACAGAATCAAGAAATATTCCAGATATAGCATCATTAAAAGCTACTTGGCTTACTGATTTATTTTCTGGTTCATATATTAACTTAGGAATACTTATTGCTATTATAGCTGTTATTGTTATTGGATTTATATTAAATAAAACTGTTTTAGGTTATGAATTAAAGGCTGTAGGCTTTAATAAGGATGCCGCAGAATATGCTGGTATGTCTGTAAATAAAAACATAATTGTAGCAATGATGATTTCAGGAGCTCTTTCAGGACTTGCTGGAGTAGCTCAATATGTAGGAAATGCAACGAATATTCAAATTGGTGTAATGCCTTCTCAAGGATTTGATGGAATAGCAGTATCATTACTCGGTGCTAATAATCCAGTAGGTATATTTATATCAGCTATATTCTTTGGTCTTTTATACTCTGGAAAAGGATTTATGAATGCAAATACAAGTATTCCACCAGAAATAGCAGATACAATAATTGCAATTATAATATACTTTGCAGCAATAAGTGCAGCGGTACCTATAATAGTAAATAAAATTAAACACAAAAGAGCCATGGTAAATGCAAAAAAATCAGGTAACAGTGGTAGTGGTATATTACCATCAGAAAATGCAAATAATGAAATAAAATTAAATAATGAAGAGAAAGCAAATAATACAGAAGAAACAACTGATAAGGAGGGGAAGTAATATGTGGGCAATAATACAGCAAGTTTTTCCATATGCTATCGGATATACAATTCCTTTACTTATGACTGCACTTGGAGCATTATATTGTGAAAGAAGTGGAGTAATTAATATTGGACTTGATGGATTTATGATTATAGGCTCATTTTCTGGAGCATTGACAATTGTAAAATTACAAGATGTATTTGACCCAAGTAGTAATCTTCCTCTTTGGATAGGATTAATTGTAGCAGTTGTAGTTGGAATGTTATTTTCACTTTTACATGCATTTGCAAGTATAAATTTAAATGCAAATCAAGTAATTAGTGGTACAGCTATAAATATGATTGCAGGAGCTTTAACTATATTTTTAGCAAGAACTATTGCAGGAAGTGGACGTATAAGAATTAGATCAGGATTTTTTCAAAAGGACATTCCTGTACTTTCTCAAATACCTATATTGGGAGATTTATTTTTCAAGAAAACATATATTACTACATGGGTTTCATTAGCAATATTATTATTAAGTATTTTCTTAATATATAAAACAAGATTTGGTTTAAGATTAAGAGCTTGTGGAGAACATCCTCAAGCTGCTGATGCAGCAGGAATAAATGTTTATCGTATGCGTTATATAGGGGTATTATTATCAGGTGGATTATCCTCATTTGCTGGAGCAATAATACTTGTAACATACTCAGGAGAATTTAATGGAAATGTTGCAGGTCTTGGATTCTTAGCATTAGCAGCATTAATTTTTGGGCAATGGAAGCCACTTGGAATTCTTGCAGCAGCTCTATTTTTTGGATGTGCAACAACAATTGCAAATGTATCACAAGTTATTCCAGCACTTCAATCAATTCCAACTGTAATATTAAAAGTATTTCCTTATGTAGTTACTTTATTTGCACTTGTACTATTCTCGAAATCATCTCAAGCACCAAAAGCAGAAGGCGAACCTTTTGACTCAGGAAAGAGGTAAATATAATCACCTTTAGGTTACCATGTGGGCAATAAACAGTTAACAATTTAGGAACAAAACTTAAAGAGAAAGTTCGAAGAACGAAATAAGAGGAAACACGACTCGTATTCACTCGCTGTGGAAGTTCAAGTATCCAAATGTAAAAAATTTGCACTTTCACTTCAAATTTCGATTCTCATTTTTCTTTTAGAGTTTTAAAATTATAATTAATATCTAAATTTTAGATATGTGAAGAGGAGAAAAATTAATGGATATAGCTAAATATATAGACCATACAATATTAAAGCCAGAGGCAACAGTAGAAGATGTGAAAAAACTTTGCAAAGAAGCTAAAGAATATAATTTTGCGTCTGTTTGTGTAAATGGATGTTATGCAAAACTAGTTAGTACTGAACTTGCAGGACGTGATACGAAAACTTGTGTAGTAGTTGGATTTCCATTAGGAGCCATGACTAAAGAAGTTAAGGCGTTTGAAACAAGTGATGCTATTAAAAATGGTGCTAATGAAATAGATATGGTTATAAATGTAGGAATGTTAAAAGAAAAAAAATATGACCTTCTTAAAGAAGATATAGAGGCAGTAGTAAATGCAGCTAAAGGAAAAGCAATAGTTAAGGTTATTATTGAAACATGTTTATTAACAGATGAAGAAAAAGTTAAAGCATGTGAAATATCTAAAGAAGCTAAAGCTGATTTTGTTAAAACATCAACAGGTTTTTCAAGTGGTGGAGCAACAAAAGACGATATTGTTCTTATGAGAAAAACTGTGGGTTCAGATTTAGGAGTAAAAGCATCAGGTGGAGTTAGAGATTATAAAACTGCTATGGAGATGATAAATGCAGGCGCAAGTAGAATTGGTGCTAGTGCTAGCATTGCTATTGTTAGTGAAAGTAAATAATTTTTTAATTAGCAAAGGGGTGATTTTATGAAAATGGTTGATATTATAAGCAAAAAAAGAACTGGAATGGAACTTACTACAGAAGAAATAAATTTCTTTGTTGAAAATTATACAAAGGGTAGTATTCCAGACTATCAAGTATCAGCACTATTAATGGCAATTTGTTTTCGAAAAATGAATATGAGAGAAACATCAGATCTTACTATGGCAATGGTGAATTCAGGTGATGTTCTTGATTTATCTAATATAGAAGGAATAAAAGTTGATAAACATAGTACCGGTGGAGTTGGAGATACTACAACTCTTGTACTTACACCCATGGTTGCAGCACTAGGTATTCCAGTTGCAAAGATGTCTGGTAGAGGACTTGGTCATACTGGTGGAACAATAGATAAATTAGAATCTTTTGAAGGTTTTTCAGTTGGAATAAGTGAAGAACAATTTATAAATAATGTAAATAATAATAAGATAGCTATAATGGGTCAAACGGCTGATTTAGCACCAGCAGATAAAAAGTTATATGCATTAAGAGATGTTACAGCTACAGTTGAAAATATATCACTAATATCATCAAGTATAATGAGTAAAAAAATTGCAGCAGGAGCAGATGCTATTGTACTTGATGTAAAAGTTGGTGATGGTGCCTTTATGAAATCTTTTGAAGATGCAAAAGAACTTGCAGAAGCTATGGTTAGCATTGGGAAAAATGTTCGTAGAAATACAATTGCAATTATATCTGATATGGATCAGCCTTTAGGCTTGGCAATTGGAAATGCGTTAGAGGTTAAAGAAGCAATTGATACATTAAAGGGTATTGGACCTAAAGACTTATTAGAACTATGCTTAACGCTTGGTAGTAACATGGTAGTTCTTGCAAAAAAAGCTGAAACGGTAGAAGAAGCTAGAAAAATGTTACTTAAAGTTATAGAGGATAAATCAGCACTAAAAAAACTAAAAGAATTTGTTATATCTCAAGGAGGAAATCCAAGCCAAGTTGATAATACTGAACTTTTACCAAAAGCAAAGTATGTTGTAAAAGTAAAAAGTGAAGTAAATGGATATGTTTCTAAAATAGATTCACAACATATAGGTCTTATAGCAATGGAACTTGGAGCAGGTAGAGCTACAAAGGAAGATAATGTAGATTTGGCTGTTGGGATAGTATTAAACAAAAAAAGAGGAGATAAAGTATCTAGAGGTGAAACTTTAGCTTATATCCATGCAAATGATGAAGACAAAATAGAAAAGGCAATAAAAAATATAATTGAAAGTTATCATGTAACAAAAGAAAGTCCTAAGGATATTCCTTTGATTTATGGAGTTATAAAATAATGCACAATGTACAATTTAGGAACAAATACCTACGATATTTGAAGAAACGCTTTGCGTTTCTTCCTTAATGCCCACAGGGTACCATAAAGGGCATTAATTGTCCAATTTCAATTGAAAGGTAGTTTTGAAATGATAGATAGAGTTATATGGATAGTTTTAGATAGTGTTGGCATGGGAGAAATGCCGGATGCTGAAAAATTTGGAGATGTTGGTGCAAATACAATCGGAAATATTTCTAAAGCAGTAGGTGGATTAAGTTTACCTAACATGGTTAAGCTAGGACTTGGAAATATCGAAAATATTAATGGCATAGATAAATGTGAAGCACCAATAGGATGTTATGCTAGATTTAAAGAAGCATCTAATGGTAAAGATACAACGACTGGTCATTGGGAAATGGGGGGAGTTGTTTCAAAAGTGGCATTTCCAACTTATCCAAATGGATTTCCAGGTGAAATAATAGAAAGATTTGAAAAGTTAACGGGAAGAAAAGTTATAGGTAATAAACCAGCATCAGGTACAGCTATATTGGATGAGCTTGGGGAAGAGCAAATGAAAAATGGTAGTGTTATTGTTTATACTTCAGCAGATAGCGTATTTCAAATAGCTGCTCATGAAGAAATAGTTTCTTTAGATGAACTATATAAAATGTGTCAAATAGCAAGAGAAATGTTAAATGGAGAACATGCTGTTGCAAGAGTAATAGCAAGACCTTTTGTTGGAGAATCAGGAAATTTCACTAGAACACCAAATAGAAGAGATTTCTCATTAGTACCACCATATGATACTGTTTTAAATAAAATAAAGAATAAGGGATTAGATGTAATTGGAGTTGGTAAGATAGAAGATATTTTCTGTGGTCAAGGAATTACAGAGGCAGTTCATACTAAAGATAATATGGACGGAGTAGATAAGACTTTAGAGTACATGAGACAAGATAATAAAGGATTAATATTCACTAACCTTGTTGACTTTGACATGAAGTGGGGACATCGTAACGACTTTAAAGCTTATGCAAATGGCTTGGAAGAATTCGATGTAAGACTTAAAGAAATTGTAGATGCAATGAAAGGCACCGATATTTTATTTATCACAGCAGATCATGGTTGTGATCCTACAATGCCAGGAACCGATCATAGCAGAGAGTATGTGCCATTTTTAGCATATGGAAAAAAAATAAAAGAAAATGTTGATTTAGGAACTAGAAATTCATTTGCAGATATGGGTCAAACTGTAGCTGATATATTAAATGTAGAGAAGATACAAAATGGAGAAAGCTTCTTAAAGGAGATATTATAGAATAAGAGGGAGGAGAAATTTATGGATTATAAAGAGCTTATAAAAGTAGCATTAGACTATAGAAATAGAGCATATTCACCTTATTCTGATTTTAAAGTAGGTGCAGGAGTACTTTTTCAAAGTGGAAAAATATATGGTGGGTGCAATATAGAAAATGCATCTTTTGGAGCTACAAATTGTGCTGAAAGAACTGGAATATTTAAAGGAATATCAGAAGGGGAGAAAAAAATAAAAGCTATAGCTGTAGTTGGAAGTTTTGAAGAATATACTTATCCTTGTGGTATTTGTCGTCAAGTAATTGCAGAATTTGGTGACGAAGATGTAAAAATAATAATAGCTAAAAGTGAAGATGATTATATTGTAAAAGACATGAAAGATATTTTACCAGGAGCATTTACAAAATCTGATCTTGGGAAATAAATAACAATTAACAATACGGAGGTAACAAAATGAGTATTCATATTAATGCACCAGAAGGTGCTATTGCAGAAAGTGTATTATTACCAGGAGATCCTTTAAGAGCTAAGTTTATTGCAGAAACATTTTTAGAAGATGCGGTTTGCTACAATGAAGTTAGAGGCATGTATGGATTTACAGGAACATATAAAGGTAAAAGAATTTCAGTTCAAGGAACAGGAATGGGTATACCATCAATTTCTATATATGCTAACGAATTAATAAATGAATATGGAGTTAAAAACTTAATTAGAGTTGGAACTTGTGGAGGATACCATGAAGATGTTAAGGTTAGAGATTTAGTAATTGCTATGTCAGCTTCAACTGATTCAAACTTAAATTTAACTAGATTCCAAGGAAGAACTTATGCACCAACTGCAAACTTTGAATTATTAAAAACCGCATATGATATAGCTATAGAAAAAGGGATTGAGCCTAAGGTTGGTTCAATATACAGTTCAGATATATTCTACGGTGATGATAATGAAGATTGGAAAAAATGGGCTGAATTTGGATGCTTGGGAGTTGAAATGGAAGCGGCAGGACTTTATACAGTAGCTGCAAAATACCATGTAAAAGCATTAGCAATAATGACTGTAAGTGATCACTTCATAACAGGAGAGATTACAACAGCAGAAGAAAGACAAACAACTTTCACAAATATGATGGAAGTTGCATTGGATACTATTGCTATGTTATAAATCTAACAAACATTATTGTTTACAATAAACTTTGACTAATAAGATAGGATTAAGGAAAATCTTAGTTCTATTATTTTAATTAAGAATACTTTGATTAGAGTTTTATGATATTTATGTATTTAAAGAAAATTCAAAATACTTATGTTTTAGATTTGAAAAGAAAATTAGGTGAGGGATAAATTTATGAATATACAAATATTTGGAACTAAGAAATGTTTTGATACTAAAAAGGCAGAACGTTATTTTAAGGAAAGAAAAATACAATTTCAATTTATTGATTTAAATGAAAAGCCTATGAGTAAAGGTGAGCTCAATAGTGTACTCCGTTCAGTAAGTATTAATGATTTAATAAATAATAAATGCAAGGATTACACAAAATTGAATTTTAATAATATTAGAAGTGCTGAAATAAAAGCGGAACTATTATTAAAAAATCAAAAAGTCATAAATACTCCCATAGTAAGAAATGGTAAGGAAGCAACAGTTGGATACAACTTAGAAATATGGGATAAATGGATAGAAAATAACTAAGATAATCCTAAGTACAGGTTAAATGTACCAACATATTCTATTTAAAGCCATGCATACTATATACATTTTTTTAGAATACTAAATTTGAGACTAATTTAGGCATATAAAAGAAAATGTAGTAGAATACAGATGTATCATTTTTTTATATGCATTAGAAAGGATATGAAGTATTTATGGCAAAAGCAGGAATGAGAAGACCAGATCCAAGTGATCCACATGGAACAGAAAGTAATCATAAAACAAATTATAAAAAAAATGATTTTAAACAAGTTCCAACAGAGATACAAGGGAAAGCTAAAGCAGGAAATACAAAAGCATCATCTATAGAGTAACAATAGAATTAAAAACTTGGATTATTTATTGAGATTAGAAATAAGGGATGAAATTAAAACAATTTCATCCCTTATTTTAATGTTTTAACAATATTAGGAGTATAAAAAAATAATAGGTCAATTTTTGAATGTGCTCTAAATTAAAAGTAATAAACTTTTTAATAAAGAGTGAAAAAGGTATACATTTATGAGGAAAATATATTTGAAATTACTAAGGCATATAGACTTTAAAATGTTTGAATGTCGCATTGTTCATAAATCAGAAGATTTATCGTAATAGAATTATAAATTTAAAAACTTATTTTGACAAAAAGCAAATAATATAGAATAATATATATAAATAAGTATATTTTATTATTTAATGTAAACTTTGGAAAAATCAAATTTAAATTACTATATCATAATATATATATTAAAGCATAAAATTATGGTTACGGTGGTGGAAAATATTATGGGAGAAAAGACAGAAATTATAAATATAAATCAATTAGAAGCAGGAATGGTAATAGCTAAAAATGTAGAACAAGATGGTAAAGTACTACTTAAAAAAGATTTTTCCATAACTGATCAAATGATAAATAAAATACAAAAGTTATATTTTGTTGGAAGTGTAGAAATATATAATACAAATATAGAAAAAAAACAAGTCAGTATAGAATCTAAAAAAGAAGAACAGTTTAATAAAGTTGAAGAAGAATTTAAGGAATTGTCTTTAAACTTGCAAAAAACTTTTAAACAACTAACAAATAAAAATGGGATAGTTATGAATGAAATTAGAGAATTTTCACAAAAAATTCAAAATGAACTTACTCCAAAGAATATAGTTATAAAAAATATAGTTTTATATGGTAGTGGTTCAGATGTTATATATAGACATGGAGTAAACGTTGCTGCATTAAGTTCTCTTTTAGGCAGTTGGATTGGACTTGAAAAATCAAAATTGAATTTGCTTGTATATTCAGCAATTCTCCATGATTTTGGAAAAACAAAAATAGAGCATAGAGAATTACTTGAAAAAGAATCACTCTTATCCAGAAATGAATTTAATGCAATAAAAAAACACCCTACATTGGGATATAAAATTATTAAGGAAATTGCATTTTTAGATAAAGCTGTTAGTTATGGAGTACTAATGCATCATGAAAGATTAGATGGATCAGGATACCCATTAGGACTAAAAGGAGAGTCAATACATCCTTTTGCTAAAATAATTGCTGTAGCAGATGTATTTGATGCAATTAATTCAGAGCGAGTGTATAGAAAGAAAAAATTACCATTTGAAGCGTTACAAATAGTTAAAAATGAAAGTTTAGGAAAATTAGATTATGAATATGTAAAAATATTTTTAGAACATATAGTAAATTATTATACAGGAGAAGAAGTCTTACTAAATACAAATGATAAGTGTAAGATAATACAAATGAATATAAATAATTTAGAAAAACCATTAGTATTAAAAAATGGAGAATTTATAGACTTAGAAAAAGAAAAAGATTTATATATTAAGGAAATGATATTATAAGTTTCATACACTATAATAAGATAAAACGGAAAATTATGAATAGAAATAATGAGTTTTAAAAAAATAAATATTATTTAGGTTCTTCTGTAAGTTAATAATATTTTAACTTAAATTTATAATAGATTTAAAGAAAATATTTTATAATTAATTTAGAATAGTTTGTATATAATGTTAATTATTATCAATAAAGATGCAAACATAGGAGGGGTTAGTAATGAATATGGTCAATACAGTTGCAAAAGTATTTTCGGATTTTGATTTTGAGGATGAAAAAAAATATATTTATCAAAAAAATTATAAAGAAGATATGTTAAGGAAAGTTGAGCCGTATTTAAAGAAAAAATTAAAACATGGGTATATATTGGGAAAGAAAAATTTAAAACTTTATTATGAGAAATTTATTGTTAAAAATCCAAAAGCAAATATAGTCATTTGCCATGGTCTTAGAGAGTGCACTGAAAAATATTATGAGTTAATTTATTATTTTATGAAAGAGGGATATTCTGTTTTTATAATGGAACACAGAGGGCATGGGCGTTCTCAAAGACTTGGAATAGATAATTCACAAATTAATGTTGAAAAATTCAATTATTATGTTGAAGATTTCAGGAAATTTATAGATGAAATTGTTATTCCAGATAGTAAGAATAAAAGCTTATTATTATTTGCACATTCTATGGGAGGAGGAATAGGTACTATTTTTTTAGAGGAATATACCAATTATTTTAAAGCTGCTGTACTAAGTTCACCAATGCATGAAATGAATACAGGGAAATCACCAAAGATTTTAGCGAATATTGTTTCTATGGGAATGAAACTTTGTGGAAAGGAAACAATGTATCTCCCAGGGCAAATACCTTATACAGGGCAAAAAAAAATCCCTAGTAGTTCCACTAGTTGTAAAGAAAGATATGAATATATATATGAAAAGATTAGAAAGAATAATGCATATCATAGTGGTGGTTCATCTGCTTTGTGGTATCTGGAATGTCTGAAAGCAACTAAAAAACTTGTAAAAAAAGAAAATGCTTCAAAAGTAAAGATACCAGTATTATTATTTCAAGCAGAATATGATACGTATGTCATTCCAAGAGGACAAAATAAGTTTGCAACGTACGCTAAAAATTGTGAACTAATTCATGTAAAGGAATCTAAGCACGAAGCTTACTTTGAGAGAGATGAAATAGCATTTGATGTTATTGATAAGGTAATATTATTTTATGATAATAACTTAAAATAATAATCTTAAGGCACAATGCAAATGTTACAATGTACAATTAAGGATAAAGTTCAAAGAAGGAAATATAAAGTACCCACAAGGAAAACGTTCAGTAAGATAAATATAAAATGATCATAGAAAAGGTTCTGCTAACCAAATGAAAGATTTGGTTAGCAGAACCTTTTGGAGCTTCACTTTTAAATTCTTATTTTTTTGAAAGGATTTCTACTAAATGTATTTTTCAGATTACTTTTTGAGTTGTATATTATCTATTAATTTAAAGTATAGGGATATTCAAAAAAATTAAATTTGAGAAAACCTTATGTAAAATACAAAATATAGTCTTATCTAAAAAATTGATTAAGTATTTCTTTAGTAGAGAGTTTAGAACCATCAAGTATATCTTTATATTCCTTTAATTTTTTATCTTCTTCAGCTGTTAGTTTGTCATTAGATTTTTTCTTTTCCATTAAATATTTGAAATCTTTGTAGTTTTCATCTCCAAGTTTTCCTTTAATAATACAATCCATAATTAAATGCAGAGTTTTCTCTTGATCATCTGAAAGTTTTTCACCGTTATCTTTATATTTTTTTAATTCTAGTAATTCCTTTTTTTGATTAGAAGAAAGATATTTAAAATTTTCTTCATTAAATAAATTAAAACCTTTATGTCTATCTTTTTTATTATTGTTACTTTTCTCAATATTATCATTTTTAGCATAAAAAGTTGAAGATTCTAAATTATTAATAGAATAAGACCTTGTATCAGCTATTGTTATTTTGGAAACGGTTGACAGACAACCAATCAATACTAATGAAGTTATCATATATTTTATAGCTTTTCTATTCATTTTCACACCTGGTTTCTAAAAACGTAACAAACGATACTATATAACATTTATCACAAATTTTCATCTTATCCATTAAGTAAGACGGTAGCATCACAGGATTCAACTACTAAGGTTAATACTTCTGTATTAAAATCTCGTATACCAATTTTGTTGTACTTTATAATCAATTGATTATAAAGTACAACAAAATTAAAGCTGTTAGCTATCCCTAAAACATAAAATATTTTAACCCATGCCCGACTTTCACTATGTGTCTTTGCGACATAGAATACTTTATATTTATATTATAAACATTTAGTAGTGTTCTATTCTCAATATTGCTACAAAAACCAGTTTTACCTCCTTTGTATAAAAATAAAAGTTTACATATATGCTTATAAATAAATAGTTTTCCCAATATATTCTAATATAGCGGACAAGTTCAGGTCAT
>Ga0183100_1000359_pt1 | contig 42649 bp, 35 predicted proteins | sample Biomet2_FD_127789 | JGI IMG/M metagenome (GOLD analysis project Ga0183100, IMG submission 127789) | Microbial communities from bioreactor (seeded with anoxic lake sediment) at LBNL, California, USA - Biofuel metagenome 2 | ecosystem: Engineered > Bioreactor > Anaerobic > Unclassified ... | reverse complement strand
CTATCTTGTCGTGACACATAAAAAGACAGCCACGAGGGCTGTCTTTTTATGTGGTGGAGAATAGGGGGATCGAACCCCTGACCTCTTGACTGCCAGTCAAGCGCGCTCCCATCTGCGCTAATTCCCCGGGTAAGGATTGGAGCTACTGGCCGGAATCGAACCGGCGACCTGCACGTTACGAATGTGCTGCTCTGCCGGCTGAGCTACAGTAGCATCACGCTAGAATATAATAACATCCTTCAATACGATTGTCAAACATACAAATGCCTTTGTAATCACAAAATTTACAAGCGGTGTTCTCTTTGATTTTGAGAGGTGAAATGTCGATGTTGCCCTGGGCCAGCTCCTCGCACATACGGTCGATTTTCCGGTCCACTTTCTTTTTGAAATCCATGAAAGCATCCTGGGAATACATGGATTTTTCACTTTTAAGGGGAATGGTCCGGGTGTCTTCCCCGGCGACTTGGCTGATGATTTCCGGATCATTGATGACGGCGCCGTCAAGTATGAAGCTTTTTCGGATCTCGTCTTCCAGTTTTTCTTCAAAGGCGGAGGTCCCGGGTTGTTGGGAAAACTGTGACGCGTCCACCTGAGGTTCTCTGACGTGGAAATAGAACACCCCGGCAGGCTGTCTTTTTTCTTCCATGGCCGCCCGAAGATATACCATCAACTGCAGCTTCCAACCGGAGGTCGCTTCCCGTTCGCTGAAAGAATCGGCGCCTGATTTGTAGTCGATGATTTGGATCCGATCGCCAAGCAGATAGTCGATACGGTCTATTTTCCCCTCGATGAGCACCTTCTCCTCTCCCAACTGAATCTCAATGGGGCGGAGTTTTTTGCCGATGCCGAATTCCTCCTCAAAGCCCATGGATAAAATGGTGCCTTGCCGCACTTGGTTGATCATCATCCAAACAGCCTGGTTGCACACCTTTTGAATCCGATGACTTCGATATTCCTGCTCTTTGCCGCCGTTCAATATACCTTCGCCAAACAGGTCTTTCTCCTGGTCCATGAATCGGGCGACAAGGTCTTCCACCTCTTCCTTTGTGACAGTCTCCCAATGCCCCCCGTCTTTCGCCAGTTCAGTGGAAACCCACATCAGGCACCGATGGTAGATGTCGCCAATCTCCGTGGCGCCCACCTCATAGAGTGTCTCCTCTTGAGGTCTCAATCCATATCGGATGAAATGGGCGAACGGACACCGGCCGAAGCGCTCCAGCCGGGATGGACTCAAAGACAGATCCGAGGTTTCTTCCAGTTTGTACAGACGATCGATCTGTTCCTTGGGAACTCTGGGAAGTTTTGTGTTGAAAGAAATCCCTTGGACGATGAAATCCAATTTTGCCTTGTCGTGGACGGCATACCAATGCAGCACCGGAAGCCATTGTTCGGGGAGCGGGGTTCCGCCTCGGGCTTCCCGCAGCAATTCTGCGAGATGACGCAACGTCGGGTTTGGGGATTGAACCAGGGCCATGGTGTCGTCCCGGTTCAGCACGTCTTTTTCCACCTGAATCTCAGGAAAGATTTCCCTGATTTTTTCAAAGATGGCCGAAGGCCTGGTGAGGGTGCCCTGCTGGTCGGAAGCGGCGCAGCTGATCCACAAGTGATCTGTTGCTTTGGCCAGGTTTCGATAGACGGCCAGCTTTTCTTCCATCATGCGGACCTGATCCACTTTGCAGATCTCCATGTTTTTTTCAAGAAGCGCCAGTTTCTCCTCGTTGCTGAGAATCGTGTCGGAATCCCCTTCCTGGGGCAGCACTCCTTCATTGGCCCCCAACACGATCATGGCTTTGATTCGCCCGCTGCGGGTACGTTGCATGGTGCCAAGCATAATTCCGTCCAACGTAGGAGGCAGGATGCCAACTTCCACCGCTTCGAAACCCGAGGCCAACAACTTGGCGAATGTTTCCATGGCGAGTTTCTCCTTGCCCAAAATTTCAACCATCTGGTCCAAATTGGCAATGGCGATGTTCCATATCTGCGTGGTCTCCTGGGCCAATTCCAGATCATTATTCTGCTTTTGAACCTCCACCAACGATTCGATCTTCTGTGGAATCATGGCTTCCGAGACAAGAAATTCATAAAGGATCCGGGCCCGTTCTTCCACGGTGACGCCATCTTTGAATGTCGCGCCAAATGCCGTCAGCGGCTCAATGACCTTTTTGCGGAGTTCCTCTATTCTGGAAATGGAAGATATTCGGGCAGTTTCATCTTTGCCCAGGGTTCGGTCCGTGATTCCCTTGTCAAAGGGTCTCTTCCACCTGCTCCCCCGAATTTTGTATTTGATCACATAGTTTTGAAGATCGTCGATTTCATCATTTGACAAAGGTCCCAAACCGGTTTTCAACAAGCTCAGAATATCTTCTGTCCGATACCCTTTGGCCAGAATGTTCAAAAGCGAAACGATATAGCGGATCACCGGGCTGTACATGATATCCCGTTTGCTGTCCATGAACAGCGGGATCCCATATTCCCCGAAAATTCTTTTGCAGATATTTCCTCTGGTTTCCAGGTCATTGCAAATCATCAGGATATCACGAAATCGCAACCCTTCATCCCGGACCAGTTGCAACACCGTGCACGCCGCGGTTTCCGCTTCTCCGTAAATATTGGCGGCGGAAATCAACGTGATGCCTTCCTTCAAGCTGGAAGACTGGAACGGCATGGCATAAAGCTGTTTCTCCAAGGTGGCGATGGTGGGGTTGCGCGGTTCCACATATTCATCGCTTATTTGCGATATCTTGTCCGGACCGAGTTTTTCAATGATACGCCCTGTAATGTCAAACAGAGTTTGGTCAGGTCCGTCGCCGTCCCAGGTCATGATGATATGGACCGCCTTTGCAGTCTGGCGAAGCTGCTCGATCACTTCCAGGTTTTTTGGGGTGAAATAGTCAAACCCCATTATCCAGATTGTCTGACGCCGGATGGTCTGGGATTGGCTGATCTTTTCCGCAAAAAGACCGATGTAATCCTCGGTGTCCGTGTATTTTCCTGCAATCAATTCTTCATATCGCCGGTAGATCCGGTGGATATCCGAAAGCTTGCGGGTGAGAAATCCTGTATCCTCCATATTGTCGATGACGTCAAGCAGATCCGACGGGCTGACATTGTATTGTTTCAACTCTGAAATGAAGTTGTTGGCCATCTCAATCAGCGCTCCGTTGTCACGATAATTCTGATAGACCGACAAGTTGTCGTTTTCTTCCAACAGTATTTTGGTCAGCAACATGTGGCGTCCTTGCTTGTTCACAAGGGTTCGCCGCCCGCCACCCACCTCCTTGAGCACGATGGAGCCAAGCCTTGAAATTCCTGCCACCTGGAGGTCGATGATGCCCTTTTTCTCCAGATAAAAAAAGGCGTCCCTTTCCGCCTGCAACGTGTACTGGTCCGGCACGATCAGCAGGGTTTCGCCTTGTATCTGTTCATATAGGAATTTGTCTTTGTTCAGCCTTTCACGGCCGGTGTGGACGTGCAACATGGGTAGGTCGCTCCATTTTGTGTGTCACAGCAGCAACAACAAATCTTCAGCCTTTTCGATGACATAGTCCGGGCCGTTGACCCCGGTGATTTCTTCCTGGGACAGGGCGATGGCCCATCCAACCAAAACCGACAGCACGCCGGCATTTCTGGCGCATAGAATGTCGAACATGGTGTCTCCAAGCATGATGGTGTTTTCGGCTTTGGACCCGAGTCTCTCCAGCGTGATGTTCACCGGAGTGGGGTCGGGCTTGTGTTTGTCCGTGTCGTCGCAGCTGACAACCACGTCGAAGAAATCCGCCAGATTGTACTTATGCAAGCCTTCCCAGGTTGTCCCTGAAAGTCTGGAGGTGACCAGGCCGGTCTTGTAATTCCGACGCTTCAATTCCGCCAACAGTTCAGCCATCCCGTCAAATACGGAAATCCGTTGTCCAAAGTTGTCGCGATGAAAACTGCGGTAGGTTTCAATGGCCTCCTCAGGATCCACGTGGGGAAGCACCCGCTTCATAGTATAAAGAAGGGGCTCGCCAAATGTCTTGACAATCTCCTCCACCGGGCGGTCCTGACCCTCAAAGGTGTTGAAGGTATGTTGCCAGGAGTCCACAATGACATCGGTGGTGTCCATGACGGTGCCGTCAAAGTCAAAAAGAACGGTATCGATTTTTCGATCGATCCGCTTGATTTCTTTTGTATCGGCGATGGGTTCAGCCAAAGGTGGTTTGGGGGTTTCTTTTGATGTTATGGTCATATTGTTCCTTTCGATGGATGGCCATCGAATCGGCGGATGGTCATCGAAAACGTTCGTAGGGTTTGTAGCAGTCCAGGCATAATTTTTTGTCTTCCGAAAGCCGCAGCATCGGTTCCGCGGTCATTTCACCACAGACGTCGCATGGGAAGGACATGAAAATACGGGCATCCTCCGGCAATTCCTCATGGACTTTTTTCACGTCGAACATTGAGGCGGGATCCATTTCTTTCATGTAGTCCAGTTTGCTTGCGCCTTCCTGTCTGGGAAGGTCCCGAAGCACCAATCGCACCGACTTGCCGTTGGACCGGTCATAAAAGGAATAGGCCTGCTTTCCTTTGATGTGAAAAAGCAGGTTGCCCTTGCCGGCCGTGCAACCCAAAATCACCTGGATGGCGTCGACGCCGCATGCATCGTTTTCGGTGATGCATACAATCTCCTCATCCTGTGAAAATTCGATTTCCAACAATTCTATGGCAAGAAGCGACGCCTTGAAACCGATCAACAGACCGCCGCATTCATGGCCATGAAACGAAATGCATTGTTGCCATAAGGCGTTTTCATCAATATGTTTCTTCATATTATTCATATAATCAATATCCGCCGAACATGCTGAGCATAACACCTGCGGCCACTGCCGATCCGATGACGCCGGCGACGTTGGGTCCCATGGCGTGCATCAGCAGGAAGTTGCCCGGGTTATATTGTTGACCCACTTTTTGGGAGACTCGAGCAGCCATGGGCACTGCGGAAACACCGGCGGACCCGATGAGCGGATTGATTTTTTTCTTGACAAAGAGGTTCAGGACTTTGGCGATGCCAACGCCGCCAAAGGTGCCGAATCCGAAGGCGATGACGCCGAGGATGACGATTTTGATTGTTTCCCAAACCAGGAAGGTGGGGCCTTGGGCGGATGCGCCGACCGCCAGTCCCAGCATGATGGTGACCGTGTTGATCAGTCCGTTCGCCGCGGTGTCGGAAAGACGCAATGTCTTGCCGCTCTCCCTAAACAGGTTGCCCAACATCAGAAGACCGATGAGGGGAGCCGCCGGAGGAAGAAGCAGTACGACGACGATGGTGACCATGATGGGGAACAAGATTTTTTCTCTTTGGCTGACGACACGAAGTTGCTCCATTTTGATGACACGCTCGTGCTTGGTGGTCATGATCTTCATGATCGGCGGTTGAATGACCGGAACCAACGCCATATAGGAGTAGGCGGCCACCGCCACCGCCCCAAGCAAGTGAGGCGCCAGCTTTTGGGTCAGGTAAATCGCCGTGGGGCCATCCGCTCCGCCAATGATGCCGATGGATGCGGCTTCCTGGGCGTCAAACCCAAGAAGGACGGCAAGTAAAAACGCACAGAAAATGCCAAACTGCGCCCCTGCGCCCATAAGCAAAGAAATGGGATTCGCGATCAGGGGACCAAAGTCGGTCATTGCTCCGACTCCCAGAAAAATCAGGGATGGCAGTATTGGTTTCAGCATGTAAAAAACAGTCAACAGCCCATAGTCGCCAAACGCTTTCGCCGCGTCGGGGTGGGCTTCAAAGATGCCTGTCACCGGCAGATTGGAAAGCAACATGCCAAAGGCAATCGGAATGAGCAAGAGTGGTTCAAAACCTTTTTTTATGGCCAGGAACAAAAATATCAGAGAGACGCCAATCATGATCAGTGATCTGACATCCATGTTCATCAGCCCCATGTCTTTGGAGAATTTGATAAGTGTATCTGTAATCATCTTTACCTCTCCTTGTGTATCGTAAAAATAAGGCGGCATGAAAACTCACACCGCTAAAATACTAACATACCCCTCCCCTTTTTACAATGGTTATCTTGGGAGTTGCAATGGTAGAATACTGTATACTTTTTGTGGATTCCCAATGAATTTCGGCGTTTGCCACCGGGTTTCAACCCTGTTTCAATTTTTCGTTGATGAAGTAATCCAAATCTCCGTCCATCACCCTGTCCACATTGCCGACTTCCGCGCCTGTGCGATGATCCTTCACCATCGTGTAAGGCTGGAACACATATGAGCGGATCTGGCTTCCCCAGGTGATCTGGCTAAAGTCGCCTTTCAGTTCCTTGAGATTTTCTTTGTGCTCCTCCAGTTTCAATTCCGTGAGCCTGGAAAGAAGAATCTTCATGGCCACTTCTTTGTTCTGGTGCTGGGACCGTTCATTTTGGCAGGACACCACAACATTGGTGGGGATGTGGGTGATTCGTATGGCCGAGTCGGTCTTGTTGACATGCTGTCCGCCTGCGCCGCTGCTTCTGAACGTATCAATGCGCAAATCCTCTTCATCGATTTCGACACTCAGGTCCTCGTCGATTTCGGGCATCACATCCACCGAGGAAAAAGAAGTATGCCTTCGTCCGCCGGCGTCAAAAGGCGAGATTCGCACCAATCGGTGGACGCCTTTTTCATTTTTAAGGTACCCGTATGCATTTTCACCTTCAATGAGCAGGGTGACGCTTTTCACACCGCCTTCCGTGTCTTCCTGAAGGTCCAGGGTTTTGACCTTGTATCCCTTGCGCTCCGCCCAGCGTGTATACATCCGCAAAAGGATTTCCGCCCAGTCCTGGGCGTCGGTCCCACCGGATCCCGCATGGATGTGTAGAATGGCGTTGTTTCCGTCGTATTCGCCGGTGAGCAAGGTTTTGATCCGCAGTGTTTCGGCATCGCCAAGAATCCGCTGATGCATCTCTTCGATTTCAGCCACGACACTTTCGTCCTGGGTTTCTTCCGCCAGGGAAATGAGTATCTCCATATCATCCAGTTCCTGCTTCAGATCCTGGAATTCATTGAGCTTGTTTTCAATCGCCTTTTTTTCTTTCAACAGCTTTTGGGCGCTTTCATGGTCGTCCCAAAAGCCGGGCAATTCGGTTTTTTCGCCGATTGTTTTCAGTTCAGCTTCCAACGCAGCCGGGTCAAAGAGAGTCTCCGACTTCTTTGAGGGTTTGACGAAGGTCCGGAATGGCATTTTTGATTGGTTCCAATTGTAACATTTGAATCTCCTCTTACTCTTCTTTGCCGTGGCAATACTTGTATTTTTTGCCGCTGCCGCAGGGGCAAGGGTCGTTTCGTCCCACTTTGGGCATATCCCTTCGAACGGTTTCCTGTTTGTTTTGTCTTGCCGGAATCTGTTGCTGTCTTGGTCCGCCCTGTGGTTCCTGGTCGCCTACCATCGCCAGCTCCGCCGCCTGTGGAATCGTTTTGGACGCATCCTCGAATCCTTCTTTCAGTCCTTTGCCGGCGCCAAGAATCTGCTTTCTCTCCGAGCTGGTTTGAACCGTGACGTTGTAACAGAATTTTACGGTTTCTTCTTTGATGTTTTGGATCATCATTTCAAACATGTCGAAACCTTCCTGCGCGTAGGCCGCAGCAGGATCCTGCTGCCCCAAGGCACGCAGGCCGATTCCATGTTTCAACTGATCCATGGCATCGATATGGTCCATCCACTTGTTGTCCACCACCCGGATCAGGATCATTCGTTCCAATTCTCTCATCCGCTCGGTGCCAAGTTCTTTTTCTTTTTCTTGATAAAGCGTTTCGAAGGCTTCCATCACCAGGCTCAACAGTTCTTCGCCGTCCAGCCCGCTTTTTTCTTCATCGGTGAAACGCATGCCTTTGAAGCGGTCGCAAATCCGTTTCAGATGGCCGTTCATGGTGTCGAAATCCCACTCTTCCGGATATTTGGATTCCAGAGTGGTGGGCTCCACGCAGGCGGTCACATGCTCTTTGGTCATATTCATGATATAATCCCGCAGGTCTTCGCCAAAAAGAACTTTGCGTCGTTCTTCGTAGATGATTTCACGCTGCTTGTTCATGACATTGTCGTATTGAAGCACGTATTTTCTGATTCCGAAGTTTCTGGCCTCCACTTTCTTTTGGGCGCCTTCAATGGATCGGCTGACCATGCCGGACTCGATGGCTTCATCTTCGGCAACACCAAGTCGTGTGACCACGGATTGCATTTTGTCCCCACCGAAGAGTCGCATCAGCTCGTCTTCCATGGAAATGCAAAATTGGGTTTCGCCCGGGTCTCCCTGTCTGCCGGCACGTCCTCGGAGCTGGTTGTCGATACGTCTGGATTCGTGACGCTCGGTGCCCACAATGCACAGGCCTCCCAACCCGATGACCCGTTGTTGTTCATCTGCCCGTTCCGCCTTGTAGAAATCATACAGCTCTCTGTATTTCTTGCGGGCTTCCACAATCGCCGGATCCTTGGTGGGAATGTTGGTCGCCGCGTAGGCGATGACTTCTTCTGGAAATTCCAGTTTGCCCATGTCGGCTTTGGCTTCAAATTCCGGGTTGCCGCCCAAGATGATGTCGGTGCCACGACCCGCCATATTGGTGGCGATGGTGATGGCGTTTTCACGGCCGGCTTCCGCAATGATGGCGGCTTCTTTGTCATGCTGCTTGGCGTTGAGGATTTTGTAGTTTTTGACGCCCCGTTTGTTCAGCAAGTTGGCGATCAACTCTGAATTTTCAATGGAAATGGTGCCTACCAGCACAGGCTGCCCGGTGGCGTGGACTTCAAGCACCCTGTCAACAATGGCCATATATTTGCCTTTTTCGGTGGCGAACACCGCGTCGGCTTTGTCTTCACGTATGATCGGTTTGTTGGTTGGGATGACCACAACATCCATGTTGTAGATGTCAATGAATTCTTCTTCTTCGGTTTTGGCCGTACCGGTCATGCCTGCAAGCTTTTGGTACATTCTGAAGTAATTCTGCAGTGTGATGGTGGCCAATGTTTTGGATTCGGATCGGACAAAAACACCTTCCTTTGCCTCAATGGCCTGATGCAGTCCCTCTCCGTAACGTCTTCCAAACATCAATCGTCCGGTAAACTCATCCACGATGATGACTTCCCCGTCTTTGATGATATAATCCACATCCCGCTTCATGATGTTTCTGGCTTTCAACGCCTGAAGCACATGGTGGTTGATTTCCATGTTTTCGGGATCCGAGAAGTTGTCGACCTTAAAGAAAATCTCGCACTTGTTCACACCCTCTTCAGTAAGGGCGACCTGCTTGTCCTTTTCTTCCACCGTGAAATCGTCTCCCGGTTTCAGTCCCTTGACAAAACGGTCGGCGATGGCGTACATGTCCGTGGACTTGTCTCCCTGTCCTGATATGATCAACGGTGTTCTGGCTTCATCGATGAGGATGGAGTCCACCTCGTCCACGATGGCGTAGTTCAACTCCCGCTGCATCATGTCTTCCCTGTAAATCACCATGTTGTCACGGAGATAATCAAACCCGTATTCATTGTTGGTGCCATAGGTGATGTCCGCAAGATAGGCATCCCTTCGTTGCTGCTCTGTGATGCCATGGATGACGCAGCCCACGGTCAGCCCCAGAAAGGTGTATATTTTGCCCATCCATTCCATGTCACGTTTGGCCAGGTAGTCATTGACGGTGACAATGTGGACGCCTTTGCCTTCCAAGGCGTTGAGATATGCGGGGAGGGTGGCCACAAGGGTCTTTCCTTCGCCGGTTTTCATCTCGGAAATACGTCCCTGATGGAGCACGATGCCGCCGATGATTTGGACAAAGAAGTGTTTCATTCCCAAGGTTCGCCAAGCGGCCTCCCGGCACACGGCAAAGGCCTCAGGCAAAATATCATCCAGCGTCTCTCCGTCCGCCAGTCTTTTTCTCAGTGCCGGCGTCATCGCCTGCAGCTCTTCGTCGGACATGGCCTGCATCTGTTCATCCAGCGCATCCACCGTCGCTGCGATTTTTTCTATTTTTTTGACTTCTTTGGTGTTTAGATCTCCAAAGATTTTTTCCATAAAGCCCATTCAGCCTTCTCCCTTCTTACTCTTCCGGCAAGTCTTCAATGACTAGGTTGATTTCGATGGCTTTCTTGCCATTGGCCTTGGTCACACGACCTTTGAATAATTTGCCTTCCGCCCTATATTCAAACAAATCGCCTTTTTCCGGCAGTTTGTCCAGGCATAAAGCCGCCCAGCCGTTCACCGTGTTGGCGTCCACATCCTCCTCGATGCCAAAGTAGTCAAACACATTGTCCAAATTGGCATTGGCCATGACCCGATAGGATCCGTTCTGAAGTTCCGTCACCTGTTGCGACATGACCACATCATGCTCATCATAGATTTCACCCACCAGCTCCTCGATGATGTCCTCCAGTGTGACAAGGCCTTCGGTGCCGCCATACTCGTCCACGACAATGGCGATGTGGCTCTTCATCTTTTGAAGCTTGCGCAACAAGGTTGAAAGCCGCATGGTGCCGGCCACAAAGGCAACCGGCTTGACAAAGTCCGAGATTGATTTGTCTTTGCCGACGATATAATTGTGAAAATCCTTTTGGTTCAGAACGCCAAGGATTTCGTCCATGTCATCTTCATAGACGGGAAGCCTTGAAAATCCGGTTCTTCGGAAAATCTCCGCCACCTCGTCGTTGCTCATATCGATATCCAGTGCTTGCATGTCAACCCGGGGCGTCAGCACATCAATGGCCACCAAATCGTTGAATTCAATGGCATTTTGAATCAATTCGCTTTGTTCCTCGTCAATGCCCCCATCGGTTTCGGCTTCCTCCACCATGGTCATCAATTCATCCTCGGTGATTTTGTGGTGTCCCGACACTTTGAACAGCCGGGTGGTGATTTTTTTGAGACCGGCAAAAAAACGGGTGACCGGAATGAGAACCACCATGATCGCCTGGATGAATGGGGCCGCGAACATGCTGAATTTTTCGGGGACCTCTTTGGCCAAAGTTTTTGGCGTGACTTCTCCAAACACCAGAATGACGACAGTGCTGAAAATGGTGGCGATGGTCGGGCCGGAATCGCCGTAGATATTGATGAACATCTCGGTTGCGATGGATGTGGCCGCAATGATGACAACATTGTTGGCGATGAGAATCGTTGACAGCAAGTCATCGTACTGTTCCGACAGCTTGACGACTCTTCTCGCCTTATGGTTGCCGTCGTTGGCCATATTCTTGATTTTGATTCGGTTTATTGAAGTAAAAGCAGTTTCGGTGGCTGCAAAGAATGCAGACAGACCGGTCAACAGCAATATGGCTAAAGCTGCAGCACTACTGTGACTTTCCATTTATTGTTTCCTCCTAAAGGTGTCTTTCTTCCAGAATTTTTGCTGGAAAACAGATTCGCAGAAATTATTATACCTTATTTCCCTCCATAAGTAAAACAATAGAAGCCTGCAAGGCAAAAATCCCGCAGGCTTCTTTTTACTTGAATTTAGGGGATCACAGCACCTTTGCCGCCAAAGGTTTGCAACAGTAGCCGGGATATCTGGTTGTGCTTGTGGATTTCATCACGTACCCGCGCACCTTGTAATAGTAGGTGGATCCGGTTGCAAGTCCGACATTTGTGTATTTTGTGGTGCCGGCGGCGACGGTTGCGACTTTTGTGAAGGTGCCGGTTGCCGTGGTGCATCGAAAAACTTCATATCCCTGGACACCGGCGATGGAATTCCACTTCATGGTCACCCCTTTGCTTTGGGGTGTCAAAACCAACCCCGACACCGCCTGAGGTCTGACGACAATCGTACGGCTGAGCGCCAACCCCGACAGGGATGAGACTTTGCCGGTCACCTTGGTCACACCCGCCCGATTGCAATGGACTTTTCCTGTTTTGGCGTCCACGGAAGCGACCGCTGTGCTGCCGATGCCAAACGTGCCTGCGGAAAACATGGTGTTGGAATAGGTGAATTTTTTGTTCCAATTTCTGATGGTGAGGTAAAAATCCTGGCCCACACGGAGATTCGTATCCGCCACTGTCTTTCGATCAAGTGTGGTCATGGTGGATTTAAGGCCTAAATAACCGTCGGACATTTTCACCGGGGTTTGGGATTTATAACTGTTTGTTCCCACACTGGTGGTGTCGGCGGATGTTGTTCTGCCGAACAGTTCCACCCAATAGACGAAGCCGTCCCTGCTTTGAAACGCCGCGGCGCCATAGGATCTGTATGCACTGTTCAATCGATTGGCCCGGTGCCCGTCTGAGTCCATCCAACCACTGTTCGCCGCTGCGGATGTGGCCAGATACCCGACGTAAAGGTTTTCTGCATTCACCTTGCTGCAGACCGTGTACCAAAGGGCGCCGGTCGGTCTGATGTGGTCGAAGTAGATTGCGATTTCTTTGGCCCGGGTCATGGCGGCCAGTTCAAGGGTCGAGTCCCACTTCAGATTGGCGACGGATGCATTGTTTCGCGCTGTATTGACTTTCTGAAGCAGCTCATAAGCGGTTGCCTGTTTTTGGGTGCCGGCCACGTATCCAGTATAGGTGGTGGCGGCGCATGCATCCTGAACTCCATTCCACAACGCGCCGACAGAAAGCATGGCCGTCATTAAAACAGCAATGGCCAGAGTGGTCAGTATTTTATTGTGATGCTTGGATTGCATTTTGTCCCTGTGGTTCATTTTTTCTCCTGATTTGCGATTTTTGCCAGCTCCTGAGCCTCCAATACGGTGTAGGCGACTTTTCCCACCAATGTCTGGGGAAGCTTGTCCATATATTCGAACTCATAAGGCATGGCGTAATGGGCGATGTTTCGTTTGCACAGCTGATAAATGGAGTCCTTCACTTCTTCTGTCGGCTGCACATCCGGCCTGAGGACCACAAAAGCCTTGACCTTTTGCATTTTATACGGATCCGGCACTCCGATCACGGAGCTCATCAATACAGCTTCATGGCCGTCGATGATGTTTTCCAGTTGAGATGGATAGATGGAATACCCGGAGGAGATGATCATTCGCTTCAATCGCTGCTTGAAATAGATGAACCCTTCATCATCCATGACCCCAAGGTCTCCGGTGTGGAGCCAGACCAGGCCGTCTTCATGTTGCTGCAAGGTGGATTCTGTTTCACCGACATTATTCAAATAGCCGATCATCACCGTTGGACCACTGATGCAGATTTCCCCTTCATCCCCATATGGGACCTGGTTCTTTGTACTGGCTTTCACAATCTTATAATAAGTGTCGGGAAAAGGAATGCCGATGCTGCCTTCTTTATAAAAGTCTTTGGGGGTGATGCAACTTGCCGTGACGCACTCCGTCAGGCCATATCCTTCTCTCAGTTGAACCGTAGCACCATGGCTGATCAAAAAGGCGTCCACCTTTTTTTTCAGTTCCACCGAGAGCGTATCGCCTCCGGAAAACACACCGATCAGGCAGGACAGGTCCACCCCTTCCATTCGTTTATTGCGCAAAAGGGCTTCATATAATGTGGGCACTCCTGCAATATAATTGGGCTGCACGGTTTTCAGCAGATCCGCATAGGAATCGGCGCTGAACTGGGGCACCAGATGGCAACATCCGCCAACCAACAAAAAAGTATGTATGCCGACTCCAAGACCAAACCCATGAAACATCGGCATGATGGAAAGCATTTTTTGCCCCGGGCGCAAGGTTTCCCCAGCCGCTGCGGTTTGCATGGCCAGCGCGTTGAAGTTCAGGTTGGACAATAAAATGCCTTTGGTGATTCCCGAAGTCCCACCGCTATACAGGATGGCGGCCGGATCGGTTCCTTTTTTGTGGGCTTGGTACTGGCCCTTCCGGGAGGAAGCCTTTCCCATGAATTCCACCCACGAAACCACCGGGGCGTCTTTGGGCAGTTTTGGGATTTTTCTTCCTTTGGTCGCTTTGAATCCCAGCATTTTAAAGAAAGAGAGCTCTGTGGCGATGGATGCCACAATGATATGTTTCAGTGCCGGCGTGTTGCCTCTGATCGCTTCCACTTTGGGGTAAAAGGCGTCAAGCACCAGCATGCCTTTGCTTTCCGACAGGTTCAGGTAAAATTCGATTTCTCCCTGGGACGACAGGGGGTGCACCATATTGGAAATGGCTCCCATCAGGTTGATGGCATAAAACATGATGATGCCCTGGGGTGTGTTGGGCATGCATATCGTCACTTTGTCACCCGGCTCGATGCCGATGGCTCTCAACGCTCTGGCACACTGGTGTATTTGGTTTAGAAACTCCTCATAAGTGGCTTCTTTTCCCAGAAAATTGTAGGCCACCAGATCGGGATACGCCTTGGCGTTCTTCTCGATCAGATCGACCATTGACAGATCCGGGTAATCCAAATGCTGCGGCACGTTGCCATAGGATGAAAACCATGGTGTTTTGACAGTCATATTAATCTCTCCCCGGCTATTCGCCGTCATAGTCAACAGGTTCTTTCAACGGTTGTAAAAGGACTTGGGGATGTTCAATGATATATCGCAGCAATTTCATGGATTTCGCGAAGTAAAACCCGTCGGCGATCCGCTCATCCAGGTTGATGCCGAAATTCACCACATCACGAACCACCGGCAAACCGTCGCTGCCCACAATTTGTTCTTTGTGGATCACACCGATGGTCATCATCACGGAGTTTGTGCCATAATTGTTCAGGTGGTGATAGGTGGCGTCGCAACTGATGCTCCCAAGATTAGAGAGCAAAACAGAAACATAGTTGGTGTCCCCCTCGGTCAGGGATGCCGGCATGACGCCGTAAAAATCCATCATCCGAAATATTCTCATGGCCATCCGTTGGACGAAACGAGGCATTCTGGCGAATAGATTGATGGTGGAGTCCAGTTCGTTTTTGCCGCTTTCCCGCAGTACCTTGGTGTCGCCCAAAATGATGCGGCTGATATCGTCCAAGGTGGTGTCGCCATCCACCTTCATGGTCAGAAGCAGCTCCTCCGCATGGTCCTCCATCTGACGCTTGACCACGAAAGCGAAGCTCAGTTCATCCCGTTGGTACATCCTGCGTCCCGCAACAAATCGGTTGAGCAGTTCCCGGTGCCAAAGGGTCTTTGCGATGGCGGCCACAAAAACATGAAATGCTTTGGTTCGCAGCGCCGGATTCAGCACGTTTTGCTCTTCGACCAAATTCAGCAGCGCCGTCACGTCAAACTGTTCCTTGCTGTAAACCTCCGATTCGGTACGATTGGGAAAAAGGTTCATCATCACAACATGAAAGCCGTCGATATCCCGAATCCATCGTCCATCCCGGCGGTCGCCTCTTCTTTTTTTGTCCATCATTTCGCGCTCCTGTAATATTGATAAATAATGTCTTAATTATATGTATTTGCCAACCTATTTTCAACAAATTCTTTGTTTGTGGTATAATGGCAGCTATGGAGGGTTTGATTCATGGGTCTCGTCAATACAATCAATGAAGCGGGAACTCCAGTGATTGCCTGGCTGTCCCAGGCTATTCACGGATGGGGGGATTTGCCTGATCTTTATACAACTGTTGCCAGATGGATTTTTGTGCTTCTGGCCTTGTTCATTTTAATCAAATCGGTGCGAAGCCTCTGGGCTTCCCGGGGCGCCTCCGAAATCTGGGCGTATCTCATTTTGCCCGATGGGAACCACACACCGTTGACCCATTGGGAAAGCGTCATCGGGCGTTCCAAAAATGCCGATGTGGTGGTGGACGTCATGACCGTTTCCCGCAATCACGGCCTGTTGATCCGGGACGAGCAAGGGGGATGGCGTTACAACGACCTGGGCTCCAAAGGCGGCACCCAGATCAACGGCAGCACCGTTTACAAGTCCACGCCGGTGGAAGCCGGGGACACGCTGTCCCTTGCCGGCGCCGACTGTCTTTTCATTCCTGCCAGTCTCGAAGAAAAATTGGACAATTTGGATGAAAGACGAAAAACAACCGCCGCGGCCTCACCGGTTCCCGGGTTGGTCGCCCTAAGCGTTTTCCAATTGTTGCTTTGCATCCAGCTTATCGTCGCGGAAGAAAAAGGCCTCGCTTTTTCGGTGATTGTAGGAATATTGGGTCTTTGCGCCATCATGTGGATTTTCTGGGGGGTTCTTCGGATCTTGCAGCTCCGCCACTTCGAAATTGAAACCATCGCATTCTTTTTATGCACCCTGGATCTGGCGGTCACCGCCACTTCCTCCCCGGATGAAGTGATCAAACAGTTGATTGCCATAATTTTAGGCGTTTGCTTGTTTTTCGGCATGTGTCTTTACCTTCGTGATCTGCGCCGTACCCTTTTGATCCGCAGGATTTTGGTGGGAAGCAGCATGCTGTTGCTCTTGGTCAATCTGGTTTTCGGCACCCTTTCCTATGGCTCCACCAACTGGGTCAACCTGGGGGGATTCACTTTCCAGCCATCCGAGTTTGTGAAAATCGCCTTTATCTTCATTGGCTCCGCCACCTTGGAGGAGCTGTATCAAAAAAAGAATCTCGGCCTGTTTATGGTGTTTTCCCTGTTCTGTCTGGGTTGTCTGGCGGTGATGGGAGACTTTGGCACCGCGGCCATCTTTTTCGTCACCTACCTTGTGATCTCATTTTTGCGCAGCGGGGAATTTTCCAAGCTGTTTCTCACTATGGGCGGTGCCTTTGGCGCCGGGCTCATGATTCTTCGGTTCAAGCCCTATATCGCTGCCCGGTTTGAAACCTGGGGCCATGCCTGGCAGTATGCGGACGCCGGTGGATTTCAGCAGACCCGGACCATGACGGCAGGCGCCAGCGGCGGGCTGTTGGGCTTGGGCGGCGGGGAAGGCTGGCTGCACAATGTCTTTGCCGCGGACACCGACCTGGTCTTTGGCATCCTCTGTGAGGAGTGGGGGTTGATCATCGCTGTTCTGGCGGTTTTGGCCATCTTCGCGCTGGCCATCTTCGCGTATCGGTCCATTTTGTCCGGTCGGTCCGCTTTCTATACCATTGCGGCCTGTTCCGCAACGTCTCTCTTTATTTTTCAAACCATGCTTAATGTGTTCGGATCCGTGGATCTGTTTCCCCTCACCGGGGTGACCTTTCCCTTTGTCTCCAACGGAGGGAGCAGCATGATGGCTGCCTGGGGATTGTTGGCTTTCGTCAAGGCCGCGGATACCCGGCAGGACGCCAGCCTGGCGGTGAGGAGTGTGGACGAAGAAGAGCTGGAAGGAGGAGACCAATGAAAAAACTGGATAAACGCGCCTATATGTGTCTTGTTCTTGCAGGATTTCTCTTTCTCGGCGTTTGTTTCTATATTGGGAAAGTTCTGGTTTACGGCAGCACCTGGGTCAGCTACCCGGCCAACCAACATATCTATACACATGGAAAAATCAGCACCGGAAGCGTCTATGACGTGAACGGCGTCTTGCTCATGAAAAACACGGCCAGCGGCACGCCGGCCTACAATGACAATGCAACTATGCGCAGGGCTTTGCTCCACGCCACCGGAGACAAAGCCGGAAATATCGCCACCGGCGCCAATAAAGCCTTTGCCGGCAAGTTGGTGGGCTACAACATATTGACTGGAACCTACTCCTCCAAAAAAGCCGGGAGCCAGTTGTACCTTACCCTGGATGCCAATGTATGCAAAACCGCATATCAGGCTTTGAACGGCAGAAAAGGGACGGTCGGCGTCTATAACTATAAAACCGGGGAGATCATCTGCATGGTCAGCTCCCCTTCCTACGATCCCAAGTATCCGCCCACCCTTTCGTCAAATGACACTTCAGGGGTCTACCTGAACCGGTTCACCTCGGTTTCCGTTGTGCCCGGCTCCATTTTCAAGTTGGTGACCGTGGCCGCCGCCCTGGAGGAAATTCCCGACATCAATTCCTGGCACTACACCTGCACCGGGGAGTTGCCGTTGGGCACCGCCTCAACGGATCGGGTCACCTGCCCCACCCGGCATGGCGATGTGGACATCAATAAAGCGCTTGCTGACAGTTGCAACTGCGCATTCGCAAAACTTTCCTTGATTTTAGGAAACGAGACAATCAAAAAATATACAGAAAAGGCAGGCCTGACTTCTTCCTACTCCATCAACGGCATTCAAACCGCCAAAGGATCCTTTGAATATCCGGACAATCAAGTAGGGCTGGCATGGACCGGAATCGGTCAGAACAAGGATCTTGTGAATCCCTGCTCCATGATGGTCTATGTGGGAGCCATTGCCAACGGCGGCAAAGCGGCGGTGCCGCGATTGATCGATTCGGTGAAATTCAACAACGGATTTCCTTCGGGATATTACTTGTCCCAAAAGACCCGGGAACTGATCAAGCCTGAAACCGCAGCGACCCTCACCAAAATGATGCACAACGACGTGGTGGAAACCTATGGAGAATCCAACTTTCCCGGCCTGGATCTGTGCGCCAAATCCGGCACCGCCGAAGTCGGCGGCAACCGTGCGCCAAATGCATGGTTCACCGGATTCATCCGCAACGAAGGCTGCCCCTACGCTTTTATTGTACTAGTGGAAAACGGCGGTACCGGGAGCGGTACCGCCGGCAGAATCGCCAACAAGGTCTTGCAGGAAATCGTGAACAAATAGCCTAAAATACCTATTTGCTCTCTAAACTTTTTAGGACGGCTTCGATAAGTTGATTGGCCGGGCCGGCTTTCAGACCACCGTCGATGTAGATGTCTTCGCCCGTGATATATCTGCAATCATCCGCAGCCAAGAAATGATAAAGGGCCGCGGCTTCTTCCGGCTTGCACATTCTTGCAAGGGGCGTCTGGATTTTCATGACCATCAGCTCTGTTTCGCACCCTTCCGCATAGGCCATGGGGGTGTCGATGGTATTGGGGCAAATGCAATTGACCCGTATGCCTCTCGGCGCCAGCTCAATGGCGGCCGCTTTGGTCACGCCGACCACCGCGGACTTGCTGGCGATATAGGCTCCATAACCGGCATAATCCCCGTTGGCGGAATTGGACGCCGTATTCAGGATCGCCCCACCGTCTTTCATATATTTCTGCCCATATTTGATCCCATAGACAACGCCCATCAGGTTCACATCCATCAACCTTTGGAACGTGCCGGGCCGGGTGTCGCCGAGGAGTTCCTCCGGACTGATGATGCCCGCGTTGTTCACCACCACGTCCAAGGGACCGAATTTCTCTGAAGCGCCCTTCATCAAGGCTTCCACATCCGCTTCTTTGCTCACATCGGTTCTGATGAAAAATGCTCCCAGCTCATCCGCAAGTTTGGCTGTTTTGTCGTTTATGTCAGCCATGGCAACCTTGGCGCCCGCTTCAACAAACCGTTTGGCGGTTGCATAGCCAAGGCCGGATCCAGCGCCGGTGACAACCGCAACTTTATCCTTCAGCGAAAAAAATTCCATTTCATGTCCCTCTCTTTTCCATATGAATTTGCTTCAACAACAAAGAATCAGCATGTCCCCGAGGTTTTGGCCCCGGGGACTCTTGCTTATAGTTTACCACTTATTGTATTCCAGCGGAACGAACTTCTTGGTGGTTTTCCGCAAAATTCTCGCTTCTTCCTCGGCTCTGAGCTTCATGAAGCTGTTGAATCGTTTCGGATCCAGCTTGCCGTCCCGTATGGCTTGTTTCAACGCGCATCCTGGCTCGTTGCCATGGGTGCAGTCATTGAAGCGGCATTCCAATTCCAGGTCCGCGATATCCTCAAAAACCTCATCCACGTCACTGTCGTCCAACGCCAGTTCCCGAATGCCCGGAGAATCAATGACCGCTCCGCCGCCCGCCAGAGGAAACAGTTGCCGATGGGTGGTGGTGTGCCGCCCGCGGCTGTCGTTTTCCCGAACCTCTGCGGTTTTCAAGACATCTTTTCCCAACAGCCCATTGATGATGGTGGATTTTCCCACACCGGAGGATCCGACAAACGCCACGGTCCGTTTTCCTTCAATAAGCGCTTTGATTTGATCAAGGCCTTCGCCACTCAAGTTGGAACAAACCATTATTTCCAGGCCCGGATGATCGCCCATTATTTCCAGCATCGCCGTGTCCTTTTCCGCTGTCAAATCCGACTTGGTCAATAAAACCACTGGTCGTATTTCGCAACCATAAGACACCGCCAAATACCGTTCCAGTCTTCGCCGGTTATAGTCTCGATTGAGAGACATGCAAATAAACAGGATGTCCACATTGGCCGCAATGGATTGGCTGTTGCCGCCGGTTCCCGCTTCGGTGCGCCGAAGGAGGCTGGTGCGGGGTTCCCGACGGATGATGACCGCGTCACCTCCTTCATCGGTTTGCCGGTCCAATCCGACATAGTCGCCCACCGCCGGATAGTCCTGATCTTTTTTCGCCGCATATGCCAATTTCCCCGACAACACGGCCAGCACCGGTTCTTCCCTTTTCTCGGGAAGAACCAGATAATGCTGGTGATGCTGGGAAATGACTCTGCCTCGAAACATTTCTTCCAAAGGCGCTTTCGTTTGATTTTGATTCATGATCGTCTCCCTCTGTTTCATGTTCATTAGAACCTCCCATGTTCCTTGACCCTGTTCAGGCAGGCGTCCCGCAGTTCGGGACTCATTTCAAGGGTTCTGTTGCTTGTCATGGGTTTTTTGCTTTCTTGTTTTGTGTATCCCCAGATCCACTCGACACAGTCGATACAAATTCTTACAATTTTTGCGGACAGTTTGGCTGCCGCCTCGGTAAGTTTCATAAGACGATTCGAATGCATGGGGATGGTTGCAGAAATTTGCTGCGTTCTTTCGATATGCATTCTTTTTCTCTCCTTGTTCCGGGCATAAAAAAGGCCCGGCATAATACAGATTCTCCGGGCATAAAAATACCCGGCACGACGGCTCCGGGCATAAAAAAGCCCGGATTTGTTTTCTTCCGGGCATAAAAATACCCGGGAGAAACCGCTCCCGGGTTCGATTCAAATTGTATGAGGAATCATTGCAAAAACTAACTTTTGCTCCCGGGAGGCAAGATGTTCAATTGTTGTGCGTTTCTGTTACGAACCATGTTCGTACCTCCTTTCGTATTATTAATATAATTAGTATACCATAAGCCGATATATTCTGTAAAGTTTTTTTACTTGTCACGATCAAAAAAGTTGCGGCAAAGCCAACCGCCGGTCAATGACAATTGGCCGGCGGTGTTTCATCTGTCAGGACAAGATTTAGGCTTTCTTCCCTTTATTTCTATTCAATTGTAGGTGCAGGAATCAGTAATACAGATCCGAAGGTCCCTTGTATTCCTGAATGGTGTTGCCACCGTCGACCACGAAGGCCTGACCGGTGATATAGGAGGCTTTGTCGGAAGCGAGAAACACATTCATGTTGGCGACTTCCGCTGCGTCTCCCCCCCGACCTGCCGGCGTGTTCAATCCGCCTGCCGCTTCTTCCACGGTTTGTGACGCGGTGGCGATCCAGCCCGGCAAGACGCTGTTGATCATGATGTCATACTTGGCTGTTTCGATGGCAATGGATCGGCTCATACCGATGATGGCGGCTTTAGCCGCCCCATATGCGGCGGATCCCGGATTGCTTACCACAGGTCCTGTCACAGATGAGGTGTTGACAATGCGACCATAGTTATTTTTGATCATATGGGGAAGCACCGCACGGGTCACGTTGAAACAAGTGTTCAAGTTCCGGTCGATGGCGTCATCCCAGCTTTCATAGGTGACTTGATCAAAAGTGGCGAAGTCTTCAACCATGCCGACCTGGACCATGCCGGCGTTATTCACCAGCACGTGTATGACGCCGTACTTGTTGATGATACCGGCGATCAGGTTTTCCACCTGCTTTCGATCCATCAAATCCGCAACGTACCCTTCTGCTTCCACACCAGCGATGCGCAGCTCCGAAGCCCGCTCATAAACCCGTTCTGTGGTGGCGACCAGGAGGATTTTCCCTCCCAGGTCACCCAGGATTTTTGCGGTTTCAAAACCTATGCCATTGGGACTTCCGGCGCCGGTGATTAAACAGATCTGGTCTGTAAAGTCGATAAATTTATTCATGGCTACAGTATGTTGCTGACGATTTCGTCAAACACTGCGGTGTGGTGATCGATATCCGCTTCGGAAGTTTCAGCGGAAATCAATGCCATATTGTGGAATGGTGTCATCAGGATGCCCCTGTTCAAGGACGCCAAATGCATATATTGATCCAGCTCGAAGTCCACAGCGGCTTCCGCTTCACCACCATTCATGGCAGGCTCTTTTCTGAACCAGTATTCTGTTCTGCAGCCCAACTGGGTGGTGTTCCAAGGCAAATTGTGTTTGTCGATGACCGACTGGATTCCTTGATTGAACTTGACAGCCAACGGAATGTTCTTGTTGTAGTAATCTTGTGTCAGCACCTCGGAAAGAACCGCTTTCATGGCATGCATGCTCAATGCATTGGCAGCCAAAGTGCCGCCGATGCCGCCGATGTCGCATAGTTCAGGAGGAATGGCCGCGGCAACTTTCTTGCCCAGCTCTTCGGTGAATCCATAGGCGCCGGCAGGGATGCCTGCGGCAATGGTCTTGCCTACAACAACCATATCCGGTTTAAGATTGTGTTCCTTGGTATATCCGCCAACACCGGCACAGATGGTGTGGGTTTCATCGATGATCAATAATGTGCCGTACTTGGTGCACAGTTCACGTAGTTTGTCATGGTATCCGGGAATTGGGTGAACAATGCCGCAGTTGGTCATGACAGGTTCCGCCAAAACAGCTGCGACGTCTTTGTCTTTCAAAGCGTTTTCAAGGGCTTCCACGTCGTTCCATTCAATGACCTTGGTGGTGATGCCAGGATCACACTGAGGTCCGAGGCTTCCTTCTTTGGCAACAGTCTTGCCGGTTTTTTCGTCGAGGACCGCAACAGTTTCATCAACTGTGCCGTGATAGCACCAGTTATATACCAAGACTTTGGGGCGTTGTGTGACTTCTCTGCAAAGTCTCAGTGCGAATCTGTTGGCATCGGTGGCGCTTGTGGAAAACTGCCAATATTTCATGCCAAATCGTCTGTTCAGTTCTTCCCCGACCCAAACGGCGTCCTCTGTGGGCAGCATCAGGGTGGTTCCCTTTTGGACATATTCGGTGATGGCTTTGACAGCTGGTTCAACGGCGTGTCCGATCATGGAACCGGTATCGCCAAGACAGAGGTCCAGATATTTGTTGCCGTCAACGTCCCAGAAATGGGCGCCTTTGGCTCTTTCAACGAAAACAGGATAGCTTCCCGCCCACTTGGTCATCCAGTTCATGGGCACGCCCTGAAGCAGACTTCCCTGTGCTCTCTTGAAAATTTCTCCTGATTTGGGATGGTTCTTTTCGAACATCTCGATTTCTTTGGCCATTTGTGCCTTAAGTTTGTCTCTGTTGATCATGATTTGGTTCCTTTCATCATTTACGGATAGGCGCTTTGCCTAATAAACAATATTCATTATGCATATAAATATTTGCAAATCCCGTGCCAATAAGTCACTTTTTCCTATTTATCCTTTAAACCTCTGTCATTGCAACGTTTTTCTTTTCATTGGACGGTGGGACATGTTTGCAGGCATTTTCAATCCACAAGAAAATTGTCATATTTGAAAATCTTAATTGTCATATTTGACAATTCGTGATGCCCCATGTAAACTATATGGAAGACATTATTTCTTCAAGGCGCGTCGCCGGGGGAGGTCCATCATGCTTTCACTTTCATCCATACAAAACACCGTCATGCAGGTGGCGGAAGCCATCACCGCCGCATTGGACATTGAAACGGAAATTGTGGACGACCAGCTCCGCATCATCGGCGGCACCGGCCGGTATGTGAAAAAAATCGGCGCCATGGAAGAGGATGGCCAATTGGATGCGCCTTTCATCTACGCCTCCATTTTGCGCACCGGCAGGGAATATGTGTGCATGGATGTGCGGCAGGATCCCAATTATAACCAAAAGGAAGGGGAATATGCGGAAATCAGTTGCCCCATACAAGTGGAGAGCCAAATCATCGGCATCATCGGGCTGATTGCCTTCACCCCGGAGCAACAATCGAAAATGTCGGCCAGAAGCGACACGTACCTGAATTTTCTGCGCCGGATGTCCGAGCTGATCGCAAGCAAACTCATCGAATCCCAAAGCAATTCCAAACTGGCTTCCATGCTGGAGTCCATGCCGGAAGGTCTGTTGGCAGCGGATTTGGAAGGTAGGATTTTCTCGTGCAATTTCACCTGTGAGATGCTCCTCAACCGAAAACGGGAAGAGATGGTGGGGATGCATATAGACCGGCTTTTTCCAAAAGAAGAATTTTTTACCCAAGCCCATGGAGTCGGTCAAGCCAGAACCAAGGAAATCGTCACCAGGGACAATCGGTTTTTCTTCACCGCCGTGCCCATTCCCGGCACAGGGATGATGTACTTGTTTCAGGAAATGGAGGAGGCGGCGGCCAGAGCCAGCCAGCTGACCCACACGGACAGTGGGACCACCTTTGAGAACATCCTGGGCCTGAGCCCCACGATTTTAGAGGCGAAGCGGCGAGCCCTTCAGGTGGCGGCCACCGATTCCACGGTTCTGATCACCGGCGAAAGCGGCACCGGCAAGGAGTTGTTCGCCCGTGCCATACACAGCGCCAGCCCACGATGCTGCGGGCCCTTCATTTCCATCAACTGTGGAGCCATTCCCGATGCGTTGCTGGAAAGTGAGTTGTTCGGTTACGAAAAAGGCGCCTTCACCGGTGCTGCCACCACCGGCAAACCCGGCAAATTTGAAATCGCCAATAAGGGCACCCTTTTTCTGGATGAGATCGGCGACATGCCCATCCACTTGCAAGTCAAACTCCTTCACGTCCTTCAAAACAAATCCATCGAACGTGTGGGCGGCGTCATGCCCATCAAAATCGATGTGCGCATCATTGCCGCCACCAACAGGCGTTTGGAAGACCTTATCGAAAAGGGAGAATTCCGCGAAGATCTGTACTTTCGTCTCAATGTGATCCCATTGGTCATCCCGCCGCTGCGGGAGCGTGGCGACGATATCCGAATGCTCCTTTCGGACACGTTGGTCCGATTCAATCGACTGTTGGGCAAGGAAGTGTCGGGATTTCATGAACAGGCGCTTGTTCTGTTGACCGGCTATCCGTGGCCGGGAAACGTCCGGGAGCTGGAAAACGCCGTTGAGTACGGAGTGAACATGGCCTCGGGATCGGAAATCATGGTTCAGAACCTGCCACCGCGGATTCAAAACCGTGGGGAAGGTGGCGATGGCCGGGGATATGCAGAAAATCCGGGCAAGCCAAATGTCCATACCCTCAAGCGATACACCGACGACGCCCATCGGGCAGCCATTTTGGCTTGTCTTGAAAACACAGGTTTTTCTCTGGAAGGCAAACGAAAAGCCGCAGCCCTGTTGGGGATCAGTGAATCCACCCTGTATCGACGGCTGCGGGAGCTTGGCATATGAGCAATGGGCGGTTTCACTCCGGAGATTGGCGTTTTACCTTCAGATATATGAAATTGCATAGGGGCACCAGATAGATGTATGCCAGAAATGGGATGCAGTCCGCGCCTGCGCCCAAAATTGTCATTGGGGCGAGCAGCGCGATGTTCCAGGGGATCAGCGCGGAGACCATGATGCCGGTGTTCTCAAGATCGATGGCGGCATAGGATTTGTCAAGGTTGTTTTTTTTATAGGCTTTTTTGTTCAGCATATATGTGAGCATCACCGCGAACGTTTGGCTGCACCCGAAGGCGGCGCCGAACACGCTTGTCGCCAACATGTTTTGAAACACAGCTCCTCTCGAATCCGCTTTTGCCGTCATCGCCTCAATCGGGTCCAGCAATCTGGTTCCTTCCATGATTCCCGCGAACACGGAAGCCAAAAAAACCACCGTGGCCGTTTTGAGAAGGGAGAGCATCCCGCCGCTTTTTATGACTTCGTAAAGCGGATTTGCGGCATCCATTTTGAATCCGAAGACCATGAAATGAAGGCATTGGATCGCGGTCTGATGTTGCATCGCAACGCTGACGGCAAACGCCGCAAGGATGCTTGCCGCCATGGAAATTCTAATATTGGCTTTGAAGACTGAAAAAATGGCAATCACCAAAACCGGCGCCAGCACCAGCCAGTTCAATTGAAACGCGTCCTGTATCATCCTGTTGATTCCATCGGTTTCGCTGTGGAGGGGATAGAGTTGCGAGACGGTCAAATAAAAAACGAGGGCCAGGAGAAACGGAATAATGCTTGTTCGAAACATATTCCTGATATTGTCATAGATATCCGTTTCAGTGATATAGGCGACGAAACTGGCGCTGGATGAAACCGGCGAACACCGGTCGCCAAAATAAGCTCCGGCAATGATCGCTCCGGCTGCGGCGGACAAGTTGACACTTCCACTTCTCGCCATCACCATCAGGGCCATTCCAACAACTCCCGTCGTTCCCACGGATGAACCGATCAAAAACGACACAAAACAATTAATTAAAAAAGCCATCAATAGAAAAAGGTTTGGTTTGATGAGCCGCATCCCAAAAAAAACAATGGCCGGCAAGGTGCCTGCGGCGATCCACAGGGGGATGAGCGCGCCGATCAGAATCAGAACTTCGATGACAATGAAGGATTTTTTGCCGCCCCGGTATGCCATTTGCAGCAACTCCGAAAATCCATATCCTCTTTTCATCGCGATGAAAAAAAACAGCATGGTTCCGGCGGCCAACGGGTAGGCCAGGAAGACTCCCTTCAGTACGCTGGCGACCAAGAGCAAAAAAAATAGAACAAAGGCTATGACAAGATCCAACATGGCCCCTCCTATTTCTCTTTTTGTTCGATGGTTTTCGACGTTTCGATGGGTTTTGCCGATGTGGCAGGTTTTGCCGGATCGCCTTTTCGCAGGTCGCTTCCGTAGTGCTGGGAAAAGAAAGTGGCGGAGTATTTTTCCATTTTCCATGCCGGGACTTTGCAGTCAGGGCATGGGGTGAAGACCCACTTGTTCCGGAGCCAACGGGCGGCCCGGGACTTTCGGGAATTATAGATACGAAAAGTTTTGCCGCAGTGGGTTGTGACAATGGCGACGTTGCCCCGCACATCCATTTCGCGGATGCCGTGTAGCATGCCGCTTTTGGAGGGCCAAAGTTTCATTTTATCCAGGAGCAGGAACAGTTCCGTTCTTTTTCTGTAATATCTCTTTTTGTCGTCGCTCATGATCTCCTCACAGTGCCATCGCCAGCATGGTGGCGGTGCCGATGTCCAGCATGTCGTGGACCAACCGGTCCTTGAATTGTCTGGTTGCCGTATCGTTCAGCCCCAAGGGAATTCCGGGGGCTGCAATGATCCCATTGGGATGAAGCAGTTCCGGGGTCAACCAACCGGATTCGGGGGTCGCCTCAAAAACAAACTGAAAGTTTTTGATTTCATCCAGGGCAAAGGGCTGTCCGGCATCAGGATTTTTGTCGAACACCGTAACCTGCGCCCCTTTTCCGGCCAGGAAGTCAGCGGCCTGTCGACCCACCGGACCGTATCCCAGCACCAGTACTCTGGCGCCGGTCAAGGAATGGCCTTGCTTTTTCATCATGGCTTCCAGTGCAGCTCCGTAGCCTGCGGCGGTCGCCATGTTGTTTTCTCCAATTTTTCGTTCACGGGTATTGATAGCGACAAATCGCCGGTCGTCAGCGAGAAAGATGATATCGGCATTTTTGACATGGGCCTCATGAATGCCGTCCACATCGGTGGCTTCTGTGACGAAGCAATCAAAACCGGCGGTTTTGATTATGGCCGCCACGGACTGGGCGAACTGACCGATCACCCCCAGTCCGGCGGTGACGGGCACGGCGGCGACCAAAAGCCCGTCACCGGCCAGTCGGCGGAGAGCCTCCGGCTCTTTGCCGGCTGCCGCGGCGGCAATTTCAAGCAAAGACAGTCCCGTTTTTGCTTTGAGTTCCAGGTCCCGCTTTTGGCATCCTTCTTCCATATCCATAATCCATTCCGTGATGAGTCTGGTCAATGTTTTTCCTTTCGGTTTGGTTCGATTTACAGTTTCAGCGGCACGCCGTCCAGATAGGCGATGCTTTTGCCGCCCCGTTTGATGGTTTGATAATTTCCTTTGAGCATGGCGATCCGTTCGATGCCAAGCCCAATGCCCACCCAGGGGTCGAAGATTCCCCAGGGGCCGTCCAGGGGATGGGGTCCGTATGCGCCGGACGCCAGTTCCATGCCGTCCACCATGATATCCAGTGTTTCTCCATAAACTTCGGATTTTTCAACCACTATTTCATAGTGGTTGACTCCAACAGCCTCCATGGCGCCGTGAGCCAGTTCCTCCAGACGAGCCATCTGCTCCCCTTCTTTGACCCCGGCCAATTCCACCAGGTTCAGCATGGTGAATTCGTTCATATGCTTCGCCCCCTGGGATTCTTTGCGGAAGCAGGAGCCGATTTCAAAAATCCTGACCGGTTGGTTGGTGATGGCCAGCAAATTGCGCATGACTTCATAGAGATTGGGGGCCAGCATGGGTCGCATGCAGTGCTTTCGATCCACCCAAAAGACCTGGTCGGTCAGGGGATGGTCCGAGGTGATGGTCATTTTGGCCAGCATCTCCGCAGTAATCAACACAGGGGTGGAGACCCGGGTGAAGTCGATGCCCGTAAGCCATTCGGTCATGGCTTCCTCAATTTGAATTGTCAGGGGTTTGTGGATCTCATGAAGCAATTTGGCCAGCTTCGCCTTGGACTCTTTGACCAAGGCAAGTTCCAGGTCTTTGAACCGTTGATTGCGCAGGTCCGCAGATTCAAAAGTCTGGGCGGCCAGTTGCTGTTCCCCATTCAATTCCGTCAACCGCTGCATTTGTGCAACAGTGAATTTTTCAGCCATGATGTTCTCCTTTTTCGGCAATCGCTGAAATCTCTTTGAGCATCTGAAAATGCTTGCCATTGAGCGCCACCTTGGTGTCCGCCGTGTTGATGAATGTGCCTCTCCAGCAATCGGATTCAGGCTCGTAATCCGTCATGGCTTCGTCCGCGCCGCAAAATCCCGGTTTATAATGAAGGGGACGCCCCTCCACCATGATATGCTCGCCCAACGCGGTCAGACGACCGTTCATCATCAGGTAATGTTCATATACCACATATTTGCCGGGACGTTCCATGGGATGCCGGAACTCGCCGTCGATATAAATGTCCAGAAGCTCTTCCAATAAATTCATCCCCGAACAGTGCAATACCGTCGCAGGGGTTTGACTGGGAATCCGGGCGTCGATTTCTAAAATTTTGAGGACGCCATTGTGTTCAATGACCTCCAGATCCATAACCCCATGGAGGTGGATTGTTTCTGCGATTTCAACCGCCATCTGCCTAAAGGCCTCTTCGACAATAGGCGGCAAGTGGCATGGCGCCGTCACCCGATTGCAATCATACCCTTCATCCATCTGGATCAATGTGATCTCGTAGGTTCTGTAGTTGCCCGGTTTGCCTACAATTTCAATGGAATAGGAGGGGCCATTGATGTATTCCTGTATGATCAGGTCCTCCCGGGCGGCCAAGGCCTCGTCAAGATCCTTCTGGGTCAACAGTTTTCGTACCCCATGGCTGCCGCTTTCTGAAACAGGCTTGCAAATATAGGGGAGCTGGCCTCCCGGATAATGTTGGGGGGAAGGAATGCCCAACCGATGGAACAGTTGGTCGGACAAGCGCTTCGATGACGACAGTTTGTATGCCTGCCAGTCGAAAGCAAGGGTGTAGTCATATTCCCTGGAATCCTTGTCCAGCCAGGAAAGCACCCGGTCGTTTTCAAGCGCCGGCACCACCGCGTCGGCCTCCGCAAAGGCTCTGGACACCTCTTCGCTTCTCAGAAACAAGTCCTGACACAAAAACCGGTCGCAAAGGAATTTGGCGGGAGCGTCCGGATTCTTGTCCACAAGAATCGTTTCGATACCGGCTTTCTTTGCCAGGTAGCAGGCCTCCATTCCCTGAAGTTTCCCGCCGACAATCACAATTTTGCGATTTCTGCTTATCACGGCAACAACCTCCCTATTTCATCTCACTATCAATATTATAAACCTGGCGTGCTTTAAGTTGGTCCAGGTACTCTTTATATTCATCCACTGTGCCCGGGGCAAGACCCAGGCTTTCAATGATTCGGCTGGCTTCCGCCACGGTGCGTCCTCCTTCGTCGACATCCATGGAGGACTGTGCCACACCCATAAGTCCGGATGCCGGCGGGATTATGGAAGTCACCACGTTGGCCCCGGCAAGCAAACGATCTTTGAGGCCGGCGATGCCGTCCACGTCCAAGGATGCGGGGATCAACGCGTGGGGGTAAAGGATTCTCATCAAGGCGATGACTTTGAGCTCCAGCAAATGGTCGGGCAACGAGGATTCCTGCATGGGAATGCCGTCTTGGGGAATGAAACTCATGATTCGCATTTGGGAGGCCCCTATCCCGCCCATGGCCAAAATGGAATCCGCGATATCCTCCGGTGTTTCGCCCACGCCGGCCAAAAGGCCCTCTTCAATGAGCATGCCTTTGCTCTTGGCGTATAATTTGGCGTGCATCCGTTCATCATAGCTTTGATGCAGCCGCAAACGGGAAAACAATGACCGGTTATGGGTTTCCTGATACAGGGCGTACCAGTCGGCGCCGACCTCGGTAAAGCTGTCGATCAATGAGTCAGGCACCAATCCCGGTGAAATCATCACAGGCAATCCAGTCTCCTTTTTGATGGTTGAAATCAACTCCATCACATCCGCAAAATCATTTTTATGGAAATCCGGATCTTCTCCCATGGTCAGATCGATGAGTTGCACCCCAGATTTTGCCAGCTCCATGGACAGCCGTTCTGTTTCATCATTGTCTTTGCGGTATCGCTCAATATCATTGGACCGTCTATAATAGCAAAAGGCGCAATCGTTGCGGCACCATGTGGTGAAATACACGAATCCGTACAAAAAAATCCGATCTTTTGTCGTGGTGGATCTAGCCGCCCGCGCCTGCGCGAACAGACCTTCCAACGCAACAGGATCCTTTGATGTGAGAATTTTGACGATTTGATCCCGATTCATGATAGTTCCTTTCAAAAGATGGCGAGGAGCCCGAGAGTTTCACTCGGCTGCATAGATTTAGAGTCTATGTGATCCATCCGATCCGCTCCCCTCGTTAAAATGCCAGGGCCTTCATATATTGGTCCTGAAAATCGGCGCATGACGCCAGCTCCACATGTTCCACCCGGCTTGGGATGGATTGGGCCAAGTCCATTTCCACCGGGTTCATCAGCGCCATGGACACCCCTGCCCCCGCCGTGTTTCCGGCAGAGAGGATTCTGTTCATGGGCAAAGTCGGAATCAGTCCGATGGCGACAGCGCTTTCTTTATGGATGAAATTGCCGAATGCGCCGGCTATGATTATTTTTTCGATATCCGAAATCTTCATGCCCATTCGGTTTGACATGATGGCGATGCCGGCGGCGATGGCGCCTTTGGCCAACTGAATTTCCCGGATGTCTTTTTGGGTGATCACGATGTGATGCCCGTCTTCCTTGTACACCAACACAAATTCCCGGCCCTCTTCGGTGTTGATCAGCCGCTCCGCCAGCATATTGTCAGGGGATGCCTTCATCAATTCTTCCGCGGAAGCCAGCCGTCCTTTGTTGTTGATCAGTCCGGCACCCAGCATTTCGGCGATGACATCAATGATCCCCGAGCCGCAAATACCCACCGGTTCGTCGTTATCCACGGTTTTGATGAACACTTCACCATCCCGTATCTGAATTTTTTCGATTGCGCCCGGTGCGGCCCGCATGCCGAAACGGATGGTGGCTCCTTCAAAGGCCGGTCCCGCCGCAGTGGAACAGGTCATCGCCACGCCGTTGTGGGCCAGGACGATTTCTCCGTTGGTGCCGATATCCAGGAATAATGTTCGCTTTTTTTCATTCAGAATGCGCGTGGCGACGATGCCCGCCGTGATGTCTCCCCCCACATGCCCGGCGATATTGGGCAACAAGGTGATTTGTGCGCAGGGCGAAACCATCAATCCCGTTTCCTCCTGGGTCAACACGGGACTTCCTGTATACATGGGGTTGAAGGGGGCTCTCGCCAAGCTGGCCGGATTGTATCCCGCGAAGATGTGGGACATGGTGGTGTTTCCTCCCACCACAACCTGTACAATCCGATCCGACTGGATCGGATGATTGTCTATTAATTCAGCGATCAGTCCGTTGAGACCGTCTATGATGGTTCGCCTGATTTCACGCAGTTTGTCAGGGTCGTCGTCGCAGTAGGTGATTCTGGAAATCACATCCGCACCAAATTTGTTCTGGGGATTGGTACAAGCCACAGCGCCAAATTCCTTGCCGGTCATCAGATTCCATGCCATGGCGACGACTGTGGTGGTGCCGATGTCAAAAGCGACGCCCACTCCCTGTTCCCCGGTTCGGGGGACAAAGTCATCCGGGAAATGAACCAATTTGGTTTTTCGCCCATGGGCATCCTTCAGCAGGTTGGCTCCGTGGCATTTGCCGCATTCGCTGCAGATTCCTGTACATTTGACTGTTGATTTCAAGCTCATTATTTTCTCATTTCTTTTCGTCATTGTGTTGTTTTCGTCCCATGTTGCAGAATGCGCAGCCGGATGGATTTCCCAGGCAGTTGATACATTCGCTTTCGATGTTCACATATCCCTCGCCCACCCGAAAGGTCATGCCGCCGCAGGACTTCAGCGGGACCAGCACGCCGGTGGCTTTGGTTTCAATGCCGATGGCGCCGCCATCAAGCAGTTTGGTCAAATCCTTCATCTGAATGGATTCCATCCCATAAAATCCAGGCCCGAATCCCTGGGATACCCGTCCGCCCTGGCGAAACATCTCTTCCAGTTTCATCCGCCCCGCGTCGGTGAAGGCGGTACCCCAAATGTCCGCGAACAGTTGGTTCATGATGGGCTCGCCATCCAGGTAGAATTCTCCGGCGGTCAACAGGTGAAGGAAGACGCCGTGTACCGCGCCGGGGTCGATCTGTTCAAAGGCGTTGCAGTGAAAGGTCACTTGATCGATGACCGCAGTGGAACCCGACAGCTCCACCTTGTCGTAATACGAATAGACCGCCCGAATCTGAACATTGGGGCGAATTCGATCCCGGATATCAAAGGCTTCCTTCTTCATCCGATGGTATTTTGGTCCCGGCCGGTCAATGCCGCTGATGCCCATGAAATATTCATTGGCCAACTCGTCGCACGCCGCAGCCGGGATGGAAATGACTTTGTTTCTTATATCCATAGTAGTCCTTTTAAATCTTTTTGGAGTTCGGAGATAATCAGGCTCATCATCTTGAATCCCACTGCCGAAATCACCACAATATCCGTTTGTTTCAGCGGAGCGGCCCAGGGAAGAAACTCAATCTGGTTCCCGACGCAGCTGATTTCAACGGCGCCACGTTCTGTTTGGGCAAACCCTTTGATTCGGTATGCCTGCGGAGAAAGATGCCGCACGAAAGTTTCCAGCAACCCATAGGGAATGGTATCATTGCCTTTGACAATAAAAGTGGCAGGCCTGGAAACCACTGTGTTGGTGGATTCCCGTGGATCTTTTGCCTTTGCCAGCGCCGGATCCAGGTGTTCCATCAGCTCCAAAATGTCCACTCTGCAGTAGGATGTGATATATGGGGTGATGCGGGGATTGACCTCATTGAGTTTGGCGATCACCGCTTGAAGTACGGATTCATCGATTCTGTCAGCCTTGTTGACGATCACAGCGCCGCAATATTCCAATTGGGCGCGGATTGCCGGAAGCAAGTCGTATAGATCCAAAAAGTTTTCTCCATCCACGATGCAGACGGATCCTCTGTAATCATAGGGTTCTTTGACTTTGTGGGCGATACCGGACAGGAGATTGTTCATGCTGGCCGGATCCGCAAGGCCGGTGGCTTCTATCAGCAAGAATTCCAAGTCCCGAAAGGACATGTCGATCAAGCTGTCCACAAATTTGTCCTTGATGCAAGCGCAAAAAATGGACCCATTGGTCAATTCCGTCATTTGGACGCCGTCCCTTTGGACCAGTTGTCCGTCAATGTTGACTTCACCGAATTCGTTGATGATCACGCCGATCTTGCGGTCGCGAAGTGTTTCCATCATCAGCTGAAGCAATGTGGTTTTGCCGGCACCCAAAAAACCCGTCAACAAAATCAATTTCATAGGACACCTCGATTCCTCTCCCATTATATATGATTCCTCCAAAAATTACATCCGGAATCTCCACCGACACAATGGGGAAATTCCGGACGAAACGATTCATGAGAATAATCGGAAATAGATCCGCCTTTATTTTTTGGCGTTGGCGTATTCTTTGATTGTGCTGACAAACTCTTCTCTGTCCGGAATGATGGAGACCCATTTGATGTCCCCGTCCACACACATGGTGGGCAGATTGGTCAGACCCATTTTTGCGGTACGGGCGATGTCCTCTTTGATGAAATACTTGTACACCCGATATTCAGCGATGTCCTTGATTTCGTCAAAAGCATCCACAACGCTGTTGAGCATATAGGCGCAAGCCGCGCATTGGTCCGGATCCAACAGGAAGAGTTCAATGATGACCTTTTCCTCGTTGGCATAGTCTGGAATTTCAACATCAATGTCAAAACTGGTTCCGCTTTGGTAGTTCTTGATCATTTCCCTTGTTCTATCAGGGTTTTTGGCCGCCTGAGCGCAGGCGATGGTGTTTTCGATTGGGGTCGCGTATGGCATGTCGCATCCGGGGCTGACAATGAAATTCGTATGGCTTCCGATGCTGTCGATCAAGTCGATGACGCCTTTCATGTTGTCCTCCTGGGTGCCGTGAAGCATTGTGGTGGTAAGGGGAATGTTGCCGCCAATGCAAATATTGTAGCGGTCTGTGGTTTCTTTGGCCTTGGGCAAGTTGACATTTTCGTCAACTGAGATTCCATCAGGATTCATTTTGCACATGACTTCAATTTGTTGTGTTGCGTTGCCGCAGACAAAGAAGCTGGAAAACGCGCCTCTCATCCGAATGAAATCAAACAGCGCGGTGAAGCTTTCAGACATCATTTTTTCGATGTGCTTGGGTGAAACCTGGCTGATCAACGGATCGACAACCGCGATGACATCCATGCCTGCTCCAATATACATATCCGCCATTTTGCAGGCGACCTGAGTGCAGTAACCGATCAGATCCTTCACATAGTCCGGATCTTTCATCATATCCATGAAAATATTGCTGCCGCGAAGATGGGAGGCCAACGTGAAAGGTCCGCAAATCAATCCATATAGGGCGACTTTGTCGCCGACAGCTTCTTTGGTTCGTCGCATGGCGTCCAAAATCATGGGCACTCTTCCAGAGGTCTCGTTTGGTATCATGCATTCGCATGGAATGGTTTTTTCGTCGGCAAGGGGATGGCTTTTGACTGAAGGGGGATTTTCTTTGGCCCACATCAGGTCGCATCCCAAAATCTCCGCCTCAACCTGCAGGTCGAAGATGACCGGCATGCCGTCCGGCATGTAGAGTTTTGCCACTTCTTTCAGGGACTCCACAATGTGGTCCGGGTTTCTTAGCATTTCTTCAGCGTTGTATCCTTTCAGCTTTCCCGCGTGGACACCAGCAAAAGGCACCCAGGGGTATTCATTCAGTTCTTCATGGCGCAGCGCCTTAAAAATCAGCTCTTTACTCATTTGATTCCTCCATCTATTGTTGGTTGCTCTTTAAAAGATTCGTATTCGATGAATCCATTATATCTTTTGCATTTTCCCGCGTATTATAGTTTTTTTAGTATATTTGGTATTTTTTTATGCTAAAATGCCATATCGTTGCCATTGTGCAAATTATGTACTATAATCAATGGGAATATGTTTTATATAATTGTAATTTTTTGAGGTGCCAGATGGACAAGAAACCTTTGTCAACCGCATATCCGGTGGAAATATCCCGGGAGATTGAACTTTCACTCCTTTCCTTTTGCAGCATCACCGGACTGCCGGTCACCTATTATGACGAAAACGGGCAGGTTCGCATGGAATACGGGTCGCAGTATAAAATCTGCAAATTCCTCCAAGTGTATAACCGTGAGGGCAGCACCTGCCGGCATCATCTGATTTCCGCCATACGGACTGCGGCGGATTTGGGGGAACCCTATTTCTTTGTTTGCGCTTCGGGTTTTGTCAACATCGCGGTTCCCTTGATTCAAAACCACAAAAATTATGGTTGCTTCATCGCAGGTCCCATCATCATGGAAAAATTCAGCCATCGAACCATCGCCAAATTATTGTCGATGAATATGACAGCTTTGGAAGCCGGGCAAAATGCCGATTCCGAAACCGACAAGAACGCCGACTTCCTTTCCCGGGTCATCACCATACTGCGGGAAATGCACATCTACACCTCCAAACAGGTCGCCCACCTGGCAAAATTATTGAACAATTCCGTGGTTGCCAATCTGATGGACAAAAGCGACTACGAAAAAATCAACGCAAGATATCTGGAACAGCTGAAAATCGGCGACGACCTCAGGGTGTTGAAGCGCAGCGGCAAGGAAACCGGCTATCCGTTCAACTGGGAAGTCCAGTTGATCGAGCAGGTTCGAGCCGGTAAGGTCCGGGAGGCGAAAGACGGAATGACCGCATACCTGAACGGCATTCTCCTCTACGAGGCGGGGAATTTGGACGCGGTCAAAGTACATCTCATCGAGTTGTGCGCCCTGATTTCCAGAGAGGGACAGGAAAAAAATCCGGTGAGCGAGGCTTCCATCCGTGACAGTTTCACCTTCATCGAGTCTCTTAAAAAAATCGACAGCATCCAGGAATTGAAGGAGTGGTCCGAAGAATTGGTGGAGCACTTTTCCAACCGCACCGGCCTGTTTTCCTATGCGGGGAACTCCCAATTGGTCATTTCAGTGCTGCGGCTGCTGGCTGCCGAAGAAAAATACAATTTGACCCTATCCCAAGCCGCCGACCTGCTGCATGTCAACAGCTCCTACCTTTCCGCCCACTTCAAGCGGGAAACGGGGTGCGGATTTACTGCGTTTGTCAACCGCCTGAAAATAGACAGAAGCAAAGAACTTCTGGAAAAAACAAATCTGCGACTGTTGGAAATCGCAGATTTATGTGGCTTTGAAGATCAGAGTTATTTTATCAAAGTGTTCAGCAAACAGGAAGGGTTGTCTCCCCGGGCATACCGCAACGCTGTTGGCAAGACGACACCGTTGCCTTAGGTTCAATCGCTTTGGGTTCGCTTTCAGGCTGTCTCCCGCCGGGTTGAATGGATGCCTTTTACTTGTATGAAACCTTGGAGTTTTGGTCCACTACATGAATCCAGGTTTTCCCTCTGGTCAGGACAAAGTCATTGCCCTCATCGTCTGTAAAAACTGTTTGGGAATTCAGGTTTTCTCTGGACCAGGTGCCCTTCACCACTTCCCCACCGGTGAAAAGCAGCGCTTTGCCGCCGGCGGTCATATCGATGGCCAATCTTTTATGGCTGTCCAGCACACGGCTGGAGACGTATTGGATCAGAATATTGGATTCAGTGATGGCCTTGTTGTTTTCAGCATCGATATAAAGATCCCCATCCACATAATGCTTATATAGTTTTGTTTCAGGGTCATATTTATATTGGACTTTGGTGTACAGGTTGTTCACGTTGATGGAAGTGACGGATGGAGTGGTTTGCTGGCTCTCATCCGTTGATTTTTTGGTATCATCGGTGACTTCAGGCGCAAAGGTGAAAGTTCTTGTTTTTGTGGCCTTGTCCATGGAACGGTCTTTGATGACCTGCCACAGATCGGCATAATGAATCATTGAATTGTGTGGTGCGTAACGGGTCGTCGAACGCCAAAAGATGCTGTCGTTTGTTCTTGGCGAAATGTCGTCCACCACACCAGTGGCCAGATATTCAAAAGCCGCAGGGCTGCCGCCGTGATGGACAAAGACCGCATTGTATTCACGGGCCAGGTCGATGAAGTAAGGTCTTGCGCTTCGAATGGGTCCGACCACATCTGGGGTTTGGGCGTAGAACAATGCCTGGAGCCGGGTCAACCCACCTTCCGCCGGAAACTCATAAATAATGTCGGCTTTGGAAAGTCCGGATTGCGGAATGCACTCCACATTGTCGATGGAAACCTGCACGACACGATTAGGCAAGGAACTCGCCCTTAGCCCTGTCAATGGGTTGATGGGCCTGTTGTCAACCGGTTTTTGGGTGGCGGCGGGGAACAACCCGGCCATATATAGACCGGCGCAGCCAGCGCCGATTACAACAAGCAACACCACAATGACAAGCGGCGCCTTACTCTTCTTTTTCTTTCTTTTTTTATTGTCTTGTCTCATTTCATTTTCCCCTAAACAACAAAGATTTGTCAAATTCAGTATATTTTACTCCCAAATTCAATATGGTGCAACCATTCGTTTCAGACAACTTTCATGGCTGTTTCGTATTGTTGTGTGATATAATATTTATAGTATTTTATTTTGTTCTTGTATGGAAGGAAGATTCATGCGCTACTCAAGCAAACCGCGTGGTGTCTGTCCAATGAAAGTTGAATTTGACTTGAACGGAGACATCGTGACCAATATTAAATTTTATGGAGGATGCGACGGCAACCTCAAAGCCATAGCAAAACTGGTGGATGGCATGACCGTGGATCAAATAAACGAAAAACTGGCCGGAACTACTTGCGGCAACAAGACTTCCTCATGCTCCGATCAATTGGCCATCGCCATCAACAACGCTGTCAAAGAAAAAAAATAACAAGCTGTGGAGGTCTCGATTTATGAGCAATTTGTTGATTAGATTGTTTATCAAAGACTATCAGAATTTGAATGATCCCCAAATCCGCCTGCGTTATGGCAAAATGGCCGGCATTGTGGGGATTGTGACCAATATGTTTCTTTGCGTGATCAAGGTCATTGTTGGCCTTATTTCTGGCAGTATCGCCATTATCGCTGATGGGATCAACAACCTGACGGACATGTCGTCTTCTGTCATCACACTGGTTGGTTTTCGTTTGTCCTCCCAACCGGAGGACGAAAATCATCCATATGGGCATGCCCGTATGGAATATCTGGCTGGTTTGATTGTTTCAGTTCTGATCATTGTCGTTGGCATTTTCCTGATGCGATCCTCCATCGACAAAATCATTCATCCGGTGAAATTGGTCATCGACAATATCACACTGGCGGTCCTTATTCTGTCCATGGGTGTGAAATTGTGGCAGAGCCTCTTCAACGCCAAGGTAGGCAAGGCCATCCACTCCATCACCCTGACAGCAACCGCCACAGATAGCCGCAATGATGTGATCACCACCGGTGTGATTCTGATCGGCGTTGCCATAGTTCGATTTACTGGTATTCAATTGGATGGCTGGCTGGGCTGTTTTGTGGCATTGTTCATCATTTGGTCCGGCATACAGCTGATCAAAGAGACCTCCAGCCCATTGCTCGGCGAGGCTCCGGATCAACATCTCATCGAAGAAATCGCCTCCATCGCCAGGGCCAACCCCCATGTGCTGGGGATACATGATTTGGCGGTCCACAACTATGGCCCGGGCAAAATATTCGCTTCGATTCATATTGAAGTGGATGCCGATGGGGATTTGATGCATAGCCACGATATGGTTGACAATATTGAATACGAAATTCGCAGACGCTTGAGCATTCAATGCGTCGCCCATATGGATCCGGTTCGGGTCAACGATCCGGTGGTTTGTCAGGTCAGAGAACCCATCAAAAAAGTGGTGGAACAGATCCCCGGGGTTGTGGAAGTCCATGACCTGCGGGTTGTCCCGGGGCATACCCATACCAATATTATTTTTGATGCGGTGCTTGCCAGCGATTGCCGCATTCCAGAAGAAGAGATTCGTCAAATTTTCGAGGAGGCGATTCACCTGATCAACCCGACGTTTCATGTTTCCATTGTTTTTGACCGCGCATACACTCGTCTATAGTCAGATTCTGAAGACGAGTTGCCCGGGATAATGATTCGGCCTCTTGTTTTAGTAAACTTCGGATTCCTTCACTTCTTTGTATCCCTTGGGAATGGTCATGGTTCCTTTAGGGACTTCGCCAGTCAGTTTTTTGATTATCATGGTCATGCTGAAATCGGAAACTTCGGTCGTGATGGCATAAAGTTCCTTCCCCTTGAAATAATAGGTGATCACCGGTATCAGGTTTCCGGTGTCCACGTTATATTCCTCATATTCGTACTTTTGCTGGTCCACGCTTTTCAGGTCCTCGATGGTCTCCCGCCCTTTTTTGACGAATTTCATTTTCTTGTAATCAACCAGACCATTTTTTGCCAAATCCATCCACCCCTCCACAGACGAAACCGCATAGACTTTTTTGTCTTTGTTGATGATGTATGTTTTACCGTCCCGTATGAGATTTCGCAAGGTGAGCCCGAAGCCCTGTATTTCTGTGTTGCAGTTTTTTCCTTGGACCGCAAATGTCATTTGCTTCTTGTTGCCCATGATGTACGCGGTGCATTCGAGATAATAATGGTCTTGCTTGATGATATCCACAAAGGACTCCACCTGTTGATGGTTGCCCTGAGGCTGGATGAGCCCTGTGGATTGCTCCGCTTTGTCTTGGGATGAACCGCACCCTGTGTTCAGTATCAAAACGATGACGGTCATAATTAGTATGCAATGTTTTTTCATAAAAGATCCCTCCATTTTCCAGTACCGATTATTCGTCTATTCTAGACAATCCCGCGTCGATTGTATATGGAACAATAGTGCCAGTTGTGCTATGATGTCTCTATTGAAGAAGCATGATTTTTACTTTCAAAGAAAGGAATCATACGATGGATTATGTGATAGAAATGAAAAACATCAATAAAAGTTTCGGCAAGAAGCAAGTTCTTTTCAATGTTTCATTGGATGTGCCCAGAGGATGCATCTATGGACTTCTCGGGCCGTCGGGCTGCGGCAAGACGACGACTGTACGGATCATCGCCGGAATTTTAGGCGCTGACTCAGGGGAGACCTTTATTCTGAACCAGCGGATGCCAAATTTGGAGCTCATGAGCAAAATAGGATATATGGCTCAATCCGATGCGCTTTACAATATGTTGACGGGTTTCGAAAACCTGAAATTTTTCGGACAGATTTATGGAATGAAGCACAAGGAATTGAAGGCACGCATCGACTATGTCATGGATTTGGTCAATCTGACCGAAGATCTGAACAAGCCAGTCAACGCCTATTCCGGCGGAATGAAGCGCCGGCTTTCGCTGGCGATCGCTTTGCTGCCAAATCCCAAGGTCCTCGTGCTGGATGAGCCCACTGTGGGAATTGATCCGCTGCTGCGTCAGGATGTGTGGGAAGAACTATATGCCTTGGCGGACAAGGGTGTCAGTCTGCTTGTCACCACACATGTCATGGATGAGGCGGTGAAATGCACTCAGCTTGCCATGATGCGGGATGGACGGCTTTTGGCCACCGGTACGCCGGAGGAAATCCTAAAAAAAACCGGCACCTCCGATTTGGAGGATGCCTTCATTAAAATAGGAAGAGAGGGTATTACTTATGAGAGTTAAAGCCCTTGCCCTTCGCATAATGAACCAGATTCGTCATGACAAAAGAACCCTTGGATTGGTTTTGATTGCGCCTCTTTTGATTTTGACAGTCATCTACTTCATTTTTGATTCCTCGGACTCCGATTTCACCATTGGCGTGGTCGATGCGCCTCAGGGCGTGATAACCCGGATTATGGACACGGAGGATGTCACCATAACAATTTTGAAAATCGACGCCGATCAGGCGGAAAAGACCGTCAATGATGAAAAAGCCATTGCGGTCCTTGATATGAGCAGTGATTCTCCAAAAATATATTTGGATGCCAGCGACCCCTCCTCCGCGGGAAAGGTGGTGGCTATTCTAAAAAGCGCTGTGATGCTGAACAATGTGGACGGCATCAAGGATTCTCTCGCCAATCTGAAGAATTCCATCCCGCCCGCGCTTGTGGGAATGATCACTCTTCCTGAACTGCCAAACGTCGACCCCGCCACCGCGGATTGGAAAACCGTTTACGTTTATGGCAGTGCGGACAGCTCTTTTTTCGACAGTTTCGGCGCGCCCATGGTCGGCATCATCGTATTTTTCCTGACCTTCCTCATCGCCGGCATCAACTTTTTGTCTGAAAGAACCTCGGGTACTCTGGAAAAGCTTCTTTCCACTCCCATTCGCAGGGGGGAAATCATTGCAGGCTATACCTTGGGGTTCGGTATTCTGGCCGTCATTCAGTCCTTGGTCGTGACACTTTTTGTGGTCTACGTGCTGGGCATGCCTGTGGTGGGCAGTATCTGGTATGTCATCCTGATCAATTTGCTGACAGCCATCACCGCATTGACCTTGGGAATTCTGCTTTCCACCTTGGCGAACAGCGAATTTCAAATGGTTCAGTTCATCCCCATCGTCATTCTACCTCAGATTTTCCTATGCGGTTTGTTTAATCTAAGCGGAGGCTGGCTTGTTGTGGGGCACTTCATGCCGTTGTTCTATACTACCGACGCCTTGACCGAAGTCATGCTCAAAGGTCATGGAATCGCAGTCATCTATCCGGACATTTTGATTTTGGCCGGTTTGTCCCTGTTCTTTGTGGTCATCAATACCTTGCTGTTGAAACGTCACCGGGGGGTATAAATGCACTACGTATATATCATCCGCTGCGGAGACGGTACCTTATATACCGGCTGGACAACGGATGTGCCCGCCAGACTGAAGTCCCACAATGACGGAGCCGGCGCCAAATACACCAAGGGGCGCGGGCCTGTCACACTGGTCCATCTGGAGGAATTCAGCACCAAATCAGAAGC
>Ga0183100_1000358_pt1 | contig 42771 bp, 39 predicted proteins | sample Biomet2_FD_127789 | JGI IMG/M metagenome (GOLD analysis project Ga0183100, IMG submission 127789) | Microbial communities from bioreactor (seeded with anoxic lake sediment) at LBNL, California, USA - Biofuel metagenome 2 | ecosystem: Engineered > Bioreactor > Anaerobic > Unclassified ... | reverse complement strand
GAACCCCTTTTTGCAAAAAGGGGTTCCCGCCCCGGCCGCCGGAGGCTCACTATGCTGCTCAGTCTTGCCTGGCTTCGTGAATTCACGCCCTATGATGGCACGCCCCAGGCGCTTGCCGATCGGTTGACCATGCTTGGCCTGGAAATCGAGGAGATCAAGAATCCCTTCGAGGCCATTATGGGCGTGGTGGTTGGCAAGGTGCTGACCCGCGAGGCCCACCCTGATTCCGACCATCTTTCCTGTTGCACCGTGGACGTCGGCGGCCCCCAGGTCCTGCCCATTGTCTGTGGCGCAGCCAATGTCGCTGCCGGCCAGCTCGTGCCCGTGGCCATGGTGGGCGTTTCCCTGCCCGGTGGGCTGACCATCAAGAAAAGCAAGATCCGCGGTCAGGTTTCGGAAGGCATGATCTGTTCCGAATCCGAACTGGGACTGGCCGAGGAGCGCAGCGGCGGCATTTTGGTGCTGCCCGAATCCTGCCGTCCGGGCCAGCCGGTGGTTGAGGCGCTTGGCCTTGACACGTGTGTCCTCGACGTCTCGATCACGCCCAACCGGGCCGATTGTCTGAGCGTTCTCGGCATTGCCCGGGAAACGGCCATGGCCTTCGGGCTGCCCCTGACCCTACCCACGGTGACCTACGAGGAAGCCGGCCCCGACGCGTCCACCCAGGTGTCGATCGCCATCGAGGACGCCGCCCAATGTCCGGTCTATCGGGCCAAGCTCCTCACCGGCGTCACCATCGCCCCGTCGCCCGATCGTATCCGCTGGCGGTTGTTGGCCATTGGCCAGCGCCCCATTTCCAATATCGTGGACGCCACAAACTATGTGTTGTTTGAACTGGGCCAGCCCTTGCACGCCTTTGACCGGCGCAAGCTGGCCGGCAATACGGTCCGGGTGCGGGCGGCCCATGACGGCGAGAAGCTGACCACCCTGGATGGGCAGGAGCGTTTGCTCACAGCCCGTGACCTGCTTATTTGCGACGCCGAAAAGCCGGTGGCCTTGGCCGGCGTGATGGGCGGGGCCAATAGTGAAATGGACGCCGCCAGCACCGAGGTGCTGCTGGAGTGCGCCGTTTTCCGTCCCGGCGCCATCCGCAAGACCGCCCGCCGGCTGTCGCTGCCAAGCGAGGCCTCGTATCGGTTCGAGCGTGGCGTCGATCAGGTCGGTTCGGTCTATGCCATGCATCGGGCCGTGGCGCTCATGCTCGAAACCGCCGGCGGTACGGTGCTGCCTGGCGTCGCCGCCGCCGAACCCAAGCCGTTTACTCCCCGCGGCATCGGCTTCCGGCCGGCCCGGGCCTCGATGCTGCTTGGCGTGGATATGCCCGAGGAATTTTGCCGCAAGACCTTGTCCGCCCTGGGCTGCGAATTGACGGGTACCGATCCGAGCGGCGTCATGGCCGTGACCCCGCCGTCCTATCGGCTCGACCTCGAACGCGAGGCGGATCTGATCGAGGAAGTGGGGCGGGTCTATGGACTGGACCGCATCGCGCCGCGGCTGCCCCGGGTTGCCAAGTCCCTGGGCGATGCGCCGATTGAGACGGAGTTCGGTTTCTGGGCGCGGGTGCGGGCCTTTGCCGTGGGAGCGGGGTTGCGGGAAGCCGTCAACTACAGCTTTGTCGGCCACACCGATCTGGACTTGCTCTGCCTCGACCCGGCCTGCCGCGTGTCCGTGGCCAACCCGCTTTCCGAAGACCAAAACGTCATGCGCCCGATGCTGGCCCCCGGGCTGTTGCACTCCGTGCGGCATAATCTGGCCCAGGGCAACGCCAACCTGCGCCTGTTCGAAGTGGCCCGGATCTTTACCGCCGACGCGACGGCCGCATCCACGGCCCGCGAGGCCGGACGGTTGGGCATTGTCCTGCACGGCGCGCGCCATCCCGAAGCCTGGCCCTGGCCCAAGGACGAGGTGGCCGGGTACGCGGACATCAAAGGCCTTGTCGAAGCCTTGTGTGTGTATTTCCATCTGCCGGCCGCGACCTTTACCCGGGATGCGACGCTGCCCTGGCTGGCCCCGCAGGTCGAGGTGCGCCTGGGGACAACCCGCCTGGGACTGATCGGGCAGGTCGTTGCGGAAGTGGCCGACGCCTATCATGCCCGCAGTCCGTTATGGCTGGCCGAACTCGATCTCGACGCCTTGCGGCTTTTGGTCGATGCCCAAAAGCCGGCCTTCAAAACCCTGCCGGGCTTTCCCCCGGTGCGGCGCGACATTACCCTGGCCGTGCCGGCCGGTCTGACCATCGGCGCCATTTTGGACGCCATTCGCGACGCGAAGGCCCCCATCTTTGAAGACGTGCTCCTGCTTGACGCCTACAAGCCCGAAGGTGAAACCGACCGTCGGTTGACCTTCCGCATCACGTACCGGCATCCGGAAAAGACGCTCAAGGATAAGGAAGTGGACAAGGTCCACGCGACCCTGACCGCTGCCGTTTTATCCAAGCTGCCCGGCGTGCGTCCGTAGCCGTTGTTGCATCGCCAGGGCGCTGCCCTGGATCTGCCCGGGGGGGAGTCTTCCCCCCCGGTTCCCTGCCTCGCCGTATGTCCTTTCCTCCACAGCATCGCGCCAAACCGGCCGGACTTGACCCCGGGCCTTGGTTGGCGCATGAACGGAACGTATGCAGCAAAAGACCTACAAGATCGGCGAAGTTGCCAGTCTGACGGGACTTAAGACGTTTGTGTTGCGGTTTTGGGAGACGGAATTCCCGCAACTCGTGCCGATTCGTACCCCGACAGGCCAGCGTGTCTACACGCAAAAACATCTGGATCTGATAGCCCGGATCAAGACGTTGCTGTATGAGGAAAAGCTGACGATTGACGGCGCGCGGCGGCGTCTGTCCGAGACCGGCCGCGATGCGCCGGTTCTGCGTCAGGTGTATGACGAACTGCTGGCCATCCGTCGGATGCTTGTCGACTGATTTCCTTGGAACCGTCACACGGTCTCTCTCCTTTTACACATTTGTTTCAGTTGGGAAATGCACCGAAAACCCTTGTTTTGTCGGTGCTGGGCCGAAATTCGTCCTGAATTCGGTATGGACGGGGGCGTGTTTTTACATTATTGAGACATTGCACATGGCCGATGGGAGAGACATCGACCCTGTGACGAGAGGCGGGATTTTTTCGCCGGCCGCAACGGACAGACATGAGAAGGGGTCCAATGCGACTGGCAGACGGGACGCCATGGCTGCGGATGCCGTTTTTGCCCGAAGTCGACCGCGCGGCGGCGACGTCAGCGGCCGGCACGCGGTTTGCGGCGTCTTGACATGAAACCTGTGCAACACAAATGCAAGAGGACCCTATGAGCGGAATCAAGGCTCGTCTGGACGCGATCTCGGCCATCATGAACTACAAGCCGTCGCATGCCCCCCTGAACTTCAGCGAGACCAAGCCCACTGAGGTCTTCGGCTGCAATGTCTTCAGCGAAAAGGTCATGTGCGATCGGCTGCCCAAGAATGTCTACAAGTCGCTCAAGAAGACGATTGAACTGGGCCAGAAGCTCGATCCGTCCATCGCCGACACCGTGGCCAACGCCATGAAGGATTGGGCCATTGAACGTGGCGCCACCCACTTCACCCACGTGTTCTATCCCCTGACGGGCCTGACCGCTGAAAAGCACGACGCCTTTCTGGTCCCCGATGGCAAGGGCGGCGCCTTGGCCGAATTTTCCGGCAGCATGTTGATTCAGGGCGAGCCCGACGCTTCCAGCTTTCCGTCCGGCGGCCTGCGCACCACCTTTGAGGCCCGCGGCTACACGGCCTGGGATGTGACCAGCCCGGCCTACATTCTGGAGAACCCGAACGGCACGTTCCTGTGCATTCCCACGGCGTTCGTGTCCTGGACCGGCGAAGCCCTGGACAAAAAGACCCCGCTGCTGCGCTCCAATCAGGCCCTCAACAAGCAGGCCAAGCGCATTCTGAAACTTTTCGGGACGGACACCAAGTTGCCGGTGCTGTCGTTTGCCGGCCCCGAGCAGGAATACTTCCTGATTGACCGCAACTTCGTCTTCTCGCGTCCCGACCTGCTGATCGCCGGCCGGACCCTGTTTGGCGCCAAGCCGGCCAAGGGCCAGGAGTTCGAGGATCAATATTTCGGCGTTATTCCCCGCCGCGTTCTATCCTTTATGATGGAAGTCGAGCGTGAGTTGTACAAGCTCGGCGTTCCGGTCAAGACCCGGCACAACGAAGTGGCCCCGAGCCAGTTCGAAATCGCCCCGATCTATGAGACCGGCAACCTGGCCACCGACCACAACCAGATGGTCATGACCGTGCTGCGCACCGTGGCCAAGCGCTACGGCATGATCTGCCTGTTGCACGAGAAGCCGTTCGCCGGCATCAACGGTTCGGGCAAGCATTTGAACTATTCCATCGGTAACGCCGATCTGGGCAGCCTGTTCGATCCGGGCGACACCCCGCATGACAATGCCCAGTTCCTGGTTTTCTGCGCCGCCGCCATTCGCGCCGTCCACAAGTATGGCGCACTGCTGCGGGCCACCGTGGCCAGCCCGTCCAATGACCACCGTCTGGGCGCCAACGAGGCTCCCCCGGCGATCATGTCCATTTACCTTGGCGAGCAGTTGTCCGATGTCTTTTCCCAGATCAAGAAGGGCAAGATCGAAGGCTCCAAGCACAAGGGCATCATGAACATCGGCGTCGATACCCTGCCGCCGCTGCCCATGGATCCGGGCGATCGCAACCGCACCAGCCCCTTCGCCTTCACCGGCAACCGTTTTGAGTTCCGGGCCGTGGGCTCCTCCATGTCCATCTCCGGTTCACAGGTGGCCCTCAACACCATGATGGCCGAATCCCTGGACTACATCGCCACCAAGCTTGAGGCCGCCACCAGCGGCGACATCAGCAAGCTCAACGCGGCGGTGCAGTCCGTGATCCAGGGGATCATGAAGGAACACGACGCCGTGGTCTTCAACGGCGACGGCTATTCCGAAGCCTGGCATATCGAGGCCGAACGTCGTGGCCTGCCCAACTTAAAGACCACGCCCGATGCGCTGCCCGTGTTGGGAAGCCCCGAGGTGGTCAAGCTGTTCACCACCTACGGCGTGTTCAGCGAGGCTGAGGTCAAGTCGCGCGAAGAGATCTATCTCGAGCAGTACTGCAAGACCATTCAGACCGAGGCCAATCTGGTCGTGCGTATGGCCAAGACCATCATCTTCCCGGCGGCCATGCGCTACCAGGGCGAGTTGGCGACCACCTGCGTCAGCCTCAAGGCCATCGGACATGACTTCAAGATGGACACCCTGGAAGACGTGACGGCCAAGCTGCGCGATCTGCAGGGAAAGATTGCCGATTTGGAAAAGCTCATGGAGCACTCCGACGACAACACCCTGGCCGAAGCCAAGTACCTGTGCTGCACGATCCTGCCGGCCATGAACGAAGTCCGGGCCATTGCCGACGCTCTGGAAGCCGTGGTGGCCGACGATCTGTGGTCGCTGCCGAGCTACCAGGAAATGCTGTTTATCCGCTAACGGTGAAATAGGCGTCGGGACGGTCCGCGTCCGTTCTGACGAGGCTTACGGCCGCCCCTTCGGGGGCGGCCTTTTTTTGTGTTCGCCTACGCCTGATCCTGCATGTCTTCCACGAGCTTTTGCAGCACATGGGCCTGTCGGGCCAGATCCGACACCGCCTGGGTGGCCTGTCCCATGGCCTGGGCCGTGTCGGCGGCAATGGCGGTGACGTCCCGGATGGATTGATCGATTTCCTGCCCTTCGGCGGCTTCTTTCTGGGCGGCTTCCGCAATGGCGCGGACCTGGGCGGAGGTGCGTTCGATCAGATCGACAATGACCGCCAGGGTTTCGCCAGAGGTGTTGGCCAGTCGGGTCGAGGACTCGATGGCGGCTACGGCCCGGTCCACGCCTTCGATATTTTGGCGGGCACCCTGTTGGATCGCATGGATGGCGGTATCCACTTCGCGCGTGGCCACCATGGTTTTTTCCGCCAGCTTGCGCACTTCGTCGGCGACAACGGCAAAGCCGCGTCCGGCTTCGCCGGCCCGGGCCGCTTCGATGGCGGCGTTTAAGGCGAGCAGGTTGGTTTGATCCGCGATTTCGCTGATGACGCCGATCACCCGGCCGATGCCTTCGGCCTGTCCACCCAGGGTGGCCATATCTTTTTTGAGACCCAAGGCCAGTTGCTCGGCCTCGCCGATGCCGGCGACCACCAAACCGACTACCGCTTCGCCTTCTTGGGCCTTGCCCCGGGCGCCATCGGCCGTATCGGCGGCCACGGCGGCGCTTTGGGCCACGCCGGCGATGGTATGGGACATGTCATCCATGGCTATGGCCGTACTGCCCAGCCGTTTGGATTGCTGGCCCATGCCCTGGCTGGTCAGTTCAATTTGGGCGGAAAGTTCTTCCGAAGCCGAGGTCACAATGGAGACGACCTGTTCGATTTCATCCGCTGCCTGGGCGATGCCCACTCTGGTGGCTTCGGCGGCGTCGCGGCGGGCCTGCTCGGCGGCCTGGGTGGCCTCGCGGGCTTTTTGGGCCTCATGGGCGGCTTCTTCGCCTTTTTGCCGGGCTTCGGCCAACAACCGTTTGAGTTCCGCCACCATGCGGGAAAGCGAACCGGCCAGCGCGCCGAGTTCCCCGCCACTGCGGACGGTCAATTCCCGATCGAGGACGCCCTGGCTGATGGCTTCGGCATAGGCCACGGTTGCGGCCAGCGGGCGGGTGATCATACGCGTCAATCCGATGCCGAAGGCGAGGGCGATCAGGACGCCGATGCCCGTGCCAACCACAATATTGCGGGTATCGCCGCGGACGCCGGCTTCCCCTTTTTTGTAAACCGCCTCGGATGCGGCCAGGGTGGTTGCAATGGCGTCGTCCAGGGCGGCGAGGCTTTCCTTATGGATGGCGCGCATGTCGGAGGTGGTGGCCAGGACATCCATCATGGTCAGAATATCGGTTTTGTCGGTTTCCCATTCATGGATTTTGGCAAAGAGATTTTCATTGGCCGTCCGGGTTTTCTCCAGGATGGCTGTCAGCCGTTCGAACTGCCGTTGTTCCTCCGGGGATTTGGCCAGGGCTTTGAAACTGTCCAGGGCCTGCTGGATGGTGGCGCGGGCCTTCGTCACGATCTGGGTCTGTTCGGCGGCGAAGGCCCCATCGATGCCGGGCACAAGCAGTGTCCGTTGGGCCACGATGATTTCGCGCATGGCGGTGCCGATGCGCAGCAAATCGGGGATGGCCGGCAATCTGTTTTTGACGATGTCCTCCATGGAGGAGGAGGTTTGGCGCAGCCCGCCATAGCCGATGACGCCGACGATCAGGGCGATGGCGGAAACGACGAGAAACGCTCCAATAATCCGTGTGCCCATGCGCATCCCGTTCATGGCGTCCTCATACTCCGTAGGGTTGTGGTGGAAAGGGAGAAAGCGAAATAACCGCGGCCGTGGCGATTACGGTTTGTAAATGCCGCAGCCGATCAACAAGTCATCTACTTTTTCGAGGTACATGGACTTGGGTTCGATCAGCTTGGTCATGGGGTTTAAGAATTTGTAGTCCTGCCAGAAATCCTCATGGGTTTTGGCCAGCTCGACTCGTTCCTTGACGAAAAATTTTCCATCCGGATCGCGCAGGGCGGTGAGGTCCTTGTCGATTTGCTTGGCGTTTGCGCCGTGGGCCAGGCATTTGCCCTGCAAATCATACACGACCACGTAGAGGTCTTTGGCGCGGAAGGGGCCTTTGGGGTCATTGATGGCGGCAAAGGTTTTTTCCCGGCCGTCCGCCTTGAGGGCGGTCACGGCTTTTTTGACCATGGCCACGGCTTCCTCTTTGGTGCCACGGTCCTGGGCCAGGGCTGCGGCGGCCAGGCAGAGCAGACTCAACAGACATACCGGCACAATACGGCGCAGGCGTTTCATGGGGCGATCTCCTTGCGTTTGTTGGGGCTCGGTTACTTTGGGAGCACTATTTTGATCGTAGGATGCCCAGGGAATCTTGGCAAGAAATTTCGATTTTCTTTGGGTTCTTGCAGGTCCCGCGCGAAAGGAGGGCGTATTCGGGGCGCGCCCGGGCCGAGAAAGGTTCTGGCGGCAGACTCTGACGGATTTTTGGGAACGGCGGGGCATGTCAGTGCGGCGGGAGCGTTGTCAAAGGCTGGAAAATCAGCCATTGTGCAGAATAGTCTCCCCCGGCCGTTGGCTGACGGGCGGACGTGGAAAAAGGAGCGTGCGTATGAGTGATCTTATTGTTGTTGGCTATGATGCGATTTTCAAGGCCGAGGACGTGCGTCTGAAGCTGCTGAAAATGCAGAAAGAGTATCTGGTCGATCTGGAAGACGCGGTGGTTGCCGTCAAAACGGAAGACGGCAAGGTCAAGTTGAACCAGATGTATCATCTGACCGCTTCGGGGGCGATTGGTGGTGGTTTTTGGGGGGCGTTGATCGGGCTGATCTTTTTAAATCCCATCCTCGGGGCGGTGGTCGGGGCCGGAGCCGGCGCTGCGGCCGGAGCGCTTTCCGATGTCGGCATTAACGACGACTTCATGAAAAAACTGGCTGAGACGCTGACGCCCGGCAGCTCGGTGCTGTTTGTGCTGTTGCGCAAGATGACGGCGGACAAGGTGTTGGAAGAACTCAAAGGCACCGGGGGCAAGATTTTGCAAACCTCCCTGTCCCATGAGGATGAGGGAAAATTGCAGGCTGCGCTCGACGCGGTCAGCGCGGCGGCTTCCTAGCCGCAGGGTCGCCCGGGGCGTTGGGGAGAATCGTCTCCGGCGTCCGGTTGGGCGTCCACGCCCCGTCGCCCACAGGCGACGGGGTTTTTTTGCGTCGGTATGCCGGACGGTACCGGCGTACTGAAAAGTGCGTTCTTGTGCCCCACCCGTTGGGGCCGCTATGGTGTCTTCCTTGTGGATTGTTCGTTTGGCCGCAAGGAGGCCCTGTTATGAAAACGTTATTTGACGCCACGCAGATTCGGGGTGTGCATTTGAAAAACCGGCTTTTCCGTTCGGCCACCTGGGAGCGTCTGGCCGATGCGGACGGGCGGGTGACGCCACAATTGGCGGCGGTCTATGCCGGGTTGGCCCAGGGGGGCGTGGGCGGCATCATCGCCAGCGCCACCTTTATGGATGCCGGGGCCAAGAGTCTGCCCGGACAGCTCGGCCTGTGCGATGCTTCTTTTCTGGAGGGGCACCGGCAGCTTGTGGACAGCGCCCATGGCGCCGGTGCGGCTCTTCTGATCCAACTCTCTTTTGCCGGCCGTGACGGCAGGATCTGGACGGCGGCCGATGCCGCGGCAAGCGATCTGGACGCGCTGCCGGAACTCTTTGCCAAGGGCGTGCGGCTGGCCAGGCAGGCCGGCTATGACGGGGCCCAGATACACAGCGCCCACGGCTACTTTTTAAGCCAATTCCTCAATCCGGCCAAAAATACCCGGAGCGATGCCTATGGCGGTTCAAAGCCCAAGCGGTTTGCCCTGCTGGAGCGGATTTATACGGCCATGCGCCGGGAAGCCGGCGAGGATTTTTTAATTGGCGTCAAGTTGGATAGTCAGGATATGGACGCCTCGCCGGGCGTCTTTGAGGATTGTCTGTACGCTGCGGCGGCGCTCGATGCAGTGGGCATCGATTGGGTGGAAATCAGCGGTCTTGGCGGCAACAAGGGCCTTTGCGATGGCGTCGATCAGCCGGAGTCCGTCTTTCGGGATGCGGCGGCCACGGTGGCGGCGGCCATCAAGGCTCCGGTCATGCTGGTCGGGGCCAATCGTTCACCGCAAACCTTGACCCGCATTTTAGGCGAGACGGACATCGCCTATTTTGCCTTGTCGCGTCCGCTTCTGCGGGAGCCGGATTTGCCGGCCCGGTGGCAGGCCGGCGCAACCGAACCGAGTCAGTGTATTTCCTGCGGCGGCTGTTACGACGACGCAGGCAACCACTGTCTTTTTGCCGCAGTCTGAGACTGCCGGCCGGGGCGGGAGCGGGCGAACCCGCTGCCGCTGCCTCGCGCCTGCGGTTGGCCGGGATCTGATGCCGGCCATAGTAAAAGACCCCGTCGCAACCGCGGCGGGGTCTTTTGACGGTGTGCAGCGGCCTTAGGAGTGCTTAACCGGGCCGTGGAAGGTGATGGAAATAATTTCGTAGTTGATTTTGCCGCGCGGGGCATCAACCACAATTTCATCGCCTTCGTACTTGCCGAGCAAGGCCTGCCCCACGGGGGAAAGAATCGAGATGGTGCCCTTGCTCGGTTCGGCTTCGTCCGGGCCAAGCAGGGTGTATTTTTTCACATTGCCCGTATCCACGTCCTCAATCTCGACGGTGGCGCCGAAGATGACCTGATCGCCACCGACGGTGTTGAGGTCGATGATATTGAACCGCGGCATCCGGGACTCAATGAAGTTGATGCGGGCTTCCAGCATCCCCTGGCGTTCGCGCGCAGCGTCATACCCGGCGTTTTCACGCAAGTCGCCTTCTTCGCGCGCTTCCTTGATGGCCAGGATTACGGCCGGTCGTTCCTTTTTCAGTCGCTCGAGTTCGCGTTCGAGCGCCTTGGAGCCTTCAACGGAAATAGGGATGCTTTCCATCATCGCACCTTACGGGGTAGGTTGGATTGTCGGAATTACCAACGACAGCGGCCCCGTCCCTAAGGACGCGGCCGCGAAAAGGTCGTGGAAGTCATACGGACACGGACAGTTGTTTGGTTAGTCTATCTTGTGCCGGCGGTCAAGGCGGCAGTTTTCGGGGCCAGACGGGAGTTGTCCGGTCGGGGCTTTCTCGGCTACCATATCGACCAGTTCGGCCTGTGCGGCCGCCCCCTTATCCGTCAACCTCAGGGAGTTTGCATGCGCGTCTATTTGGCCGGCCCGCTTTTTACCGTGGCGGAGCGACAGTTCATGGCCGATTTCCGGGATATGGTCAATACCATCCCAGGCTGCGAGAGCCTGTGGCCGGGCGATCTTTTTGCGGCGGACGCGCTTGCCCTTATGGGGGCGCAGGCCAAGGAGCATATCTTTCAGGGGTGCGCCAGGGCGATTGCCGCGTGCACCATGGTCATCGCCGTCCTCGACGGGGCCCAGGTGGACGACGGGACGGCCTGGGAAATTGGCTACGCCACGGCCCGGGCCATGCCGATCTGGGGTCTGCGCACGGATTTTCGTGTGGCCGGCGATACGGCCTGTTCCGTCGTCAATTGCCGCATCGAATGTTCCTGCGCCCGGATTTTTCGGGATGTCCCCGGCTTGCTTGCGCAATTGACGGTCTTTTCCAGGCAGCTCGGCGGGGGGGCGACAGACAAAACCGTTTGTTGAAGAAACTTTCATTTGCCCAAGTATTACGATTGGCATATATCGCGTGACTATGTTCTGACTGTTCCCTCTGTTATCAAACCGCAACCAGGGGTTGATGTCAGTCATGACCGAGATTTGCCAGGATCCACTCGCCGTTTTGGTGGAACAACTTTGTTGCCGGGTCTATTTGGACGGCGGTGGCAATGTCCGGCTTGGGTTTTCCCGACGCCACGGTCTGCAGGATATGATGACCGCCCAGGGGATCGTCCGCTCCAATGCGGGGGCGCTGCGTGACCGCCTGCGCCAGATACAGGGGCCGGCCTGTCCGTTGGCCCCGGAAGAGACCAGGGCGGATCAGGTTGTCATCGGGGCCTTTTGCCCCTTGGTCTGAGTGTCGTTCTTTTCGTGTCACCCTCCACACGGGTGCCGCTTCCGCAGGTTTTCGGTTGTTGTAACCCGCCCGCATCGTGTCGGCTGTGCCGATCCGGGCGGGTTTTTTTGTGGTTGCGGGTCGGGCCTGTTTTTTGTCGTTGACATTGATATTGAATTTCAATTACGTCTTGCCTGCCCAACACGGTAACTCCGTGGCGACGAATGAAACGTCTGGGCCGGCCGGCCAGATTCCTGGTATGCCGCTCCAAAGCCATTTGAAGCGGGAGCATCCCCCGGGGCCTTTAAACGCCGATTTCCCGCGGCAGTCCCCGGGGCAACGTCCTGATTGTGCAACAACAGAGGAGGTTCGACATGGTGGTTTCCCTGCGGCGATTGGCCGTCAATCAGAAAGGCTGCATCCATGCGGTGACGGCCAGCGGCGAGATGGGGCGGCGCATTCGGGACATGGGGCTGGTGCCTGGCGCCTCTCTGATGGTGGTCGGCCGCGCCCCGCTTCAGGACCCGGTAGCCGTGCGCATGAAGGGATTCACGCTTTCCCTGCGCAACAACGAGGCCGATTGCATCACCGTGGAGGCCCTCTAATATGACGCAAATCATCCGTGTGGCCATGTCCGGCCAGCCCAATTGCGGCAAGTCCACGATGTTCAATGCCGTCACCGGCGGATCGGCCCGGGTGGGCAACTACCCGGGCATCACGGTGGACCGCCTGGAGGGCTCCTATCGGCAAGACGACTACGAGATGCATCTGGTCGATTTGCCGGGCACCTATTCCCTGACATCCTATTCCATGGAGGAACTTGTCGCCCGCAATGTCATCGTGGAAGAACATCCCGATGTGGTCATCAACATGATCGACGCCACGGCCCTGGAGCGCAGTCTTTATCTGGCCGTGCAGTTTATGGAAATCGGCGCGCCCATGGTGCTTGGGCTCAACATGATGGATGAGGTCAAACGCAACGGCGTCACGATCGACGTCGACAAACTTTCGCGTCTGCTTGACGCGCCGGTGATTCCCTGCGTCGCCCGTCTGGGCCAGGGGCGGGAAGATCTGATGCGGGCCGTCGGCGAGGTCTATACGAAAAAGGGCGGCCAGTGGAAGCCCATCCGCCTTTCCTACGGTCCGGAACTCGATCCGTTCCTCGAACGGATGACCAAGGTCATTGCGGACGCCGGCTTTTTGACCAAACGCCACGATCCCCGTTGGGTGGCTCTCAAGTATCTGGAAAATGACGAGCAGGTCATGGCCGAAGGCCGGGCCGTCGGTTCCGTGGCCGGGGAATTGGAGGCCATTTGCCAGGAAGCCGAGGCCCTGACCCGGCAGCACAGCGCCACCACCCCGGACGCGATTATTGCCGACTGGCGCTATGGCTTCATCAATGGGCTGCTCAAGCAGGGCGTGGTCAAGGGCGGCGACGCCCTGCGCCGCAACTCCTCCGACGCCATCGACCGTGTGGTGACCCACAGACTGCTTGGTCCGGTCCTCATGCTGGCCGTGTTGTGGCTCATGTTTCAGGTGACCTTCACCGTGGGCGAGATTCCCAAGGAATGGCTGGCAACCTGTTTTGACGCCCTGGGCGGGCTCGGCAAGACGTATATTCCCGAAGGCAATCTGCAATCCCTGATCGTTTCGGGCATCATCGGCGGCGTGGGTTCGGTGATGAGTTTCACCCCCCTGATTCTGATCATGTTTGCGATGCTCGTTTTCCTGGAAGACCTGGGCTACATGGCCCGGGTGGCCTACATGATGGACCGCGTGCTGCGCATTTTCGGCCTGCACGGCATGTCGGTCATGCCGCTTATCATGGCTGGCGGCATTCCCGGCGGTTGCGCCGTTCCCGGCGTCATGAGCGCCCGCACCCTGCGTAGTCCCCGCGAACGTCTGGCTACCATTTTGACCGCCCCCTTTATGGTCTGTGGTGCGAAAACCACGGCCTATCTCATGCTCGTGGCGGCCTTTTTCCCGGAGAATCCCACCCGGGCCATGTTTTTCGTGGTGCTTGGCGCCTGGGGTTTTGTCCTTCTGGTGTCGCGGCTGTTGCGGTGGACGGTCATCAAAGGCGAAAGCACGCCGTTTGTCATGGAGATTCCGCCGTATCGCCTGCCCACCTTCCGGGGCGTCATGATGCATACCTGGGAGCGGGTCTGGCAGTACATCAAAAAGGCCGGCACGGTTATTTTGGCGGTTTCCATCCTTATGTGGTGCGTCATGACCTTCCCGGAATTGCCGGAAGAGACGGTGGCCCAATACGAGGTCCAGCGTCAGGCGGCCGTGGAGACGGTCAGGGCCGAACATCCCGATGCGACGGAGGACGCGCTGGCGGAGCTGACTGCCGCGGCGACGGATGCCATTGCGGCGGCCCAGAATGAAGCGGCGTTAAAATATTCGGTTGCCGGGCGGGTGGGGCAATTCGTGCGGCCGGTCAGCGATCTGGCCGGTTTCCCCTGGCAGGCCAACATGGCGCTTATCGGCGCGTTTGCCGCCAAGGAGGTCTTCGTCTCCACCATGGCCACGGCCTATTCCATGGGCAACGTGGATCCCAAGGAGTCGGAAAGCTTAAGCGAACGCTTGGCGGCCGATCCGGCCTGGAGCCTGCCGGCCGTGCTGTCCGTTTTCACCTTCATGCTGCTTTATACGCCCTGCATGGTCACCGTTGTGGCCATCGCCAAGGAAACGAGTTGGAAGTGGGCGGCGTTTTCCGTGGGCGGCTCTCTGGTCTTTGCCTTTATCATGGCGGTGCTTGTCTACAATATAGGCACGGCGTTTGCCTAAGTGGGGGGGGCTGCCCCCACGCCACAATGCTGCACAATCTGGCCACACGTGGTACCCTGCCCGGGAACATCGCCCAAAAGGAGGCGTCCCAATGCGCATCGCCATCATCGGAGCCACAGGGTACGTCGGTTCCGCTCTTCTGGAAGAGGCTCTGTCCCGGGGGCACGCCGTGACAGCCATCGTCCGAAATCCCGAAAAACTGCCGTCCCATCCGCACCTGACGCCGCTGGCCGTGGACATCACCGACGTCGAGGCCCTGGCGGCGGCCCTGGTCGGTCAGGAGGCCGTCATCCACGCCTACGCGCCGCCGCGCACGGCGACGGTCGAGGCGCGCATCGCCGCCCAGCGCCGGGGCACGCGGGCCATACTCGACGCCATGCAGCGGGCCGGAGTGCCGCGCATTCTGGCCGTGGGCGGGGCCGGGACCCTGGAGGTCGCACCCGGGGTACGCAACATGGACCAACCGGAATTCCCCAAGGAATGGGAGGGTGGAGCCAAGTCCACGGCCGAGGTCAAGGAGATCCTCAAAGCCGAGCCGGGCTTGGTCTGGACGTTTCTTTCGCCGTCGCACATGCTCGTGCCGGGCGAGCGCACCGGAAAATTCCGTCTTGGTTTGGACCAGCTGCTCGTCGGTCCGGACGGTGAGAGCCGTATTACGCTCCCCGACTATGCCATGGCCATGATCGATGAACTGGAGAAGCCCAGGCACACGGGGCGGCGGTTTACGGTCGGGTACTAAGCGCGCTTCCGGCACACACATCCAACAAAAAAAGGGGCCAGACGGCCCCTTTTGCATTGCTTCGTGTGGACCGCGTCGGTCCTTATTAGACGTCGAAGAGTGATTCGAGATCGGTCCTGGTCAGTGATTTGAACGCGTCCTGGCCCGGAATGACGGCCTCGGCCACGTCCCGTTTCTGTTCCTGGAGTTTCAGGATTTTTTCTTCAACGGTGTTTTGGCAGATCATCTTATAGGAGAACACCTGCCGCAACTGGCCGATACGGTGCGTGCGGTCGGTGGCCTGATTTTCCACGGCCGGGTTCCACCACGGATCATAGTGGATAACGTAGTCGGCGCTGGTGAGGTTCAGGCCCGTACCGCCGGCCTTGAGCGAAATCAGGAACACCTTGATCGATTCGTCCTGGTTGAACCGATCCACCTGATCGAAACGGTCCTTGCTTGACCCGTCGAGATAGGCGAACGGCATCTGGCAGATGGTCATCCACGAGCGGATGATGTGCAGCATTTGCACGAACTGGGAGAAGACCAGCACCTTGTGGCCTTCCTCGATGCAGTCCGTGATGAGGTCTTTAAAGGCGTCGAACTTGCCCGACGGCAGGTTGGTGTTGACGCCCGGCAGGTCGAGTTTCAGCAGTCTCGGGTGGCAGCAGATCTGGCGCAGCTTGAGCAGGGCGTCGAGAATCGACATCTGCGACTTGGCCATGCCCTTTTCGTCCACCGTGGCCAACACCTGTTCCTTGAGCTTTTTGGCCAGGGCGGCGTAGAGTTCCAACTGTTCGTCGAGCAGGTTGCAGTAGTAGACGTTTTCGATCTTGGGCGGCAGATCCTTGGCCACTTCGGACTTGGTGCGCCGCAGGATAAACGGCCGCACCCGACCGCGCAGGTAGTCGAGGGTTTCCTCGTCGCCGTCCTTGATCGGCTTGACGATGCCGCGCTGGAAGGCGTTTTGCCCGCCAAGGAAGCCGGGCATGAGAAACTCGAATAGCGACCACAACTCAAACAGATTGTTTTCGATCGGCGTACCGGACAGACACAGCCGGGTCCTTCCGTTTAAGCGGCGCACGGAGCGCGCCGTGATGGTGTTCGGATTTTTGATGTTTTGGGCTTCGTCGAGAATGATGGTCGCGAATTCGTATTTGAGCAGTTCGTCCAGGTCGCGGCGCAACAGGGCGTACGTGGTGATGACCAGATCGGATTCCGCGATCTTTTTGAACATGTTTTCGCGCCGGGCGCCGTAGATGATAAGCTGCTTGAGCCCCGGCACGAATTTCCCGGCCTCGCGCTCCCAGTTGGGCAACACCGAGGTGGGGACGATAATCAGGTTGGCCCCGGTTTCCCCGCGTTCCACATTGTGCTGGATAAAGGCCAGGGTCTGCACGGTTTTGCCAAGTCCCATTTCATCGGCCAAAATGCCGCCAAACCCGTATTCCCGCAGGAAATTGAGGTAGGAAAGGCCCTCGGCCTGATACGGCCGCAGGCTGGCGTTGAGGCCCTTGGGGAGCTTGACCTGCATGATTTCCCGGAAACTGTGGATCTTCTGGCGCAGGTTATTCCAGAAGCTGTCGGTGCGGGCTTCGGGGAGATCCTCCAGAATCTTGTCCAGGACCGGGGCTTCGAACTGCTTGAATTTGGTCTGAGGCGGCTTGTCGGTGTCGTAGCCCAGGGCCCGCAGCTTGTGGGCCAGCTTTTCCAGCCACGATTCGGGCAGGCTGGTATAGGAGCCGTCTTTGAGCTGGACGTAGCGTTTGCCCTGGGTCCAGGCTTTCCAGATTTTTTCGATCGGCACCCGCTGGTCGTCGTATTGGACTTGCAGGTCGAGGTTGAACCACTTTTCCTCTTCCTTGGATTCCACCTCGGCCACGATGACCGGCGTCGACAGACGCACTTTGTACCGGGTCAGGTTCTTTTCGCCGTAGACGCGGTATTTCTCCACAAGCTTTGGGTAGGCGTCGAGGAGAAAGACAATGGCTTCCTCGGTTTCCAGAAACCAGTTGGCATTGTTGCGGGCCTGGAAATGCATGTCCATGAGCATGGTGATAAGCGCCTGCTCCTGATCGCAATCCCGGGCGATCAGATAGGACTTGCCATTGTGCAGATACGAGGCGGTCATAAGATCCGGGTTGGGACCCTGGACCGAGATTTCGCCGTGTTCGGTCTGATAGACGTTTTGAATTTGCAGGGTGAGCAGGCTGCCTTCCTCGTCCAGGAAGATCTTCGGGTCAAAGGTGGCCGGCATGAAGAACGGCTGCATTTTGACCAGGAATTCTTCCTGTCCGTACAGGTCGGTCATGGGCAGGTGCGTCCAGACCCGATCGAGAAATTCCGAAACGTCGGCCGTGGGGATAAAGGGCGGCTGCTGCACCATATCCGAGACAAGCTGGGGCGACAGGCCCGTTTGCACCGGATAAAAGCCGTTTTTCCAGCATACCCAGATCGGCATCTGGCCGTAGAAATAGACTTCCTGGCCCAGGATGGAGAAGGGCGATTTGCTCGGGCTGCCGAGCAGGATGTCGAAGGACAGGCCCTCTTCGGACAGATTCGGGGCCAGTTGCAGGCGCATGGTCTTGGATTCGATGCGCACGGGCTGTTCGGTGTCGCGCCAGTACAGATAATACTCTTTGCCGATGGCCCAGAAAAACCAGGCCAGCAGTCCTGGCGGCAATTCCACCCGGTGTCCGGCGTAGTCCAGATGGTGGTAGAGCATCTCGGCCACCGTCGGCAGGGTGGGGGAGAGTTCGGACCAATCCGGATTCTTGATGATCTGTTCGAGGGTGATCTCGGAGTGGACCTGGGAAATGCCGGACTTGTTTTGGCGGGCCCGGAAAAAGGCGACCTGCAGGCGGCCCGGTTCGGGGAAAAAACGGAAAATCAGATAATGCCGGCCGGGTTCGGGTTCCGGTTCCGTGGAGAAATAGGACCGGAAGGCCTGCCGCCATTCCCCCCGCGGGGTGGAGGGCTTTTCGGGCTCGGCGCCGTCGGTGGCGGCCTCGTCCAGACTGTGCAGGCATTTGAGCGCTGTCGCGCCGACATGGCGGCAAACGCCGGAAAAGGAATCCGGACAGTTGCAGAAGAAGTTGATGGAGCCTTCTTTGAGGTTGACGGACAATTCCGAGGCATACACCTGGAAGTCGTCCCCCTGGACCTGCCCCTCAACATCCCAGAAATGATCGTGTTTGTTGATAACCAGTTTTTGGATCCCGTCATTGGCCACGATGGCGTGGGACCCGTCCAGAATGTATTCGGGAATCGTCTCCCGGACGAATTCCGTGAGCAAAGACTTGATTTTTGTTTCGTCGTTTCCTGCGGCCATGGGCCAAAGACTCCTTGCAAAGCGACATGGACTCGTCCCCGGAACCCGGAGGCGGCGGAGACCGGCCTAAAGCCGGGGAGGGGCTTGTTCAGGCCCCATATCGGATTTCCCACCGATTTGGAACGGAAATGTTGTCGGCCGGGCCCTGCCCAGGAAGAACGCCCACCGCGACGTTGCGCAATCCCCGGGAAAAAGCGCTTTTATTTTTAGCTGGCCACGTATATCTTCTACCAGCACAAGGCCTGCCATCCGCTTCAATATGTCGATCAGGGCGGGTGTTGCAAGCGAAAAGGAGAACTATGCGTCCGGCGCGAGCAGTCTTTTTCGTCCTGTCCCTTTGCACCCTGCTGCTTTGCGGCTGCAAGGAGTCCCAAAAGGACGTCCCGGCGGCCTCAAAAGGCGGGGCCCCCGCAGCAGCCCCGGCCGCATCTTCCGGCGAGCCCGTTTCCGGCGGGCGCATCGTCATGGCCACCATTGGCGAGCCTTCGAACCTGATCCCGCCGTTGGCGTCCGATTCGGCCTCCCACGAAGTGGCCGATCTTCTGTACGTGTCGCTTTTGCGTTACGACAAGGACATCCTGCTCGAATGCATGGCCGCCGAGCGCTATGAAGTGCTTGAGGACGGCAAATTGCTGCGGTTTTGGATCAAGCCCGGCATCCGGTGGACCGATGGCGTGGAGCTGACGGCCGAGGATGTGGAATTCACCTATAAGCTCATGATCGACCCCAAGACGCCGACGGCCTACGCCGAGGATTATAAGGCGGTCCAGCGCTTCACCGTCACGGGCAGATATTCCTTCGAGGTCCGGTATGCCGAGCCGTTCGCCCGGTCGCTGGTCACCTGGGCCGGGGCGATCTTGCCCAAGCATCTCCTGGCCGGCCAGGATCTCATGAACACCAAGTTCGCCCGGGAGCCTGTCGGCGCGGGGCCCTATAAACTGGCGGCCTGGGAGCCGGGGCGTCGGCTGGTTCTTGACGTCAATCCCGATTATTTCGAGGGACGGCCCTTTATCGACCAGGTCATCTATCGCATCATCCCCGACACCTCGACGATGTTTTTGGAGCTCAAGGCCGGCAACCTGGACATGATGAGCCTGACGCCCCAGCAGTATCTTTCCCAAACGGTCGGCGCCTCGTGGGAGGCCGACTGGCGCAAGTTCAAGTATCTGTCCTTTGCCTATTCCTATATGGGCTACAATCTCAAAAGCCCGTTTTTTTCCGATGTCCGGGTACGTCAGGCCCTGGCCCATGCCATCAATAAGGACGCCATCGTCAAAGGCGCCCTGTTGGGACTTGGCCTGCCGACCATCGGCCCCTACAAGCCCGGCACCTGGGTCTACGACACCTCCATTGTGGATTACGCCTATGATCCGGCCCTGGCCAAAAAGATGCTGGCCGAAGCCGGCTGGCAGGACCGCAACGGCGACGGCATCCTTGAAGACGCCTCGGGCCGGCCGTTTTCCTTCACCATCCTGACCAACCAGGGCAATGATCAGCGGGTCAAAACCGCCACGATTATTCAAAGCCAGTTGGCGGCCATTGGCATCAAAGTCGAGATCCGCACGGTGGAGTGGGCATCCTTTATTAAGGAATTCGTCGATAAGGGAAATTTCGACGCGTTGATTCTCGGGTGGAACATCACCCAGGACCCGGACTCTTTTGACGTATGGCATTCCAGTCGGGCCGTCCCCGGAGGGCTCAATTTCGTGGGATACAAAAATCCCGAAGTGGATGCCCTGCTGGATCGGGGGCGGCATACCGTGGATCAGGCCGAGCGCAAGAAGATCTACGACGCCTTCCAACAGATCCTGCACCGCGATCAACCGTATCTGTTTTTGTACGCTCCCTACAGTCTGCCGATTTTGTCTTCACGCATTCAAAACGTGGCCGTCGCCCCGGCGGGGATTTCCTACAACTTCACCAAGTGGTGGATTCCCCGCGACAAGCAGAACTTCCGTCTGGAAAAGTAATGGAGCCGGCGCGTCCGTTTTTCAGGGCGCGCCGGCCGTGACACCTTCACCATCCCGGAGGACGAGGCCGGGCCGGCCATGATCCGTATTAACGAAATCCTGGATAAAACCGCCGTCTACCTCACCGAGCAGGAACAGGCGATTATCACCAAGGCGTACGTGTTTTCCGCTGCCGCCCATGCCGGGCAGGTGCGGCTTTCCGGCGAACCCTATCTGTCCCATCCTTTGGAAGCCGCCAACATCCTGGCCGACATGCGTCTTGACGCCGCCAGCATCGCCGCCGGGCTCCTGCACGATACCGTGGAGGACACCAAGGCCACGGTGGATGAGCTTGAAGGCCTTTTCGGCGAGGAAGTGGCCGACATTGTGGACGGCGTGACCAAGATCAGCCTTATTCCTTTTGAAACCAAGGAAGAGGCCCAGGCGGAGAATATCCGCAAAATGATCCTGGCCATGGCCGAGGACATCCGCGTCGTCCTGGTCAAATTGGCCGACCGGTTGCACAACATGCGCACGCTGGAGTTCCAAAAGCCGGTCAAGCGGGGGCTTATCGCCCAGGAAACGATGGATATTTATGCCCCGCTGGCCAACCGGCTGGGCCTGCATCGCATCAAGACCGAGCTGGAAGACATCAGTTTCAGCTACCTCATGCCGGATATCTATACCCAGATCAAAACCGGCGTGGATGGGCACCATACCCTGGATGGGGCCTATATCGAACGGGTGATCGGGAATATCAATGAGCTGTTGACCCAAAGCAGCATCCGGGCCCGCGTCTTTGGCCGCCGCAAGCATTTATGGAGCGTCTACAACAAGATGCGCGTCCAGGGCCTGACCATCGATCAGGTCCACGATTTGGTAGCCTTCCGCGTTGTCGTCGAAACCATCCGCGAATGTTATGCCGTGCTTGGCCTCGTGCACTCCATCTGGAAACCGGTCCCCGGGCGTTTTAAAGATTACATCTCCATGCCCAAGGCCAACATGTACCAGAGCCTGCACACCACGGTGGTCGGTCCTGGCGGCGAGCGCATCGAGATTCAGATCCGCACCGAGGAAATGCACCGGCTGGCCGAAGAAGGCGTGGCCGCCCACTGGAAGTACAAGGAGCGGGAGAAAAGCAAGTTTAACCCGCGTGACGTCGAGCGTTTCCAGTGGCTGCGCCAGATCATGGACTGGCAGCGGGAGCTTAAGGATTCCCGCGAGTTCGTGGCCAACCTGCGTTTTGATTTGTTTCAGGACGAGGTCTACGTCTTTACGCCCAAGGGGGACGTCAAGGAGTTGCCCGAAGGGGCCACCTCCGTGGATCTGGCCTTCCTGATTCATACCGCCGTTGGTGAGCACTGCGCCGGCGCCAAGATCAACGGCCGGTTGATGCCGCTTGAGACGCCACTGAAAAACGGCGACACGATCGAAATCATTACCGACAAGAACCGCCATCCCAACCGGGATTGGCTCAAGTTCGTCAAGACCGCCAAAGCCCGCACCCGCATCAAGCATTTTATCCGGACCGAGGAGCGGGTTCGTTCCATCGCCCTTGGTCGGGAGATGCTGGAAAAGCAGGGCCGCAAGGACGGGGTAAACATCCAAAAGGCCATCAAGGACGGCTCGATGCTGACCGTGGCCCGGGATTTTTCCCTGGCCGGCGTCGAGGACGTCCTTTCGGCGGTGGGCTATTCCCGCATTACGCCGAAGCGGATCATTTCCCGGCTGTTGCCCAAGAAAGAGGGGGAGGAGCTCGAAGCCGCCTCGCTTCGGCCTGAACAGCCGCCCACGCCGACGTTTGACAGTGCGGCCAAAGGCAAACCCGGCGACGGCGTGCGCATTCAGGGCGTGGACAATGTGCTCGTCCGGCTGGCCCAGTGTTGTAACCCCGTGCCCGGGGACCCCATTATCGGGTATATTTCCCGGGGCCGGGGCGTGGTCGTGCACACCCATAACTGCCCCAATGTCCGCAATCTTGAAGCCGAACGCCTTCTGCAAGTCAGTTGGGAAGGGGAGAAAGAGCAGCCCTATCCCGCCGGTCTTTCCATTCTGGCCAAAAACCAGAAAGGCGTGTTGGGCAAAATTGCCATGCTTCTGGCCGAAGAAAACGTCAATATCGATTCCGGCACCATCCACTCCAACGTCGATGGCACCACCAAACTCGTCTTTCGCGTCGAGGTCCGGGATTCCAGCCATCTGTATCGCACCATCGACCGCCTCAGCCGCCTGGAGCTTGTCATGGCCGTCAAGCGCGAGGCCGTGACCGACGAATTGGGGTCCGGCGAGCTTGGTTCCGGATATGGCGGCGAAGAGTCGGGAGACCTTTAGAAGAGGGGGGGCAGAAGAAGGGAGACCTTTCAGAAGAAGGGGCGCTGCCCCTGCCCCCGCCGGGAGGGGATGATCCCCTCCCGGACCCTCCGCATTGCCAAATTCGCTGTCACACAGTTTCCACATGGCTGTCACCGCCTCTCCAAAGTTCCAAGGCAAACGGGTAGTGTTCGATTCCAGCGGGAAGTCCGCCGGAATCAGAGCCTGACAACCCTTCGCCAAATGGAGAAAGCCATGGGTCATCTCGATGTGGAGCGGTTCCGGCAGGTGCTTGGCAACATGCTTGAAACCCTTATGGATAATTCCCGCGATTCGTTGGCAGCTATCTCGCAGGACGTGGCCGCCTATGCCGACGCCACGGATCGGGCTTCGGCGGAATCCGACCGACAACTGACGCTTCTTATGCGGGAGCGCGACCGGCAGGCCATCGGTGAAATTCACGAGGCGTTGGACCGGGTCAAAGATGGGGAATACGGCATTTGTCAGGAATGTGGCGAGGAAATCGGACTGGCCCGTCTTTTGGCCCAGCCGACAGCCACCTTGTGCGTCCATTGCAAGGCGCTGTTGGAAGACATGGGGCAGCCCTACATGGTCGCGGCCAGACACGAAGCGTTTTTCGAAGAATAATTTCGGTCTCGGATTTACGTCCCCGGTTGCGGATCGGGCAGGCGGAGTTCGACCAGGCAGCCGCCCGGACCCGCCGTTGCCGGAGTCAGGGTCAGGGTGCCGCCCAGTTCCTCGGCGTTGCGTTTGGCAATGGCCAGTCCCATGCCGACGCCAACGGCCTTGGTGGTGAAAAACGGATCGAAAAGAAAGGGCCGGATGTCTTCGGGCACCCCCGGCCCCTGATCCGCCACCGTGACGCGGATGTTGCCGGCCGTGCGGCAAAAACAAACGCGCAGGGCTCCGTGATTGGCGTCCCGGGCCGCCGGGGTGGCGATCGCTTCCAGGGCGTTGGCCAACAACTCCACCAGAATTTGTTCCAGAAGCGTTGTATCGACCGTGATGTGGCCAATGGCCGCGTCAAGAAGCAGCATTGCCGCAAGGCCCGTGCGCGCTTGGGCTGTTCCCATGGCCCGCCGCGTCACCGCGGCCGGATCGACGGTTTCCGGCTTGGGGACGCGCCGGTGGGTGTAGTCCGACACCGCCAGCACAACGCTTTCCAGGCGTTTGGCGCCGTCGAGGATCATTTCCAGCGCCGGCGTTTCGGGGGCGTCCGCCGCGCGTCCGCGTAAAAGCCGGCCACTATACCCGCCGATGACCATGAGCGGATTGCGAATTTGATGGGCGACGGCCAGGGAAAACCGATCGAGACTCTCGATGCGTTCCCGTTGGGCGGTCTGGATGCCGAGCAACATGGTCCGTTCCCGGTCGTACAAGCGGACGATTTCCGTAATGTCGTTGATTTCGAACAAAATGCCGAAAATCTTTTCATTTTCCACGAGCAGCGAACCGGAGAGCCGGAAATGGCGGTTGTCGCCGTCCGGATGGGCATAGCGCACGGTTACGGGCGTGGGCTTTTGGGCGTGCCGCAGCGGGGCGGCCAGAAAGTGCCTCACGGCCCGTGGCCTGTCGGTTCGGGCGATCAGGGCCGGGGAGACGGCCGGATCGGTCAGCTCCTGGCCGCTGTAGCCCAAGAGCGCGGCGGCGGTTTCATTGACGGCATAGACCAACCCGTTCCTGTTGACGATAAGGACTCCGGCCGAGAAACTGTTGAGCAGGTCATGAAAATAACTGGAGTTGGCAATGGGTAACATACGGGCCTCGGCTTGGTTGGAAGGAGACCCATGGAGTATGGGAGGGCGGCGTTACGACCGTATGACATCCGGCACAAACACGTTTTTGTCGGGTGGAGATGACATTTTTGTCTCCTGTAGCGTCGTCAGAAGAGGGACTGTCCTGGAATAAAACGGGTTTTCGTTGGACCGGATATTGCTTTAGAGCAACCATGGAAACTGTAAAAACGCAGTATGGGGATTTGCCGGCAACAGGGCTCATTGATCGTTATGCCGATGGCAGCGTCCGGGCGGCCTGGGTCAATGCTCCCTTTTCTCTGGAAACCGCGGTGGGAAGCCTCGTGCCGCAATATACGATCGACGACTCCCGGCGGATGACCAAACCGCCGGTGACCTTTTACCCGAACGGCCAGGTCCGTTCGGTGCCTCTGGAAAAACGCGCCATGCTGGCGACGCCGGCCGGGCCCTTGCCGGCGGAATTGGTGACCTTTCATGAAAACGGGGCCGTGGCCCGGGTTTTCCCCCTCAATGGGAAATTGTCCGGGTATTGGACCGAGGCGGACGAAGCCGGCATTGCCGAAATACTGCATCTTGAAACGGCGGCCGGTCCCTTGGCGGCCAAGTTGGTGGCCGTGGCCTTTGATCCCGACGGGCATTTGCGCAGTCTGACCCTGTGGCCCGGCGAGGAAACAACCGTGCAAACGCCGGTTGGCGCGCTTGCAGTGCGCTTTGGCGTCAGTTTTTATCCGACCGGGGCCGTGCGCTCGGTGGAACCGGCCCGGCCGGTCGCGGTGGAAACGCCTGTCGGTTCGATTGTGGCCTACGATTCCGACGCCGTGGGCATAAGCGGCGATGCAAATTCCCTGTGCTTTGACCCGGCGGGCGTGGTGACGCGCATTGCCACGGTGCGAACGTCGCTGCGGGTGCGTCTGGCCGATGGCGCGCGTGCGGAATTTGCGCCGCTCGTGCGGGAAAGCATTTGCGGCGATGGCGACCGCGAGATGACGCCGCTTGTTTTGGAGTTTGCGACCGCAGTTGTCACCGCCCGGTATGGAACCGGGGAACCGGTGGCCACCCTGCCGCGCGCCGGTGCGGTTTTTACCCCCTGTCCGTTCGTTTCCGTCTTTGCCGTCCCTTTCGCGCCTAAACAATGTTCCATGTAGGCCGGTTTCCCTTGACGGCTCCTCCTTTCGGCCTGATATAAGGTAGCTATCAAGACCCGTCGCTTTGGGGACGTCCTCTGTTGCGACGTCCCGGCATGGTCTGTCACGCGGTCGTTGCGTCGCTGGCGTGCATACTGCCATGCCCGTATTTGGAGAGGATACAACGGGTTTTTTTCTTTCCCCGGGCGACCGTTTTTGTCTCTTTGGGGAATGCAACAAGGAGGATTCTCGTGATTCGAGCCACCGGCATACTGATGGCTGTTTTCTTTCTGCTTTTTGCGTCTGTTGACTTTTCTGCGGCCAAGCGGTTGGGCGGGGGCGGTTCCATTGGCAACCGGCAGTCCTTTTCCCAAAGCACCACCCGGCCGTCGGAACCAGGTGGTTCGACCGGGTTCTTTGGCTCCCAGCAATCGGCCCGGCCCAATCCGGCGATGGGCGCTCCGGGAACGCCGCCCAATTCCGGCGGTTTCTTTTCCCGACCCGGTATCGGCGGGATGCTTGGCGGTCTGCTGGTTGGCGGACTGGTCGGCTCCATGTTGTCCGGCGGTGGGGGCGGGATGGGCCACAGTGGCCCGGGGCTGCTCGATCTGATTTTAATCGGCGGGGGACTCTTCCTGCTGTTTAAGTTCCTGCGTTCCCGTCGCAATGCCAGGGAAACCGTGCCGCCCATGGCCCGGGGCTACGAGCCCGAGCCCACGCAGCCGATCCAGACGCCGGCGTACACTGCGGCAGGCAGCGGCTGGGGCAATCTGGGTTCGACGCCGGCGGGGGCCAGTGGGCCGACCGTTCCGGAAAATTTCGATACGGTGGATTTTCTCGCCGGGGCCAAGACGATTTTTGCCCGGTTGCAACGCTCCTGGAGCGCCAGGGATTTAAACGACATTGCGGCGTTTGCCACACCGGTTTTCATGGAAGATGTGCGCCGGCAGGCCGCTGCAGATCCGACGCCCACGCCGACGGATGTGTTGCTTGTCGACGCCAGGATGCTGGAAGTGCGCACGCAGGGGCAGACAACCCTTGCCTCGGCCTACTTTGATACGCTCTTGCGCGAGGACCCGAAGGCCGAGCATCCCGAGCAGGTTCGGGAAATCTGGCATTTCGTGCGCCGGGACGATATCCCCGGCGACATGTGGCGTCTGGACGCCATCCAGCAGCTCAACGCATAATGTTTTGACGCACGGGAAATGCCCGTTTGGAAGTGCCGCCGGGAGATGGTCGTCTCCCGGCGGCGCTTTTTTGTGTCCGGCCCGGTTACAGAAGCACGGTCAAGGTCGTCAGCAGATCCTGGGCGTCTCGTTCGCTGGGGTAGAGGGGCAGCCGGGCCATAATGCCGAGGCCCTCGCCGGCATCGTGGAATTGTTCGTCTGAAAGTTCTGAGACGACGGCGGTATTGACCAGGGCATTGACGGTGGCGAGTTGGGCCACCAGCGCGAAAGGCCCCATATCCGGCAGGGTGGCGTCTACAATGCACAGCGTCGGCGGCAGACTTTTGATCCGGGCCAGGGCGGCTTCTCCCGTGGACGCAAGATGTGTCGTGAAGCCGGCGACCGCCAAGGCGGCCTGGAAAGTGGTAAACGCCTCGGGGCGGTTGGTTGTAATCAGAATGTCCATGGTATTGCCTTTCTAGCCTTTGCCACAACAGGAACCCGGACCGGCGCAACCGGCCTGCCCCGGCCGCGAACCACAGCACCCGTGATCCGACGGTCCCGGCAATCCGCTGCCGCTGCCGCCCTTGCCGGTCAGCGAGCTCGTGGGGGACATCCGTTTTTGGGCCGGAGCCCCACAGGTGGGGCAGGCCGGCGTGTCTTCGGCGCGGGAGCTGATGATTTCGCCGGCATAACCGCAGACCGGGCAGGTAATGTCATAGATTGGCATGGCTGAGTCCTTTGTGGAGAGGGAAGGAAGCCCCCGGCGGCCAGAGCGCGGCCCTGGACCGGCCGGGGGATCATCCCCCCGGACCCCGGGCCTCTGGCCGGCCGGGGGGAGCATCCTGACAAATGCGGTTAGGCCTGTCCGCCGCCGCAGGTATGGTTAAGGGAGAACGGCGTCAGGTTTCCGGCCAGCAGGGCTTCCACGGCTTCCTTGACCGATGTGGCGTCGCCGCCGTGGTAGACTTTGATGCCGACCTGGTTGAAGCCCATGAGCGGGCGCATGCCCATGCCGCCGGCCACCAGCACATTGACGCCGTTTTGGGACAGGTGGTTGACCGGGGCCATGCAGCCGCCCTGGACATGGGGCACATTGGGCAGGGTGCCGATCTGGGTGATCTGGCCTTCGGCCACGTCCACGATGGTGTAGCAGTCGCAATGCCCGAAATGTGCGCCAAGCGGGCTTTCCATGCCGCCGGGCTGGGTCGAGGGAACGGCGATGCGATAGGTTTCCATGTGCGTCATCCTTCTTTTATTGGGGCTGACCGGCCTTGCCGGCCAACCTGTCGATGGTTGCCCACAGGTCGGCGACGATGTCGGCCAGGGGTCCTCCATATTCCGGGAGGGTTTTTTGGGCCATCATGGCCCGGGTGACATCCGGGGAATGCGGCAACCGGCCGAGCAGGGTATGGCCCTGTGCGGCGCAGTAGGCTTCGATGCGGGCCGTTTCTTCGGGGTTGAGGTCGGCCTTGTTGATAATGACGGCGGCCGGCAGGCGAAAATGGTCGCACAGTCCGGCCACGCGCAGCAGGTCATGGGTGCCGGAGGGCGTTGGCTCGGTGACGAGGACGGCCAGCGTCGCGCCGGACAGCGAGCTGATGACCGGGCAGGCAATGCCGGGGGCGCCGTCGCATAAAATCAGGTCGAGGCCCTGTTGTCGGGCCAGTTCCTTGGCCTTGCGCTTGAGCAGCATGACCAGCCGGCCGGAATTTTCCGCGCCCGGATTGAGTCGGGCGTGCACGAGCGGGCCGAACCGGGTGTCGGAAACCGCGTGGGAGCCGCAGGTGCGCGGGGGGAAGCTGATGGCCTGGAGCGGGCACAGCGCCACACAGGTTTTGCAGCCTTCGCAGCGGTGGGGGTTGACGCTGCAGACATCGTCCGGGCCGGTGGCAATGGCGGCGAAGCGGCAGTGCTCCCGGCAGACGCCGCAGCCGTTGCAAAGGGCCGGGTCAATGGCGGCCTGATGGCCCGAGACGAAATCCTCCCGCACGGTGTTGGTCGGATTGAGCAGAAGATGCAGGTCCGGGGCGTCCACATCGAGATCGCAGATCACCTTGTTGCGGGCCAGGGCGGCGAAGGCGGCGGTCAGCGAGGTCTTGCCGGCCCCGCCCTTGCCGCTGAGAACGACGATTTCACGCATTGCGGGCCTCCCCGGCCAGGGCCGCCACGGCGTTGGCCAGTTGCAGGCACAGGCTGTGCAATGTCGGGCTGACGTCGGCCAGCAGGCCGCCCCGGGCATAGGTTTCGGCCACGGCCCGGTCGTTTGGGATGGCCGCCAGGATGGGCAGGCCCGCCGTGCGACAGAGGGTTTCGACGGCCGTCGTGTCGGCTTCGGCCCGGTTGATGACCACGCCCATGGGCTTGCCAAGCGGCGTGAAGGCCTCAAGGGCGAGGCCCAGGTCATGGAGACCAAAGGGCGTCGGCTCGGTGACGAGCAGGATGCAGTCCGCCTGGGCCACGGCGGCCGTTGCCGGGCAACTGACCCCCGGCGGGGCGTCGAGAATGACGTCCGGGACGATTTTGGCCGGGAGTCCCTCCCGGAGGACGGCCAGCCGGGCCAGGACGGCGCGGATCAGCGGCGGGCTCATGGCTTCCCCGACCCGCAGCCGGCCGGAAAGAAATTCGATGTCGCCGGCGAGTCCTTCCTCGATGTGGCCGAGTTCCCGTGCGCCGGCCGTGATGGCTCCCGTCGGGCAGATGGCCAGACAGCCGCCGCAGCCGTGGCACATTTCCGGAAAGGCCATGGGGCGCTCGCCCAGGATGGTGACGGCCCCGAACTGGCACAGCGTCCGACAATCGCCACACCGGTTGCATTGTTCCTCGTTGATGACCGGAACTTCCAGCTCGGCGGCCTGGGTGCGGGCGATAACCGGATGCAGAAACAGGTGCAGATTCGGTTCCTCCACATCCAGGTCCACAGCCAGGATGCGCCGTCCGAGGGCCTCGGTCCAGACCGAGGCCAGAGATGCCGACACGGTGGTTTTCCCCGTGCCGCCCTTGCCGCTGGCAATGGCCGCAATCATGGGGCTAGGCTCCCTTGCCGGCTCGGTATTTGGCCACGGCCTGCCCGACGGTCATGGCGTCCATGCCTTCGACCACGGTCACGCCGACAGCGGACAGGGCCTGGGCGGCCTTGGGACCGACCACCCCGGACAGGAGCACGGTGGCCCCGGCCTCGGCGATGCGTCGGGCGGCTTCGATACCGGCGCCTTGGGCCATGGTCTGGGCTGCGCCGTTATCCAGATAGCGCAGGGCCTGCGCCGCATCGACGAGGACAAAGCCGGCGGCCCGGCCAAAGCGCGGGTCCACGGCATCGTCGAGGGTGGGGCCTTCACTGCTGATGGCAATCACTTCCTGCATGGCGGTCTTCTCCATGTGCTTTCCCCCGGGGGTGTTTGGGAGCCTCTCCGCAAGACGGCCCTGCGGCGTTGGGGTTTGCCGGATCGGAATTCGTGTGGCCGGCCGCTTCCTGCAAGGCCAGCCCCTGCAACATCCAGTGATGCACGGCTTCGCGAACGGCCGCCGCCGCGAGATAGGCGCAGTGGCGGTCGTTGTCCGGGAAACGGCCCACGGCCGACACGATGGCCTGCTCGTCGATATCCACGGCCTCGTCCAGACTTTTTCCAATGGCCAGGGTGGCGGCGGTGGCGGCGGCGATCATGCTTGAGGCGCAACCATCGGTGTCGAAATCTGTTTCGACGATGGTTTCGCCATTGATGCCAAGGGCGATGCTGATGGTGTCGCCGCAGGCGCCTTTGACCGTGCCGACGGCTGTCGGGGCAAGCAGACGCTGGCGGTGGGGGGCGTCGCGCCAGACCTGGTAGCCGTGGTTGCCGAATCGGGCGATCAGTTCGGCCGCCTGCTCCTCCTCGAAGATATCGAGAATCGCATCCAGAGCGTTTTGATCCGTCGTGTCGGGCATGGGATTTTTAGCCTTGCTTGGTGTCCGGGGCGGCCGGGGTCTTGCCCAGGGCGTGGGATACCGCCGCGATGACGGCCTTAAACGCCACGGCCGAAGGGCTTTTGCCGGCTACGGCCAGGAAGACTTCGCCGCCGTCGCCGGAATGACTGACTTCCGGATCAATGGGGATGCGGCCCAGGAAGGGCACTTCGGCTTCTTCGGCCAGCCGTTCGCCGCCGCCCGAACTGAAGATTTCATGGACTGCCCCGCAGGACGGGCAGACAAAACCGCTCAGGTTTTCGACGATTCCGAGGATGGGGGTGTTCAGCTGATGGCAGAAGGTGATGGAGCGACGCACGTCGTCCACCGCCACATCCTGGGGCGAGGTGACGATCAGGGCCATGGCCTTGTTGCCGAAGATCTGAAGGACGGACAGGGGTTCATCGCCGGTGCCGGGGGGGCAGTCGACCACCAGGACGTCACGTTCGCCCCAGGCCACCTGTTCGGCCAACTGCTGGATGACGCCGGCTTTGGCCGGTCCGCGCCAGATGACGGCGTCATCTTTGCCGGGCAGCAGGAAGCCGATGGACATGACGCCGAGGTTCCAGTGCCAGTCCACGGGCAGCATGCCTTTTTCGCTCATGCCGGGGCGACAGCCGGTGAGCTTGAGCAGGCGCGGGATGCTCGGGCCATGGACGTCCACGTCGAGCAGGCCGGTCAGCTTGCCTTCCATGGCCAGTCCGGCGGCCAGATTGGCCGCGACCGTGGATTTGCCGACGCCGCCCTTGCCGGACAGTACAACAACCACGGCTTTGACATGGTCAAGTCCCGTGGGTTTGGGTTTCTTTTTGATTTCGTCGTTTAAGTCGTGCAGTCCGCTCTCGTTCATGATGCTTCAAACTCCAGATGGATTTTGCTGAACTCGGCTCGTCGGGCCAGTCCCCGGCCGGGGCGTGCGCCCGGGGCGAGCAGGGTTTCCAGGCGATTGTGTCGCAGGGCCGCAAGGACCGTGGGAACGTCCCCGGCAATCCAGGGGGCGACCGCCACGCCCTGCTGGGAGAAGTGGGCCAGACAGCAGCAGGTCGCTCCGCCGCAAACCAGCAGGCGCACGTCCGCCCGGGCCAGACGCAGGGCCAGGGTGGCCAGTCCCTCGGGGGGCATGGCCCAGACCGTCTCTTCCACGTCGACTTCGGGGGCGAGGCGGAAGAAGCGGAAGGCGGATGCCGTTTCGAGCAGGCTGGCCAGCCGGTCGTCATGGCAGGCCAGGCAGACCCGGGGGCAGGTGCAGGGGGTTGTTGGGACGGTGCGGGGAGCTGGCATGGTGAAACCTCGCCGGGGAGAAAGCAGATCCCGTGCCAGAGTGTATTGGTCTGGGAAAACAGGGGGTTGGTTTTGGGGAGAGAGGGGGAAACTGAGAATAAGGCGAAAAATGATCCCGATCGGGAGAAATGGGATAAAAATACGTCATGCGTGGGAGCCAAATTGGGGCGGGAATGGGAGATACGGGAGGATTGCCGGAAAAGGAGCCCAAAAGAGGGAGCAAAAAGGGCGAATAATACGCCCGAAGTGTTGGGACGAAGACGAAAGAGCCAGAAGGAGTCAGGATGGGAGGCGGAGAGAGGGGGATGGAGAAGGGGAAGATGGGGCGTCAGAGGCCTGGGTGTTGGGAGGACCAGAAAGAAGCCGGGGCGTTGCCCCGGACCCCACTGGGGGGAATGATTCCCCCCAGTCCCCCCCAAAGGGGGAACTGAGGGGCACCGGGGTTAGTTGCTGCCGGGAAGGGGGCGGTTGTCGCGAGCCACTTCCGGGGCAAACTCGTCAATCCAATAAATGCGGTCGGCCCGGCATTGCAGATCGGTGGAAACGCCGTTTTTAAAGACAAGCAATTCGAAACGCTTGTTCTTCTCTGTGATGAACTCGATGGCGTCCAGCAGATCGCTGTCGCCCGAGGAGAGGATCAGGGTGTCATAGTTTTCAATATGGATCAGGGCCAGGGTGGCCAGCCCGACGTCCACGCCCTTTTGCTGCTCGCGGCTTAACCGATGCGTGCGGTCATTCGGGCAGGTGATGGCCACCTTGCGACGACATTGTTCGCAATAAAGTTCATTGATTTCACTGGTGCGCAGTTCATAGAGCTTGGTGATGATCTTGGGGCCCTGGGGCGGGGCGCTGCGCATCCAATTGTAGAAGGCAATCTGGGAATCAGGCGTGGGATTGGGAACGGAGTTCAAATAGTAAGCCCGCCACAGAGGGCCTTCGACTTCCAGCTTGTTTCTCAGTTTGACGTAATCAATGCTATAATCCCGACTGTAATAGGATTGTCCTCGATACATGTAGCCGGCGTCAATAAGCCATAAACGACGATTGGTCATGAATCCGTCCTTGTTATATGATATTTATTATTGAAAATAATAACGAATTTTCAAGTCGTTTGCCGTTCCTCAAAAGAAGGTCGGCGAAAGAGGACTCGTTGTATCTTTTTTACGGAAGAGCGGCAGCGCCGTTCGCGGGTCGGCATGGTCGTGCTTCAAGGCTGCGGGGATTTCGTGCGCCAAAGTCGTTTTGACGCGGGGAAAGGCCCAAAGACCCGGAAGTCGGAGCGTAAAAAGGCCGGAACGGATGTTCCGGCCTTTTGCAGCATAACCTAAGCATGCGATCTTGTATAAGGATCGCTTCGCTGTCCGCCCGTCCGAAAACAAGCGGGGATCAAAGCCGGTAGGAGGTCTACCAGCGACCAGCTCCGCCGTAGCCGCCGCCACGACGACCAGCGCCGCCGCCACCGCTGGAGCGGGGCTTTTCCTGGGCTTCGTTGACCTTCAGGGGCCGACCGGCCAGATCCTTGCCGTCGAGGGCCTGAATGGCGGCCTTGGCGCCCTCGTCATCCATCTCCACGAAGCCGAAGCCGCGCAGACGACCGGTTTCCCGATCAGTGATGAGGTTGACGCTAATCACCTCGCCGTAAGCGGCGAAATGGTCGCGGACGTCGTCTTCCGTGGAGGAGAAGGACAGGTTGCCAACGTAGAGTTTCTTCGACATGTACGGTTGCTCCGGTCTTTGGCATGGTCTGTTTTTCGGCGTTTGGAGGGCTGATTCCATCACGATCCGAGAAGCGAAAGAAGTCATGCTCGTTTAAGGACAATGAGCCATTGTACACAGACCGGATACAAACACAACTGTTATGTGCGCCCACCCCAAAGGTTTTTTGCTGTTTCCCACCTGTCCCAGAGAACGCGTCTGACACGGTAACGCCTGTCTAACTTTTCGAAATATTTTCTATTTTTTAGCTGCCGTCCGCCCCTCGGTCGGCGACCGCCGCAGCAGACGCCTCTGTCCGGCCGCCGAAATTTTTTTTCGCTGCCGTCCGCCCGGGGTGCTCGCCCGGATCTTGACACCGGAATAGTGCCCTATTAAGTAGTGCGCTATCAAAAAGACAGGGAGCCAAAATGTACCGCAGTCCCCGCGAATTGATTGGATTTACCTTGGGCCGGGCGTCCCGTCTGTGGCGCACGCGAATGGACGAACGCCTGGGGCCGCTTGGGCTGACCCAGGCCCGCTGGCTGGTGTTGGTGCATCTGTCCAGGGCCGGCGGGGCCATGCCCCAAAAGGAGCTGGCCGAGCGCATCGGCGTTGAGGGGCCGACCCTGGTCCGCGTCCTCGACGGCCTGGAGCGCACGGGGTTTATCGAGCGCCGCGGCCAGGATGCCGATCGACGCGCCAAGGTTGTCCACCTTGTCGCGCAAAGTTCCGATGTCGTTGGAGAAATCGTCAAAATAGCCGCAGAGTTACGTGAAGAAATCCTGGACGGCGTCGCCGAGGAGGATCTTGCCACCTGTATGCGGGTGCTGACCACGATCGTGCGCAACATGGAGGGGGGGCGCTGACGGCTGTTGTCCTGTTTTGTCCGGTTTGTGTTTTCCCAAGGAGAATTTGCATATGTCCGACACTGCGACGCGCGCTGCTGCGCCCGTGGGGCTCCCTTCCCGTCTTTCACCACGCCGCAAAAAGCATTTTGGCCTTGTGGGCGGCCTTGTTGTCGCGACGGTTTTCGCGATCTGGCTGCATGGCCGATGCAGCCACATCACGGAAAATGACGCCAAAGTCATGGCGGATATGATTACCATCAGCAGCCGGGTGGATGGCTGGGTGGCCAGACGCGCCGTCACGGATGGCGACCGTGTTTCTCAAAATGAGGAACTTGTGGGGATCGACCAGCGCGAGGCCGCGCTGCAGGTACAGGAATTGCGGGCCAAGGAAGCATCCCTGCGTCTTGAGTCCGAGCGTTTGCAGGCCCAGCTTGCCGTTACGCGCAACACCACGGAAAGCGCAGTGGCGGCCGCCGAGGCCCGGTATACAGCGGCCGAAGCCAATCTGGGTTCCACCGAAGCCGAGTTGGAACGGACCAAGCTCGATTTTACGCGCAACCAGCGTCTGGTCGCCGGGGAAGTCATTTCGCGTCAGGCCTGGGACGTCAGCCGCACCACCACCCAGCAAATCGAGGAAAAGCTGCGCCAGGGCAAAGCGCAAATTGCCGAAGCCAAAGCCAACCTGACCGATGCCCAGGCTAAGCGCGGGGATGTGGCGGTGCTGCAAAAGCAGATCGAACAACTCGTCCATGACATGGCCCAGGTGGCGGCCCAGGTGCGTCAGAAAGAGGTGGAGCTGGCGGACCGGGTGGTGCGCAGCCCCATAAACGGCGTGGTGGATCAAAAATTCGTGGAGCCAGGGGAATACGTCATTCCCGGCCAACGATTGGTCTTGCTGCATGATCCCAAGGCGGTCTGGATTGAGGTGCACTTAAAGGAGACGAAGTTGGCTGGTCTGCATCCGGGCCAGCCGGTCCTGGTCAGTGTGGACGCCTATCCGGATCGGCATTTCTCCGGTCAGATCGAACGCATCGGGAGTTCCACCACAAGTCAGTTTGCCCTGCTGCCGAGTCCCAATCCTTCGGGGAATTTCACCAAGATTACCCAGCGGGTGCCGGTGCGGATCAAGGTGGACCAGCCGGAGGACGATCCGCTGCGGCCGGGCATGATGGTGGAGGTCGACATTGACGCTTCGCACGGCTGAGTCCCTGGCCGGGCGTTTTGGGGCGGCCTATAAATGGTACGCCACGGCTTCGGTGATGGTTGGGTGTGTTGCAACCGTGCTGTCCGCCACCATCGTCAACGTGGCCATGCCCGACATCATGGGCGAATTCGGCATGGGGCAGGATCAGGTGCAGTGGTTGTCCACGGCCTTTCTGGCCTCCATGACCACCACCATGCTGGCCACGGCCTGGACCCTGGCCACGTTTGGCCCGAAAAAGGCCTATCTGGCCGCTTTGGCCGCGTTTACCGTGGGGTCGATCCTGGGCGGATGCAGTCCTGGTCAGGAAGTGTTGATTTTGGCCCGGACCATCCAGGGCGCTGCCGCCGGATTGATTCAGCCCCTGGCCATGGTCGTCATTTTTTCCGTCTTCGAGCCATCCCGGCGTGGAACGGCCATGGGCATTTTCGGCCTTGGCGTTGTGCTGGCCCCAGCCCTGGGACCCACGGTGGGGGGGATGCTCATCGACAATTATTCCTGGCGCTATGTCTTTTTCCTGGGGCCGCCCTTATGCGCGGCGGGAGCCGAGATGGCCTTGTTTTTTTTACCCAGTGACAGTGGGGGGCAGCGCGCCAAGCCTTTCGATTGGCCAGGATTTGTCTTGTTGTGCGTGGCCGTAGCCGCTTTTTTGGCCGCCTTGTCCAATGGGCAGCGGGAAGGGTGGGACTCGGGCTATGTTATGGGCGCCTTTGGCCTTAGTCTGAGCTTCGGTCTGGCCTTTGTCATACGGGAGTGCACCTGCCGGTTCCCTTTGCTGGCGGTTGGCGTGTATAGAAATCCCCGGTTTCTGGCTGCTTCGTTTGTGGCGTTTATTCTGGGGATGGGGCTTTTCGGCTCCACCTATCTGATCCCCCTGTTCGTGCAGACGATCCAGGGCTACATGCCCACCGAATCCGGCATGCTGCTGATGCCCGGAGGCATCATGCTTGGCGTGGTGTCCCCGCTAGCCGGGCGACTGGCGGACCGGGTGCCGCCGTATGTGCTGATTATTTTCGGCTTGGCGCTCTTTGGCTGGTCGAGTCTGTGCATGACTGACGTGGATACCTCCACGTATTTCTGGCAGTTTGCCGGTTGGGTGGTCCTTGGGCGTATCGGGTTGGGCTTTATTTTGCCTTCCCTCAATAGTGGAGCGCTGCGGGTGCTTGGTCCCGAGCATGTGGGACAAGGGGCCGGAGCCATCAATTTCATCCGGCAATTGGGTGGCGCTGTGGGGGTCAGTCTGTTGTCGGTCTATCTGGAACAGCAGACGACCATTTATGCCGCTGCGTTTAACGACCTGCAAACAGGCTCCCATATGGTGTCCGACACGTTGGGACAAATTTCGGTGCTGTTGTCACGGACGGGAATGGTGGACGATCTGACCCAGGCCTTGCGTCCTCCCGAGGCTTATCATTTCTTTTCGAACATGCTAGCAGCTCAGGCACAGGTTATGGGCTTTCGGGAAAGTTTTCTGCTTGTGGCGACGGTTTTTTTTGCGGCCATTGTACCCGCGTGGTGCATGCGCCCGAAAAGAAACCGGAGATGCCCGCCGATCGCCCAATCCCACGAGGGAGGGAACTGATGCGAACTATTCTTGTCGCTGTGGACGCCTCGCCGCAACATACGGCGGTTTTGGAACAAGCGGCCAAGCAGGCGGTACAATCTGATGCGGCCGTGCATGTGGTCAGTGTGGTGCATCCTGATGGTGGATGGACTGCGGCGCTGGCTGGGGAATTTGCCACCGTGAGTCAGGGGTTGCAGGAACAGGCACGGGCCGTATTGGCCCAGTCCTGCTCGGAACTCGGCGGCATGGGGATTTCCTGCACCACCCATGCCGCGGTGGGCCCGGTGGCGCAGGAGATTTCCCGGCTGGCGGCCATGATCGGCGCGGATCTCATTGTCATCGGTCATCGCAATCTGTCCTGGCTGGACCGATGGGTGGAAAATTCCGTGGGCAAAGAGCTGCTTTCCTATCCTCCCTGCAACATCCTGATTGTGGTGGACGAGAAGGACGAGGGGGATTGAGTCCGCCTGGGCAGCCCGCGTTTAGCTGATTGCGGCGTAGGCAATGGCGACAAGCAGGATGCTGGCGGCCCGGAATGCCTGATTGTGGACGATCAGACGCACGGCGGCTGCGGGTTTGAATATGCCGGCGTAGTAGGGAAATTGATGCCGGAAGGCCCGCATGGGCGTGGACAGGATGTTGCCGACAAGCAGGGCCAGGACGACCTGTCGGGTGTCCAGTTCGCCGGCGCCGAGCATGGCCCCGGCAGCGGCCAGACCGGCCGAAAATTCGGCCACGACCTGGAACATGACAATGCTTACGGCTTGGGGCGTCATCCAGGACAGAAAGCTCAAGTGTGTGGACAACCATTTCTCCATGGCCGAAAATACGCCAAAGACCGTCAGGTAGTGGATGCCGACATAGATCGGCACAGTGAAGAGGATCATGGAGCGGATACGGCGGGTGAAGCGTTTCCAGCCCTTGAGCAGGGCTTTTTTCCAGGAAAACGTATCGTTTTTGAGATGGCAGACCACGCAGCCCTCGGGTAACGGCGGCAGCACGGCCCGGCCGTAGAGCAGGATGGCGACGCTGCGGCCCAGGGCGGCCAGCAGGGTCAGGCCGACATAGAGGCCGGCCGGTTTGGGGCCGAGAAATGGCACTGTGACAAAGAACATTTGAGGCAGATGCAGGAAATAGGTGGGCAGGCTGTTGAAGAGGTTGGCCAGGACCAGTTCCCGATCAGACAGTCGGCCGCCGGCATAGGCTTCGGCCAGCAGGGAATTGGCGGCCAGACCCGAGAAAAAAGCCATGGAGAAGCTGGCCCCGACGACATCCTGCAGATGCCCGATGCGAATAATGGGGGCAGCCAGTCGGGCCAGGAAGCGGGTCCAGTTAAGGGCCTCGATGCAGTTGGCGACAAGCAGTCCGACGGCCAGCGAGAGGAGCAGGCGGATCAGGGGCCACAGCAGGGAATGCCAGAGGTGGATAATGTCCATGGGGCGGGTGATATCCCGGGGCAGATTGTTTGGGAAGTCCTGGCGTGGCGCGAGGAAGAGTCTTTTTTTTTGAGGGCCGCAGTTTTTTTATTGACAGAATGGGGGGGCGGGCATAAATACGGCTTTCCCGTGTGGGCCGTTAACTCAGACGGTAGAGTATCTGCCTTTTAAGCAGAGAGTCGCTGGTTCGAGCCCAGCACGGCCCACCAGCTCACCGCAGTCCCTATCGTCTAGTGGCCTAGGACGTCGGCCTCTCACGCCGATAACAGGGGTTCAAATCCCCTTGGGGACGCCAAGCTTGTTCAAGGGTTTACAGCCAAAACGCTGTAAACCCTTTTTTTGTCCCCCACCCAGGGATGCCGTGGGCGGTTCGTTTCGTCGGAATCAGTCCATTCCTGGTTGCCCCAATTGTGTGCAGTCCTGTCCGCTCTCGCGGCGCAGGGGCAGCTGCGAGCTCCCCAGCCCTCGACCGAAAATTCAGTGCAGTGCCCGTCCAACATACTGTCCCGATGCTTCGAAATTCGTCTGGGCCTGCTTGTGCGTTGGCGAGAGGAATAACGCGACCCGGGTATGCGACAGACTGAAATGATGGATGCGGCCTTCGGCTGGTCGAAGGGTAACAACGCATGTATGGGAATCGCTTGGGGGCAAATCAAAAAAATGCTGGGAAGGTGCCGCCAACTGCAGCACCTCCCCAGGTGTTTTATGGAATAACCGAATAGGGCTGGGGGGAGGGAGGGCTATTGAAAGATGTTGTTCGTGTTGACCCAGCCATACATGCCAAGGCTCGGCACATGTACCAAGGCCCAGCCCTCGCGGTCGTTGACCAGGACTTCAACCTGGGTGCCGCTGGGCATTTCGGCCAGCACGCCACAGTACATGCCTTCGCAGTTGCGAAGCGGCAGGCCCGAGAACCCTGCCTTGGCCGTCCACTGGGGAGTCAAGGTCCAGGCCTCATTCAGGATGGCCTGTTGCTGCGAACTCAGGACCTGTTGTGGTTGGGCGGCCGTGGCGTCGAAAACGAAGATCAAGGCCGATAAAAGCGCGAGGGTAAGCAGCGGGAAGACGAGATGCTTTTTCATAAAAGGCTCCTTCGTGTTTCGCCGCGCCGGCCGGCGCGCGGGATCGCCGGCGTGCCGCCGACCCGAATGCGGCAGTGATGGTCCCGTCCCAATGGGAGAGGATCCTACATTGTTCCAACTATACCCCCAGATTGACGCGCGTCAACGTCGATTTTTCACCGGTCTCATCTCTTCGCGTCCCGGCGAGAGCTACGTTTGTGCGTTCATTCTGTTATATCTCGGAGTGTTGTGGCCTTCCTCTGCCTTTTGTGTGGCAAGGGCCATCCATTCTCCAAAGCATTCATAACACGCTTTAGAAACTGACGTTCATGCCAATCTCGCCGCCATAGTTGACCATCTGTGGATTCTCGAACGTCACCGATCCCGTGCCCCGCAACAGGATGCGTTCACTGAGTTTGTATGAAGCGCCGGCTGATACGGTGCCCCAATCGGTGGTCACTGGTGCGGCGGCCATCGCGTACGGCGCGGCCGTTGCCGAGGTCAGCGCGGCTTTGACCTTGCGGTCCTGGTCAACCAATTCGTGGTTCCATTTGGCTTCCGCGAATGGTCGCCAACTGCCCACATCCACCATGGCGCGCCAGCCAAGCTGGCTTATGGCCGAATCTCGGATCTGTTCGCCAAACGACAGGGCGGTGATGCCTTTGGTGCCGGACGCCGCGCCGCTGGTGCCGGATTCGGCGAAGCCCTTGATGCGTATCTGTTGCACCACCAGGCCCGCCACCGGACCGGTGGTGACCGGCCCGAGACGAATATCGCCGCCAGCCCGCAAGGCCAGGGCCAGGGATTGCCCGGTGGTGTTGGCCGTATTTTGATCCGTGAAGAGGCCAAGGGACACGTCGCGGGCTATTTTGTCCTGATACCAGCCGTACGAGGCAACCACATTGCCCCAGATCGGCCCTTTCTGGTAGGCCGTATAGAGGCTTATGGCCTGGTCGTTTTGATCGAACTGTCCGCCGTCGATGGAGAAATGCTGGGTCTGGGTGCCGGCCGTAAAGGCCGCGCCAAGAATTAGCCCGAACGGTGTCTGGTAATCCGCTCCCGCCGAGCCTGTAAACGGCGTGCCTGTCACATCGGGAAATCCTGAGGCGTTTTTGAGGGTGAGGCTCCCGATCCCGCTTCCGATCCAGACGTTGAAGCCGGTGGGGCCGCGATGCTGTCCGGACAGGTCGATTTGTCCCTGGATCGTGGCTGCGCGGGCCAGACCGCCCTGCACCGGAGCTTCCGCCAACAGAGACATCAGAGCCGGGGCGGTCAGCAGACTCAATTCGTAATCCGACTCGATCTGCTGGCCGGCTGTGGTCAGGTGCTTGCCGTCAATGAACAGATACGTCTGCATTTGGACGGGGCTGATATCGGCCCAACTGGTCACCAGGGCTGCGACCGGAGACGGGGCATTGGACGCCAGCACCGAGGCTGGGGTGAAGCCGAACAGCGTGGGATTGGTCGACACGAACCGGAACACGCTGGTCAGGTCGGCGGGGATGAAGCGCACGCCCATCGCCGTCAAGTCCGACCACTTGGCGTTCCCGTAGGCAATGGCCCGGGCGTACGCGGCGGCGTTGCCGGCAGGGACGACGCCGCCGGGGCCGCTTAAGGCCGTCGTGTAGAACGTATTGGGCACCATGATGGTGCGGGCGCCGGCTGCCTGCAGGCTCGCCACGCTGGCCGCAAACTGGGCCGCCACCCCGTTTAAAAAGTTGGGATTGGCGGCGATCCAGGCCGCGCTCTGGTTTTGCACAAAGATCATGTCATTGTTGCCGCTGTTGATGACATACAGGGCGTGGGCATTGGCGGCACCGCCCATGGAGGCGAGGTAGTTTGCGATTTGCTGGGTCGTGGACACGTTTCCCGGCAAGCTGCCAGAGATCGTGGGGCCCCCGACCGTGGCGCTCAGGGGCGCAGTATAGGCGCTGCCATTGGCGAAGTTGGTGCCGCCGCCGCTGACCGGCGCAGCGGAGAGACCAAACCGTCCCGCCAGAAACGTGGTTGTCATCACGCCAGGCCCGGAGAAGCCGCCCGTGGCCCCATTGGCCATGGCGGCGACGAGCAAGGCGTTGACGCTTGCATTTCCCGTCGATGTATAGCGGAAATACCCGGTATCGAGGGTGCTGTCGCCAAACCCTATCAATTGGTTGAACGCTCCTGCCGCGCCGGCCGGGCCAGCAGCGAGGAGGAACACGATGGCCAGTCCTGCGACTGCAAGAGCAAACGGCCGCAACGCGATGATGTGCCCTGACGCCGGCGTGTTACCCATGGCTGCTCCCTGTCAATAATGCCGCAATGGTGTTGAAGGTGGTGGACGTGGTGAAGCCGGGCGCAAGCAGGTAGGCCGCATAAGCGGTCTTACTGGAGGAGGCCAGGATGCCCTTCCAGGCGGAGACATCCGAGGCGACCAGGGATGGATCAGCGAAGGGGTTGAAATGCACGTCGGAAAAAAACAGAAAGGAGTCGGAACTGTCTGTTTCGGCCATAGTAGGGTGCCTTCCTGACAAGGTGCGGCCCCAAATTTTGCGAGCTTATAAAGAGCGTTAGCCCAGGTCTGTTTTTCCTGTCAAGGTTGACGGAAATTTGTTTGTAATAATGCAGGGCCCTCGCGCATCATCACGCGTGCAGCTCGCTCATCCATACGTTGGGCCCTGGAAAATGTGTCTCGCAATCGTTTGGAATCGATGACGTTTTGGAAAACACCAAGTCGGAAGGGAACATTTAGGCTTGACGGGCCGGCCGTCGGGGCCTAGAAGCACCCTCCCTGCTGCGGAAAGCCGCGCGGGGCATCGAAGGGCAACGGCGCTTCGAGGAAGTTGAAAAAAAGAGTTGACGGGCCGGAAGGGGATGGGTAAATACACTCCTCCACTTCGGGAAGCCGAAGCTCGGCCGGGGCGCGCAAGCAACTCGGAAGATTTGAAAAAATAAGTGTTGACGGGCCGGAAGCGGTCGGGTAGATACCCGCCTCCGCT